>Ga0155949_1021_pt1 | contig 36238 bp, 33 predicted proteins | sample RifCSPlowO2_02_FD_107603 | JGI IMG/M metagenome (GOLD analysis project Ga0155949, IMG submission 107603) | Acidobacteria bacterium RIFCSPLOWO2_02_FULL_61_28
TCCTGGAGCGTCGCGGTCCGGTGCGCGAACTGCTCGATGATGTTCAGCGGGCTGCCCGGCGTCGCCGAGACCAGCGCAATGGAGCTGGACATCCCCGAAGCCCAGACCCCGAAGCCCGTGTAGCCGGCGGCGGCCAGATAGCCTTTCGAGACGCGCGGCAGACGCTTGGGGACCTCTCGCACCAGGACTCCGGCGACTACCAGGCAGAATCCCCAGTTGAACAACGCCGCCGCCCAGCACGCCAGGAACACCACTACGCCGGCTTGCCGCTCGGATTTCGGAAGGCCGCTGAACCAATCCAGGATGCGCTTCACCGCCGGGGCGTCCACCAGGGCGTGCCCGCACATCAGCACCAGCACCATCTGCATCGCAAACGCGAGGATTTCCCACAGGCCCCGGTACCAGTAGCTCACCAGATCGCCGAGCGCAGTGCGGGTGATGAGCACGCCGAGGAACGCCGCCAGAAACGTCAGCAGCAGAGCAAACAAATAGGGCGCGGGCATGACTTGCTGCGTGAAGGTGGTTGCCCTGGTTGCCAAGCGTTCGAGCATGTGTGGGACTCCTTGCGGGCCTGAGCCTATGCGACAATGAAGGGGATGAGCCGTCCGGGCCAACGGTACATTCCGGCCCTCCGATACGATTGGCTGACCCCTCTCTACGACCCAATCCTGCGGTGGACCTTGCGCGAATCCGCATTCAAGCGCCGCCTGGTGGAGCAGGCGCGAATCGAGCCCGGCCACCGTGTGCTCGACCTCGGCTGCGGAACCGCAACACTCACCCTGCTCCTCCGGCAGGCTCACCCGCGGGCGCAAGTCGCCAGATTGGATGGTGACCCAAAAGTTCTCGCAATTGCAAGAGCCAAAGCGGCGCGCGTGGGAGTCACTCTGGCGCTCCTGCGCGCGATGGCCTTCGAGTTGCCCTTTACGGATTGCTCCTTGGACCGTGTGTTGTCGAGCCTCCTCTTCCACCACCTCACGCGGGAAAACAAGCTGCGCGCTCTGCGCGAAGTGCTTCGCGTCCTGCGCCCGGGCGGGGACTTGCACCTCGCCGATTGGGGCAAGCCGCAGGACTGCTGGATGCGGGCAGCCTTCTTGCTGGTGCAATCGCTCGACGGTTTCGGAACGACAGTGGACAACGCCCGGGGCTTGCTGCCCCATCTTATCCGTGAGGCCGGATTCAGCGGCGTCCGCGAGTCCAGCCGGTATAAGACGATGTTCGGCTCTCTCTCGCTCTATCAAGCGCAGAAACCATAGTCCGTGAGTTGGGCCGGAGGACATTCGATTTCCGCTCCGTAACGGAATGCTGGCAAGGGCCGCGTTGGAACTTTGCTATACTTCCGAACGGGAGCATCTCCAACTCGACGGGAAGCATCTCTAACCCGATGGCTACTCGAAGAATCCGCCTGGTTTGGCTGCTGCTGATTGCGGTCGCGGTCTTCGCCGGAACGATCTCCTACCGCTCGCGGCAGAGTTCGATTCTCGAAGTGCGCACCGCCCGGGTTGCTCGCCAGGAAATTCACGCGGGCGTCGTGACCAACGGCAAAGCCGAGCCGATACAATATCAAGACGCGCGGGCGGAACTCGAAGGAGAAGTCGCGCAGGTTCTGGTCCGCGAAGGGGATCGCGCGAGGCGAGGGCAGAAGCTCGCGGAGTTGCGGCAAAGCCAAGTGGCAAGCGAACTCGAGACCGCGCGGGCCCGCCTCACCGAGGTCGAAAATGACCTCCGGCTGTTGCGGCAAGGCGGCACGGCACTCGAACTTCAGGAACTGCGCGCACAACGCGACGCCGTCCAGCGCGAGCGGGAACGCGCCGCCAAGCAAGTGGCGGAGAACGAGCGGCTGGTTGAGAAGGGCGCCATCGCCCGGATCGAGCTGGAGGAGAGCCGCCAGCGCCTCGCCAAGGCTGAGACGGACCTGTCTGTACTCGACGAGAGGCTCCACCGCCGCTATGGGCCGGAAGAGATGGCCCGCTCGGAGGCTCGGGTTGAGGCGGCCCGCGCCGCTCTTGACTTGGCGCAATCGCGCCTGCGCTCTGCTTCCGTCGTCTCCCCGCTCGATGGCGTGGTTTATTCGGTCGCAGTCCGCGTCGGCGATCATGTTCGCAGCGGAGACCTACTCGCCCGCGTCGGCGATCTTGGGCGAGTCCGGGTGAAGGTGTACGTGGATGAGCCGGACCTCGGCCGGGTAACCGCGGGGCAGCCTGTGCTCGTGCGCTGGGAAGGGTTGCCGGGCCGCGAGTGGCGCGGCGAGGTCGAGCAGCTTCCGGCGGAGATCAAAGAACTCGGCGCGCGCCGCGTGGGAGAAGTCACCTGTGCCCTGGACAATCCGAAGCGAGAACTGCTCCCCAATATGAACCTCGACGTCGAAATCGTAACGGAGAGCAAGACCGACGCCTTGGCGATTCCCCGCGAAGCAGTTTTGGGAGCCGATGCCGCCCGCCACGTCTTTGTCGTCCGAGAAGGCGTGCTGGCACGGCGTGCGGTCGAGACCGGCATCATCAGCGCGACGCGGGTGGAGATTCGCAACGGTTTGCAGGACGGCGAGGAAGTGGTCCTGGCCGGCGAACAGCCGCTCCAGGAAGGGATGCGGGTGCGCAGCAACTCGCAGTAGTCAGAGCCGCGCGCATAGGCGAGCGGTGATTAACGCAGTGACGAGTGACAAGTGATGAGTGAAACGCAGGAGTCAGAAGTCAGAATCCGAACCGCCTCTCGATTGCGCTCACAACGCGGGGAGGCGCTGGTCTCCTGGCTGCGCAGCCTCAAGGAAGCGGTTGCTTTCGCCTATGACGCTCTGCGCGTCAACAAAGTCCGCACCGGGCTGACCACCCTCGGGATGGTGATCGGCACCAGCTCGGTCATCCTGGTCTCGACCATCGCGCTGACCAGCCGTGATTACGTTCTGGGGCAAATCGAAGGGGTCGGGTCGAACATGATTTACACCGTCAATGAGAGCAGCCCTACGGTTACCGGAACCAACTCGATCTCCGACGCTCTGACGCTCGATGATGTCGAGGCCATCCGCGCCAGCGTGCCGAACCTGACCGCCGTCTCCGCCATCGTTTTAGGGCGCGACCGGCTCGTGCTCGATCATCGTTATAGCGAGGTTTCGATCATCGGCGTCAATCCCGGCTTCCGGATCATCCGCAATCTCAAGGTCCTGGACGGGCGTTTCTTTGACGAGACGGACGACCAGCAGCGGAACCGGGTCTGTCTGGTTACCGAGGCGCTGGCCAAGATCCTCTTCCCGAACGGATGGGTTGAGCGAGAGAAGATCAAGGTCCGGGGCCTGGAATTCACGATTATCGGGATTTTCAAGGAAGGCGCCGAGACCTTCGGCCAGTCCGAGATCACCCGCGAAACCGTCATGCTGCCCATCTCGGTGATGACGATCCTCACGGGCGCACAAGCCGTGGACCAGATTTACGCTTCGGCGGACCGCGCCAGCAACGTGCCCCGGGCCACGGCCGCGATCTTGGAAGTCATCCAGCGGCGGCATCGCTCCGGCGCGGTGTATCGAGCCGAGAACCTGACGCAAATCCTCGCCGCGGCGGGCAACATCGCCATGGCTTTGACTGTGGTCTTGCTGCTGATCTCGGCCATCGCGCTCGTCATCAGCGGCATCGGCATCATGAACATCATGCTGGTGACGGTCACGGAGCGGACGCGCGAGATCGGCGTGCGGATGGCGCTCGGCGCGGGCCGCCGGGCGGTGCGCACGCAGTTCCTGATGGAAGCCTCCATGATCAGCGTTTTCGGCGGACTCCTCGGCATTCTGGTCGGTGTCGGCATCCCCTGGACTGCGCAGCAGTTTGTCGAAGGCATTCGCATCCCGATCCCGACCCTGGCGATTGTCATCGCATTTGTGGTCTCGTTCCTGGTCGGCGTGGTCTTTGGGATCATTCCGGCCGAGCGGGCCGCCAAACTCAATCCAACGGAAGCCTTACGCTATGAATAAAACGAACCGAACGACCCTCTGCGGGGCCGGAGTTGTCCTGTGCCTGCTAGTAGGACCGAGGCCCTTGCTATTGGCCCAGCAAACCTCGACGCCGCCGCCCGGGAGAAGCGGGGACGCGCGCCGTCTCACGCTGTCGGACGCTATCGCCCTCACCATGCAGAACAACCGCGAGGTGCGCCTCGCCGCGGCTGCGGTCTCGCGCGCGGAAGCCGAGCGACAAGAAATCCGCTCGCAGTTCCGGCCGCAGATTTTCGTTGGGACAGGCCTGGCGGGGACCCGCGGCTTCCCGCTCAGCATTGAAGGCTCCGCGCCCGCGATTTTTCAGGTTGCCTCCTCGCAATCTCTCTTCAATGCCAGCTTGCGGAATTCGGAGCGGCAAGCGGGAAAGATGCGCGATGCGTCCGAGCGGAGCCTGGAGCAAACGCTCGACGACACGGTCGCGGCGACGGTCGTAACCTACTTCGACCTCGACCGCGCGCGGCGCTCGCTCGAATCAGTTCGCGGCCGCAATGAGAACTTCCTCGCCGTCGAGCAGATCGTCGAGGAGCGCGTCCGGGCTGGTCTCGACCCGCCGCTCGAAACCACGCGCGCACGGCTCAACACGGCGCGTTCCCGGAGCGAACAGGTGGCGCTCGAAACCCAGGCGACAGTGCTCGAAATCCGGCTGCGAGGCTTCACGGGCATCCCGCAGACGGACGCGATTGTCACCGCCCCGGCGGAGATTCCCCCGCCGGGGGCCGATGAGACAGTGGACCGGCTCATTTCCCTTGCCCTCGAACGCAGCCCCGGCCTTCAAGCCCTGCAAGAAGAAGTGCGGGCCAAGCAATTTCACGTAAGAAGCGAAGAGGCCACTCGCTGGCCGCGCATCAATCTGGTGGGCCAGTATGGCCTCTTTAGCAACATCAACAACTTTTCGGACTACTTTCGAAAGTTCGCGCGGCACAACGCCACGCTCGGAGTTTCCGTCATGGTGCCGATCTACGACCGGGAGCGGCGCGCGGCGCGTATGTCGAAAGCAGAAGCGGAGTTGCTCGAGGCGACCTATCGCTTCGAGCAGGGACAGGACAACATTGCCCAGCGCGTCCGGGAACTGTGGGCCGAGGCCCAGCAGCAAGGGGCGGCGCGGGAGGTCGCTCGCCTGGAGCTTGAATTCGCCCGCCGTACGGTCGAGGCCGCGCTGGCGCGCTTTGAGGAAGGCCGCGCGAACCGCCTCGCCGTCGAGCAAGCCCGCGTCGAAGAGAGCCGGGCCTGGGTCAACTGGTTCCAGGCCCAGTACCGCGCCGAGGCTGCCCGCATTGAGTTGCTGCGCGTGACGGGCGAAATCCGCTCGGTTTTCCGGTAAGGTTTGGATTGGGCAGGAGAGGTCTGCCGCCGGCAGCGGGGGAAAACGAGCAGGTCCCTCTCCCGCACGCCGGGCTCGGGATGACAGGGATGACAACAAGGTGAGACAAGCTGAGGAAGGAGAACTGCAATGGTCGCATTGATCATATTAGGGATTCTCGCGCTCGGCGTCGTGTGGGTGATTATGAAGTACAACGGCCTGGTGACGCTCCGCAACCAGGTCACCAACGGTTGGAAGCAGATTGACGTGCAGCTCAAGCGCCGCCACGATCTGATCCCGAACCTGGTGAACACGGTCAAGGGGATCATGGAGTTCGAGCAGGATACGCTGCAAAAGGTGATCGCGGCGCGCTCGGCGGCGATGGGAGCGCACGGGGCCGCTGACGCCGCAGCCAAGGAAGGCGCCTTGAGCGACGCCCTCTCCAAATTCTTCGTCGTCGTCGAGCAGTACCCGCAACTGCGCTCGAGCGAGAACGTCAAGCAACTCCAGGAGGAACTGACCTCGACGGAGAACAAGATCACTTTCGCCCGGCAGTTTTACAACGACATTGCGACCGCGTTTAATATCGCGCAGCAGGTCTTCCCCGGCAACGTGGTTGCTTCGATGTTCGCCTTCAAGCTGGCGGAGTTGTTTGAGATCACCGTCGCCGCCGAGCGGGAAGTGCCGGCCGTGAACCTGTCGCTCAAGAAGTAGCAATCAGACAGTGACAAGGGATGAGTGATAAGTGACGAGCAGAGTAAGACAGTGACAAGTGTTAAGTGACAAGTGACAAGTGACAAGTGACAAGCAAAGAGTAAATCATGAGTGCCTTTTTCTCGTCACTTTTCACTGGTCACTCGTCACTGGTTTCCAATGAACCTCCACGAGCAGCAGCAAGCGAACCGCCGCAAGACCCTTGCGGTGATCGTGGCCTTCGTTGTCCTGATCGCCATCCTGGGGTTCGGACTCGATTATTACTATCTGGGATTTGACCCGTGGGTTCCGCCAAACGATCGCTCGTTCCTTCCCCGTCCCGCGCGCCCCTATGTGACCTTGATCTTTCTGGGCCTGGCTTGTTATTGGTCGCTCTGGTCGCTTTACGGCGGCGACCAGGCGGTGCTGGACTCGGCGATGGCCGTGCGGGTCTATCCCGGCACCTGGCATCCGCAGCGAAAGGACTTGCTGAACGTGGTCGAGGAGTTGACCATCGCATCGGGATTGCCCCTGCCGCGCGTCTACGTTGTCGGCGACTCGGACCCGAACGCTTTTGCGACCGGCCGGGACCCTGCCCACGCCTCGATTGCCGTGACCCAAGGGCTGCTCGACAAACTCAACCGCGAAGAGTTGCAGGCGGTGATTGCGCATGAGATGAGCCACATCCGGAATTACGACGTGCGCCTGATGACGGTGATCGCCGCACTCGTCGGAGCGGCCGTTCTGCTGAGCGACTGGGTGCAGCGGTGCATGAGAGGCGGGATCGGAGTTGCGGCTGAAGCAAGCCAAGGAGCTCTGACACGAGGCCTGAAAGGACTCACCCGTGCTCCCTTGCTGCTGCTCTGGCTCGGGACGGCGTTCCTCGCTCCGGTCATCGCGCAGGTCCTGGCGATGGCGGTCTCGCGGGAGCGGGAGTATTTGGCCGACGCCGGCAGCGCGGAACTGACGCACCATCCGGAGGCGCTGGCCTCGGCTCTCAAAAAAATCGAGATGGATTTCGCCCCCACACGCTCCATGAAGCGCGGCACCGCGCATCTGTGCATCGCCGACCCGCTCGGGCGAAAATCGGGTTTCAAGGAAGGGTTTTGGGCAGACCTGTTGGCCACGCATCCGCCGATGGCCAACCGGATCAGCAAGCTCTTGCGGATGCCGAGGGAAACTCCCGCACCGCTGCCGGAGGTCTGAAGTCGGGGTAGCCACGGCACGTTTTGTGTGCCGTGGGCTGTTGTCCTCCCAAAGGGGAACCAGAACGTGCCCACGGCATAAAGAACATGCCGTGGCTACCATTTGCACCGGATGCGGAGCCCACGAGTTGCACGATGAACATTTACGAACAGCAGGAAGCGAACCGGCGAACCACCTGGATCGTCATCGCGGTTTTCATCATCTTTTTCGTATTCCTTGGGCTGGGGTTTGACTTTTTCTATTTGGGATACGGCGGTTGGTCTGGTTCGGGAGGGGCCGGGCCTGCCGGCGAACCGGCCGAAGGTTTCCCCATCCCGCTGGGCACGATCCTGGCCTTGGCGGTCGGCTCGGGCCAGGCTTGGTGGGGGCTTCGCAACGGGGACCGGGCGGTCCTGGCGTCGGCGCAGGCCACGCAGATTCTTTCTTCGACGACGGACCTGAATCAGAAGCAGTTGCTCAACGTCGTGGATGAAATGCGCATTGCCTCCGGCCTGCCTATGCCGAAGGTGTACGTGATCCCGGACGCCGACCCCAACGCGTTCGCCACCGGGGCTGACCCGCAACATGCTTCCATCGCCGTGACCCGAGGGCTGCTCGAGAAGCTGAACCGCGAAGAGTTGCAGGGAGTGGTGGCGCATGAGATGAGCCACATTCGCAACCTCGACATCCGCGTCATGACCACCATCGCGGCGCTCGTCGGAGCCGTGGTCCTGCTGAGCGACTGGGCGCTGCGCACCATGCGTTTCGGTGGTTCTCGCGGCGGGGGAGGCGGGCGACGCTCCAAGGGGGGCGGGGGCGGCGTGGCGATTCTGGTGTTCGCGCTCTGGATCATCACCGTCATTCTCGCGCCGATCATCGCGCAAATCCTGGCCATGGCCGTTTCCCGTGAGCGGGAATACCTGGCCGATGCCACCGGCGCAGAACTGACCCGCAACCCGGGGGGCCTCGCTGCGGCCCTGAAAAAGATCGAAATGGACGTTGCGCCCACCGGTTCGATCAAGCGCGGCGCAGCGCACCTCTGCATCGCCGACCCGCTGGGCAGAAAAGTCGGTTTGCGGGAAGGCTTCGTGGCCGACCTGCTCGCCACCCACCCGCCCATGCACCTGCGCATCAGCAAACTCAACCAGATGGCGTATCAGGCTTCCCCCGCGAGACCGCAATCCGGGCCGCGCCTCGGGTCCTGACGGTCCCTCTGGACCGAAAGGCGCGCGTAAGCAAGCGGTGTAGCCACGGTCCCGCTTGGCGGGATGCCGTGGGCTTTTGCCGGAACAAACCCGGAACAAGCCCACGGCATAAAGAAACATGCCGTGGCTACCACCTTGGCCTACCAGGGGGCGTCCCCCCGGAAACCCCCGGCAGGCCAGTGAGCCAATTCCCCGAGACGAACACTGCCCTTTCTATCAGGAGTTGGCTTTAGGGCTGGTTGCCCCAGTAGCCTAAACCGGGGTTCGCTGGACTATGGAACAAAATCCCATGCAGGCCCATGCCTGGATCGTTCCACACTTCCTGAATTACGGCAAAGTCGCCCCAAATGACCGGGCCGATTTCGGTCTGTAGGGTGTTGCTTGTGAAATATTTGCCTTCGCCGTAGTAGTCAAAGCCGAGGTTTGAATCAAACGTATCGCAAGACGCTTCCGAACAGCGATAAGCACTCAATGGAGCCGCAATGACCTTCACGAAATCCGTCCAGTGAATGAGGTCTCCGTCCTGCGTGTAAGACCCTACAAAGTGGTTCGTCAGCCATGCCCCGGAACCGCGGTAACCAGTAAATCCAAAGTGACGGTCAATCGTGGTGTCACCATCACAACTTTTATTAGAGAGCCAGGAATCACTCCATTTCATTTGAAGCTGAGTGCATCCTAATTCTCCATATCCAGCAGCGCCACAGGTTTCCTCAGTATAGGGGGTTGAGGGGCGAGGGAAGTTGGCGTAAAGTCCCTCATAGATATGGGCCTGATAGTTGTAACCCCACTGGTCGAAACCGAGCGTTACCGTATTTCCGTTTTCAGCTTTGATCAATCCGGATTGGATTGTGAGGCACGTTTGCCCAAACGCTCGGCTGGCAAGCTGGAGCAGGGCAATAACCGCGATCGTATTCAGCCAGATTCTATACCGTGACTTCATGTTCAGTTCCTCCTTCGGTTGGGAAAAAAGTTTTGGAACCCTTCTATTTCTTCTTATCAGACCCTTGCGTTGCATAGGGCGAGAGACGCACCAACCCGTGCTTGCTGACAAAGGCGTTCGGCCCAGCCGAACCGGGGTCCGGGTCGGGTCGTTTGCCCGTTTTCTTCTCGATCGCTTCTTGCAAGGCAGGGGAAACAGAAATGGACCCGACTTGCTTTCCGCGAATAGTCACTGTCTGTTTTCCCTTTCCTGACGCGGCGTTGCCCTGGTTCTGTGCCAAGGCGGGGAAAATGCCCGCTGTAGTCAACAACAGAAACGAGACTGCAAATACCTTCATGGCTCACTCACCTCCTTTTCGACTTCATTTCGTTCTAAGGGAAACAATCCGATCGGTTTCCCTCCTGACCAGTTAGGGGGATCAAATCCATTGGACGATAGCGTCCCCCCCCAACCCGGTCAATGATGTAAGTGCATCATTCGCAGTCCCGTAGATAATGGGTCCGGGCCATGCGCGTGGTGGGCTAACGTCAGGATAAAAGGTGAGTTGCGACGGGGCTAAGACCTGGGTGTCTCACCGACATTCCGGGAGAGATTGCGCAGCGCAAAATCCCCGAAAGGGATTCACAAAGATAGCCGGGGGCACCGCCCCCGGAACCAAGGCCCAAAGCCATTCAAGGTTCGACCCTGAAAGGGTCGTACAGATTGGTCACGTCGGGCAAGAGCGCCATTTGTGCGACCCCTTCGGGGTCGGCGTTTCCTGGGGTGTCCCGTTTCCGGGGGCGCTGCCCCCGGCTAACACCTTGATCCCGGCAAGCCGGGATCGTCTAACAACCCCCTCCAAATGAACTGCATTAACACTAATCCCGGCGGCGGATGGCCCACAGAATGGCTTCCAGGCGGGTGTGGACATCCAGCTTCCTCAAAATATTCTGACGATGGTTGCGGACGGTAACGGGGCTGATGAAGAGCTGGGCGGCGATCTCTTTTGGACTCAGCCCCTCGGCCATCAGCAGGAGCACGGCCATCTCCCGGGCGCTCAGCGGGAATGTGGATGCGGGCACATTTCGGTGTCCTGCCATCGGCCCATTCGGAGACGCCGGTTGCAAACTTGACTGTGGGGCAGGCGCGTTCGGGTCGGCCTGCCGGAAGATATGCACGAGAGCAGAGAGTTCCCGTTGCGGGGAAAGGATGGACAAGGTGGTAACATCCACCAAAACATTCTCCCCGCTTTTGGAACAGGCCAGGAAATTTTGATGAGACTGCCAGCGATATCTCTTGGCGTGTTCCATATGGGAGCAGTGCTTTTGACAGACCTTGTTCCCGTCGCAATCCTTGGCCTGAATGACTTCGTAGCAATGCTTACCAAGAACTTCCGCAGAAGTGTATCCGAGCAGGGATGACGCGGCCTGATTCCATAAAATGATGCACTCGTGGGCATCTACCGCATACACGGCGTCGCCGGTGTGCGTCAACTGCTCCAACAGATTTGCAATGGGACGAGCGAGTTTGGTGGGCAGACGCATGGTTCACCCCTCATGCATTCCCGCCAACGGCGCGATTATAGTCCGATGGCTACCTGAAAGCTAATAAGATAATGATGAGCTAACCTGAAATATCTCCCGTTTAACTGTAAATGGACGCCGATCAAGAAAAACAGATTCCGATTCGCCTTGGCTCATGCTAGCATGGCCCTTTGAGCAATGCGATGAAAACACTCCTGCTAAATCCTCCCTCGTTTGAAGGTTTTGATGGTGGCGCTAGTTCCCGCTGGCCGGCCACGCGGGAGATCACTTCTTTTTGGTACCCGGTCTGGCTCTGCTATCCGGCGGGACTGATCCCGGGGAGCAAGGTGGTGGACGCGCCGCCGCACGGCGTCACGGTCGAGCAGACGCTGCAAATGGCCCGGGAGTATGACTTCGTGGTGCTCTTCACGAGCACGGCGGGCTTTGCGAGCGACATCCGGCTCACCGAGATGATGAAGGACACGAACCCGCGCCTGAAAGTGGCCTTCGTCGGCCCGCACGTCACCGCCCGGCCCGAGCAGAGCCTGCTCGCTTCCTCGGCGATTGATTTCGTGGCCCGAAAAGAATTTGACTATTCGGTGAGAGATTTCGCCGCCGGGAAGCCGCTCGAAGAGATTGCGGGAGTCAGCTACCGGCGCAACGGGCGCGTGATCCACAACCCGGAGGCGACGCCGATTCAGGACCTCGACGCGCTGCCGTTTGTAACCGACATCTACAAGCGCGACCTCGACATCACCAAGTACAACGTGCCGTTTCTGCTGAACCCGTTTATCGCCTTCTACACGGAGCGGGGCTGCCCGGCGCTCTGCACCTTCTGCCTGTGGCCGCAGACGCTAAGCGGGCATCCCTGGCGGACGCGCAGCTCGGACAACGTTGCCGAAGAGGTCCGCCGCGCGCTCGATTACTTCCCGCACATGAAGGAAATCTTCTTCGACGACGACACGTTCAACATCCGCAAATCGCGCGTGGTCGAGTTGTGCGCCAAGTTGAAGCCCTTGAACTTCACCTGGTCCTGCACCTCGCGCGTGACGGTGGACTACGAGACCCTGAAAGCAATGAAGGACGCCGGCTGCCGCTTACTGATCGTGGGCTATGAGTCGGGCGACCCGCAAATCCTGAAAAACATCAAGAAAGGCGCCACCATCGAGCAGGCCATCGCCTTCACGAAGAACTGCAAGAAGCTCGGCTTGGTGATTCACGGGGACTTCATCGTTGGGCTGCCCGGCGAGACCCCGGAGACGATCCGGCGGACCATTGATTTCGCCAAGAAGCTCGATACTGAGACGATCCAGGTCTCGGTCGCCCATCCTTTGCCCGGAACGGAATTCTACGACTACGTGGAGAAGAATGGGTATTTGACCAGCGAGTCAATGACCGACGCCGAAGGCCATCAGCTTCCGAATATCTCCTATCCCGGCCTGAGCAACCTGGACATTCTGGAGTCGGTGGAGCAGTTCTACGGGGAATACTACTTCCGGCCGCGCGTCGTCTGGCGGGTGATCCGTAAAGCAGTGTTCGATTCCGAAGAGCGGAAGCGCCTCTACCACGAAGCCCGGGAGTATCTCGACCTGCGCTCGAAGCGGAAGAAGTTCGTGGCCGAACGACGAGCGGCCCTGCAAAGGACTCTTGCGGCGGGCCCGGCGGGCGATTGACCCCTTTCCCAGCAGACAATGAAAACGGCAGTGGTACTTTCGGTGGCGGTCCTGGCCAACTCAGTGGGTTCGGTCTGCCTGGGCAAAGGGATGAAGAATTTTCCGGTGCTGGAAGCGTCCGGAGCCGCGTGGCTGCTCCAGGCCGCCGTTCAGGTGGTCCTCAACTCTTGGGTCATTGTGGGCGTTTTCCTGCTGATCGTCTTCCTGGCCTGTTACATGGCCGCGCTGTCCTGGGCCGACTTGAGCTTCGTGTTGCCCGCTACGGCGCCCGGATATATTCTGACGGCGATACTTTCCCGAATCTTTCTTCACGAAGAAATTTCGCCCCTGCGGTGGGCAGGCACGGCATTGATTGTGGCGGGAACCTGCCTGGTTGCCCGGACGCACGCGGCGCGCAGCGTTGCCGCGCCTGCTGTGGCAGTGCTGGCGGAAGGCTTAGCCGACAGTACGGCAGATTCGGAATAGGCAATTACGGGAGAGCTGGCTGTGCTCGATTTCACGTTATTGGCGGTGGTGATCCTGGCCGGGGCAGCCGGCGACGTCAGCGTTACGCGCGGGATGAAAGACGTGGGGGAGGTCTCGAGCCTCCGTCCGGCGGTACTGCTCGGGATTATCGGCCGGGTGGCGCGACACGGCGCGATCTGGGTCGGGGTGGTTTGCAAGGCGATTGCCTTCGCGAGCCTCCTGGCGCTGCTCGCCCGCGCCGACTTGAGTTGGGTTGTGCCCGCGACGGCCGTCAGCTTCATCGTCGAGACGGTGGCTGCCCGGTATCTGCTCCGCGAACACATCAGCCATCTCCGCTGGGCGGGAGCCGCCTGCGTGGGCCTGGGAGTTGCCCTGATTTCGCTGTAGAGCCTGCCCTTTTCTGAAACCTCCCGCTTCGCCCTAACGTACAATGTTATAGCGACTGCCTTCTGTGCTGTGCCGTCGCGAAACGCATGTTGTGAACGGCATAATTTTCTCGCAAGATTGAGGACTGCAATGCTTTCATCGTTCTGCTGCAAGGCCATCCGAGGAGTTCATCGGGCCGGCGGAATCGTTCTCGCGGCGCTTCTGCTGTTCCCCGCATCGAACATCTGGGCTGCTATGATCGCGGGAAAGGTAACCAATCAGGAAGGGACGGCCATCGCCAGCGCCGAGGTCGTGATTCGGCAAAAAGACTCGGATTTTACCCAGACCGTGCTCACCTCCGAGGACGGCAGCTATTCCCTGCCGTCTTTGCCGATGGGTGTTTATACGATTGTGGTCAAGAAAGCGGGATACGCGGACCTGACCCAGGAAAACGTCGCGGTGCGAGAGGAGAGCGAGACCGTGCAGTTGCCGTTCCGCCTGCGGTCGAGCGCCGAGCAAGCGGTTTTACGGGGAGTCGAGGAACTCAATCCGAATTTGTTCTACGTCAAACTGGATACCAATGAAATCACGCGCGAGATCAATCGTCGGGGTGCGGATGTGCAGTTCCACCGGGAGTTCCGGGCCGAGGAGAATTTCTTTGGGGTGCAGTATGGCTACCTGTTGAGGGATATCGAGTGGGCCCGTGCCGGAGCGCCGCTCCGAAATATTCACGGCTCGCTCTACGAAGCCCACCAGAGCAGCAGCTTCAATGCCCGATCGTTCTTTACGGTCGGAAATTTGCTGCCCTGGCGGCGCAACGACTTTGGCGGCCAGATGGGCGGGCCTGTCTGGAACCAGCGGCTGGACTTTAATTTTGCGGCCAGTCAGACCCGGGATTCCGGCTACATCAACGGGAACGTACAGGTCCCCCTGGCATCGGAGCGTGTCCCCCTTACCACCGATCCCGCCGTGCGCCCCCTGATCGCCGGGCTTCTCAAGGCGTACCCCGTTGAAGTGCCCAACCTGCCGTACGTCAGTCTCCGACAGCTCAATACCAATGCCGTCCGGGACATCGTCAGCACAGCATTCTCGACGCGCCTGGCATATCGTTCCAAGGAATCCGGCCAACTGGTCCTGGAGCAACGATTCCTCGATTCCACCGAGCATCCGTTTGAGTTCGTGGCGGGACAAAACCCGGTCACGTTCCTCCGGCCGCAGAGTGTTCATCTGGGCTACAATCGCCCGCTCACCCCGCAGACGACCCTGCGGCTGGCGCAGAACTTCGACCGGCTGGCAGTGTTACTGGACGTTTCGGACCGGTATAAGAAACTGCTGGCTCCGCTGGGAAGGAATGTCGTTCCCGAAATTTTATTCGGAAGGGATTTGACCCGTCTCGGGCCGGGGGACAGTTACCCCCGGCGCCGCGTGGAGAACCGCTATCATTTTTCCGGCGACGTAAGCCAGGCGCGAGGGAGCCATCGGCTGGCAGCGGGCGTACTGGTTTCCCGGCTTCAGACCAATGACTTGCAGAGCGACAACACGCGGGGCGAGTTTAGCTTCGGCCCGAACTTTGGGCGGACCTCCGTGCAGAACTTCCTGCTCGGCACCCCCACCCAGTTTCGAGTGAGTATCGGAGAGCTCTACCGGGGATTTCGGAATTGGGAACTGGCCTACTATCTGCAGGACACCATCCGGCTGCGCCCTGACTTAACTCTCTCGCTCGGGCTGCGCCACGAGATCGTCACCGCTCCGAGCGAGGTGAACAACCTGACGGCGATTCCGTTCGGTACCGACGCCACGAACCTGGCTCCGCAGTTCGGCTTGGCGTGGAATCCTGGTGGGGGAAAAACTGTTCTGCGTGGCGGTTATGGCATCCAATACAGTTCCATTTTCCCGGTGCTCTATCAACGAGCCCGGTTCAACCCGCCCGCCGTTCAGGTCATTTCGACGGACAATCCCAATCTGCTCGAACCCCTGCGGGGCGCCGAGCTTCGCCGGTCGGGGCTCAATCGGATCAGTCCGGACATGGTGACCCCCTACTCCCACCTCTACAACTTCGCCATCGAGCGGGAGTTGCCCTCGAACGTATCGCTGCGCGTCGCTTACATCGGGAGCCGGACGATTCAACTGCCGGTCAACGTAGTCACGAACCGCGCGAGACCCGTTCCGGGAATCCCTACCACCACGGGCACCATCAATCAGCGCCGCCCCGACCCCGGATACCTTGAAATCTCAACCATCTCCAACGGTACGATCGCTTATCTCGACGCCTTGCAAGTTACCGCGGACAAGCGCCTGTCGGGCGGGCTTTCCTGGAATCTCCGCTACACGTTCAGCAAAGCGATTAACAGCACGGGCACCCAATCCTTCGCCAACATCAGCGGTCTCGGTCATATCAGCACCATTGAGAACGACATTATCGGGGACATGAAGGGCTTGGAACAATTTGATACCCCTCACTCCCTGACCATCGGTTACCGCTACCAGTTCCCCTGGGGCCGCGGTTACCGAGGACTCAAATCCCTGTTTCCAGGGGGGTGGAGAATCTCCGGAACCACGTCGGTCCGATCGGGGACCCCCATTCATATTCACACGGGGTCGGATTCCCCCGGTTTTGGCAATGTGGACGGAGTGGGAGGGGACCGGCCCAACCTCTTGAACCCAGGAATCTTGTGGAGGACTTTGGACCACCCGGACACCTCGCCGACTCGCCTGGGCGCGCAGACCTGCCAGCGGCCTGGGGAGCCGGGAGCCGTCCTCCCGTACATGACGTGCGACTCCTTTGATTCCAACATCGCTCCGGCAGGACGTGGAAACCTTGGCTTCCAGACGTTTCGTACCGACGGGCTGAACAACTGGAACCTGGCTCTCGAAAAAGAGTTCTTGCTGCGGGAGCCGGTGACTCTGCAATTCCGCACGGAGTTCGTTAATTTTTTGAACCACCCGCAGTTTGAGCCTTTCAACGACGAGATGGCCTACGAGACCTACGCCAAGATTACCAACACCGCCAACCGCGGGCGCGTGATCCAGTTCCTGTTGCGGCTCCAATTCTAGGGCGGCTGGTGGCGGTGGCGGATTTTTAGGAACGAGACCCGTTTCATGATATTCGTATGTCCTATGAGCAGCGGACATTGCCGGCGAGGGGTCAACCATCGCGGACGGTTCGTTTCCGCGAACCATGAAGCGGGTCAAGTAGCGTGATCTCCTTTCGTTTCCTCACCGTTTTTCTACTTTTCTATGTGCCTCTGATTCTGGCGGTTTGCTCGGCGGTGTACTATCTGGCGGTCTGTTGTGCCTCCGTGCTGTTCCGCCGGGAGCGGGAGCAAGGGAACGACTTCGCCCCACCCGTCTCGGTCCTGAAACCAGTTCAGGGCATCGAGCCAAGTTTTTATGCCAGCCTGGCGAGCTATTTCCGCCAAGACTATCCCGCCGTCGAGATCGTTTTCGGCTTGAGCGATCCCGCCGGGCGTGACCCGGCGCATTGGACGATTGCACAGTTGCAGCGAGACTTCCCGCGCGTTGCAGTGAAGGTGGTTGCCGTTCCGGACGCTGCGGGCGTGAATCCCAAAATGAGCAAACTGCAACGGATGATCGAAGAAGCCGCGCATGAGATTCTTGTTGTGACCGACGCCGACGTGCGCGTGGAGCCGGGTTTTCTGCGCCGGGTGGTGCGGCCGTTGGCTGACGAGCGTGTCGGGATGGTCACCTGTCTCTATCGCGGCGTTCCCGCGAAGCAGTTTCGTTCGATCCTGGAGGCGCTCGGCATGAGCGGCGACTTTGCCGGCCAGGTACTTCTGGCGCGGCTGGCGCGAGGGGTCCGCTTTGCCCTCGGCGCGGCGATGGTCACGCGCAAGAAGCAGATCGCCGAAATCGGCGGCATTGCCCTCTGGGCCGGCTACCTGGCTGACGACTACATCCTGGGGCGCAAGATCGCCGAAGCGGGTTACCGCGTTCACCTCTCTCATACTGTTGTCGAGACTGTGCTCCCGGATCGTACCTTTTCGGAAATGTTTCGTCAACAACTGCGCTGGGCGCGGACCATCCGCGCATGCAGCCCGCGCGGGTATCCTGGGTTGCTCCTGGCGTTCGGTGTGCCGTTGGCCTTGCTGGCCTGTTTCATTCAGCCTGACTCCCCGCCGGCGCTGGCTATTCTGGTCGCAGTCCTCTTCACTCGCTTGCTGGCTGCCTGGGTCTCGGGCGTCCTGGTTTGCCGGGATCCCGTAGTGGCCAAATACTTCTGGCTGCTTCCGCTGCGCGACTTATTGGCCTTCGGGGTCTGGGTGGCGAGCTTTTTTGGCAACGAAGTGATCTGGCGCAATGCCCGCTTCCGCCTGGAAGCCGGCGGCAAAATCAAGCCGGCGTAACCTCAGTGGGCAGTGATGAGTCAAGAGTGGTTCATTCCGGGATGAACCCTCTCGTCAGGGCTTTTCTTCTCACCCACCACTCATCACTCGTCACTGCTTTCTGACCGCTCCCTTGCGGCCGCCGCTCGGATTCGCTCGTCACTCTCCCCTGGTCACTTCTTACTGTTCTTGTGGCCGCTTGCAACTGCGCGGCTCGGATTACCCTTTGGCACAAGAGTTGCTATCTCTCGCGGGGGCACCGATGCGGGGGAGAGGCTAGTGCCTTGCCTAAATCAGCAAGTCTTTATGTAACAATCACTTGCATTTTTCTTGTTGGGTGGGGTAGCCTGGGGCAGATGGCTCAGGCACGCGAGCTGGCGCCGAACTCGCGCATCACTGTATACGTTTACAACTATGCCGGGGTGGATGAATCCACACTCCATCGAGCGCAACGAGTGGCAAGATACCTCTTCCGCGAAGCCGGCGTGGATGCAGTGCTGCTCGACGGTCCGTTGTCTTCCGAAGAGCAACCAGTCCAGGAGGCGGGCGAGCTAGGACCCTCCGACTTCTTCCTTCACATCCTCACACGCGAAGCGGCCGAATCGTTGGGACTTCGTAAGTATGCGCTCGGCCTAGCTCCAGGCACGCCCGATGAACTGAACCGCAACGTGGTCTATCTATTCGACCACATCGCCGAGAAACTGGCCATAGAGGGAGGGCCGGTCCGGCCCAGCAGAATCGTTTCGAGCAGCGACGAGAAGGCTCAAATCCTGGCTTATGGCATGGCGCACGAGATCGGTCACTTGCTGCTAGGCTCGAATTCCCATGGCCCCTTCGGGATCATGCGCGCCCGATGGAACAAGAAGGACTTGTGCGACATCATTTGCGGCTTTTTGCTGTTCACGCCCGAAGAGTCCCAACGGATCCGGGGTGAAGTTGCTCGCCGAAACCAGGAGAAGTCCGCTCTGCGGGTTTCTGTCCCAATGTCTCCGCAGTGGGCCCGCTGAATCGGACGAGAAGCGGGCGGGAGCGCGGCCCGGATCAGAAGTTGAAGCGCAGGCCGAGGCCGATCTCTCGCGGGTTGCGCGCCGAGACCGGCTGACCAAACAAGGGCGAAGAAAGCACGCCGCTGTAGCGGATGAAGTTGGTGTGATTGAGCAGGTTTCGGATTTCAGCGAAGATCGTCAGTTCCGGCCCGCTGTTGCGCTGACCGCCCGGGCCTCGTCCTCCGCCCCCAGGCGGCCCGCCCCGCCCAAACGGTGGTCCTCCGGGTCCTCCCCTGCCGCCTTGCTGGAAAAAGAAGTGGGGCTCGACCGGGATATCCGGTCCGCGCCCTCGCCCGCCGGCTGATCCTCCCCGACCAGGGATCAGGGAAATCGTCTTTGACAAATTCAAATCTATGTTGAACAGTCCCGTACCCTGGGCGGAGTTGCGCGCGACGCCGGCGGGACGGTCCCGGATGACGGTATCGCGGTTGTCGTCAAAACCGGTGAGGATGTCGTAGGGCCTGCCGGAATTGGTTTGCCAGCGTGTGTTGGCGCGCAGCCCCCAGGGGAGCGAGAATTGGAGCATGGTCGAGAAGGCGTGCCGCTGATCTTGCGGCGCACGCCCCCACTCGCCGCGCAGGTTGTAGTTGTCGGCAGGAAGCGAGAAGGGACCGTCCGCGTCATTCTTCTGCGACGACAGCGCATAATTCAGCACCATGAAGGTCGGCCCCAGGCGCTGATTCACGCGGATTCCCACGGAATGGTAGGTGGAAGCGGCGGTTGACTCGAGCAACTCGATGTTCCCTCGCAACGGGTCCGGGCGCTCGATGGTGCCGGGCGGCGGAGCGTTCATGTTGCGGCTGCGGTTCAGATGAATGCCGCGGACAAAATCATACGTCAGCGCCACGGAGAACCCTTGCGGCAGCCGCTTCTCGAGCGACAGGGACGAGTTCACGGTATACGGAGCCGCCAGGTCCCGGGCGCGTGTCCGAACCGAGGCCGGGAGCACGATTTCGCCGGCCACGCCGCCGGCGAACGGGTCCGGGTACGAAGGGTTTTGGATGACGAGCTGGGACTGCCGCGTGCCGTCAAGCCGGACGAGCGAGAGGACGGTTCCGGCGTTGAGCCGCTGGTGAAACAACCCGACCCCGCCGCGGATTGCCGTCGTTCGATTGAGGGTGTAGGCAAAGCCCACTCGCGGATCGAAGTTGTTCTTATCCCCGAGATTCGTTTGCGCCTCGTAGCGGACACCGAGCGATACCATCAGCGGGGGAGCGAGCTTCCAGTCGCTTTGGAGAAACGCGCCCATCTCGAGTTGATTCAAGTCGAGCGCCGGAATGCCCTGCTGGCGGGTGAACGTGGCCGGGCGGCCCTCGCGGAACGCGTCGAGACTTGAGAACACAAACGTCCCGAGAAAATTCTGTTCGGAGCGCGTGTCGTACGACAGGTAACGCACTTGCACCCCGGTTCGGAAAGTGGCCCTGCCCCGGGAAAGCGTCAGGATGTCGGCGAACTCGTACTGCCGCTCGGACTGTTGCGAACGGTTCTGAGCGCCTCCGGACTGGAAGGCGTCCAGGACGTTGATCGCTGTACGGTCAGTTAGCGGGATGTTCTGGGACGTTTCCCGGTCGAACCGGAATCGAATTTCGTTGACCATGGAGCGGGAGAGAACGGCAGTCTCCCGAATTTGGAAGCCGTACTCGCTCGACTCGGAATTGAAAGCGCGCTCCGGCAGCGTGGTCTCGCCGACTCCCTGATTCTCTCTCCGGCGGGAAGAGCCTTCCCCGGCAAAGTTCAGGGTTTGTCGCTCCCCCAGCTTGTACTGGAGCCGGCCTTCGGCGCTCCAACGATTGCCCGGACGTACAACTGCACGGGACAAGAGGCCATCCGGCGTTACGGCGTGGATCGAATCGCTCACCTGCTCGTCGGAGCGCATGAAGGAGAGCGTCCCCGAGAGACGGTTCGGGAGCAGCGGCCCACCGATATTCGCGCGGAAGGAGCGTTGTTGATACGGTGGCTTGGTGTCGGCCAGCGCCTGCCGGGCGTTCAAGGCATCGTCCCGGAGATTGAAACTCAGGTTTCCGTGGAACTCGCCAGTCCCGGCGCGGGTAACCACCTCAATACGCCCTCGGCCCGGCCGGCTGAATTCGCTGCTGAACGGGTTGCTGTTGATCCGGATTTCCTGGATTTGATCCCTGGGGGGAAGCCTCTGTCCGGTGAAGCCATCCACGATGATCTCCGCAGCGCCGTCAGGGCTGACACCGGCCAGTTCTTGAAGGACCTGGGCCAGCTCCTCGGGCGCTTCCGGCAGGTCGCGCAAGTCTTCCGGGGTCAGCACAATCGCCGAAAGGTTGCGGTCCGGCTCCGAACTTATGGTTGAGGTATCTTCGGGCACCTCCAGTGACTGTTCGAGCGGCGCGAGCTGGAGCGAGATCGTAAGCGGCCTCAAGCCGGGCTGGACTCGGACGGTCTCGACGTGCTGCGCGAAACTCGGGGCGGTGATCTCGATCCGGTACTCTCCGGCGGGAAGTCCCAATTGGAAATCCCCTTGCGCCCCCGTGTAGGTTCCCGCAACCTGTTGATTCTCCTGATAAATCTGGACAAAGACGCCAGGAAGAGAGGCTCCGCTGGGATCAAGCACCCGGCCGCGCAGCGCTATGCCTTGCGCCGAGCAGATTCCTGCCAGCCAAGCGGTTAGCGCCAGAAAGAGAAGGCCATCCCGCACAGAGTACACCTAGAATCTTCGACGGGTCGGACCCCCGGACGGTTCCACGATTCTATTGTCTACCATGCAAACCCGGCGCTCCTACGCAGGTTGCGGGAGACGCGCAGAATTATTCCATCGCCGGTGATCTCGCGGGGTGATTCCTGCATCCTGATAGGAATTGGGAACCGATCGGGGGTAAAATCTTCTGGAGAGCCGCCAGGGAAAGGGCCGCAACTTGCTGGAAAAGTCCGGGTTTAATCGATTGGATATGGAAGCGGTAGTCGCCCGGTCCGATGCGGAATTGATGCTGCGGGTGAAGGGCGGAGACGAGCGGTCCTTCGCCGACTTGTTGTCCAAGCACCGCAACCCGGTGATCAACTACCTCTATCGCATGGTGCAGAACGCGGCCATCGCCGAAGAACTGGCGCAGGATGTATTCTTGCGGGTGTATCGGGCGCGCCACAGCTACGAGCCTACCGCCAAGTTCACGACGTGGCTCTACCGGATTGCGACCCACGTCGCGCTGAATTTTCTCCGGGACGGCCGCCATGCCCGGAATACGGCTCCGCTCGATGGCCCCGACGGCGAGCCGATCCGCGAGTTGCGCGTGACCGACCCGAACGTCGAAGACCGTCTCGTAGCCCGGACCCGCACGGTCGAGATTCGCCGCGCTATTCTCACGCTTCCCGAGAAGCAGCGGGCGGCAGTGATTCTTCACAAGTATCACGATCTCGATTACCGGGAAATTGCCGCCACGCTCCAGTGTTCCGAGTCGGCGGTGAAGTCGCTCCTGTTCCGGGCGTATGAGACGTTGCGCGGGAGGCTGGCGCATCTGGCTGGAGGTTGACGCCGGAGGGTGACCCCGGAGGTTGACGATGATGATGAAGTGTAACGACCTGGAAACCAACGCGATTGCGTACATGGATGGCAAGCTGCCGCCGGCGCAGCGGAACGCCATGGAACTCCACTTGGCCGTCTGCCCCGCTTGCCGGGAGCGCATCGAAGGATTCACGCAGGTCCTCGGCCTGCTCGACGAGTGGGAGGGCGTCCAGCCTTCTTCCTTCTTCCAGACCCGCCTGACGGCGCGCCTGGAAGAAGAAGCCGTTACTCAAGGTTGGTGGAAAAACGCTTGGCGGGCGTGGATTCCCCGGCCGGTCACCGGGTCTCTGTTTGCCATTGTCTTTGCCGTAGTGGTTACCGTGGGCGTAGTCCTGCTCCGTTACTCGCCGACCCCGTCCCCAGTCGAGATGAGCCAGCCGGCGGCGCCGGCTGTAGCGGTAGTCGCTTCCGCCGGGGACGAGACGGCCCTCTATCAGGATTTGCCGCTGCTCGAAGACTGGGAGGTTTTGCGAAATTTTGAAGTGTTGCAGGAATTGAGTAACACCACGCCGGTGATGCAATGAACCGTCTGCTTTGCTTCATACTCGTTGCCGCGATGCTGCCCGGAGTAGCCCACGCCTGGCCTGCCCTCAGCGGAGCCGAAGGGAGCGAAGTCGAGGGAGGGGCAGGCGTAAGGGAGTGGCAGGAAGCTCCGCCGCCGGGTCCGAGTCCATCGGCTAGGCCAAGGAGGCCCGGAGGCCCCGGCACGCCCCGGACGTTCGAGCGTCGCCGGCCGGGCCCTTTCCCGCCGGGCCGTCGCATGTTGTTGCCTCCGCCGTGGGTGCTGGAAGGTTTGAAGGACGCGCCGCCCGAAGAGCAGGAGCGGCTGCTTCAGAACAACCCGCGCTTCCAGGAGTTTCCCAAGGAGCGGCAGGAAGAATTGATCGAATCCCTGCGCCGCTTCCAGCAGCTTCCCAAAGAGCGCCAGGAGGAGTTGCTGGGCCGCCTGCGGCGCTTTCAGGAGCTTTCCCCCGAGCGTCGCGAGGAATTGCGCGACCGCATGCGCCGCTTCCGGGAGATGCCTCCGGAGGAGCGCGAACGGGTCGAGCGGCGCTTCGACAACTTCCGCCGCCTCACTCCCGAGCAGCGCGCGAAGGCGCGGGAAATCTACAGCCGCCACTGGCGCTCGCTCCCGCCGGAGCGCCGCCGGGCCTTGATTGAAGAGTTCCGCCACCTGCGGATGCTTTCCCCCGAAGAGCGCGAACGCCGCCTGGCCGCGCCCGAAATCGCCGGACACTTCAACCCCGAAGAACTCGCCTTGCTCAAAGAGTTGAGCACGCTGTAATCCGAGCCGCGCGCGTCAGCAAGCGGTCACCGAGTTCTACATCCATCTCCCTGGGGTGTCCGCTCCCTCACGGTCGCGGCTCGGATTCTGACTTCTCCCTGTATAATTCCCCCATGCAGCCCGCGGTCTTCATCACGCGCCCGATCTTTGAGTCGGTCCTGACGCAAATCGCTTCGCAGTGCGAAGTGAAACGGAATCGGGAGGACCGCACCCTTTCGCGCGAGGAGCTGTTTGCCGGACTGGCCGGCTGCCAGGGCGTGCTCTGTCAACTGACGGACCGCATGGACCGCGAGGCGATGGAGCATGCGCCCGAGCTGCGGGTGATCGCGAACATCGCGGTGGGCTACGACAACATTGACGTGGCCTCGGCCACCGAGCGCGGCATCCTCGTCACCAACACCCCGGAAGTGCTCACGGAAACGACCGCCGACTTTGCCTTTGCGTTGCTGCTGGCGGCGGCGCGGCGGCTCGTCGAGGCCGACCAATTCGCGCGCTCCGGCCAGTGGAAGCAATGGAAGCTCGACATGCTGCTCGGGACCGACGCGCATCACGGCACGCTCGGGATCATCGGCCTGGGACGGATCGGGCGGGCCGTGGCGCGCCGCGCAAGAGGATTTCAGATGATCGTGCTCTACGCGGGTCCCCGCCGGGCGTCCCCCGAGGTCGAGCAGGAACTCGGCGCGCGCTACGTGCCGCTCGAAACGCTTTTACGCGAGTCGGACTTCGTGAGCCTGCACGTCCCTCTGAAGCCAGAGACGCGGCATCTGATCGGCGCGCCCCAACTGGCGCTGATGAAGCCGACCGCCATCCTGATCAACACCACCCGGGGGCCGGTCGTGGACGAAGCGGCACTGGTCGAGGCCCTGCGCGAGGGCCGTATTCAGGGAGCGGGGCTGGATGTCTTCGAGCGCGAACCGGAAATTCACCCCGGCCTGCTTGTCCTGCCGAACGTCGTCCTGGCTCCTCATATCGGGAGCGGCTCCCGGCAGACCCGCTTGCGGATGGTCGAGCTGGCGGCGGAAAATCTGCTTGCCGCCTTAAGCGGGCAAGTGCCACCCAACCTGGTCAACCGGGGAGGTCATTAAAGGGTAAGCACCTAAGAAGTCAGGTCAAGGATAACACTGCTTGATGGATCGAGCAAGGAGGAGAGATGGCCTTTAGAATTTGCGATTACGCACACCGACTTACATCAGACATTGACCCCACTACCGGCGTAAAGGTCGGGGACCTCGATGGTTTGTTAAATCGGTGTACGGTGAGAGCTACTGAGGCTCTCAAAGGCCAGGCGTCCGGGTATTCCGAGTCGGATAGGAACTACATCACATCAATTTTCGAAGCAATGCAGCACACTCATAACAGTATCCGGATATTGGTGAATCCCGAAGAACCAAAACCGACTTCGGTCGACGCTCTGCTTTTGGCGCGGGTCCAACTGGAATCCCTTTATGCGATTTGTTTGATGCTGGAAGATGCAAAGTGGGTAGGACTTTACATAAAGGATGGCTGGAAGAAATTCTACAAACGGTTTCTCCTGGAGAAAGAGGAGTCGAGGGACCTTCCGCGATTGGTAGGGTTCCCTAACGAAATGCAACCGCACATAGATAATCTTACACATATCTCCGGTGTTACGGAGGCCGAACGGAGAACCGTTGAGGAAGAGGAACTCGGCATTTCATTGCCATCCGGCATAACGAAAGCCAAAATTGACAGGTTTCCAACACCCAAGGGCATTATAAGTAAGGTTAATGATCAGCATCGAAAACAAATGCTCATTCGGATGTATGCGGAATATGAACATTTGAGTTCTTACGTGCATGCATTGCCAGATGCCATAGATTTCAAAAGGATGTTCGGAAAATACAGAGACCGATATCCGACCAAGGGGATTGACGGTGCATTTCAAAAGCAAGTCGTTGGGCCGTCGCTCATTATCAGTTTTCTGAGTGTGATCCAATCTGCCAGTGAGCTGACGTGCTTGTACCCCTGTGATATTGAATTGAGTGCGACAGTAACGGAAGCATGGAATCTGCTTACGAAGTACAGCCTCTTGGGGAAAGTCATTTGGGAAATCAGGGCTAAGACACTCCTCGGTTCAATCCAATGAGAACGCGTCGGCGTTGCACGCGGAATTCTAAGACCTCTGACTTGCCGCGCCATCCCATAATGAAGAGGGAACAAGGATGATGCTCGGCGAAGCGCGGGAACTCTGCCGCAGTTTATTTCTCGAAACGCTCCCATCCTTGCAGGTCGGGCCTCGGGTGTGGGAAGCGATGCGCCTCCGCGGGGACACTCTCGAAATCCGAGGCGACGTTTATCCGATCCCGGGGCGAATCCCCCGCTCCCGCGCGATTCGGGTGGTCTCGGTCGGCAAGGCCGCCATCGAGATGGCCGACGCGGCGGCGGAACAATTGGCGGGGACGCGGTTCGAAGGGGTGGTGGTGGCTCCGAGCCTCCCAGCGCAGCGGCGGCCGGAGTATGAGTACTTCCGGGGAGGTCATCCTTATCCCGACCCGGCAAGCCGCCTCGCCGCCGAGGTCGTGTTGCAGCTTCTCAAGAACAGCTTGCCCGAGGACCTGGTCCTATTTTTGATTTCGGGCGGCGGCTCGGCGCTGCTCGACAAGCCGCTCCACCCTGCGGTCTCGCTCGACGATCTTCGGCTGTTCCACCAGGTTCTCGTCACGTGCGGAGCGGCCATCGAGGAGATCAACGCGCTCCGCAAGCACGTCTCGGCGATCAAGGGGGGACGGCTGGCGAAGCAGGCTGCGCCGGCCACGCAGATCACGCTCTATGTTTCCGACGTGCCCCAACATCTGCCGTCCGCCGTGGCTTCTGGTCCGACCATGCCGGATGAGACGACCGTGGAGGATTGCAGCCGCATCTCGAGCCGCTACGCCTTGCTGGAGAAATTCCCGGCCTCGATCCGCGCGCTGCTCGAGTCCGGCGCCTTGGCTGAAACTCCCAAGCCGGGCGACCCTTGTTTTGCCAAAAGCCGCTATTATTGTCTGCTGTCGAACGCGGACGCCGTGGAGAAGCTGACGCAACTGGCCCGGTCGAACGGACTCTGTGCCGAAGCGGATACTTCTTGCGACGGCTTGGAGTTCCGCCGCGCGGCAGATTCGTTGCTGGGGCGGCTGGAGGCGCTGCGGCGAGAGTATCCGGGCAGCCCGGTGGCGCTGGTGAGCGGAGGCGAGCTCAGTTGTCCGGTTACCGGAGACGGCATGGGGGGCCGGAATCAGGCCTTTGTGCTTTATTGCGCGCCGAAGATCGCCGGGAAGCCAATCGTCGTGCTAAGCGGCGGGACGGACGGGATTGACGGCAACAGCCCTGCCGCCGGGGCCATCGCCGACGGGTCGAGCGGCGGCCGCGCTGCCGCGCTTAGGCTGGAGGCCGAGGACTTCCTCCTCCGGGCCGATTCCTACCACTTCTTTCAGGCGCTCCATGATACGTTGGTCACCGGCCCGACCGGGACCAACGTCCGCGATCTGCGAATCCTGCTCGCGTATGCTTGAAATTTCCGCCGTCATCATCACGCTGAACGAAGAGCGCCGGCTGCCGCGCGCGCTTGAATCGCTTGCCGTGGCCCCTGTGGTGGCTGACGAAGTGCTGGTGGTGGACTGCGGGAGTACGGACCGGACGCGGGAGATTGCCGAGCGGTATGGCGCGCGGGTGATTGTGCATCCGTGGGAAGGCTACGCCCGGCAGAAGAACTTTGCCGCCGGGCAGGCGAGATTCCCGTGGGTGCTCTCGATGGACGCCGACGAAGTCTTGAGTCCCGAACTTTCGGCGGAACTGCGGCAACTCAAAGCGGCCGGGCCCGGCGACGCCGCCGGGTTTCGGATGCCGCGCCTGGCCTGCTACCAGGGGCGCTGGATTCGTCACTCCGGGTGGTACCCGGACCACAAGCTCCGGCTCTATGACCGGCCCCGGGGCCGCTGGGCGGGCGATTACGTTCATGAGCGCGTCGAAGTGGATGGTCCCGTCCGCACGCTCGAGGGAAACCTGCTGCACTTCACCTGCGATTCCCTTGCGGAACATTTCCGCACCACGGACCGCTATACGACGCTCGCAGCGCAGGAAGCCTACCGGCGGAGCGAGCGGTGGATTCTGCCCAGGGCTGTCCTGATGATGCTCGCCGCGCCGCCTTGGAAGTTCGTCGAAACCTATCTTTTCCGGCAGGGTTTTCGCGACGGCTTCCCCGGCCTGGTCATTGCCACGATGGCCGGCTTCTATGTCTTCCAGAAATACGCCAAGCTCTGGCGACTGGCTCGCGGCCAAGATTTGCCACGGAGTCACAGAGACACGGAGACGAACGAGCCAGGACCGGAGAAATAGGGAAAGTGCGTGATTATTCACGCGACGCAAGGTACAAAAGACATAGAATTGCCGGATGGGAGAATACCTCAAAGACATTTGTTGGCGCGCGGTATCCAAAACGCTCGGCTCCTACGGCCATAACTGGGAAACGCTTTCCGTTTCGGTGGTGGCATTCATACTGCCTGCGTCTCTGTATTGGTGTATAACCCGGTACAACAGCGGGGGCTGGAGGGCAATCGTGAGCCTTCCGGTTGGCTGGGAAACCACGCTCAAGGATATTGCACTATCAGCGGGTACTGGCTTCCTTGTACTCGGTGTGGTGTTCTTGGTGAATGTGGTACGGGCTGCCCATGACAGAGATAGGGAATCTAGAGACCAACTAGGTGTCTCACCAATATCAATTGAGTTTCAAGCGGAGACCTTCCCATTTGTTCAACCAATCGGTAGGGATTGTGTTTTGTACCGGGTGGCGGTCCGATCCAACAACACTATACGTGGCATTCGATTGGTTGTGAGCCAAATTGAACCTAGGACCAACAATTTTGCGGGCATCGAAATATCTCTCATCCAGATGCATGATAGGGAACATAGAAATCCTGGTGCGAGATGGAAAGAAAGATTCGACCTCTTTCCAGACCAACCTCGATACATAGATGTGGTTCAGAAGGAGGATGCCTCCAGCCATTTCCGCATACAGCATATTATGCAAAACGATGTTGATAGTGCAGTTCTTGCCGGGGATTACACGGTCACGCTGGCTATCCGTGATGCTCCCACTGCCGTTAGTAGAGAGTTTTCGCTGTTAGTTGATGCCCGAGGCAGGTTGCAATTTCGGCCAATAAATTAGGCAATCAATTTTTCATATGGGTTGTTGATTTCTCGCGCGTTTCCTGTAGCCTTTCTTCATGATTGTTTTCCTCTGTGTCTCTGTGGCTAATAACGGGAGAAGAAAGTGCGCGTGCTCCATATTGACACCGGCGCGGGCTGGCGCGGCGGGCAGCAGCAGGTTCTCTGGCTGATGGAGGAGCTGCGCGAGCGCGGGCACGAGCAGTTGCTCCTCGCTCCGGCCAATTCGCCGCTCGCCGCGCGGGTTCGCCGCGAGGGACTGCGCGTTGCGGAACTGACCCGGCCGGCGATTTCGCTCCGCAATCTGAACCGGGTGCGCCGAAGCCGCTGGGAGTTCGACATCATCCACGCGCACGACTCGCACGCGCACACGCTCGCCGCGCTGGCAACCTTCGGAACGTTTGGGCGGCGGCGTCCCGTGGTGGTTTCGCGGCGGGTCGCGTTTCCGACGGGGAGGCTGGGTCGCATCAAATATGCCTTCGCGGACGCCTATATCGCCATCTCCGAGTCCGTCGGGCGGCGGCTGCTCGACGTGGGCGTGCCAGCGCGCAAGATTCACGTCATCTGGGACGGAGTGCCGGCGGATTCCGGCGGACGGTCTGCGGAGGAGCGCGCCGCATTTCGCGCCCGGAACGGAGCGGACGCGCAGACGCCTCTGGTGGGGACGCTCACCAGTCTGGCGCCGGAGAAGTCTCCCGGCGCCCATGTCGCGTTGCTCGCCGAGCTTCCTTCTACAGTCCGGTTGTGGCTGGCGCGGCCCGCCGCCGAGGAGCGCCCGGAGATCGAACAGGCGCTCCAGCAATCGGCGGAAGCGCGAGGACTGGGAGAACGGTTCCGCATCCTGTCGCTCGACGACGGAACGGGCGACGACAACGCCGGAGCGTTCCTGTCCTCGCTCGACGTATTTCTGTATTTAAGCGAATCCGAAGGCCTGGGCTCGGCGATCCTGCTGGCGATGGCGCACGGTCTTCCTGTGGTGGCGAGCCGCGTGGGAGGAATTCCGGAGATCGTCCGCCACGAGGAGACTGGATTGCTGGTCGCCGCCGACTCGCGCCAGGATTTGGCCCCGGCGGTGCGCCGGCTGCTCGAATCGGAAGACTTGCGGCGGCGGCTGGGCGCGGCGGCGCGGGAGTTCGTCCTTGCCGAGGCCACCTGTGATAGAATGGCCGCGAAAACGGCCGCCGTGTACGAGGAACTTTTGCGAGAGAAGACTGCATCACAGCCGCGATCCCGCAGTGCGGGAGAGCGGTCCGAGTCGCAAGGGAGCCGGGAACCCAGCAAGTGATTGGAGCGTTCGTATTTCTGTATGGCCTCGTCGTCGGCAGCTTCCTGAACGTCTGCATTCACCGGCTTCCGCGCCACGAGTCGGTCGTCAAGCCGCGCTCCCGCTGCCCGCAGTGCAGCCAGCCCATCGCCGCCTATGACAACATCCCGCTCGTGAGTTACTTACTGCTGCGGGGCCGCTGCCGCCATTGCCAGGCGCGCATCTCGCCACTCTATTTCTTCGTCGAACTGGCGACGGGATTGCTGGCGCTGTTCCTCTATTCGGTGTTCGGCCTGACCGGTTCTTTTGCCAAGGCCGCGACGCTCGGGGCCGCGTTGCTCGTGCTTACGGTAACAGATTGGCGGGAGCGTCTGTTGCCGGATCGGGTGACGTTCCCGGGGATGGCCCTGGGGCTGGTCTTCAGTCAAATCATCCCTGTCGAGGACGGGATGGGGCTTTTTCTCACGCGCCTCTTTGGACTCGATGCGATTCCGGTTCGTCTCGACTCGTTGTTCGATTCCCTCCTGGGGGCGCTTCTGGGAGCCGGGTTGCTCTACCTGCTGGGGGAAGCCTATTTCCGGCTCCGGGGGCGCGAAGGGATGGGATTCGGCGATGTCAAGATGATGGCGATGGTCGGCTTTTTCTTGGGGCCGAAACTGGCCTTGCTGACCATCTTTCTCGGAGCGACGACGGGCTCGGTTCTGGGACTGCTCTTTATTGCGGCGTCCGGCAAGTCCTCCGCGTATGAGCTTCCCTTCGGGAGCTTTTTGGGCGTGGCTGCAATGGTCGCGGCCGTGTGGGGAAGAACCATTCTCCAGTGGTATTTGGGCTACTTCGGCTGACCGGCCGGAATCGAAGCCGCGGCAGTGTTCCAATTGAGTTATGCCCGGTCCCCAACCTGCTTGATTCCTCCGCTCGGGAGGCATAGACTAGATAAAGAAGAATGACGGATTAGAAATGTCCCCCGGGAGGAGCCTATGAAACACGGGAAATGGGAATTGAGGACGCTCTTTCTGATCGGGATGGGTCTGTTTTTTGCCGCCGCGCTCTATGGCCAGTCGGTGGTGGACATGGCCCGCCAGACTCGATCCCGCAAGTCCGGCGCGAGCCAGACCGGGCGTGTCTTTACGAACGAAAACGTGGCGAGGTCCGCTCCGGCGCCAACGACCCCTGCGCCACCGACTCCTGCCCCGGCTGCTCCTGCCACCGCCGGGGCCGCAAGACCTGCCGCCGGCCAAGCTCCGGGCGCTGCGCCTGCAGCCGCCACCGGCCAACCGCCGGCGCAGCCCGCCGCGGGCGCCCCGCCTTCTCAGCCGCAACAGAAGTCGGAAGCAGAACTGGAAAAAGAATACCGGGAGAAGTTCGCCCAGCTCCGCGAAGCGCTCGCGTTGGAGGAGAAAAAAGCGGATGTCATGCAGCGGGAACTGAACCTGATGCAGAACCAGTTTTACACCAATCCGCAGGATACGCTGATGCAAGAGGCGACGCGCAGCAACATCAACACGCGGATGCAAGAGATCGAGGCGCAGAAGGCCAATGTCGAGAAGGCCAAGCAGGCCGTCGCTGCGTTGGAAGAAGAGCTGCGCGTCAAGGGCCTCCCGGCGGGCTGGGCGCGGTAGGGATTTTGAATGTAGCAAGAGGGAAGTTTTATGGCGAAGAAGAAAATAATGACGGCGGCTCAATTAGTTCGCACTCTCCAGCAACAGGTCAAGTTCAACGACAAAGTTGCTAAGACAGCACTCGCGCAACTTATGAGAGCTGCCGGTCCGAACGGAAAAAAGGGAGGCGTGCTGATTCTCCCTGGTGTTGGGCCTGTAGTCTGGGCAAAGGTTAGGGCAAAAGGACGGGTCGGCGTTGCTCCGCAGAGCATAGCCAAAAAGGCGGTGGCGGCCAGAAAGAAGTTCAGGCGGGCCAAGGTAGATGCGAGGGGTCTAAGGCGTTGGAAGTCCTCAGCGAGCGGCAGGTTCACGACACTCTACCGACGTCCGGGAGCCAGGGGGGTAAGACAGGTGAAGTCTCCAGCCAAGCGCAGCTCTATTGGAATAAGCCTCATCCGAGACGCAGTCGTGACAGCTTCCATCGGCGAATAGACACCACGTGAAACCGGCCTACGAAAATTGTGTGTTCATAAACTGCCCTTTTGATACCGAGTACAAACCGATCTTTGAAGCGTTAGTTTTTACTATTTTCGATGCTGGGTTTGTTCCGAGATGCGCCATGGAAGTGAGCGATGGAGCGCAGAATCGCCTCGAAAAAATCGTGGCGATTATCTCGGAATGCAAATATGGCATTCATGACATCTCCAGGACGGAACCCGATGCCGAGCACAATCTACCCCGTTTTAACATGCCCTTTGAACTGGGAATTTATTTCGGCTGCAAGCGTTTTGGCGGAGGGGAACACAGGAGGAAAGCCAGCCTTGTGATGGACCGAGAAAGGTTTCGCTACCAGAAATTTATTTCGGATATCGCCGGCTCAGACATCGAAGAACACAACAACGACAGAGAGATTGCGATTCGGAAAGTGCGGAACTGGCTCAGAACTACCTCGCGCCGCTCCAATATACCTGGGGCTCGAAAAATCTGGGACCGATTCAACCAGTTTAATGGGCAACTCCCTGCCATGTGTGACAAACTGGGCATAGACATCGAAGAAATTCCATTTGATGAATATAACGACCTCATTTCTGCGTGGCTCAAGGCAAACGCCCTTCCAGTCTTCCAGGTAACAGCTTGGCCCAAGGCTGTCCGCAGGTAGTGGCCTCTTATACTTAAGTAAAGAAACGAGGATTCCCGACCAGGACGAAGAGGCAGTCTGCCAGCTTGGTGTGCATCGTGGAATCGTTTAGATTCCTTGCGGAGAAGGCTTTTCCCCGACGTACAGCACTGCGATTCCCCAGGTGAGTTCGCTCCGGGCCACCCCCGCAAATCCCGCCTCGCGCATCCACGCCAGGAACTCGTCCGGGTCGGGGAAGCGATCCACGGAGCCGGGCAGATAACTGTACGAACCTTTCACCCCCGAAACCCATTCTCCCACTGCCGGTAAAATCCGGTGAAAGTAGAACGAGTAGAGCGGCCCGAGGAGGCGGCCGCGCGGCGCGCCGAATTCAAGGATTCCCACCTCACCGCCCGGCTTCAGCACGCGCCGGATTTCCTGAAGGCCCGAACGATAATTCGCCAGGTTGCGAAAGCCGAAGGAGCACGCCACCAGGTCGAAGGAGCCGTCTTGAAACGGCAGTTGCAAAGCGTCCGCTTCGGCGACGAGCGGCAGCAAGGCGTGGCGCCGGAGTTTCTCCCGGGCCTGCGTCAGCATGGGATGGCAGAAGTCCGAAGCGAGGATGCGGGCGCGGCTGCCGCGCGCTAACGCCAGGCTCAAGTCGGCCGTGCCGCAGCAGAGATCGAGGACCCGCGCGTCGGGCCGGTCGAGCACATGGCGGAAATGCCGCGCAGTGGCCCGCCGCCAGTAGCGGTCCATGTTGAGCGATAGCAGGTGGTTTAAGAGGTCGTAGCGGCCGGCCACGTCCGAGAAGAGCTTCTTGACGTAGCGCGAGGCGGCCGCTTCATCGGCGATTCCAGCCGGCTGGGTTCCAGGCGAGGCGGAGCGCGCAGGGTTGGTCACGGCCGGCGAGTCCGGGCGGGCGCGGGAGCGCGCCGTTGATTGGAAAACGGATTCTCTTTGGCCAATTGCCGGATCACGCCGATCACTTCCCGGGGAGCAATTCCGGCTACGATCTCAACTTCGCCGATACGGCGAGGGAGGACGAAATGGAGCTTTCCATCGCGCACCTTTTTGTCCACGGCCAGATGCGCGGCGAGGGTTGCGGGGGCGATGGCTCCGAGCGAAGGTATAGGACCGTAAGCGGCGATCATGCTACGGATGCGCTCCGCATCCGCAAACGGCAGCCGGCCGTGGGCGACCGCCAGGCGCGCGGCAGCGAGCATCCCCCAGGCGACCGCTTCGCCGTGAAGGAAATGGCGATAGTGCGTGGCGGCTTCGAGCGCGTGCCCGGCGGTATGGCCGAAATTGAGCACCCGCCGCAGGCCGCCCTCTTTCTCGTCGAGACTGACCACGCGGGCTTTGAGCGCCGCCGAAGCCCGGATCACGGTGCGGAGGGCTTCCGGATCGCAGCCCAGAATGCGCTCCCGCTCTGCCTGAAGAAATTGAAACAACTCCGGGTCGCCGATCACGGCGCACTTGATCGCCTCAAACAACCCGGCGCGCAGTTCGCGTTTCGGCAAAGTCTGGAGCACGCCAGGATCGGAAAGCACAATCCGGGGCTGATAAAACGTCCCGACCAGGTTTTTCCCGACGGCGAGGTTGACGCCGGTCTTCCCGCCGATGGCGCTGTCGACCTGAGCCAGCAAAGTCGTAGGAATCTGGATGTAATCAATCCCGCGAAGATAAACCGAAGCGGCGAACGCGCCCATGTCACCCACCACGCCGCCGCCGAAAACCAGTAAAATGCTGGAGCGTTCCGCACCGTTCCCAGCGAGTTGGTCCGTGATCTTCTCAACGGTCGCAAGCCGCTTATAACGTTCTCCCGGCGGGATCAGAATTACCGGCGGCCGAAGTGGCTTCAGTCCCTTGAGGAGCTTCGTTCCCCACAGCTTCCATACGGTCGTGTCGGAGAGAAGAAAAGCCTTGCGCCCCGCGAGCAGGCTCTCCAGGGCCGGGCCTGCTTTTTCCAGCAAGCCTGCCTCGATCCGGATAGGGTAGGAGGCTCCGGGTAGCTCGACCAGGATCGGACGACCTTTTCCGCCGTTGCTGTGGCTCATCAGGTTATTATCCCACGCTCTGAATAGTGTGCAAGTCGAAGACACAGTATGATTGCCATCTTCCGTGTCGGTAAATGACCACCTCTTGACGCGGCCGGATGTGTTATTCTCTTTGCAACTTGGGGCAACTTGAGAACTGGCGGGGATGATTTTTCTTTGTAGGCTTTGAGTCAGGCGGGCGCGCTCAGAAGGAATCCGGGATAGTGTGTGCTTCGGAGGTACACGATGAGTTGGGGATCGTCTGGAAAACGGGTTGTACGGGGAGGCTTGGCGGTGCTCTTGGTTTCCTTGCTGGTTTTCGTCAGTGTCCAAGAAATCGCCGCACAAAGTAACGTGGTCCGCTTAGTGGTCGTCCCTACTCCGGCAGAGAGCGGACTCCTGCGCGCGATTCTTCCGGAATTCGAAAGGCAATCGGGGCTTCGGGTGGAAGTGTATTCGGGGGAAGACTTATATGATCGAGCCCGCAACGGCCAAGCGGACCTGGCCATCTCGCACTATGGGCACCGTGATGCGGAGGCTTTCGTGACGGACGGCTTGGGTTTGTGGCCACGACCCGTTTTTGGCAATCAGAACGCGATCATCGGACCCTCCAGCGATCCCGCGCATATCTTCGGCCTCGCGGATGCTGTCGAGGGTTTTCGCCGGATCGCTCTGAGCAGGTCTCCCTTCGTAAGCAATAATGCTGGGATTCCAAAGTACACGGAGGACCTGCTTTGGGAGGCTGCCGGACGTCCCAGCAAAGAGGGTTGGTATGTTGACTTGGGCTTGAGGGAGGCGGCTGCGGCGCAAGCGGCGGCGCAACGAGGCGCTTACACGATTTGGGGCCTGGTGCCTTTCCTTCTATTCCAGGAGCAAACCCAGGCAGATTTGCGCCCCTTGCTCGTGAACGACTTTTTGCTCAGCCGGATGATGTTTTCCGTGGTGATGAAACCGGAAAAATTTCCACAAGCGAATGTAGCGGGAGCCCAGGCCCTCGAAAAGTATCTCCTACTCCCTTCCACGCAGGCGCGCATTCGGGCCTTCCGCTACCCCGGACTGGATCATGCCCTTTGGTGGCCTTCCGCCCGAGACAATAGCACGGCTGCTTTAGGCTATGGACCGGAAGGTGTGCTAGGCCCACTCCCCGCCCCTGCGGTCATTCCGGGGGGCGTGGTCAATGCGGCGGACCGTAGGGCCGGGATTAGGCCCGGTTCTCTGGTTGAGATCTACGGCACAAACCTGGCCGTCAGTACGTGCAGCGCCGACACGCTGCCGCGTCCGACGCAGTTGCCTTGCAGCCCCACGCGGGTGACCGTAAGCGGTCGCGACGCTCCACTCTTATATGTCTCTCCCATCCAGATCAACGTGCAAATTCCTTCGGAATCGGGACCGGGGAGCGTTAACGTGACCGTCATCCGGGGGCAAGCCCAGAGCAGCACGGTGGTCGTAACGCTCGTCCCTTAAATCCATCTTGGCAGGCGCCGACGGACCATCTCTCCCAAAGCTCTCGGTGTGGCAAAAGACTTCACCCAAAACGAAACTGCGTGTAAGATACCGG
>Ga0155949_1112_pt1 | contig 35414 bp, 33 predicted proteins | sample RifCSPlowO2_02_FD_107603 | JGI IMG/M metagenome (GOLD analysis project Ga0155949, IMG submission 107603) | Acidobacteria bacterium RIFCSPLOWO2_02_FULL_61_28
CGCGGATGAAGTCTTCGGGCAAGATCAAGAAACGATTCCGGGGAGAATCGTCACGGGCGTTCTTGAGCGGCAGGATGTCCACAATGATCTTGCGGCCATCTTTCTCTTGCCCCAGCAACATCCCGCAGCACTCGTTCGGATACGCTTCCGCGCCGTGCTGCTCGATCCGCGTCCAATTTTCCAGACTCAGTTCAATCGCCATAAGGAAAACAGTGATGAGTGACGAGTGATTAGTGACAAGCAGGCAAGAAACCTGCCTCTGATCTTCTTGTCACTCGTCACTTGTCACTCAAGCCTGCCCCTGATCTTCTCGTCACTCGTCACTGATCACCCGTCACTGCTTTTCAACCCTCTTCCCAAAACCGCTCGTTCAAATACTTGTCGCCAGAGTCAGGAAAGATCGTAACGATCTTGCCTTCCTTCAATCGCCGTGCGACCTCGAAACAAGCCGCCAAGGCCGCGCCGCTCGAAATGCCGACCAGCAGGCCCTCCTCGCGGGTGAGCCGCTTGACCATACGGTAGGCTTCCTCGGTCGAGACGGCCAGGTCCTCGTCCGCCAGCTTCGGATCGTAAATCCCCGGCACCATCGCCGTGCCCATGTGCTTCAACCCTTCCAGGCCATGGAAGCCGGAATCGGGCTGAAACGAAATCAGCCGGATCGCCGGGTTGAATTCCCGCAGGCGGCGGCTCGTCCCGACAAAGGTCCCGCTCGTTCCCAGCCCGGCCACGAAGTGCGTGAGCTGGCCGTCAATCTGCCGGATAATCTCCGGCCCGGTCGTCTGGTAGTGGGCCTGCCAGTTGGCGTCGTTATTATACTGGTCCGGATAGAAATACAGTTCCGGATCGTTCCCGTAAAGTTCACGGGCTTTTTGAATCGCCCCGTCGGTCGAGCGGTCCGCATCGGTCAGGATCAGCTTGGCCCCATAAGCCTGCAAAATCTGCTTTCGCTCGCGGCTGGCGTTGGCCGGCAGGCACAGAGCGACTTCGTAGCCGCGATGGGCGCCGATCATGGCGTAGGCGATCCCCGTGTTGCCGCTCGTGGCGTCCAGGATGACCTTCCCAGGACACAGCGCGCCGCTGCGCTCGCCTTCGAGGACCATATTAAGCGCGGGGCGGTCCTTGACCGAGCCTCCCGGGTTGAACCACTCCGCCTTGGCGTAGATTTCAACCGGCGCCACGGAGCGCGCCACCCGCGACAACTTCAGCAACGGCGTGTTGCCTACACACGCCAGCAAGTCGCCGCTCAGCCCGGCTATCTGAGACATCGTATCTGCCGCTATCCGACTGGCCATAAACGTCTTAGCGCCACAATGCGAGCCATCCCGTCTGCAGAGGACTTACCCGCCGCCAATAGAATACATTAGTTGGATTTTCACTTTGGGTCAAATGCGAGTTCAGCAGCAAGCGGTACTCGGGGAACTGGCTTCGCGCTATGATATGATTCCGCTGAACGAGGAAACGGCGCGCCTGCATTTTGTTTGCGCGACGTTGAGTCACGCACGCAAATCTCGCGCCGGGAAGCAAACCGCACACGATGGCAAAGGGGAAAAATCCTCCCGAGACGGTGCAGCCGGACACCTGGCCGGACACCTGGATTGACCGGCTGAAGGAAGCGGGCTTCACCGTCCAGGCCGAGGACGGCGGCCGCGTCCGGGTCAGCAAGCATGGCTGCGCCACCGTCATCGAGCCATCGCCTTCCGGAGAACCGCAGTTTGCACTGCGGCCAGGCATGGAAATCGGTGAGAACATCGCTCACTTGGTGGACCAAGGCTTCCAGAAATTTTGGCAAGATGACGACCGCCGCCTTCCGGCTCTGTCGGCCCAACTGCAAGCCTTGCATCGGTTCGGGCAGGAACTGCGCGAGGGGATGGGATTGACCGCGCTCTACAACGAGGCTCTGGGAACCGTCTCCTCGCGCTATCACTACGACCGCCTCGAGGGCCGGGAAAAGCCCAAACGCCGCCAGCCGTTTTGAAAATCAGAAGAAGCCGGAAGTCAGAATGGACCGGCGGCGGTTTTTCTTCTGACTCCTGACTTCTGACTCCTGACTTCTGCTTTCCTCGCCCGGACCACGGTGATTTTCGCAAAACCTTCTTCGAGCGTAGGTGGCTTGAGCTTCCGAACCATCCGGTCCATCGCCTCTTCGGGTACTTGGCGGTGGCGCCGCCGATTGCGCTCCCGGCAGACCGTTGCCGGAACGTCGAAGAAGATCGCCTGCATTTCGTAACCGTACTGGGCTGCCAGGCGGAAGTAGGGGCGGCGCTCTCTGCGGCTCAAGTTCGTGGCGTCCACGTAGTTGCGCGGGCGGCCGAACCGAAGCCGGATATCCATTAAGTAGCGCAACGTTCCAAAGACCCAAGGCTGGTAGTGTTGGTCGGTTTCATCGTCGAGCAGCCACAGACGCATTGTGTCGCTCGAGAGCGGATGAATGCCCCGTCGCGCAAAGTAGGTGGACTTGCCCGAGCCGGGCAGCCCCACCGCCAGTATGATTTGTCCTCGGGTGCTCTTTGGCATGGCCGCTCCCTAGTACCCTCCACACTTGGGCGGTGAGGGGCCGCGGGTTACCGGGGCGGGGCCTTCACCGTATAGCGGGCCAGCACCAGGTTGTCGAGCAGCAGGTTGCGGGTCCAGATGAATTGGGCCGGTTTGAACAGGTCCGCGTGCCTGACGTAGCCGGGCGCGCCGGTCACCTCTTCCGGCTTGTACAGGGTCGCGGCGGGCCACTGCGAGTCGTTGAAATTCGGGGCCATCCAGTTGTCCGGAATCTTGAAGTGGAGCGCCTTGCAGCTCTTCGGGTCGCTAAGGCTGCAGGGTGTCTTGTTGCCGCCTTGTCTCTTTTCAGCGGGGCAGGCCGTCGAGTCGCGGCCGTTGGTCGTCTTGACGCAGGAAGGATCGCTGAGCGGCGCAATGTAGAACGTCTCCACCTTCCAGTCCGGGCCGGTGACGGTGCCGTCGCTGAACCGGGCGAGGAACCCGCCGTCGCCCACGTTGTAGGCGTCGTATTCCATTCCCATGCCGGGATGCGTTTCCCAATCTACGGCCTTGAAGGCATACGTGATCGGGTACTTCGCCTTGAAGCGGACAGCGGTCGAGTTGAACGGCGTCATCCCCATTCCATCCTTGGCGACGAACTTGCCGTTGACCCATAGCTCGAAATAGTTGTCGGCGAAGATGTATCCGGTGATCTCGACGCCATCGGGATCAATCACCACCGTCTTGAGCTGCTCCTGATAGTTCGGGTTGTCGCCCGGGCCGGTGCAGTCGTTGTAGATGTCCACCGCCGCAGGACCGTCGGTGACGGCGGCCGGCACTGCCCACTTGCTCCCGTCCGGCGCGGCGATGGTCCCGCAGACTTGCTGATTGAAGTTCACCCGCAGCCCCGACGTGCAGGCAGTGACGAGACCGCAGATCGTGCCGGGAACTTCGCCGGTCGTGACGGTCCCTCCGGCGGGTTGCTGCGCCCACGCCGCGCCCGCAGCCAGCACGGCTGCGGCCAGTGCCGAAACCAAACAAGATTTCATGGTGCCCCCTCCTTCGCCCAGCCGCAACGCGGCCGCACGCAGCAATTTAGCACACATCCGATGTGGAGTACACCGTGCCTCCGGGGATCTTCTGGCGGTTCGATGCCCAGCCGGTCATTTCTTGGCATGATGGATGAACGCACTCCTGCCGCGCAATACGAGTGCTTGACAGACAAAGTCCCGGCTAGTCATAATACCACCGACCTTTTGGCGGATCGCTTTCGAATCACACTCCCGGCGGCATGGTGCTGACGGGCCTTACCATCCCCCCCGATGAGGAGGTGTTCTATGCCTTTCAACCGAATAGGCGCGGTTGTAGTATCCCTAACCCTAGCGTGTGCAATAACCACGCGAGCCCAGCAATCACAAACCGATGCGTATTCCCCTGTGCGCGAAGGAGTCTCGTCCGGCGTGTGGCACTTGATGCGCTACGCGGGAGTGCTCCAGGAGAGCACGGGACAGCCGCGCCCCAACGTGGCTGGTGTTACGTTTAGTCTCTACGAAGAGCAAGCGGGCGGCGCAGCCCTGTGGATCGAGACGCAGAATGTCCAGGTGGATGGGCAGGGCCATTATTCGGCGCTGCTTGGAGCCACAAGGACTGAGGGGGTGCCTGTGGAGTTGTTCCGTTCGGGCCAGGCCCGTTGGCTGGGCATTCAGGTAGCCGGGCAACCCGAAGAGGTGCGAGTTCCGCTCGCCAGCGTCCCTTATGCGGTGCAGGCCGGCGACGCCCAGATGCTCGGCGGACGTTCAGCCGCCGATTATGCCCTCAGCGAGCAGATTCGGGAAGTGCAGGACGAACTCCGGGCTGCCGGGTTCGATATCGCCGAAGATGGCACGGTCCCCGGTGGATTCGTAAAACTGGATAAACCCTCCGATTCAGGCCCGCCGCAACCCCCCGGCTCGAATTCAAATCCGCGCGCCATCACCAACGAGGATTTGAATGTGAAGCTCGATGCCATCCTCGCCAAACTGAATGAACCGGAGCCTTATTTTGCTGCCAACCTCTGCACTGAGCCTGCGGGCAATTTTGAAGGGCTAGTCGGGACGGAAACGGAAGTGATCTTAAAAGCGGAAGGCAAGGCTGGCGCCGATGTCTACGGAAACGGTTTTTTTGGCGCCATCCTGGCTTCCCCGAAAGGAAAGACCGGAAGATCCCTCAAATTCTCTTGGGATTTCCTGAAGCTCGGCCTCTGCTGGGACTTGGCAGCCATCGTAAGAAATCAGCGAGCCAGCGCCTCGCTCAGGCCCTTGCTTCTAGCCGGCGCCGCCGCCGACGGCGGCAACACCGCCCAGCTCAATCTTCTGGACCAGATTGGCAATATAGACCAAACTGCTCTCCTCAACAAAATGCTCACACTCGCCAATGGCCTGCAGGTGGACCCCACGAAGCTACAGAACGGCCTCGACAGAATTCAGAACCTCTCCTTTGATGGCGGCCCGCTCGCTATCCTGCAAGCAAACGCCGATCAGACGGCCTTGCTGGAAGCGCTTCCCATCCCGCCAGCGGTCAAAACGGTTCTGCTGAACCCTGGCAGCCTGCTGGAGAAGTTCAAGGAGATTAAGAACACGGGGCTGTGCAACATTTCTCCCCGGCCTCCGGCCCTCGACGCCCTGATTGGCGAGTTTTGCGACCTGGCCACAAACGAACGCTTTGCGAAGCTGCTCGATCGGGTGGACGGCATAACGGGCAATATCAATTCGACCGTGACTAGTGTCCGTAATAAAGTTGACAACATCATAGACCGGCTACCGGTAGCAGGTGACTGCAAGCTTTTTTGCTAATAGGAAGGGTTCGCAAACGGCATCAGGCCGCCTGATGGCCTTGGCGTTGGATTTCAAGCGCGGCGGGCGTACGCTTTGTTAAGCGGCATCGCCGAAAAACACGCATGCCCCTGACCGTCACAACTCGTTGAAGTACCACTTGCCGTCCAGGTACTTCACCAGAGTGAACTTCTGGACTCTGAGTCCCACGCCTTCGAGGCTGAGGGTGGCGGTGATGCCCTTGTATTCCGGCACGGCGAGGCGGGCCAGTTTCAGCGCGGTCAGCACCTCGTCCAGATTGCCTCTGTCCTGCGGCGAGCACTGGCGCTGCTTCTTGTAAGCCTCGAGGTCCTTGATCAGAGCGCGCTTGATGGGGCTGAGGAAATTCACCGCGAAGGTGACACAATCGTACGCTTCGAGCGCTTTGATCGCCTGCTCGATGGTTCCCCGAACGGATTTCTGCGGGCTTCCGCCTGACTTGATCGTCTGCGCAATCGGACCCGATTGCCCCACTGCCCCCGTTCCGGTTGCGCCCCCACTGGCTGCGCTGTCCTGTGCCCAGCCGAGGGATTGAAGCCCGATAACGATTACAAGGGTAGCGGTAATTCTTTCTACAAACATTATGTCCTCTCCTTGTCGGTCCTGCGATGTGGAGTGAGTTGTCCTCATGAGGGAGCAACGTCTCCCCCGATCCGGTTGCGCTTTATCAGTATACCCCTCCAACAAACCTACACAGCGATTTCGGGAATGGGAAGGGCGGGCGAATTGCTCGGAACCGTTCCCCGCACAGAAGAGCGGTGTATAATGATCTGTTTATGCTTTGAATAAGTATTTCTTATCTTTCAGTGAATTGTTTTTCAAATCAGGGCGCGGGGAAATTGGCCGCGCCGGAGTGGAATTCGATGGAGCTCGATCAAGTCACAGCATTTTTGGAAGTGGCGCGCCAGCAGAGTTTTTCGCGGGCGGCCGAGAAGTTGTATCGCACGCAGCCGGCGATCAGCGCGCAAATTCGCTCCCTGGAGCAGGAGTTCGGCCAGAAACTGTTTGACCGCCTGGGACGGAGGATTTTCCTGACCCCTTCGGGCGAGGTCCTGTTTGAGTACGGGGAACGGCTGCTGGCGCTGCATCGGGAGACCTTGCAGCGGGTCCGCGAAGCCCACGGGGCGGTGGCCGGCAAGCTCATCGTCGGCGCCAATGAGGCCACCTGCCTCTACGTGCTGCCGCAAGTATTCGCGGAGTTCAAGCGCAAGTTCCCGCAGGTGGGGATCAGCATTTACCGCAGTTTCAGCCACAAGATTCTTCAGAAGATGGCGGAAAGCGAAGTGGACGTGGGCATTGTCACGCTGCCGGTCTCGCAGAACAACCTGAAGGTCGTCCCGATCTTTGAAGATGAGCTGTACGTGGTGGTTCCCGCCGGACATCCCATGGCGAAGCGCCCGGCCGTCAAGATCGAAGACCTGGCGAAAGAGCCGCTCATTTTCCCCAAGGGCGGACACACGCGGGAGCTGCTGGAACGGCTCTTCCGCAAGTACCGCAATCAGATGCAAATCTCGATGGAGCTGGCGAGCGTCGAGAGCATCAAGAAATTCGTGGGGGCGGGGCTGGGAGTCTCCTTGCTCAGCCGCAGCTACGCCGCGATGGAGTCGAAATCGGGAGTCTTGAAGCTCATCCCGATCCAGGGAATGAAGCTGGTGCGGCGGCTGGGCCTGGTCTATCGCACCGACCGCCACCTGACGCGCGCCGCGCAAGCCTTCACCGAGGTCCTGACCGCGTCCCACGGCAAACCTTCATAAAGCAGCCGCCACCTGTGAATCCCACCGCCATCCTGTTTATCAGTTGCCCCGATCAGCGCGGACTGGTGGCGCGCATCGCCCAATTTGTCTTCGAGAACAACGGCAACATCGTGCATTCCGACCACCACATTGACGCCGAGTTGGGATTGTTTCTGATGCGCGTCGAATGGGAACTCGACGGCTTCCGGATTCCGCGGGAGGAGATTGCCCGCCGCTTTGAGCCGCTGGCGGAGTCGCTCGGGATGCAGTGGCAAATTCATTTCTCGGACCGGCGGCAGCGGATCGCCATTCTGGTCTCCCAATACAGCCACTGCCTCTACGACCTGCTCCTGCGGAACGCCGGGGGGGAACTGCGGGGCGAGGTCGTCTTGGCGATCAGCAACCATAACGACCTCGGGCCGGTGGCGGAGCGGTTCGGGATTCCGTTCCACCTGTTTCCCATCCAGCCGGCGAACAAGCGCGAGCAAGAGGAGAAAGAGCTGGAATTGCTGTCGAGCCGGCAAATTGATCTGGTGGTGCTGGCCCGCTACATGCAGGTACTGAGCGCGGAGTTCGTGGCCCGCTATCCGAGCCGGATCATCAATATTCACCACTCCTTCCTGCCCGCCTTTGCCGGAGCGCGTCCTTACCACCAGGCCTACGAGCGCGGCGTCAAGCTGATCGGCGCGACCAGCCATTACGTGACCGAGCAGCTCGACGACGGGCCCATCATCGAACAGGACGTGGTCCGCATCAGCCACCGCGATACCGTCGAGGATTTGATCCGCAAAGGCCGCGACCTCGAGCGGGTCGTCCTGGCCCGCGCCGTTCGCCTCCACCTGGAGCACCGTGTCCTGCCGTACGGCAAGAAGACAGCCGTGTTCGACTAACCCGAATCCACCGAGGAAGTTGGATTGCCGGCGGAGGCCGAGAATTTTTTCTTCGGTGGGGCCTGTGGCGTACTGCTCCCACCCGCTCCTGTGGGGCTGTTGAAAGCCCTCACTGATCTCCTCTTCCGACCCACCCATTTGCATTGACCCGTGCGGGAATTTTTTTGGAGGAATTTTAATTGACAACCACCGGGTGCCTTGTTACACTGCCGCCCCGGTTTGTGGCGGGTACACCACGATGAACAGATGGCTGTTGGGTTTCGTTGTGGGGACCCTGGTGGGGATATCGGCCATGGCGCAGTCCAATATTGCTTCGGGCGAACTGCACGGTGCGGTGACCGATCCGAGCGGCGGACTCGTGCCCTCCGCTCAGGTCACTGTTCACAACGAAGTGAACGGCCTCGTTCGCGCCACGCTCACGGGCGGAAGCGGAGAATACCGCTTCCTGCAGTTGGCCCCCGGCGAATATGAAGTCCAGGTTGAGAAGCCAGGATTCCGCACCGTGCGGACAACGGGCGTGCGCGTCACCGTCGGCCAAGTCGCCATCCAGGACCTGATGCTGGAACTCGGGATCAGCACCGAAGTGGTGGAAGTGAAGGGCGAGCCGGCTCTGGTCGAAGCCGAACGCTCTCACCAGGCCAACACCCTGGAGCAGGAGTGGATCCAGAATCTCCCCATCAACCGCCGGGACTATCTCACCTTTACCCTGCTCGCGCCGGGTGTGGCGGACGCCAAGGCCCTGGCCGACAACGCCGATTTTCGCCCCAAACAGACTCCGCACAGCGGGCTTTCGTTCTATGGCTCCAATGGCCGGAACAATTTCTTCAGTATGGACGGAGGCGAGGTCAACGACAGCAACGGCGGTGTTCGCTCCACGGTGAGCCAGGATGCCGTCCAGGAATTCCAGATCAACCGCAGCAATTACTCGGCGGAGCTGGGCGCGGCCACCGGCGGTGTCATCAACATCGTGACCCGAAGCGGAACCAACCAGACCCACGGCTCCCTGTTTGGGTTTTTCCGGCACGCGAGCCTCGACGCCGGGGACCCGTTCGCCAGAGTGCTCCGTTCGGACCGGATGGAGCGCATCAAACCGCCTTCTCAGCGCCAGCAGTTCGGCGCTACGCTGGGAATGCCCTTGAAGAAGGACAGGACGTTTCTGTTCGCGGCTGCGGAAGGGCTGATCCGCAACGAGTCTTCCGTGGTCAGTCTGCTGACGGACCGATCCATATTCCAGCCCACGCCCCAGCAGGAGGCGGTCCTCTCGCAACTCCCGGCAGAAACCGCCGGGCAATTGCGTTCCCTCCTGACAAGCCCGCCGAGCACGGTCGCATTGTTCGAGCGGAACAGCGGTACTTTCCCCTTCGCCACGCATGACTGGAAATTCTCGGTGCGGCTCGACCACCATTCCGCCCGCCGCGGCCAGTTTTTCTTGCGGTATAACTTCGCCACCAGTCACGAGCAGAACGCCAATCTTCAGGCGCTGGTGGGTGCTACCCGCGGCACCGACATGAAGCTTTTTGATTCGACAGCCATCGTGGGCTGGACCCGCAGCTTCAGTGACCGGTTGCTCAACGAAGCACGGGTGCAGTGGGGTTACGGGCGGCTCTTTGCCGATTCGGTCGAGAAGTTCGGACCCGAGATTCGCATCGAGGGTTTCGGGCATTTCAATCGCGATTTCCTGCTGCCCAGCCGATCCCTCGACCGCCGCTACCAGATCAAAGATAACGTGACCTATATCCGCGGTCCGCACATTCCGAAGTCCGGAGCCGAGGTCCTCGTCCGCGGGACCGACTTGCTGAGCAGCACGACCTTTGGAGGACGATTCAGTTTCGGCGATCTTCCGGGCGCGCTGCTGGGCATTCCGAACCTCCCGCCCTCGTTTACGATCAACGCTCTTCAGGCGTTCAATCTTGGCCTTCCGCAGGCCATGATCTACGGTAGCGGCAACCCCACGGTGGCCGGCACCTACCCGTACTACGGTTTCTATGTCCAGGATAGCTGGAAGGCGAGACCAAACCTGACGCTCGACTTCGGCGTGCGCTATGAACTGGATACGCGCACCGCTCAGGTTCCTACCGACACCAACAACATCGCGCCTCGCTTTGGCTTTGCCTGGGACCCCTTCCGTGACAAAAAGACCACGGTGCGCGGTGGCTACGGCATTTATTAGGGAATTATACGCTTGACTCCCTTTGCGCCTAGCCTCATCATTGGTTTCAGGAGTTTTCATATATGACAGACGATGCCGCAACCCCAGCAACGCCTTCTCCAACTACCGATCCCCAACCTGCCACCAGTGCGCCAGCCCCGGTCGCTTCGGCCACGAGCGATCTTCCGGCGCGCCAACCTGAACAGGTAATACTCAATGACACTCCCAACCTGCTCTTGGGGAATTTGCCGGAGCGACATCCAGAAAGGGTCATAGAAAGCCTAGATAACCTTCCACAGCGCAATCCAGAAAGTTTGACCAAGGGTCTGACTCCATCCGATATGAAGAAGAAGTAGCAGTATAAAAGCTACCGCCCACGACAGCCAACGTTGGCTTGTTTTCAAAAACTTAATTTTTCCAATATTGGCACTCTTGTGTGAGTCCATCGCGCCCCACATCGTTAGAACTCTAAATGCCTTCAGCCTGACAAGTTGGGAGAAACATTTGTCCTCCAGCCACTCCCTTTCCCCTAGCCAATCAAAGGTTCTCAACTTCATCGCCAACACTGCGAAAATTGCAGCCACAAATGCGCTAACTCCGGCAACTCCCGCAAGAAGAATGGTCACAGAATTTCCAAGCGGCACCCAAGCCTTGGCGGTCGATACGAGCAGGGTTACAATGGCCCCGCCATAGGCTGCCATTTGTGCGGCCTTTGAATCCAACCCGCGAGTATTCTCAACGGAATGATTCAGCATTAGCCGTCCAAAGTCGTAAAGTTCATCGACAACTTGCGCGTCAGAACACAGCGCCAAACGTTCTCTGACTTCCCGCTCCGTCAACCTGTTTGCCAATGCTTCCATGCGCTTCCTCCCAGACAACTATTTACGCTTGGGCGTTTTCTTCTTCTTTGCCTTTAGCTTTGGCCGATAGGCCAAAACGACATCGGCCATGCGGTTCAAAATCTCAGGTATTTTCTTCATGCCGTCAAATCTCTGTAGGTGATGCGCTTGCCGACTACGGCGTCAACAAAGCTGTCGAGCCGCTTCAAGGTGTGGCGCTTCACATCGCCTTCGTTCAGGCGAAAGGTGAACTCATCCAAGTACCGGGCAAGGTGTTTCTTGCTGATTTGGTGATAGACGCCATTCAGCCCGCGTTTCAGGACCGCCCAAACGCTCTCGATCCCGTTCGTGCTGGCCATGCCGTTGACGTACTGATTCGCGGAATGGTTCACACGCCCTTGCCGGAAGAACAAGCCGTCCAGGTCATTGTAGGCCGCGTGCTCGTCAGTATAGAGAGTCGAGCCGACTTCCACATTGGCGTGTATCGCCCGCTGAATCTCTTCAATGCTCGTACTCTGAATCGGCATGGCCTTCGTTCTTCCGCCACGCTCCCGCATTCCGAGCACAGCAGCCTTGCCAACGGAGCCGCGTCCCATGTTCAGCTTTTTGCTCTCGTGCTTGTTGGCTTCCAGTCCGCCCACGAAGGTCTCATCAATCTCGATCTGGCCGTGAAGTTTCTTCAAGTCTTTGCCGCACGCTTCGCGGAGCCTTTGCAGCATGAACCACGCGCTTGCTTGACGGATACCGATTTCTTTGGAGAGTTGCAGCGAAGAAATACCCTTCCGGGCAGTCACAAGCAGGTACATCGCATAGACCCACTTGTGAAGCGGGATATGGGACCGCTCGAAAATGGTTCCCGTGCGGATCGTGAAGTCGCCGCATCCGTAATTGCAGCGATAGAATCCGCCCTTGCGTGGGGTAATCTTTTCGCCGCCGCTGCAAGCTGGGCACTTCGGGCCATCGGGCCAGAGCCGAGATTCCAGGAAACGGCGGGCCGATTCTTGGTCTGGAATCAGCTTAAACAATTCAAAGGTGCTAATAGTAGATTTGCTCATGGGCCAATAGTATCAGACTTTCGCAAGGGAGTCAAGCGTATAATTCCCATTTATTATGCGCCGCTGCATTTCCTGGTGGACTGGTCCAGCACGGCCGTCGGGGTAATTGACGGATACCGGCAAATCGCGATCGTGGTCCCCACGCTGCTCGATCCGGGACCGAGCAACGTCGCGAATATCTTCGGGACGTTGCGGCGCCAGGGCGTGATCACCGTTCCCACGCCAACGCGGTCCATCCAGCCCGCCGACCTGGCGCAGTTCGGCATCCACTTCACTCACACGGGCCCGATTCCGCCGTTTTCTCTTCTGGCTGCCAGTTCGTCGGACCTGGTCAACCCCTACGCCCACCAGGCCAGCCTTGCCGTGGAGCGACAGATCGGTCAGGACTGGGCGGTTTCAATTGAATACGGTTTCGTCCGCACGCTCAAGTTATACCGGCTGCGCGACCGGAACCTTCTGCCGGCGCCGGTGGACCCAAGGCTCGGCATCCGAATCTGGAACTCCCCGCAATATTTTGCCGACCCGCTGATCGGGCAAAACAACTTCTTCGAACCGATCGTGCGGTCCTTCTACAGCGGCATGATCGTGGAGGTCCGGAAGCGCTTCCGCCGTTCGTTCAGCCTGGGCGGAAACTGGACCTTCAGCCGCTCCACGGATGAGGCGGTGGACTACGTGCGGGACTACCAGGCAGCCGACCAGACGAATCTGCGGGCGGAGCGGGCGTTGTCCTCCTTCGACCAGCGCCACAAGCTGGTAGCCTACGGCTTATGGACGGCCCCCGGCGGCTTCCAACTCTCGCCGATTTTCCGGGCCAACAGCGCCAGGCCGTTCAACCTGATCGTCGGCTTTGACCTGAACCAGGACCGCAACGACACCACAGACCGGCCCCCGGGAGCCGGGCGCAACACTGGCATTGGTCCCAACTTCTGGACCATTGATCTGCGTCTGGCCCGCACGATTCCATTCCGGGAGTCGCTCTCAGCGGAACTCACGCTCGAAGCGTTCAACCTCTTCAACCGGCTGAATTTTGCGAGCATCAACAACATCGTTGGGAATATTCCCCCGCCGTTCAACCTGAGGGGCCGTCACGACCGCAGCCCGAGCGAGCCGCTCGGCTTCAGCTCGGCATGCGATCCGCGCCGGATTCAATGGGGAGTCCGGATTCGGTTCTGACCGCTGGGAAGTTCCGTACCGGCCAGGACCGCTAGGAATTGGTTGGCCATGAAGTCGGAAGAGCATCCGTCGGCGTATCGGAAACAAGTCCGCAAGTACTGGCGGCAGGCGCATCGGCCTTACCTGGAATCGGTCGGCACGACGTTCCAGGCGGGCCTGATGAATCTCGGGCCAGCGGAAGAGCCGGTAACCCGTTCCAATCTGCATCTGGCGGCAGCCGCGGGGATTCGTCCCGGGGATCGGGTATTAGACGCCGGCTGCGGCGTTTGCGGTCCTGGCATGGATATCGCCCGCCAGATCGAAGGGGTCACCGTCACGGCCGTGACCATCTCCCCGGAGCAGGCGGCCACGGCGAAGAAACTGATTCACCAGGCACGCCTCTCTTCCCGGATCAAAGTCAGTCTCGCCGACTACCACCGTTTGCCGTTTCCGGCGGGCTTTTTCGACGTGGTGTACTTCTTTGAATCGGTCGGGTACTCGTATGACCTGGCACGACTGTTTTCTGAGGTCTTTCGTGTGACTCGACCCGGGGGCGTTGTCTACATCAAAGATGTCTTCAGCAGAGAGCGCCCGCTTTCGCAGGCCGAGCAGGAGGAGCTTGCCGGATTCAATCGCACCTACGCCCAGTTCCAAACGCCGACCTTGCGCCAGGTCCGGGAGGCCCTGGCGGAAGCCGGATTTGAACAAGTCCGCGGGCGTGACTTGACCAAGCGGATCACCACGGCTCATGCGCTCAATGCAATGTTTGAAAACCGGAACGGATCCTTACGGCCCACGGAATTCGGCAAGATGCATTTCCGGTCCTATCGCTGCGCGGCGGTATTCTTCGGAGAAATCAAGGCTGCTCGCCCGGAGCCGAAACGGCTCGGTCCGGGGAACAATTCCAAGCGACAGCACAAGTGTAGAAAGGCCCATAACCCAAACCAAGGAGAGAAAACATGGCAAATAGAAGCACGTCGAAGTTCGAGAAGCTCATGAACAAAGTTGTGGCAGAACCTGCATTCGGCAAGCGGCTTCATCGGAACCCGCATGCTGCCTTGCGAGAGATCGGAATCAGACCGACCGATGCCATCGTGGGTGCGCTGCGGGATGCCAACGGGGCTCCGGAGAAGATTCACCGGGCGATGTATAAAATGGCGACCTCACAGCCGGCGTAAGGCGCGGGACGCCAGGTCGTTAGCGCGTGCTTCCAGGGGCGGTCTTTGACCCACAGTTGAGAAAGCTCCTGTCCAGGGCGGTTGCCCGTGCTGGCTCGGAGATGGCACGGGACGCTCCGGACATGGCAGCCGAAGTGTGCCTCTGGATGAAAGCGCTGGCGGGGACGGGTCCGGCGGAGGAATACTTTCAGGAAGGCAGGGCGACCATTTTCCTGCTGCCCTGGTTCCTGGAAAAGAGCCTCCGCCCGGCCCCGGACCCGGAATTTCAGTCCGGCCTGGTCTACTCGAGCGTCAACGCCTATTATTACGTCCGGCTCATTGACAATCTCCAGGACGGGCAATACGGGAAAGACCGGCAGGACGTCCCGGAGTTGCGCCTTCTGCCCGCTCTGGGCTTCTTCCACGCCCAGTTCCAAAGCCCGTATCAGCGTTATTTCCCTTCCGACAGTCCTTTCTGGAAATTCTTTCACTCGACATGGGTCTCCATGGCGGAAGCCACCTTCAAAGACGCCACCACACCGAATTTCTCCGCAGCGGAATTCACCGCATTCGCAGCCCGCAAAAGCGCCGGCGTGAAGATTCCTCTGGCCGCCGTTTGCTTTCGTTACGACCGCACAGACTTACTGGATCGCTGGTGCTCGTTCTACGATCGGCTGGCGTGCTGGAACCAGATGCTGAACGACTTGCTCGGTTGGCAGAAGGATATGAATGCGGAGATCAGCACCTTCTTGCTCTCCGAAGCCCGGCGATCGAAGCGCTCCCGCGAATCGGAGACCGGCTGGATGGTTCGGCGAGGCTTTGCGTGGGCTTGCGGGTTGCTGCGGTCCTGGATGCAGGAGTTGCAAACGCTGGCCCCGGCCCTGCACAGCAGCGATCTCGAAGCCTATCTACGATATCGCGAGCGGGAGATAACGAACTGGCAGAAAACTCTGTCGCCGGATTTGGTGCGGCTGGCAAGGCTTGCCAATCTTTTGGAGAGGACACCGGCAAAGGGTGCCCGCTTTCCCCAAGTCCCTCCCGAAAAAGAAAAAAACGGTAAGAAGAAGAGCAAACCGAATGGCGTCCGCAGGCGGACCATTCCCCAATGATTGCGAAGGCCCGTTGGGGAATAGATTTCTTCCGTTATGTTCGGGCACTCGCGATAGAATACAATCTCGACACTGGAGCTGATGAAGGAGGAGACGAAGATGGCTTTACAGCCTCTGGGGAGACAGACCGCCCGGTGGAGGGGAAGCGGGATGCGGGACCATAGTATTCGCCTTGTTTCCATGATGGCGCTTGCTGCTTTGGTGTACGCGCTGCCGGCAGTGGGGCAAACCGGAGCGAAGGGGGGCGAATGGCGCTTCTATGCAGGGGACGGTGGGAGCACGAAGTACTCCGCGCTCGATCAGATCAACCGCGATAACGTCAAGAATCTCCGCATCGCGTGGCGCTGGAAGACCGACAATTTCGGCCCCAACCCCGAATTCTATTACGAGGCCACTCCGCTGATGGTCAAAGGCGTGCTCTACACGACCGCCGGCTACCGGCGCGCGGTGGCGGCCATTGACGCCGCGACCGGCGAGACGCTGTGGACCTACCGGATGGACGAAGGCCAGCGGTGGGAGAATGCGCCCCGACGGAATTCCGGACGCGGCGTCGGCTACTGGACCGACGGAACCCAGGAACGGATTCTCTTGATCACTCCCGGCTACCACCTGGTGGCGCTCGACGCCAAGACGGGAATCCCGATCCCCGACTTCGGCAACAAGGGCGTGGTGGATTTGAAGCAGGGCCTCGACCGGCCCGTGGACCCCATCACGGGAGCCATCGGGGCAAGCTCCCCTCCGATTGTCGTCCGGGATGTCGTAGTCGTCGGGGCGGCGTTAGTAGTCGGAAGGGCGCCGAAGTCGAAGGAAAATACTCCCGGATTCATTCGGGGCTTCGATGTGCGGACGGGAAAACGCCTCTGGATTTTTCACACTATCGCGCAGCCGGGCGAAGTCGGCCACGAAACCTGGGAAGGCGACTCCTGGCGCTACACGGGGAACGCGGGCGCCTGGGCGCCGATCTCCGCGGATGAGGAGTTGGGCTACGTATACTTGCCGGTCGAAGACGCCACTGGAGACTACTACGGCGGCCACCGCTTGGGGAACAATCTCTTCTCTTCCAGCTTGGTGTGCCTCGACGCCAAGACCGGAAAGCGAATCTGGCATTACCAGTTGATCCACCACGACATCTGGGACTGGGATCCGCCCACGGCTCCCATTCTGTTGGATGTGACGGTCGGCGGGCGTCGGATCAAAGCCGTCGCCCAGATCACCAAGCAGGCGTTCACCTACGTCTTCGACCGCGTGACCGGGCAGCCGGTCTGGCCGATTGAGGAACGGCCCGTCCCGGCCAGTGACGTTCCGGGCGAGCGGGCGGCTCTGACCCAGCCCTTCCCGACGCGCCCGGCGCCTTTCGATCTGCAAGGGATCACTGTAGATGATCTCATTGATTTCACGCCCGAGCTGCGCGCCGAAGCGACCAAACTCGCCTCCCAGTACCGCCTTGGGCCTATCTTCACGCCTCCCGCGCGGGGCGAGAACCCGGACGGCACGAAGGGGAGCCTGCAGGTCCCGGGCAGCGGCGGGGCTGCCAGTTGGGACAGCGGCGCCGCCGATCCCGAAACCGGGGTCGTCTACGTGACGTCGTCCACCAGCCCCAGTCTCCGGGCACTGGTGAATGATCCGCAGCGATCCGACATGAACTTCTTTGATGGTGCGCCGGGGGGAGAGGGGTATGTCTTCCCAGGGCCTGATGGACTTCCCCTGACCAAGCCGCCCTGGGGACGGATTACCGCCATTGACTTGAACACTGGCAATCACCTCTGGATGGTCCCGAACGGGGAAACCCCGGATGAAGTCAAGAATCACCCGGCGCTGCGGGGAATGAATATTCCGAGAACCGGAAAGGACATCCGCGGCGGCATCCTCGTGACCAAGACGTTGCTCTTCGTCGGCGCGAACAAGAGACTCTACGGGGAACGCATCTTGCAGGCGTTCGACAAGCGGACGGGCGAACGCATTGCCGCCATCGAACTGCCCGGGGTCACCACCGGCGTGCCGATGACTTATGCTCTCAACGGCAAGCAATACATCGTCGTCGCCATCGGCGGGCAAAACATTCCGGGAGAGTTGGTGGCGTTGACTCTTCCCGCGTCGTCGTCCCCAGCAAACCGCCCCGCCCGCGCAGGGGATTAGGAAGCTGAGCCACGAGCGTAAGCGAGTGGGCCCGCTCCCCGACAGGCCCGGCTCGAAATGGTCTGTCCCGTAACCCGCGACATGGTACAATGAGGCAGATTGGCGGAGGAGGTATGATGCGTTCCCTTCGACTCGGCTCCCTTCGTCCCGCCTTTGCGGGATCAGGGCAGGCAGGGCAAGCCTTACGCTTGGCTGTCTTGGTGTTGCTGGCCGTTGCGGTGGTCCTCCCGGCGGCGGCGGAGGACAAGACCACCCGCTTGACCTTGCAGGTGGTTCGGGAAGCCGACAAGCTGCCGGTCCCCGACGCCCACGTGGTCGTCCATTTCAAGGAACCGAAGCTGCTCAAGGACAAGCGAGCGACCTGGGAAACCAAGACCAACCGCAAAGGAGTGGTCGTGCTGTCGGACGTTCCGCTCGGCGTGGCCAAGGTGCAGATCATCGCGAAAGGCTACCAAACCTACGGGGACGAGCATCCCTTGACCAAGCCCGAGGAGGAACTGACCATCCTGCTCAAGCCGCCCCAAAAACAAGTCAGCGCGTACTAGGAGAAGCCAGAAGAACTGCAATCCTGGAGCATTTTCACCATTGGTGTAGAGCAGGTGGGGACGTCAGGGCACGACTTCAGTCGTGCCGTAAGGTGTGTCGAATCAACTCCACTTCCTTGCGGCTTCAGCCGCTGAGGGACAGACCTCAGGGGCTAAAGCCCGCTCCGCGAGGTGCGTCTTTTCGGCATGGCTGAAGCCATGCCCTGACGAGAAAGCCTCGCTCTACAACAAATCTGAAATCGGCCCAGTTCACGTTCGCGACAGTCGTTTCCAGCAGAAATTGTCTAAACGGTGAACACTGTGGACCCGGTCGTCTTGCGGGCCTCGAGGTCCCGGTGGGCCTGGGCGGCCTCCCGGAGGGGATAAGTCTGGTTGATGCGGATCTTCACTGCGCCGCTTTGGACCACGTCGAACAACTCCTGTGCCCCGGCCAGCAGGTCCTCGCGCTTGGCCGCGTAGGTGACTAACGTCGGGCGGGTGACGAAGAGCGAGCCTTTGACGGCCAGCAAGCCGAGATCGAACGGCGGCACGGGTCCGGAGGATTGTCCGTAGAGCGCCATCATTCCAAAGGGCCGCAGGCAGTCGAGCGATTTCAGGAACGTATCTTTCCCGACCGAGTCGTACACCACCGGGACCTTCGCTCCGCCAGTAATCTCGAGGACGCGGGCCTGAAAGTCTTCCCGCGTATAGACGACGGCGTGCGTGCAACCGTTGGCTCGGGCAAGCGCCGCCTTCTCGTCACTGCCGACCGTGCCGATCACGGTGGCACCTAAGTGTCTGGCCCACTGGCACAGGATCAGCCCGACTCCACCCGCCGCGGCATGGACCAGGATGGTGTCGCCCGGCTGCACGCGGTAGGTTCGGCGGAGCAAGTATTGCGCCGTGAGTCCTTTCAGCATCATGGCCGCTGCCTCGCGATCCGCGATGTGGTCCGGAAGCTTCACCAGCCGATCGGCGGGCATCAAGCGCGCCTCGGCGTAAGCCCCCATGGGCGGTCCCACATAAGCCACCCGGTCGCCCGTTTTGAAAGCGGTTACGTCCGGTCCCGTTTCCTCGACCACGCCGGCGGCTTCCATGCCGAGGATCGCCGGAGGCCGGACGGGGTACAGGCCGTTGCGGTGATAGACATCAATGTAGTTCAGGCCAACGGCAGTCTGACGCAGCCGGACTTCACCCGCGCCCGGTTTTGCAACTTCTACCGGCTCCCACTGGAGCACTTCCGGACCACCGGTCTGGTGAACGCGAATTGCGTGGGTCATCTCGACTCGGACTCCTTGCCCGGTATCGTGCTGGGAAAGCGAAGCGAAACTCTACGCAATTCCCCCCCAAGGTTCGAAGCTATCCCATTCCTCTGCAATAAATTGACGCTTTCCTGACATCCTGCTGAACCTCGGTGCAATCTGCACTAACCACCGGAGAATAAGATAATTACGGGCGGGCAACAGCTTTTTTCCACAGAGTTTTCCACAATTCTGTCGGAAATTTCGGCAACCCTTTCATAACATTAGTTTATTTCCCTGGAAAAGCCATTATCGCGGAGGGACGGGCGTAGCCCCGGGCAAGGTCGGTGCTGTCTCCGGAAAGTAGCGGGGGTCCATCACGACCGGATACGTAGTTTTCATCCGGTTGAGAAGCTCCACCAACTTTTGCTGGCGGAGGTTGTTCTCGATGGCCGGCTGCGCTTCCGCGAGGGGCTGGACGCGCTTTCCTTCCAGTTGAAAGATAAAGAAGCCGAAGCGGTCTCGCAGCGGCGCGCTGACCTGTTTGGGTTCGAGCGCGAAGACGGCGCGGTCAATCTCCGGAGCGAACTGGTTTCGCTTGACATAGCCGAAATCCCCGCCATTGGCGGAGGAGGGATGCTCGGACTCAGTCTTGGCCAGTTCGGCGATGTCCGCTCCGCCTTGAATGCGGCTTCGGAGTGACTCGGCTTTGGCGCGCGCGGCGGCTTCCGTGAGTTTCGGCTTGCCGGCATTCGCCGCCTGGCCTGCGGCGCCCGGCTCGGTGTCAAAGGGTATGTAGATTCCTCGCAGTTTGGCCTCTTCAAACTCGGAGGAATGGGAAGCATGGTAGGCGTTGATGTCGTCCGCGGTGACCGCGCCCGGCGCGGTCGCCAGCTCATTCAAGGTGGTCTGCGCCAGCATTAGAGTTCGCTGGAACTCGACCATGTGGCGGAAGTCTTCACGCTGATCAATCTTGAGCTTTTGCCCTTCCTGGGCCAGCCCCAGCAGATTGGCGTACTGGTCCGCGAACCCTCTCTTGCCGAGCGCGCCCACCGCCCCGGCAAACTGCGGCGGCAAATAGCGAATCAGTTGCTCAATCTCCGCCGCGGTCAGCTTCACGTTCCCCACGGTCAGAACCACGTCGGTGGGAGCTACGGGCGCCGAGGCAGCCGGGGCCTGGCCCCAGACGACTCCTGTTTGCAGCGCGCAGCAAAACAACACTGCGCCGCTCACCATCCCGCTGAAATGAAACCGCTTTGTTTGGAACACGCTGCCCCCTTCCGCCGCTGGATTCTGGCCGACCCAGCATTATAGCATAGCGAGACGATCGGTTTCCCAAGCGGGCCGAGGCGCTTGCCCCGCGTGCATTGCGCCTCAGGTGGGGCGTGGAGTACATTAAGAGCGATTGAAGATAGATGGCCGCTCGGGGAGACTGCCCTTTGGGAAGTTCCGTTCAAAAAGACAAATTACGGCTTGGCTGGCGGGTTGCCCTCGCCAGCGTCATCGTGAGCAGCGTGTTGGCTGCGGCGAACATCCTGGTCGGCTTGCTGGCCGGTTCGACCTCCGTCGTGGCCACCGGAATCGAGTTCGCCGGCGACGTGGTAGCCTCCAGCGTGGTCCTGCTGGGCATGTTTGCCGCGACCAAGCCGGCCGATTCGGATCATCCCTACGGCCACGGGCGGTTTGAGATTGTCGCCGGACTCGTGGTCGGGATCATCCTGGCGCTGGGCGGCGTGGGCATCTGCGCGCGCTCGCTGCAAAAGGTGAGCGAAATGCACGAGCCTCCGGCGAGCTATGCGGTCTGGCCGCTGATCGCCGCCATTGTCCTGCGCACGGTCATGTCCACCATCAAGTTTCGCGTGGGCCGCCGTATTCAGAGCACTTCCCTGGTCGCCGACGCCTGGAACGATGCGATTGACATTCTCTCGGCGGTGGCGGCGCTGGTGGCCCTGGGGTTGACGCTCTCCCGTCCCGAGCAGTTTCTGGCCGCGGACCATTACGGCGGGGTTGCGGTGGGCGTGATTGTGATCTTCGTCGGGCTGCGCGTCGTTCGCGACACCTCCCTGTACCTGGTGGACACCATGCCGGAGACTAAGCTCATGGGTCAAATCCGCGAGGTCGCGATAGCCGTCCCGGGCGTGCGCGGGGTCGAGAAGTGCTTTGCTCGCAAGACCGGCTTGCAGTATCATGTGGACCTTCATTTGGAAGTGGACCCCAACCTCACCGTCTGGGAATCGCACGAAATCGCCACCCAAGCCCGCATACACATCTGCGAGCAACTGGACTGGATCGCCGACGTCCTCGTGCACGTGGAACCCGCCCCCAGCATCGAGCCGGCCAAACACCGTTGAACGGCAGGTCCCTGCCCGGCCTCTAAGCATCTGCTCTGGTTGTCATTCCGAGCCGGTAGCCACGGCAAGCCCGCCCCGAGCGGAGTTGATGGGCTACACCTCTCGCCGTGCCTATCGCTTTTTCTCAGTAAGTGGTGGAGGTCCGGCGGACCAGCCGAAAGATGTGCACGGTCCTTTGTGGCAGCAGCACTTCATAGAAGATGCGGTAGGGCCCAACTCGCCGGCGCCATACCTCTCTCTCACCGCGCATTTTGGAAACATCACCGGAATAGGGGTTTGTAGCCATCTCGGCGATTGCGGACAGGATGCGGTCCGCATCTTTCTTCGGGAATCGTTGAAGGGTTTTGTGGACGTCCCGGTCAACGACGAGTTGCCAGCGCGCGGCGTAGTTCATCGAGTGTCAGATATTCTCCGCGGTTGCGCCGCTTTCTCGCTCGGGCCAGAGCTCTCTTTTCAACGGCAGTGGGGGTAAACATCTTTGCGGATTTAACTTTTCGCTGCCACGCGACAAACCGTTCGTACTCGGGGCGGGGGACGGCCACCAAATCGCGTCGCTCGGCCAATTCCTTCGGAATGCTGACGGTCGCCATAGGGCAAGTATACTCCGAACGAGGTCACTCGTAGAGGCTTACTCTGTCAGCAACGAATCGTCCGCCAAATCACCTCCGCCGGATGCAGCGGTTGCCGTCCCGTGGTGTGCGCGATCTGCTGGCGGCAGGAGACGCCGGAGGCGATGACCAGCGCGTCGGGCGGGAGCGAGCGGACGGCGGGAGCGAGGCGGCGTTCGGCGATGGCAAGCGAGAGGTCGTAGTGCTCCTTCTCAAACCCGAACGACCCGGCCATGCCGCAGCAGCCCGAGTCCACTTCCTCGACTTGCAGTTCCGGAATCGCGCGCAGCAGGCGCAGCGACGGGCTGCTCCCGACCAGTGCCTTCAAGTGGCAATGGCCGTGGAAGAGCGCCCGGCGCGGTTCGAGTTTGATCCCTTCGGCTTCCCTTGGCTGCGGTTCCCTCGACTGCGCTCGGGAAAGGCCGCTCCCTTCGGCTGCGCTCAGGGCAGGCAGAGCAGGCCCCACCAGCGGCAAGGGGCGTAGGCGCACGGGATTCGGATGCGGCTTGCTGGGATCGAGAAACTCTTCCAGCAAAAAACTATTCTCGGCGACGCGCTGGGCGTCGAAGCCAGGGAACAGGTCGGGATACTCATCGCGGAACGTGAGCAGGCAGCTTGGTTCCAATCCGACGATGGGGATGCCCGCAACAGTCGCTTTGCTTAGGATGGCAAGATTCGTCCGCGCATTTTCAATGGCCCGGTCGAGCAAGCCTTTCGAGATCAGCGGCCGCCCGCAGCAAACCGTTTTCAAAGGGACCACGGTGTAGCCGAACGCTTCCAAGACGAGCGTGGCAGCCCGCCCGACCTCCGGGTAATGGAACTCGGTGAAGGTATCCACGAAGAGGCCGACGGTTGAATCGCCGAATTCCGAATTCCGAATCGCGGATCCCGATTGTGCCCGCTCCCTCACGGTCGCGGCTCGGATTCGTTTTTCAAACCACTCCGAAAACCGTTCCCGCGCCAGCGGCGGCAACGGGCGGCGATGGTCAATGCCGAGCAAACCATCCATCAAACGCCGTAAGAGTGGGCTTTGAATGCTCCAGTTATAAAGCGCCGCGACGGACGACAACGCCTCGTTAAACCGCGCGACTTCGCCGAGCAGCCGCGCGCGCAGCGGCGGCGAATGCTGCTCGTAGTAATGCGCCAGGAACTCGTACTTGAGCTTGGCCATGTCCACGTTGGCCGGGCACTCGCCTTTGCAGCCCTTGCATTCCAGGCACAGGTCGAGCGCCTGAAACATGCGCGCCGAAGACAGTTCGGTGCGCGGCAGGCGGCCCGAGAGCGCCGCTTGCAGCAGCACCGCGCGCCCGCGCGTCGAGTGCTCCTCTTCGCGCGTGACCATGTAGGAGGGACACATCGTTCCCTCGACGCTCTTGCGGCAAGCCCCGACCCCGCTGCACATCTCAATCGAACGCGTGAAGCCACCCTGCCGGCTGTAATCAAACCGCGTCCGGATCGGTTCCAGGGGCAGCGCTGCTTCGGTGGCACTCCCCAGAGACAGCGAGAGCCTGCCCTGAGCCTGCCGAAGGGACGCTGGCGCTGCGCTCTGGAGGGCGCGCAGGTTGTCCGTCATCGCCGGCGTATCCACGATCTTGTTGGGATTCAGCAATCCTTCGGGATCGAAGGCGCGCTTGACCTGCCGGAAGGCTTCGTAGAGTTTTGGACCGAACATCTTGCGCAGGAACGGGCCGCGCAGGAGTCCGTCGCCGTGCTCGCCGCTCAAGGAGCCGCCGAATTCGAGCACCAGGTCGGCGACGGCCTCGGCAATCGAGCGCATCTTCTCGACATCGGCCTTGTCCTTGAGGTTGATGAGCGGGCGGATGTGCAGGCAGCCGACGCTGGCGTGCGCGTAGAACGACGCCCCGGTGTGGTGCGCCCGCACGATCTCGCGGAAGCGCGCAATGTAGGCCGGGAGCTTCTCGGGCGCGACCGCGGTGTCTTCGACGAAGGTGACCGGTTTTAAGTCGCCGACCATCCCGAGCAGCAAGCCCTGCCCCGCCTTGCGCACCTTCCAGACGTTCGCCTGCGTCTCGGCGTCCAACGCTTTCAGGAACGCATAGCCAAGCCCCGCGCGCTGGAGTTTTTCGACCGCCTGGTCGAGGCGCGCGGCCAACTCCTTTGGGTCAGCGCCGGCATACTCGACCACCAGCACCGCTTGCGGGTCACCCTCGATGAACGTCATGCGGCGGCTGTATTCTTGCGAGAGGCGCGTCAGGTCGAGCAGCATTTTGTCGAGCAGCTCGACGGCCGAGGGCTTGGTTTCCAGGATCACTTGCGTGGCTTCGAGCGATTCGATCAGCTCTTCGAACTGCGCCACCAGAAGCACGGCGGCTCGCGGCCGGGGCACCAGATCAATTTCCGCTTCGAGCACCAGGGCGAGCGTGCCCTCCGACCCGGCGATCAGGCGGCTCAGATTGATCCCATCACGGCCTGTGAACGAGTCCAGGCTGTAGCCGCCGTTGCGGCGCAGGATTTTGGGAAATCGGCAGTCAATCTCCTCGCGGTTCACTTCGACGATCCGCAGGACGTCCCGGTAGATCGCGCTTTCGCGGCTGGTTCCTTCGAGTTTGGCGGAAAGCTCGTCTGCCGGCACGGGCTTGGCCTCGAACTGCTCACCATCTTCCAGCAGCAGGCGCAGGCGGCGCAGGTAATCGCAGGTTCTTCCATAGACAATCGAGCGCGCGCCGCAGGAGTTGTTGCCGATCATGCCGCCGATGTTGCAGCGGCTGGCGGTGGCGGGGTCGGGCGGGAAGAACAGGCCGTGCGGCTTCAGCCGCTGGTTCAACTCGTCGAGCACGATGCCCGGCTCGACGCGCACCCGCCGCTCTTCGGGATTCACCTCGAGCACGCGGTTCATGTATTTGGAGAAATCGAGGATGAGGCCGCGCCCGATGGACTGCCCGGCCAGCCCCGTCCCGGCGCCGCGCGCGATGATCGGCACGCGATGACGCCGGGCGATCTCCATCGCGGCCATGACGTCGTCGCGGTCGCGCGGGATCACCACGCCCAGCGGCTCGATCCGGTAGATGCTGGCGTCGGTGGAATAGAGAACGCGGGAGTAGGCGTCAAAGCGCGCCTCGCCCCGAATTTTCTTCTTCAGCTCGAATTCAAGTTCGTTGGCGGAGCCCATGACCGAAAACATAACACAGTTGCCGAGGATGCGCTCGGGTTGTGGTAGAATCGCGCAAAGTTGTAAAAAGGTTTGGCGGGGGAAGGCTGCTTGGGGAATGACGCGATGACCACCACCAGTGAAGCATCACGGAAACGCGCGCGGCGGCTCGGCCTGTGGATGCTGGCTTCCCTCCTTGCGCTCGCCGCTCCGGACGTTGGAGCGCAAATCCGGGACGAGGATTTCACGAGCAGCAGCAGCGCGATCAAGGTCGGGCAGGTGGCGCCGGCCTGGATCGTTCGCAGCTGGATCAATTCCGGCCCGCTCGACATCGCGCAACTTCGAGGCAAAGTCATTTTGCTTCGCTTCTTCTCAGACAGTCCTACGAGCGCCGCTACCCTGAACGAGTTCTACCGGACGTATCGAGAGCAAGGGCTGGAGGTGGTCGGTTTCTACGCGCCGCAGCCGATGCCGAGCGAAACCGATCCGGAGAGCGTGCGGCGTCTGGTGACGGCGATGGGCTTTGAATTTCCCGTCGGGGTGGACTCCCGCTGGGAGACTGTGAATCGCTACTGGCTCGACCAGGCCGGCGACCAGATGGATGCCGCGACGTTCCTGATGGATCGCAAGGGAGTCATCCGGGCCATCCTGTCCGGCGGGCAGTACGAGAAGGGCTCCCCGAACCGGAACGCGCGGCGAGCGTACGAGAGCTTGCAGCGGCAGATCGAAAACCTTCTGAAGGAGAGCGCCCCGGTGCCGCGCGCGCCAACCGTGCCGCCGGGACCAACACAGTGAGGGATGGAGAACTATGGGAACGCCAATGAACTTAGGGGTATCCATTCGGAAGATTCGACAGACCAAAGGAATCTCGCAGGGGGAGATGCAAAAGCGAACGGGGATCTTGCGCTCCTATCTTTCGCGCGTGGAAAACGGGCACACCGTCCCTTCGTTCGCCACCCTCCAGCGGCTGGCAGGGGCCATGGGAGTCACACTCTCGGATTTTTTCTCGCCCGATGGCGCGCAGCCTTCTGCCGTCGGGTCGGGTGACTCCGGAAGCGATTACCTTCGGGAATTGAAAAACCTCCTGCCGCAGCTCACCGCCGAGCAGCGCCAACAGTTGCTCGATATGGTCAAGCAAATGGCCCGACCGCGCCGAGCCTGAAAGGCAGTGAACAAAGGCAGTGAAGAGTGATAAGTGACGAGTGACACGCAAGAGCAGCGGAGGCCGCCTTCTGGTCGCTCCTACTTCCTATTCCCTGTTCCCTGTTCCCTGTTCCCTACTTTCACGGGCCGCTCGGACAGCATCGCGAACCCGTCCCGGGCCGCCGCAAGCGTCGCTTCAATGTCTTTGTCGGTGTGAGCGGCTGAAAGAAACGCCGCTTCAAATTGCGAGGGCGGGAACAGTACGCCCCGGTCGAGCATGGCCCGGAAGAAGCCGGCAAACCGCTCCCTGTCCGCCTGGAGCGCCGAGTCGAAATCGAAGACCGGCCCGCGCGTGAAGAACACCGTGAACATCGAGCCGACGCAATTGATACACACTTCGACCGCGGCCCGCGCCGCTTCCTTCCGCAAACCTTCCGCCAGGCGCAGCGTGCGGTTCGCCAATTCCTTATAAATCCCCGGCCGGCGTCCCAGCTTTTCGAGCACTGCGATGCCGGCGGCCACTGCCAGCGCGTTGCCGGAGAGAGTCCCGGCCTGATAGACAGGCCCATCCGGGGCGACGCAATTCATGATGTCGGCGCGGCCTCCATACGCCGCGATCGGCAGCCCGCCGCCGATGACCTTCCCCAGCGTGGTCAGGTCGGGCCGAATGCCGTAGAGAGACTGCGCGCCGCCGTAGGCCAGCCGAAAGCCCGTCATTACTTCGTCGAAGATCAACAGTGCTCCATCGCGCTCCGTGAGTTCCCGCACTGTTTTCAAAAACCCTTCCGCCGGCGGCACGCATCCCATGTTGCCGACCACCGGCTCGAGGATCACGGCGGCGATCTTGCCCCGATGTTTTGTAAAGACTTTCGCAAGGGCCTCGGGTTGATTGAACGGGATCGCGAGAGTTAATTCCGCGAACTGCGCCGGAATGCCCGCCGACTCCGGCAGCGCAAACGTGGCCACGCCCGACCCGGCCTTTACCAGCAGCGAGTCCACGTGTCCGTGATAGCAGCCGATGAACTTCACCACCAGGTCCCGCTTCGTAAACCCTCGCGCCAGGCGGATGGCGCTCATCGTGGCTTCGGTCCCCGAATTGACGAGCCGCACTTTCTCAATCGAGGGCACAGCCTCGGTGATGAGCTGGGCCATGCGAATCTCGGCCTCGGTGGTCAGGCCGAAAGCGGTGCCGCGCTCAAGAGCCTGCACGACCGCCCGCTCGACGTCCGGTTGCGCGTGCCCGAGAATCAGAGGCCCCCAGGCCCCGATGTAGTCAATATAGTGCCGGCCGTCCACGTCGGTGACTTGCGAGCCGCGTCCTCGCGCGATAATCAACGGCGGCGCGCCCACGGCTCGAAATGCCCGCACCGGCGAGTTCACTCCGCCGGGGATCAGCCGCTGCGCGCGCTCATAGAGTTCCTGGGAACGGGATCGCTTGGAAGGAGGCTTCATCGAACTCAGAACCACCTACTCTCAAAAATTCGGGAGCCTATTGTAGCACGGCAGTCCGCCGAAGCTCCCGCGCCAGCCTGCCGGAGCAGTGTTCTAATTTACGTTCCTTCGATTGAGATTGTTGGGCTTGAAAAACAAAAGGCCGAACAAACTAACTGTTCGGCCTCGGCGTGTAGGAACCTTCTAGCGCCCTGTCACCAATTAAAGTATGACCCTTCGCAATACCGCTCGTCAAGCCCAATTTTTGGGGAGATTATCCCTGTATTTTCTCCCCGGATTACCCACCTCCAAAGAGTTGCCCTCCTCAAAGGTGTGGACCGGCCGGGGATCGAACCCCTGTCTGCGCTGTGACAGGGCGCCGTGTTCCCATTACACCACCGGCCCAAACGCATCTTATCATCACATTTGCCGAGAGGTGTACAGTCAACGCAGATTTTTCTGTAAGGCCACGGCGATCGTTTGTTTCGCCGGAGGTTCGGAAATTCGGGAAAAGCCCACGGCGAGTTAAACCCTTCGCTGTGGCTACCAGGCCCTTGTAACAAAGGCCCTTATTTTCCTCTTGAAATTAGCGCTCTGTTAGCGGTACTGTTCGCAGTATATGTGGCTTGGAGTGCCCTTGGAAGGTTGGCTGACGATTGCCGCGATTGTGCTCGGCCCGATATTGGCCCTGGGTGCCCAGCGCGAGCTTGACCGCCTCCGGGCAAGACGCGATCGACAACTTCAAGTCTTCCGTAACCTGATGACCACGAGGGCATCGGCATTATCACCCACACATGTAGAAGCCCTGAACTCCATTGATGTGGAATTTTCTCCGCCCAAAGGCAAGAATAAGAGAGTTGTCGACTCATGGAGAATTTATTCAGAACACCTGATTGATCCACGATCGCAAGATCCGCAGCAAGTCGTAACGTGGGATACGCGGAGGTTCGAATTGCTCGTTGACCTTCTGTATGAAATGGCACGGAGGTTGGGTTACGATTTCGACAAAGTAATGCTCAAGCGAAACGCTTACTACCCCAGAGGCTATGGGGAGATGGAAGCAGAACAACATGAACTCAGAAAGGCATCGCTTGAAGTCTTTTCGGGGCGGCGTGCGTTGCCGATGAAAATCGTTGGACCAGTAAATGTGTCCGGAGATGATGTTCCAGAAGCGCACTTGGTTCGACCCGAACGCAATCAGCAATAACTTGTGTGATCTGGTGGGCGCAGTCTAGCTCCGGGTAGCGCCTTTTCTCGCCTTGGGTCCGTTCTCGTTTCAAGGAACTTCCAACTGCAAGGGCACGACCACAGTCCCCCAGTGCAGCACCAGCTCCGCTTTCTTCCCGCCCACGACAGGGAAGTAGAATGACAGCGTTTCCATGTGCTCTCCGGCGCGCGGCGTCACCGGCACGCGCAATGCATCGCGGCCCGCCGGATACGGCGTATGGAACACAGGATGCGCCCGGCTGAAGATCATGGTCCAGCGGTCTTGTTGCGGCTCGGCCCAGAGCGAATAGGTTCCGGCTTCCAAGGTCTGCCCGTTCACCTGGACGTTCGTGGAAAAAGCGATGTTGGTGGCACTGTCCGCGCCGGGGTTCCAGATGCGACCCCACGGCACCAGCGAGCCGAAGAGTTGCCGCCCACGAGCGACCGGGCGATTGTATTCAATGGTCACCTTCGTGTTGGCAATCTGCTGGCTGACCGAGCCGTGCTGACTCAGGCGCGGCCTCTGCGCGGCCGCCGTCACGCACAGCATGGGCAGGCTGCCAAACACAGTCGCAAGCAGCAAACATCGCGCGCTCCAAAATCGGTTCATAGATACCTCCTTTGCGGGCCGAAAAATTCTGCCTGGCGGCAACGTTTTTTCCCTGCGGGCTTCCTGGTGTTGCCAAAGAGAAAGTATACCCGGTCGCGCGCAGTCTAGATCACAAGTTGTTCTTGCTCTACCCTCTCGACTTTGATCCGGCCGGCTTTCTTCTCAGCTTGGGTGAGATCGTATTCCATCTGCATCCCTAGCCATACCTCCGCGCTGCTGCCGAAGGCCTTGGAAAGCCGTATGGCCATTTCCGGCGAAATCCCTGCTCTTCCATTCACAAGATTATTGAGGGTCTGCCGGGTCACGCCGAGCGCGCGTGCGGCCTGGGTCACGGTCAACCCCAGCGGCTCGATGCACTCCTGCCGGACAATGCGGCCGGGATGCGGCGGATTCTTCATGCGCATGGCGGCTTCTCCTAATGGTAGTCCGTCAAATCAACGTCGCAAGCGTGCCCGTTCTGGAAACGGAAGATCACGCGCCAGTTGGCCCGAACCACAACGCTCCAGAAGCCTTTCCGGTTGCCTTTGAGCGGATGCAGTCGAAACCCCGGCAAGGCCATGTCCTCGGGCACGCGGGCGCGGTTCAGCACGGCCAGGATGTTCTGCACCTTCGGTGCCTGGTCCCCGCGGATTCCTTGTGGTTCGTCTTTCTCAAACAGTCGCTTCAACCCCTTGTGTCGGAAGTTCTGGATCACGGATTCTAAAATAGTCTGGAAACTGGCAATTGTCAATTGTCGCAGGTGGCATCTGCTGACGAAGACAGTCTTCAGCGATCCGCCGACTCGAACAGACCACATCCCTCGCGCGCTTCCGTTACAATGAATGATAAGGGCAGTGACGAGTGATGAGTGTCGAGTGACACGGCTGCTGGCAATGTCCGCTCGTCACTGATCACTCGTCACTGGTCGCTGTTTATGGAACATCCGGTGAAGGGCCTCCTGATGGAGATTGCGGAGGCCCCAGAGTTTCGGGAGATGGTTCGCGCGCTCGAACGCCGGGCGCCAGGGAGAGAATCGTCTGCGCCGTCCGTGACCGTCTCCGGGTTGACCGCGGCCGCGAAGACCCTCTACGCGGTCCTGCTGCGACGGGCGCTCGGCAAGCCGCTGCTCTACGTGGCCCGGTCCAACCGCGACGCGGAGCAGGTCCTGGATGCCATGGAAACCTGGGCGCGCTGGTTCGGCGAACCGCCGCCGGTCTGGATTCCGGCGCACGACATCCGGCCTTATCAGGGTCTCTCCCCGCACGCCGACATCAGCGAGAAACGGGCGCTGGGGCTGGGGAAGCTCGCCGCGGGCCAGGCGTCGCTGGCCGTGCTGCCCATTGGGGCGGCGGCGGCGCGCCTGGAATCTCCCGAATTTTACCGCAGCCTGGCCCGGCCCGTCCGCCGGGGCGATGCGCTTGCCCTGGAAGACCTGCTCGAACACCTGGAGACGGTCGGCTATCTGCGTCACGATCCGGTCGAGATGGTGGGGCAATTCTCGCTCCGGGGCGGCATCCTGGATGTCTATTCTCCCGAGGCGCGGCGTCCGGTGCGGGTGGAGCTGTTTGGCGATGAAGTCGAGACCATCCGGGAATTCGACGTCAACACGCAGCGCTCGGTCGGGCCGCTCGGAAGCACGCTGCTTCTCCCCCTCACGGAATTCCCGCTGCGCCAGGACCTTCTGACGGAACTCGCGGCTCGCAGCAGCGGCTCGGAGACAGAAATTTTCACCCCCGGCGAGCCTTTCCCCGGATGGGAATTCCAGGTCCCGCTCCTCACCCCTTTGTCGAGCACATTACTTGACCTGTCGGAGCAAGCCGTCCTGTTTTTCGACGAGCCGCAGGAACTCCGAAAGGAAATCGAACGCCTGTGGTCGCTTCTTGAACCCGAATTCGCGCAAGCGCAGCGCAACGGAGAGACTTGCCTCTCGCCCGATCACTTCTATCTCCGCTGGGAGGAACTGGCCGCACTCTGCGCGGGCCGGTCTGTGGTGAATGCGGAAGAGCTGGCGTTGGTCCACGCGTCGTCTTCCGCTACGGTTTCGTTTGATTTTGCGACCCAACCGGCTCCCCGGTTTCATGGGAATCTCGCGTTGTGTCTGGCGGAAATCGAAAACCGGCTGCGGGAGCAGTATAGGGTGCTGTTGCTGACCACCGGGACGGGAGAGACCGACCGCCTGGCCGAGCTTCTGGCGGAGCGCCGGATTCCGTTCCAGCGCGCCGAGCGGCCTGGTCTCCGAAGCCCTGGCGCGGGGGGGCAGGGAAGCCTCTCCTGGGAAGCAATCGTGCCCGGCGATCCGGCCATCCCTTCCTGCTGGATCGGACAGGGCGCCGCGCCGCACGGCCTCATCATCCCGGCAAGGCTCATTCTGATCCTCGGAAATCAGGACCTGTTTGAAACCAGCGAGGCCGCGGCCCGGCCGGTGCGCCCCCGCTCGAAGATTTCGACGTTCCTTTCCGACTTCCGCGATTTGCGCGCCGGCGACTACATTGTTCACGTCGAGCACGGCATCGGGTGCTACCGGGGATTAAGGGAGATCGCGCACGAGGGCGTGCCGATGGAATTCATGGAACTCGAATACCAGGACGCCGCGCGCCTGTACGTGCCGCTGGCCCGCCTCGACCTGGTGCAGAAATACCGGGGGCTGGAGGGATCCCGTCCGGCGCTCGACCGTCTGGGCGGCGCTTCCTGGGGGCGCACCAAGGCGCGCGTCCGCAAGTCCATGGAGGAAATGGCGGGAGAACTTCTGAAGCTCTACGCCGAGCGCGAGACGGCGAGCGGCACGGCTTTTCCCGGCGACGACCACTGGCAGCAAGAGTTCTCTGCCGCGTTTGAGTACGAGGAAACCCCGGACCAGCAGACGGCCATCGAGGAGGTCCGGCGCGACATGGAGAAACCGGCGCCGATGGACCGCCTGATCTGCGGCGACGTCGGTTACGGCAAGACCGAAGTGGCGATGCGGGCGGCCTTCCGCGTCGCCACGCACAACCGGCAGGCGGCCGTCCTCACGCCCACGACGGTTCTGGCGTTCCAGCATTACGAGACCTTCCGCGGGCGCTTTGCCGCGTTCCCGATCCGGATCGAGATGCTGAGCCGCTTCCGCACCGCCGCCCAGCAAAAGGCCGTGCTGCGGGACCTCGAGTCCGGCAAAGTGGACATCGTAATCGGAACACACCGGCTGCTCTCGAAAGACGTTGTGTTTCATGACCTGGGACTGGTGGTCGTGGATGAAGAGCAGCGGTTCGGCGTGCGGCATAAGGAGCGGCTGAAGGAGATGAAGAAATCCGTGGATGTCCTCTCGCTCTCGGCCACGCCCATCCCGCGCACGCTGCACATGGGGCTGGTGGGCCTGCGCAACATGTCGCTGATCGAGACGCCGCCCCGGGACCGCCTGGCCATCCAGACCACCGTGGCCCCGTTCAGCGAGGGGATCGTCAAAACGGCGATTGAGCAAGAGCTGGAACGCGGCGGACAGGTCTATTTCGTCCACAACCGGGTACACTCGCTTCCCGGCATCGTCGCCCGAATTCAAGAACTCGTTCCCCACGCCCGCATTGCGATGGCTCACGGTCAAATGAACGAGCGACAACTCGAGCGGGTGATGCTGGGGTTCCTGCGGCATGAAACAAACGTCCTCGCGGCGACGACGATCATTGAGAACGGGCTCGATATTCCGCTGGTCAATACGATCGTTGTCAACCGGGCTGAACGGATGGGGTTGTCCGAGCTGTATCAATTGCGCGGCCGGGTGGGGCGCTCGAATCGCCGGGCCTATGCCTACCTGCTTGTTTCCGAAGAAGCCGAATTGTCGCCGGAGGCCCGCCGCCGTCTGAGCGCGCTCAAAGAGTTCAGCGAACTCGGCTCCGGCTTTCGCGTGGCCGCGCTCGACATGGAGCTGCGGGGCGCCGGAAACCTTCTCGGACGGCAGCAGCACGGGCACGTCAATGCCGTCGGATTTGAACTCTACTGCCAGATGCTCGAGCGCGCCGTGCAGGAATTGCGCGGCGAAGAAACGCGGCCCGAATTGGCTCCCACCATTCAATTGGGCCTCGACATCCGTATTCCGCCGAGCTACATCCCGGAGGAGCATCAGCGGCTGCGGATGTACAAGGTCATCGGCTCGCTGCGCGCGCCCGAGGAGCGGACCCGCGCCGAGCAGGAACTCGAAGACCGCTACGGGCCGCTCCCGCCGCCGGTCCGCAACCTGCTCGATTACGCCACGCTCAAATCCGCCGCCGAACGGATGCGGATTCAATCCGTCGAACGGCGCAACGAGACGCTCTATATTCAGTTTCATCCCAGCGCCGCCGTGGACACCGACCGCCTGATGGATTTCCTCGGCCGGCATCCCGGCGTTCAGTTCAGCCCCTCCGGCTCCCTGCGCGTGCCGCTGCGCGGAACCGCACGAGGGGTGTTGCCGCAGGCGCGGGCGGTGCTGGAACAGTTGCAGGGGTAGCCACGGCGAGCGTTTCCCTCGCCGTGGGCTTTTCCGTTTCCCCGTTGTCTCTTTCAGCACGCAATGAGCGCGCTCACACGATACAAATTGACTGCCATTTTCCTGCCGTGATACTTTGGGCTTAGGAATCCTCGGAGTGGGGTGAATCGGAAAGAAGAGGAGTGATTGTGCTTGCGGTTTTGTTTCAAGTTTCGGCTCCGGGGAACATCTCCACCCTCATCGCGCAAACCGGCCTGGTTGCGAAGATCGTCCTGCTGATCCTGCTTTGTTTCTCTATTTTTTCCTGGGCCATCGTTTACGTGAAGTGGAGGCGGTTCCAGGCATTGCAAGTCCAAGGAGACCGGTTTCTCAAGGCATTTCGCAAGGCGCGCAAGCTCTCGGAACTCAATGTCGTGCTGGAGAATTTTCCGGCGAATCCGCTGCGAGCCGTCTTCGAGGCCGGCTACAAGGAACTCTGCGCGCAGGTGGGAAACCCCGGCGGACCGGTCAAGAACCTGAACGCCCTGACAAGAACATTGCAAATCGCCTCCAGCGAGCAACTGAGCCAGTTGGAACAGCACCTCGGTTGGCTCGCGACCACCGGCAGCGTCACGCCGTTCATTGGGTTGTTCGGAACGGTTTGGGGAATCATGAATGCGTTTCTGGGACTGGGTTCGGCGGGAGTGGCCAGCCTGCGAGCGGTCGGCCCGGGGATTGCCGAGGCTCTGGTGGCCACGGCGGCAGGGCTGTTTGTGGCGATCCCGGCCGTCATCGCCTACAACCACTTTCTCGGCAGGGTCCGTGAAACGGCGAAAGGGCTGGACAACTTTTCGCTGGAGTTCCTGAACGCGGCGGAACGGAACGTTTCCTGAGCGGATGCGGGGCTAGGACGGCGCGCTGCGCGACCGGAAGTCCCGCCCCCCGTCCCGCAATGCGCGGCAACCTCAGCTACGGATCGCCGCATCGCAAGTTTTGTTAGGCGGAGGAACCGATGGCATTTACCAACGCAGAAGGAAGAACGCAAACCGCGCTCTCGGACATCAACGTCACGCCCTTTGTGGACGTGCTGTTGGTGTTGCTCGTGATCTTTATGCTGACCGCTCCGATCCTGCAATCGGGGATCGAGCTGGACGTGCCCCGGACGCGCACCGTGAAGGAGATTTCGCAGGAGAGGCTGGTGGTCAGCATTGACCGCGGACAACGCCTCTACCTGGGCACCGACCCGGTGAACATTCA
>Ga0155949_1057_pt1 | contig 33666 bp, 31 predicted proteins | sample RifCSPlowO2_02_FD_107603 | JGI IMG/M metagenome (GOLD analysis project Ga0155949, IMG submission 107603) | Acidobacteria bacterium RIFCSPLOWO2_02_FULL_61_28
ACGCTCGATATTGTGGCAAAAGCGAGGATTCAGGCCCGCGTGCTCCGGTTTGGGACGGGCAATCTCGGGGACCACAAGAGCGTCGGCGGCGGAGTCTGGGAAGCACGTTTGATGTTTGCAGCGGGATACCGAATCTACTTCGGGAACGACGGCAACTCGATCATCGTTCTTCTGGCCGGGGGTGAGAAGTCATCGCAGTCGCAGGATATTTCCCGCGCCAAGGGCTTCTGGCGGGATTATTGGGAGGCAAAGCAGCATGGCAAGACGTAGCAGAGATTGGAACTCGGGACTGGCACGCGATCTTCAGAACCAGAAATTCGCACGGGAATTCCTTTTGGCGGCGGTGGACGAAGGCGTTCCGATTCAGGTCGCGCTCTCGAAGGTAGTCCAGGCGACCGGAGTAAAAGAATTCGCGGCGAAGGTAGGGATGCCGAGTCCCAACGTATTGCGCGCCCTCGACCGCCGTTACAATCCGACGCAACGAACTCTCAACCGGTTGCTGCGTCCTTACAACTTACGACTCAGTGTAGCGCGCATCGAGGCGCCGAAACGCCGCCAGGCGGCATAGTGGATTGGCCCAATGACGAGGGGGCCAAGGCGAAACGAGCTGTTTTCCAGTCAATCAATGCCCCCTAAGACAGCGGGCGTACAATCAGACCATTCTTTCCAGATCATGGGATCGGATGATTGGAGAGAAGCATTTTTCCGCCGCTCTGCGCGACGCGGTACACCTGATTTGATCCGAGCAGCTTTTCGAGGCGCGGGACCGCTGCATTCGAGGTGAGCAGATAATACCGCCGTGGGTTTCCCCAAACCGTCTGGAAACGGCTGTCATCAATGAACACGTCCGGGGCTTTCGGCGCATAGGAACCGTATTCGAGGTTATTGATTCGGCCATTCAACAGCAGCCCCTCCCGATCCGCATAGAAGAAAACCGAAGAGAACGTGTAGTACTGGTCATCCACAATCATCTCGCCGGGCGGGGATTTCCGCAGGGTTTCGGCCAGAGGTCGGGAGGACAGATAGGGATCGAACTCGACCATGGCGAGCCGCGCAGCGTGGGCAAAGAGCGCCATCATCAAAGCGAGCGCCAGGTAACCCCGCGCATCTTTGAGCATCCACCCGCCAATCGCGCCAAGCCCGAACGCAATTCCGGCCACCGCAAGCGGCAGGCGGAGGTAGGCAAACGCCGCAAGGGTCAAATCCTGCATGTGGCCGAGCGAAAGCGTATAGGCTTCGGGGTTCTGCGTCAGCGCCGTAACGATGTCGCCTGGCGTGGTAACATTCCGGGTAAGGAAGAGGACAACGGCGATAGTTCCTGCGGCAACGGCGGCCACCGTGGCGGCGGCGCGAGTGCCCCAGCGAATCCATTTCCCTCCTCCCGCGATGGCTGATCCGGCGAGCAGCGCCAGTGCCGGATAAACCGGCATCGAATAGTATTCCTGCGTTGTCGAGAACGTGAAAAACACGAGCAGGAACGCCGTCCAACAGAGGGCCAGGAGGCGGACCCGCCCGGCCCGATCCTCGGGCTGGAACGACTGCCGGGCAGCCGCAGGCAGATAGGCGCTCCAGGGAAACAACCAGACCAGATGCAGCAGCCAGAATTGCCAGCGAGGAACTGTGCTGTAATCGCGTGGGAAACGCCGGCCGAGAAAGCGGAGCACGTGCTCGTTGATGAAATACCGCCAGAAGAATCCGCGATACTGGCCCGGTTCGCTTCGCAACGTGAAGTCGAAATAGGGCGGGTTTCGCAGGGTTGCCAGCACGTACCACGGAGCCGCGACGAGCAGCGCCACGGCCAATACCAGGAATGGCCTTAACCGCCTCCAAACCTGCCGGGAAAACAACTGTCGTGTCACAAGCAGGTAAAGAAAAGCTCCTCCGGCCGGCGCCACGCCGGCAATCAGCCCCTTCATCAAGAGGCCCGCGCCGAGGCTCGCTCCCATCAGCACCGCCCAAAGACCCGGCCGGGGTTCCCGCTCTTCGAGCAGACGCAAGAAGGCCCACATCGTTACGGTCACGCTGAGCGTCAGCATGACCTCCGGAATGAGGATGCGGGTAAACAGGAACAATCCGGCGCAGGTAGCCAGGGCCATGCCGGCATAGAAACCCGCTCGCCGGCCGAACGCCCACGCGCCGAACTGCGTCGTCACCCCGCAGAGGAGAATGGCGCTCAGAGCCAGGGGAATCCGCGCCGCCCAGTCGTGAATCCCGAAGATGGCATACGAGGCCGCGATCACCCAGTACGTCATGGGGGACTTGTCGAGGTAAACGACACCGTCGAGCCGCGCCGTCACCCAATCGCCGGAGCGCAGCATGGTGCGCGCAATCGCCGCGTGGACGGAATCCACATCGTCCATCAAGGACGGCGGGCTGACAATCGTGCCGAGGAAGATCAGCGCGGCAACCGCCATGACCGCCGGCGCAGAGTACCGCTCCAGCAGTTCCGCTGAGCGACTTTCTTCCCGCCTGCCAGGTGCGAGGGTTGTCATAAGTTTCTGAATCCGGCAGGAACCCGGTTCACTCTGATACGATCTGTTCCCCCGCTCGGAGCGAGCGGGAGAACCCAGTTTATAATGAAACGCGAGCCGGTCGGGAACCGCCCTCTGTGGCCCTGACTTGGTTTGGGGATGGTGGAGGGTGAGCGAATCCGGATGGGAAGGGAGAGTCTGTGGGCGAGCGAACGCCGGCCCCGTCGCGAGGGTCTTGCGAAAAGCAATGGGACCCGGCCCTGTATGACAGCAAGCATTCCTTTGTCTGGAAATACGGCGCGGAGCTGATCGAGCTGCTTGCGCCGCAGCGGGGAGAACGCGTCCTCGACCTCGGATGCGGGACCGGCCACCTGACGCAACAGATGGCGCTCACGGGCGCGGAGGTGACCGGCCTGGACTTCTCGCCCGCCATGATTGCGCAGGCCCGGAAGAACTATCCCCATATCGAGTTTGTCGAAGCCGATGCTGCCGCCTTCGAGTTCGCCCAGCCGTTTGACGCGGTGTTCTCGAACGCGGCCTTGCACTGGATGACCAAGCCGGAAGCAGTGGTGGCGTGTGTAGCGCGAGTGCTCAAGCCCGGCGGGCGGTTTGCGGCTGAATTCGGAGGCAAAGGAAATATCGAAGCGATACGCCACGCGATTCGCCAGGCTCTCCGCGCCCCGGGAATTGCGAGAGACGAGGAATGGAATCCGTGGTATTACCCGAGCATCGCCGAGTATGCCAGTCTCCTGGAGCGGCATGGCCTGGCGGTTCGGTCTGCCACTCTTTTTGATCGTCCGACGGCGCTGGAGGAAGGCGAACAGGGCCTGCGCCTCTGGCTGGAGATGTTTGCCAGCAGTTTGCTGGAGAGCGTCTCGCCAGACCAGAAAGAAGAGCTGATCCGGCACGTGGAGGACCAGCTTCGGCCCACGCAGTTTCGTGACGGGACCTGGTACGCCGACTACACCCGAATCCGCGTTCTGGCCCGCAGGGAGCCGTTGTAGCCCTCCTGCAATTACCCTTCCCCGCTGGTTGCGCGGCGCCCGTCGAAGAGGTATACTGACTTTGATACTTTTAGGAGCGGAACGGAGCAATGAAACCTGGCATTCACCCCGAGTACAACGAAGTCGTGGCGATCTGCGCCTGCGGAAACACCTTCAAGACCCGTTCGACGCGCAAGGGAAAGATTCACATGGAAATCTGCTCCAGTTGCCATCCTTTCTTCACCGGCAAGCAGAAGCTGGTGGACACGGCAGGACGAGTCGAGCGGTTCCAGAGAAAGTACGGGCGCAAGACCGAGACCCCCGCGCCGACTCCGAGCACGGCCAGTTAAGCATCTCTCCGCTTCCTCGTCTCTTCTCGCTTCTCACCCGTTTTGGTTTTCGGGTACAATCGCGCCATGAGCGTGGCAGACACAGCGCGGCTTCTCGAAACGACTCAGCCTCGGGTGACGCTGCGCAACTTCTTTGAGAAGCCGTTTGACTCGGCCATCGCCGCGGCCCGGACGTGCTATTCCTCCCGCATCATCTCGCCCGAAGAGATCACGGAGAAACAGCGGATCGCCATCGGCGCGACCACCTTCAACGGCGGGCATCACACCGTCTTCCAGCACGCGCACTTCGAGTTCGGCCTGGAGAACGTCTCCCGGCACTTTGTGTGGAATTTTCTCCACAGCCATCCGTTCTACAATTCCGAGCAGCAGAGCCAGCGGTACGTGCGCCTCGACAAGGCGCTGGCCTTTGTCCCGCCCCTTCCGGAGGAAGCGCGGGAATTGTACGTGCGCGCCGTCGAGCGGGCTTGGGAATCCTATCGAGTGCTCGCGCAGAAGCTCTCGCCGCGCACCCGCGAGACGCTTTACGACGTTTGGAAAATCACGGAGAGAACTCAGGAGAAGCGCCGCCAGAGAATTGAGCGCCAAGTAGACAAGAAGGCGATTGAAGTGGCGCGCTACGTTCTGCCGCTGGCGACGTTCACCACCATGGTGCACACGCTCTCCGGCGTCGTCCTGCACCGGCTCTACCGGATGCGCAACTCCGGCGACACGCCGCAGGAAACGGCGCTCGTGGTGGACCAGATGGTCGAACGGGTGAAAGAAATTGACCCGCAGTTCTTCGAGCGGATCGGCAGCGGGCCGTTAGACGAGGAGCAACTGTCCGAACGAAGGCTTACCGAGCAGAGCGATCCCGCAAAGCGGGACCCCTCCCTCGCCCGCGAGGAATTTGACCGCGACTTGGGAGGGTGGACGTCCCGGCTGATTGCGGCCACGCCGGACGCCGAGCGGATCGCGGCCCGCGCGTTTCGCGCCGTACTCGGCTTGAGCGAGAGGGAGATGGACGACGAGCAGGCGCTCGACGAGTTGCTCAACCCCGCCCGCAACCGCTATCGTCTCGAGACCCTCAATGTGGGCGTTCACTCGCCCATGATGCGGTCCTTGCAGCACGTTTCGTACACATTCCTCAAGAAGCTGAGCCACACCGCGGACTCCCAGGACCAGCGGCATCGCATGGTCCCCGCCTCGCGGCCGTTGCTGGCTGCCACGGTTTGTTCCGATCCCGACTACCTTGTCCCCATGCTGGTGCGCGGCAATGCCGAAGCGGAGGACCTCTACCACCAAGCCATGCAGGAAGCCTGGCAGGCGAGAAACCAGTTGATCGCAATGGGCGTTTCTCCCTCGTTCGCCGTGTACGTGCTGCCGAACGCCGCCGCCGTCCGCCTCGTCGAGACCGGCAGCCTGCTCCACCTGCTCCACAAATGGACCATGCGGACCTGCTTCAATGCTCAGGAGGAAATCTACGCGGCCTCCATGGAAGAGCTTGCGCAGGTCCGGCAGACGCACCCCCGCCTGGCCCGCTATCTCGGGCCGCCTTGCTACGTCCGCCACGGACTGGCCTACCCGGTTTGCACCGAAGGCAGCCATTTCTGCGGCGTCAAAGTGTGGGAAACATTTCCGGACGTCGAACGGAAACTGTAAAACCAACTCTTAGACTGGGAGACCCCTCTCGCCCGGAGAGCAAACGCGGCTTCGGAAGAAGCAGTGGTCTAGGGGCGGGACAGTTGCTCGGCGCGATTCGGCTCGATGATGACCTTGAGAGAGCTGTCTCGGGGATTGGCGGCGATCCGGAACGCTTCGGCGATCTGATTGATCCCAAAGCGGTGGGTTACAAGTTCGTCCACGCACACCTGCCCGGCGCGGAGCAGCTCGATGGCTTCCTGCATGTCGCGCGGGGCGGCTCCGTAGCTGAAGTTGAGCGTGGGTTGCATGGTCCAGAAGCGGGTCAGGTTAATCGGCAGCTTCTGGTCGGGACCGTCGGTGGCAAAAAACACAATGTGGCCGCCCCGGTGGACGCAATCGAGGGCGCTCTCGGCCGCCTTCGGGGAGCCGGTACAGACAAAAACACGGTCCGCCGCGGGGAGTTTTTCCGTGGCGGCAATGGCTTCGTCGGCTCCGGCCCGGGAAGCGGCTTCCAGCCGGCGCGTGTTGGTGTCCACGGCGTAGATTCGTTGGGCCCCGAGAAACCGCGCCAGTTTGATGTGAAGCAACCCCGCCAGACCGCTTCCGATGATCAGCACGGTGCGCGCGGCGATCGGGGAAGCTTTTCTCATGCCGCGCACGACGCACGCCAGCGGCTCGACAAACGAGCCTTGCTCGTAGGTCATGCTGTCCGGCAAGCGATACAGGCCGCGGGCCACGCATTGTTCCAGCACGCGGATGTATTGGGAGAAGCCACCCGGCTCGATGTGCTTTTCCCGCATGGCTTCGCAAGCGGTCTCGTTTCCGTCCTGGCAGGAGGGACATTCCAGGCAGGGGAAATGATGCACCACAATCACCCGGTCGCCCGCCTGGAACTGGCTGACCAACTCGCCCACCTCCACAATCTCCCCGGCAATCTCATGGCCGGTATTGATGCCGCCCATCCGCTGAATCGCCGGTTCGCGGTACCACTGCATGGTATCGCTGCCGCAAATCCCGCAGGTGGCCACGCGGATCAGAACCTCCTTTGGGCCGATCGCAGGAATCGGTTTTTCCTCTACTCGCACGTCGTCGTTGCCGAAGTAGAGGCCGAGCTTCATGGTTCCGGCGACGGTCATCCGCGGCTCTCCTTCAATTCCGGGACCTGACCTTCCTGGCATTCCTGGAACACCGCGTAAGCTTCTTCGGGCGTGCGTCCCTCGTGGACAACGGCGCGCAACGCCTGGATCATGGCGACGGGATGTTTGTGCCTCCAGACCCTGCGACCGAAATCAATTCCGCGGGCGCCCTTCTGGATCGAATCGTAAGCCAGCGCCAGGCTGTCCCGGGTTTCGTCCACGCCCTTGGGCATCTTTCCTCCCGCGACGATGACGGGCACGCCGGCGGCCTCGACGACCCGTTCAAAGCCTTTCCCGCAGTTGTACGTCTTGACGAAGTCCGCGCCGTGCGCCACCAGGATCGCTCCGGCCCGCGTCAGGAAGTCCGAGTCTTTTTCGAGATACCCGAGCGCATCGCCGACCGCGACGACTCCAAGAATGGGAAGGCCGATTTCTCTCGCCTCGCGGGACAGCGTAGCCAGGTTATCGAGCGTCTGCGATTGGTGCTCGGTCTTCAAGTAAACGGAGACCGCCGCCGCCGCTCCCCCTTCCTTGACCACGTCCTGCGCCCCCAGGATGAGCCGCTCGTTGGCAATCGTGTCCGGGCGATTCACAATGCTGTCCAAAATCTGGTATTCCTCAAATTCCGCCGCAGTCGCCTTCCCGGTCTCGACCTTGGTCTTGTGTTCCTTGTACGTCTTGTCAAAATCTCTGCCGGTTCTCTGCTGATACGCCAGCTTGGCGGGCTCTTGCAGAAAGCCCGGCACCGGAATGCTCATCGTCGAAGTGCAGCCGGAGGCGCGCACAATCACCGGATTTTCCGGACTGCGAGGGAAAGCGTGGCGCAGTACGCCCGGATCGGTCATCAGCACGTCCACGTACGGCAACAGCGGGGTCAAAACCTCGCCGGGTTTTTCCAGGCCGGCGACGACGCCGAAATACCGATGGTCTGCCGCCAGCACCACAACCCGCTCCCGCCCGCCAAACAGTTTCTTCATTCCTTCTTTCATAGTTTCATGGCTCCTCGCCTCATGGTATCGGATGGCGCCCGGTGTTGTAAAGAAAGGGAGTGGGGAATAGGGGGTAGGGAGTAGGGAGTAAACGGAACCATGACTGTTCCCTGTTCCCTATCCCCTGTTCCCTACTTCCTGCTTTCCGGCCCGTTCGACGCCGATGTGCGCTCCCCGGAACCGAAAGACTCGCGCTGCGGGGAGCTGCGCCTGGTCGAGCAATCCCTGTAGCTCATCGTGCGTATAAGCCGCGCGAACGCTGTCATCGAACAACCGGCGCATCCAGCCGTCATAATGCCTCCCATGACGCCACAAGTGCCACCGCAAGAACGGGCGCGACGGCCGGCGCAGGTCGCGGATCAGGACAGGCGCGCTCCCATCGGCAACACGGAAGATTTCGCGGAGCAGTTCCACCGGCGCGCGCGCGTGATGCAGGACCGAATTGCAGATGACCAGCGCAAACGTGTGATCCGGGAAGGGTAGCGAATGCCCGTCCCCGACCAGCAGAGCGAGCCGGTCGGAAACACCGGCCTGTTCCGCGTTCCTCCGCGCGCAGGCCAGCATGGCGGGCGAGCGGTCAAGCCCGATCATTTTCAGGCCGGAAAGGCGCGTGAGGATTTTGACGGGAATCTGTCCCGGCCCCGTGCCGACATCAAGTCCCCAAGCTGAACTGGAATGCGTGCCAATTCCCCGTAATTCAAGGTCCAGATTGCTTGTTTTCTGAACAAGAATCTCTCTGTGCCTCTGCGCCTCTGTGGCTAACTCTTGAGGGAGCAGCCGAAGCAGATGCTCGACAAACGTATTGTCAATCGCGTCCAGGTGCCGGGCGGCGGCAGCGGAGCTGTAACTTTCCACCTGCTCCGCCTCGTCCATCGCCTCCGGCTCCGGGACTCGAGGAAGTTTCCAGATCACGGGCATATTCAAAACCGGTACCGCAGCGAGAACTGGATTTGGCGCGAGTCGGTGACGGTGCGAAAAATCTGTCCGGCGTTGCCGGCCGGGGCGCCCGACGCATCGGGGAAGACGATCACGCCGCCAATAATCTGCGCGCCGGTGGAGCTGCTCGGCGTAGCGAAGTTCGGGCGATTGAACAGATTGAAGAAATCGGCGCGGAATTCCAACTCGTGCGGCTCGCGGAAGACAAACTTCCTGTTCAGAGAAAAATCCAGGTTGCTGAACCCGGGACCGATCAGCGCGTTGCGGGGAACGTTGCCATACACGCCGGCGGGCTGGAGCACGAATGCCGAGGGATCAAACCAGCGCGCCGGGTCGCCCAGGATCGCCTTGCCGCGAAAGGCCGGGTTCCAGTTGGGGCGGTCGGCGATGATGGTGGCGTCGCTTTGCAGATTCCGCGAGCGGTTGAATCCGTCAATCACCGTAAAGGGATAGCCGGAGGAGAACGAGGCGATTGCCGACATTCTCCATCCGCCGAGCAGCCCGTTCCAAGCGGTCGCCCCGCTGATGCGAGGGACTTGCCACAGCGCGTGCGCAACGAGCCGGTGGCGCGTATCAAACGCGGAGAAGCCTTTATCGAGCAACGGGTCCTCCGGGTCCTGCGTGTTGGTCGGCTCGCTGGGTAGCGACGAAAAGGAGGAGTCCGTCGTGCTGAGGGACTTCGCCCAAGTGTACGAAGCCTGAAAGCTCCACCCACGGGCGTAGCGTCGTTCCAGCGTCATCTGGAGCGCGTTGTACCAGGAGTTGCCGTCCGAGGAGCGGCCGCGAATGGCGCCAAAGTTCGGGTTCCGTCGCGGGGTGCCTAGCGGGAATGATTTTGTCCCATCTGGAAGCACGGTGGCCGGAGCGAAATTCGATTCGAGCGACCGGATCAGATGGACGGTCCGGTTGCCGACATACCCGGCCGTGGCCACCCAGCCGGACGACACTTGCTGCTGCCATTGGAGATTCCAGTGCTGCGCGTAGGGCTGGCTCAAGTTGTAGTCAATGGACTGCCCGGTGGTCGAGCGCACGGGAGCGAGGCCGGTGGCCAGCGGGTTTGGAAACGGAGCCAGCGGGATGGAAACCGTTTCCACGTAGGGAGGAACCAGGCGCGAGTTCGCGTACATGTTTACGACGAGCGGGTTGAAAAAGACGCCGTACCCGCCACGCAATGACGCTTGGCGGCCCGGCCAGGGGCTCCAGGCGAATCCCAAGCGCGGCGCAAAAGAACGAGCGATGGTATTGAACAGTTGGCCGCCGTAAGTAATCTGCGGGTCCAGGGGAGAGCGCAGATTGGCAATCTGGCCGTTGACTTCGGTGGGCGTGGAACTGAACTCGTAGCGAATTCCCAGATTGACCGTCAGGGTGGGCCGCACTTCGATGTCATCCTGGGCAAAGCCGCTGAACGTGGTCCAGCGCCACCCGGCGGGCGAGGCGACGCCGCTGGCGTTGGTCCCTCCGAGAACACCAATGAAGGTGGTCGTGGTTCCTGTCAAAAACGGGTCGAGTCCCGTGAAGCTGAACTGGCCGTTAAAAAAAGTTCCGCGCAGCTCGTTCGCCCGGTAGCGTTGCGCGGTGAAACCGTATTTTTGCGAATGCTTCCCGCGACGGTAGGAGAAGTGGTCCGCGATCTCGAAAAGATTCAAGGCAGCCCGTCGCACGAACGTTTGCGTTCCGACGTTGGAGATGCCGCTGACGACGATGAGTCCGAAATCGCGCCCCGGGAGGGGACTGATGGTGAGGCCGTTCGGCGGGGGCGGCAACTGAATCGCCTCGAACGTCCGGTTGAACGCGAAATGAATCTCATTCACGGAGCTGACTCCGAGAGCCGAAGTGAGGCCAAGCAGAGAGTAGCTATTCCGGTGCGGCAGGTTCTGCGGGAAGCCGGGCACAGGGGTGCTCGGAAACGGTGGCCGAATGGAACTATCCTGGACGGAGAACCGTCCCACCACAGAAGTCCGGCTGCTCCAGCGGTGATCCACTCGTGCCTGCCCGAAATCTTCCCGAGCGGGCTGCGTGGCGGCGCTGGTCAGAGTGGCAGTCCTCCCGTCGGGATTCCCCGGCCCGTTCGGCAGCGGGTAAAGATTCAGAAAGGGGACGACCGCAGGAACGGCGGCGGACCGAACTGCGGCGGTGGGAACCGTCCCAACGGCTGTAATGGCTTTACGCTCTCGCAGCCCTTCATAGGTCAGGAAGAAGAACGTCCGGTCCTTGCGAATCGGACCTCCCAGGGCGGCCCCGAACTGGTTTCTCCGGAAGGGAGGAATAGGCCGGCCGGGCAGATCAAAGAAATTCTTGGCGTCCAGGACGCTGTTCCGCAGGAACTCGAAAGCGGAGCCGTGAAGCCGGTTCGACCCGGAGCGGGTAGCCACGCGGATGACTCCGCCGGAATTTCTGCCAAACTCCGCTTGGTAGTTGTTAAGCAACACTTGAAACTCCTGCACCCCGTCCAGGCCCAGCAGCAGGCCGCTCGAACCGCTGGGAGTGCGGCCCGTAAAGACGTCGTTGATCTCCGAGCCATCCATCAAAAATAAAGTGGCCTGGTCCACCTGACCGTTGATCATGAAGTTGGCCCACTTGCCTCCGAAGGGATGGTTGGCTCCGTTGTTGTTCAGGACGACTCCCGGATGCAAGAGGGCCAACTGGCCGAAGTCGCGCCCGTTGAGGGGCAGTTCCGCAAGGCGCTCGCGATCTATCAGGCCAGAAATCGTCCCGCTGGTCGTGTCCACCAAGGGCGGTTCCGCTCGGACCTCGATGACCTCTTGGCCGCTGCTCACTTCGAGCGTCAGGTCTATGGCGAGCGTCTGGCCGAGGGAAAGAAAGATTCCGGTCTGCTTCACGGGAGCAAAGCCGCGGGCAGCGGCTTCCATCTGGTAGGTCCCCATCGGGACGGAGATTTGGTACAGTCCCATCGTGTCGGAGCGGGTTTCGTACACGATGCCTTTGTCCATGTCTCGGACGGTGATAGGCGTTCCCGAGATCACCCCGCCGGATGCGTCGCGAACGCGGCCGCGAATGGTTCCTCCGAGAGACTGTGCACTTCCGGGTTGGTCTCCCAGGCCCATCCAAAGCCCAAGGACTACGAGACAGAGTTTGAGCTTGGCAGTTTTCATGGGGGACCTAGAATTTCGTCCGGCCTATTTATTCCCCTGGGAAGTCCACACCCTGCCTCCCGTTTTGTCGCGTCGGCGGGAGTGGGAAAGAGGAAAAAAGCGCTTACTGCTGCACCGGTTTTTCCGTGCGGGACCTTCCCTTGTAGATCGCAAAGCAGGGGCTGTTGCGGACGGCCTGATAACGGTCGGGGTCCAAACCGACCGACTCAAAGAACCTTTTCTTGTATTGTTCGGCTCGAGCCTCATCGCCCGCTTGTTCCGCCGCGCGACTCAACAGCATCAGGCCGTCCTGGAGCACCGCCTCCCGCTCGATCGGCACATAGACTTCGGGGCCTTGTTTGGAATACCAGTCGAGCGCCTCTTCAATCAGGGGGATCGCCTCTTTCCTCTTGAGGGCCATCGCCGCCATTCCCAGGTTGAGCAGCGCCCGCCCGCGCACTTTGTCCTCGCCGCTCTGCTTGGCGCGCTCCGCAGCCAGCGTCAGGGTTTCCCACGCCGTGCTGAATTTTTGATCCCGCAGGTACGCGTTTCCGATCGTCATGAGCGCGTTGGCTTCCCAGGTTCCCCTCCCCAATCGTTTGAAGGAGGCGAGGGCAGGCTGCAAATGAGCATACGATTGTCCGGGTTCGCCAAGCCACACATAGGTGTTCCCGAGGTTGAGCCGGACCAGGCCCCGGTACATGTCCCCCGGCATCCGTTCGGCGTAACGGAGGCCCTCGGAATAAGCCTGGATCGCCTGCTCGGGCTGGATCAAGCGAATATACGTTGAGCCGATGTTGTTCTTGGCGGAGGCCATGACGCGCAGGTCATTGACCTGCCGGGCCAGCGCAAAACCGGCTTCCAGACGTTCCAATGCCAGCCGGTAGGATTTCTGCGCCTCCTCCCAATCCAGCCGGTCCCCGCAAACGTACTCTCCGCGCCAGGTGTGGTAGGCGCCTTCGATGCGCAACAGGCGGGCCTGCAAGCGCGTGTAAAGGGTCTCGTCGCCGGCGACGCGCCGGTAGACATCAAACAGCTTCTCGTAGCGGCGGTCCTTTTCCAGCAGCGTTTCCATCATTCCCTGAAACGCCGGCCCGCTGTCGGCTCCATGCCGGCCGGTGGCCCCGAAACGGCCCAGTTCATCAAAGCTCTGGTCAATTTCCTGGAGCACGCCTTCCAGGCGCTGCTTCATCACCGCCGGATTTTCTTTGATATAGCGTTCGGCGTCCTCCGTGCTGCCACGGTCGAGCTTCGACAGGATCACGGCCAGCGGCGTGGGATCGGAGGCGGGGGCCGTCTGCGAAGACGACGGGCGCGGGCAGGTCAACACAACGAGCACGAGCAGCAAGCGAATTCGGCCACGAGCCGCCGCCACCCACGAATCACCTATGAACTTGCGAGATCGTTTTGGCATCGTGACCCTCCAGAGGCTCAATGGAACCGATGGCCCAGCCCCGCTCCTGGGATGTGAACAAGATTGCGAGGGTTGTCTCAAAATCCGCCGGGAAGGATTTCTACAAAAGTCGCCTCGAAATTCGGAACCGGGCCGGAACTCCAGAACCGACCCTATTATAAGGCATCCGGTCCCGCGCCCGGCAGGTCAATCTTCTGCATTCCATCCGTAGGGCGGTGTGTCGCAGCGAGGCCGGGAATACAGGGAAGAAACGCAGAATGATGCTATAATTTTGTGCAGTTGGAAATCCGGGAGCGAGCGGGCAGGATGTCCGAGAACGATGTCGAAGACCTTTTATATTGAGACGTTCGGATGCCAGATGAACGTGCACGACTCCGAAAAAGTCGCGGGCACGCTGGTCGCGTTCGGCTACCGGCCCGTCGAAAGCCCGGAGGAGGCCGACCTGGTCCTCTACAACACGTGCAGTATCCGGGAAAAAGCCGCCCAAAAGGTTTTTACGCGCCTGAACCAGTTCCGCAAGGCGCGCACCGGAGGCAAGATATTCGGTGTCCTCGGGTGCGTCGGGCAGCAGGAAGGCGAAAAGATTTTTGAGGCCGCCCCGCACGTGAGCCTCGTTGTGGGGTCCGCCAGCTACTATCGGCTGCCGGAACTGCTGGCCCAACTGGAGCGCGGCGAGCGCCACGTCACCGGCTTGAGTCTTGACACCGACCAGACGTTTGATACCGAATTCACGAGGCGGGACAATCCCTTCCGGGCTTACATCACGATCATTGAAGGCTGCGACAAACACTGCGCCTATTGCGTCGTGCCGTTCACGCGGGGACCGGAACGGAGCCGCACCAGCCAGAGCGTGCTGGGGGAAGCGCGGCGATTGGCCGAAGGCGGCTATACGGAAATTCAATTGCTCGGCCAGAATGTCAACTCCTACCGGGACCCTTCTCCGGCCCGCGTTTCCTTCGCCGAACTGCTGGCGCGCGTGGCGGAGATTCCGGGAATCCGCCGGGTCCGGTTTACTACCTCGCACCCCCGCGACTTCACCCGTGAGATTGTGGAGGCCATTGAGAGCCATCCGAAGCTGTGCAGCCACGTGCACCTGCCGGTGCAATCCGGTTCCAGCGAGGTGCTCCGGCGGATGCAGCGCGAATACAGCCGCGAACAGTATCTCGAACGAATCGCGTGGATCCGTCAGTCGAAGCGCCCGATCAGCATTACGACGGACATCATCGTCGGCTTTCCCGGCGAGAGGGAAGCCGATTTCGAGCAGACCTTGACGCTGCTCGACGAAGTCGGCTATGACTCGGTCTTCTCGTTCCAGTATTCTCCTCGCCCCAATACGGCATCGCTTCGGTTGGAGGACGCCGTGCCGGAAGAAGAAAAAGGGCGACGGCTGCGAGTCTTGCAGGAGCGGCAGAAGCAGATTCAGCTCCACCGTTATGAGATGTTCGTGGGGACAGTCGAGGAAGTATTGGTGGAAGGCCGCGGGGGCCGCGAGAGCCAGTGGAAGGGCCGGACATCGCACAACATCGTCCTGAACTTCACGGTCGCTGAAGTACAAGCGGGGCCGGTGAACCTGGGCGACTACTGGAACGTGCGGATCACGCAGGCAGGGCCGAACAGCCTGGTCGGGGAGGCCGTGGCAGGACCGGTGGATTCCTTGGGGACGCCGGCGGCCGTGGCGGCTCGCCCCGGCCCGTTCTCAGTCCTGCAATAAGACCGCTCCGGATTCTAATTTTTTTCTGTGCAACGAAAGAAAAAGTATAATGGTGGAAGTGAACCTGGCTTGAGGACGCGTGGCAGCGGGCTGGAGGCGCCGGTATGGAGATCGAAGTCAAAATCCGCGGCTTGATGATGGACCCCGTGACCAACATGCCGATCGTCATTCTGAAGGACTTGAACGGCAACGCTGTTTTGCCGATTTGGGTCGGGGTGTACGAGGCCAACGCGATTGCGCTGGAGATCGAAAAAGTCACCACGCCGCGGCCCATGACGCACGATCTCATCAAGAACCTGCTGCTCGGCCTGAATACCACGGTGCGAAAAGTGGTTGTGACCGACCTGCGCGACGAGACCTACTATGCGCTGATCTGGGTCGAGCAGGATGGCCAGGTCATCAGCATTGACTCGCGCCCGAGCGACGCGCTGGCCGTGGCGCTGCGGCTCGATTGCCCCATCTTCGTCGAAGAGGAAGTATTAAAAACCTCCAAGATCGCCAGCACCACTTCCGAAAAGGCCGCCGGCGAGGAACTGCGGAAGTGGCTGGAGAACTTGAACGACGAGGACATGGGCCGCTACAAAATGTAAGCCGCCCGCAACGAATCACCCGCTCAGCGGAACGCTTCCGTCACCGCAATCGGCAGGCCGTCGGGATCGAGCAGGACCGCCAGACTGGTTCCAAATTCTTGCTTCGTCGGCGGCAGCGCAAACTCCACGCCTTTCTCCTGCTTTTCCTTGAAAAACGCTTCCATGTCCCGCACCTCGAAGGAGAGTTGCGCCTGCCCGGCTGCGGTCTCCGCGTGAACCCACGGTTTGGCCTGCGAAGGCTGGCCGAGGTGCAGCGCCAGCGTGACGGGGCCGCAGTGGAACTCCGCCCACTCCGGCGACTCGCGCTTGAGCGGAAAGCCCAGTTGATCGCGGTAGAACGCGATCGAACGTTTCATGTCGGAGCAATAGACGATCACGGATTGCAGGCGCAGCAGCATGACGGCATCTCCTGAAAACAAATCAGAGCCGCGACCCATTCGACTACGCTCAGGGCAGGCCGCGAGGGAGCGGTGGTTTTCCCATGGACCATCTTGCTCCCGCGCGGAGCTTCCCCGTGGGTTTCCACGGAAGCTCTGTAGTTCCGCCAGACAACAAATCACACGAGCCAATCCGATTCTCCTTAGAATAGTATCCGATGGACGCCATCGAAAAGCTGGTCCAGGAAGGATTCTCGCTGCGAAGCCTCGCCACGTATCCGCGTCACCTGGCGGTTGAAAAGTACAACTGCGCGGCGCTGCTCGAGTTCAAGCCGGGAGGCAAATGGAAACAGTTCAGCGCCGCCGGGTATCTGCTGGACGGCCAAATCGCGCTGCTCCTCGATCGCAGAGGCCGGCGAGTCTTTGCCTATAAGTCAAATGAGTTGCCCGCCGAAGGAGAAGCGCTGGAGAACTTCCAGCGATTTCAGCGGGAATTGCAGTCCATCCTTGAAGCGCAGTAACCCACACTCCGAGCCGCGCGCGTAAGCAAGCGGTCAGGAAGGTCACGCTTGCGGATTTCTTGTGACCGCTCCCTCACGGTCGCCGTTCGACTTTCGCTCACGGCCCTGAGCAGGGTCGAATGGGCGGCTCGGATGGCCCGCGGCAAGTTGAGCGCGGGCGTGGTAGGAGCTGCGCACCAGCGGCCCGGACTCGACATGGAGAAAGCCCATCCGCTCGCCCGCCGCCTTGAGTTCGGCAAATTCCTCCGGCGAGTAGTAGCGCACAATCGGCAGGTGGTCCGCCGAGGGCCGCAGATACTGGCCGAGCGTGAGGATTTGGCAATCGTGCTCTACCAGGTCGCGCATCGTAACCAGAATTTCGCTCCAGTCCTCGCCGAGACCGAGCATCAGGCCGGATTTGGTCGTCATGTCCGGGTTCATCTGCCGAACGGAGGCAATGAGATGCAGGGACCGTTCATAGCGCGCGCCCGGCCGCACTTGGCGATAGAGCCGAGGAACGGTCTCGGTATTGTGGTCGAGGACGTCGGGGCGGGCGGCGATCACGCAGGCCAGCGCTTCGCTCGACCCCTGAAAATCAGGGATCAATACTTCCACTTTGCACTCCGGCCGGACGCGCCGGATGGCCTGGATCGTCAGGGCGAACAACTCCGCTCCGCCGTCCTTTCGGTCGTCCCGATTGACCGAGGTAACGACCGCGTAGAGCAACCCCAATTGCGCCACTGCTTGCCCCACGCGCTCCGGCTCTTCGTAGTCCACCGCCAGCGGCGCTCCCTTGGGAACGGCGCAAAACCCGCAGCGGCGCGTGCAAACATCGCCCAAGATCATAAACGTCGCGGTGCGCTGGTCCCAGCACTCACCGATATTGGGACACCGGGCGCTCTCGCAGACCGTGTGCAGGCGCAGATGATTCGTCAGAACTTTCAACTCATGATAGTTCGGCCCGCCGGGTGCGCGGGCCTTCAGCCAGTCGGGGCGTCGGTGCTGTAGTGTGACTGGCATAGGTCTGGCTCATGGTGCGGTACGCACGCTGAACGGCGGAGTGAATACCGTGTCGAGGTTGATTAATGATTCTGTGGGCGTCACGTGAATCGTTTCGTTAAAAAAGGGGGAACACCCGTCACTTCTGAGCCAAGATTGGATCCTGACATGTGCGGATGGGACACCTTGTTGGGGCACGTAAACAGTGTTTCCTGGCGGGCCTATTGATGCCACGGTCAGAAAGGATGACAGCGGTGAAACGAAGGGAAGCCACGGGATGCCTAGGCAGTTTGGCAAGTCAAAATAGAGAGTTCCCTGTTGGTAACCGTCCTTGCGCACATTAACTGCAACCAGACGTTCATCAATCTTTAGCAAGACCGTTGTACCCCAACCGAGTCCGCCGAGCACGTGTCCTACGATCTTTCCTGTACTGTCCACGAGCGCTACTTGCCCGACTGGCTTCACAGTTGGTTTTTGTGCAAGAGCAGCGGCAGCGAACCAGAGGCAAGCGAATAGCCCCAAGAACAATACTCCAATCTCCGTCGGTAGTCTCTTTCTCATCATGTTGGGATGCCTCCTATGGAACGTAGGGGGAAGGTTAAATCCAAGCCTTGTGCAATTCTATCATCCTTTCCTTCACGCGCCAATATACCGCGCGTAAAGGCTGCGCGCCAGCCCCGGGTCGGTCGTGCCCTTAATGATCGCCCGGCCATCGGAGAAAATCGTCAGCTCGTAGGGAGCAACCGTGAACTGGAAAACAAAGGGATTGGAGCGAACCGTCCCGAGAGATTTGAGTCGCCCTTCAAGTTCCGCGAAATCCACCGGGCGGCGTCGCTCGTGAATCTGGACCGAGTTGCGGCCGCAGAGGGTAATCGGCGCGGCGCGCTCTCCGGCCAGATAGACAAACTCGCGCCGCTGGCAGGTCCGGCAGCCTTCCGCCGGCTGGCCGGGATCAACGGCCTGGAAACGGTTCTCCCACACGTCGAGCGAGATCAGTTTGCCATGCAAGGCTTGGCGGTCGCCGACCAAGAGTTTCAAAGCTTCCGCCACCTGGATCGAAGCAATTGCCGAAGCCGCCGCGCCGATGATGCCTTCGGTGTCGCAGGTCGTGTGCATCCCCGTGGGCGGCTCCGGAAAAATGCACGCAAGGCACGGTCCCGCCTGTGCTGAAGCTTCGGAGGACAGGCCCTCCTGAGCCAAGGCGTCGGAGGGCAGGCCGCCGCCCGGCACAATCGTCATCGTCATGCCGTAGCTTCCCACGGCGGCTCCGTACACCCAGGGAATCCCGTTCTGCACGCTGAAGTCGTTGATCAGGTAGCGCGTCTCGAAGTTGTCCGTGCCGTCGAGGATCACCTGGACGCCGGAGAGAAGTTCCGAAGCATTCTCGGCTGTGAGGTCGGCTACGATCCCTTGCACGCAGACGCGCGAGGTAGCCTGCTTCAGATGCGCTTCCGCCGCGACGGCTTTCGGAAGACATTCGGCGGCGTCGCGCTCGTCGAAGAGTGTCTGCCGCTGCAAATTGCTCGCTTCCACGTAGTCGCGGTCAATGATCCGCAACTCGCCGACACCCGCCCGAGCGAGCAGCGCCGCCTGGAGGCTTCCCAGCGCGCCGCAGCCGACAATCGCCGCACGCGAAGCCAGCAACTTCTCCTGCCCGGCCTCTCCGATGTGGCGGTAGAGAATTTGCCGGGAATAGCGCTCATGGTCCCCAGAGTCCATAGGTTCATTATAGAGAATTGGCCTCGCTTTGAGGGCCGTTTGCAAAACGTCGCTTCGCTGGCGCTACGCGATTGCCTACGGCAGTGCGGTACTTCCTTGATCAACTGCACGATTCCGGGGGCGTTGCCCCCGGCTATTCACGGGTTGCCCCTTCGGGGCGAAGAAAAACCCACGGCACAAAAAGCGTGCCGTGATGGCTACCGGCTTGTTGGATCGGCAATCGAGAAGGAACGTGCAGGTCCCTCGCTCCGCTCGGGATGACAGCCTTAGGGTAGGCTGGGGACAAGACTAATCGCCAGGGTTCAAGACGGGCGACGCAGAGGTTTGGCCCAAGGCCACGTGCTCGGATTCTTCTTTGCCGGAGAGGTAGAAGTCGCAGACCGGCTTGCCGAACTTGTAGAACAGCGCCGGAGTCACGGCCCAATCGAGAATGGTCGAGCTGATCAAGCCGCCGGCGACGACCGTGGCGATGGGTTGAAGCAATTCTTTTCCGGCTTCGCCTCGGGCGAACACCAGCGGCAGCACGCCCAGGATGGCCGCGAAGGCCGTCATCAAAACGGGGCGAAGCCGTTCGAGCGTTCCGCGGACGATCATCTTCTCGTCAAACCCTTCGCCTTCATACCGGACCAGGTGGATGTAGTGGGAGATCATCATGATGCCGTTGCGGGCCGCGATGCCGCCCACGGTGATGAATCCGATCAAGGAGGCGACGGAGAGGATGCCGTCGGTCATGAAGTAAACGGCGATCACGCCTCCCACCAGGGCGAGCGGAACGTTCGACATGATCTGGAGCGCCACGCGCGCGAACCGGAAGTGCCCGTAGAGCATCAGGAAGACGCCGAGCGTGGCGAACACCGAAAGGATCAGGATGAGCCGCGTGGCTTCCTGCTCGTACTCGAACTGTCCGCCGTAAACGATAAAGTAGGCGGGCGGCAGGGCAATCTGCTTCTCGACGCGCTCCCGCAATTCCGTGACGGCGCTGCGAAGGTCTCGGCCAGCAACGTTGGCTTGCACCGCGATCCGTCGCTGCGCATTCTCCCGCCAGACTTGATTCGGGGCATTCCGCAGAGAGATGTCGGCGACCTGGCGGACCGGAATCTTTCCGCCGTTCGGCGTGTCAATCAAGACCTCGCCAATCGCCCGCATGTCGTTCCGATACGGTTCATCCAGCCGCACGACCATATCGTAGGTGCGCTGCCCTTCGAGGACTTGGGAAGCCACACGGCCTTGCAAGGCCGTTTCGAGCACCTGGTTGACTTCGGCGACCTGGAGACCGTAGGCAGCGGCGCGGCGGCGGTCCACCGCCACCACGACCTCGGGAACCAGCGATTGTTTCTCGACCGCAACGTCCACCATGCCCGGCACGGTCTTCATGATGGCTTCGAGTTCCGCGGCCTTCTGGCGGAGCGCCGGCAAATCCGGGCCAAAGAGTTTGACCGCGATCTGAGCACGGACGCCGCTCTGCATGTGCTCCAGGCGATGCGAGATCGGCTGGCCGATGTTGACGGCCACTCCAGGCAGGATCGAGAGTTTATTGCGAATCTCGGCAATGAGCGCGTCTTTGTCCCGGGCCCTGGAGTCGAGGTTCACCTCGATCTCGGTGTAATAAACTCCCTCGGCGTGCTCGTCGAGTTCGGCGCGGCCCGTGCGGCGGCCGGTCGAGAGCACGCCTGAAACCTCCAGGATCTTCTTCTCCGAAAGCCGTCCGATCTCATCGGATTCCGGAAGGCTGATGCCGGGTTCGGCCAGGACGTTCACCGTCAGGGTGCCTTCGTTAAAGGGAGGCAAGAACTCCCGCCCCATTGGAAAAATAAAGGCGATGGCAAACAGAACTAGGAACGCCGCGCCGATCAGAACCTCCCAGGCATGGGGCAGCGTGAAGCGCAGCAGGCGCGTCTGTTGTCGCTTAAGCCACCGTACGATCAAAGCGTCGCCGGGTTTCTCCATAAAGCCGGCGCGCGGCAGCAGGTAGTAGCACATCACGGGAGTCAGCGTGAGCGAGACCAGCAACGAAGCAAGCAGCGAAACGATGAAGGCCACGCCCAGCGGGGCAAACATCCGGCCTTCGACGCCGGAGAGGAAAAACAGGGGCAGAAAGACGAGAATAATAATCAAGGTGGCGTAGACAATCGAGTTCCGAATCTCGGACGATGCCTCAAAGACGACCTGCAAGGGCGGCTTCGGCTCGCCGCGCTCCTTGTTTTCTTTGAGCCGCCGGTAGACGTTCTCCACGTCCACTATGGCGTCGTCAATGATTAAGCCGATCGCGACTGCGAGGCCGCCAAGCGTCATGGTATTGATGCCGAGATCAAAGGCGCGCATGAAGAGAAACGTGATGAGGAAAGAAGTGGGAATTGCCGTGATGTTGATGAGAGTCGTGCGGAAGTTCCACAGGAAGAGGAACAGGACAACCCCGACCAGGATCGCGCCCTGCCAGAGACCTTCTCGGACGTTGTCAATGGCCCGCTCGATGAAATCGGCCTGCCGAAAGACGCGCGTGTCAAGCGTGACGCCTGGAGGGAACGAGCCTTGGAGCGAGACAAGCGCCTCTTCAACGCTATTGGTGAGCGGGATGGTGCTGGCGTTGGGTTGCTTGTAAACGCTCAGGATGACCGCCGGCGAGCCGTTAAACCCGGCGCTCCCGCGCGCCGCCGGGGGTCCGAATTGAAGCCGGGCCACGTCGCGCACATAGATCGGCTGTTCGTTCCGGTAGGCCACCATCGTCTCGCCGATGTCTTCCAGACGGTTCGTCCGTCCGACGTTGCGGATCATGAACTCGCGGTTGGGGCCAACCAGGAAGCCGCCGGAGGTGTTTTGATTGGAATTGGCGACAGCGGCTTCCAGTTCATGCAGCGAGACGTTGTATTGCCGCAAGCGGTCCGTCGAGGCCAGAACCTGATATTGTTTGACGCCGCCGCCGATGACGGTGATCTGCGACACGCCCGGCACGGCCAGCAGGCGCGGACGAATCACCCAATCGGCCAGGGACCGAATCTCCAGAGGAGAAACTTTGGAGAAATCGGCCTTCACGGCCACCAGCATGATCTCGCCCATGATCGAGCTGATCGGCCCCAAAACGGGTGTCAGCCCGGCAGGCATGTGGGCGCGCGCCAGCTCGAGTTTTTCGGCAACGATCTGGCGGTCCCGGTAGATATCGGAATCCCAGGCGAATTCGACGAAGAGCAGAGACAGCCCGACACCGGACTGCGAGCGGATGCGCTCGACGTTCGTCGCTCCGTTCAGCGCGTATTCGAGAGGAATCGTGACCTGGACCTCGACCTCTTCCGGGGCGAGTCCGGGCGCTTCCGTGAAGACCGTGACCGTGGGCCGGTTCAGGTCGGGGAAAATATCCACCATCAATTGGCTGAGGACAACGTAGGTTCCGTAAACCAGCAGGAAGGCAGTGGCGCTCAGGACCAGGAGGCGGTGTTCCAGCGAAAAGCGGATGATGCGGTTCAACATAACGAAGAATCCGAGCCGCCCATTCGACCCTGCTCAGGGCCGTGAGCGAAAGTCGAACGGCGACCGTAAGGGAGCGGTCGGCCGGCGAAGCGAGGTAGCCACGGCACGTCTTATGTGCCGTGGGCTTTTGGGTGGAACGAACCCGGAACGTGCCCACGGCATAAAGAACATGCCGTGGCTACCACTACAGAGCGCGTAGTGGAATGTCACAGTGCGCAACTGTGGTGGACGAGTAATTGTATTTCTTTAGCATCTCTTCAAAACTGAAGCTCGCAATATCTCGCTCTACAGTGGGTCCAATAAATACCTTCGTTAAAGGCAATGCGTCTGAACCGCATAGCTCGCAATACGGAATCATGATTCCGGATTCAGATGCTCGATAGTTGAGTTCTGTCGGTTCAGCTATTCCATAAGTTGCATAAACAAGTCGCCATTCCCTCTCCTCGCGAAAGTCTGGACATTTCAAACCAATCAGAACGACTTGCAGCCACTGAGTTATGAATGACAACAACTCGTACCAGTCTTCGGTTACTACCTCCTCGTCCAGGCGTTCCAAGTGAACGTTGATGGCAGCAAGAACCTTCCGCACAATGGTTTCCTGTTCATCGGGTTCGTAGAATACCTTCATTAGCAGAAGTGGCCTTCCGCGAAATGTCAATTTCTTCAGACCATCTGGATCGAAGCCTAGTGAATACCCCGTTCTCGTCCCCAATGTTGAATAGGCGCGCCACTGCGAAAGCTGATTCTCTGCTGCCGAAAAACAACACGCGAAAACGGTGGAGTAACGCAACAAGAGCGTAACGATGCTTTGCGAGTCAAGAAACTCACGGAAGCTTTCGTGGTGGTCGAGCTTAGTGATCCCCCCCACTACACTCGAATAGACTTTGCGCCCGAATTCCAGTTCTGATGAGTCGTTCAGGTACCACGAATGAGTAGCCCAAAGCTCGCCAGTTTTGATGATGTTCAGAGCCGCCTTCCCTGACGTGTAGTGGTACAGGATCGGTGCGACTTCTTTCGTTGTATCTGTGAACTCAGCGGCGAGCATCCCTATCAGAGTCCCATGTCGCCGAGTGAATTCAGCAATTCTCTCAGGAGTTTGCGGTTTCGGTGGTGGCTTCTCCTTTTTCATGTAATTAGCGGAAGATCACCGGACACGGACGGTAAGCGGGGAATCCCGCCGACCTCGTCACAAACCTATCGGCGTTCCCTCGTTTCGAGCGGCTGAGAAATAGATATTTCCTCTCCAGTAACTTTCGCATAGAGCACATCCGGGTCGAGATCAGCTCCGTTCGGCCAACAAATGGTCCCCAACTCTGGGTTCACGTATACTTTCAGAAACTCGGCATGATCTTTCAATGGAGCAAAGATTCCCACAAACTGAATCATACCGGCAACATCTACCTCTCCTTCTCTTCCGTCTTCAAAGCGAAGACGAAGCCGGTAATCGCTCGTTGGCTGGACCTCGACGATGTCTTTCAGCATAGGTACTCCAGGGGCAGCATACTTACTCCAGGGGTTGAATCGGTTGTAATGGCTGCTGGCGCTTGGCCAAGTCCCAGTTCTCCGCCAGCGCGGCCCGATGTTGCGAGGCCCACTCGACCACAAATCCCAGCACACGCGGCGGGAGATGCCCACGAATCAGGCCAAGCGTGTCAATAGCCACCAAGGCTTTTCGATTGCCATAGCGCACGTGGAAGTGCGGTGGTGAATGGTCGTTGTAGTTCATGGTAATCACAATCCCGAAAAAGCGGCTGATGGCTGGCATATTACCTTATCTGCCCGGGTTCGATGGTTGGCCTTTTCCATGACACCGCCGCTTAGCGGCGATCCCGCTGGGCGGGAGAGAACGACTGCCAGTTTAGGGCGTGTCCCGACTTAACTCGCTGGTCTGGCGCGGCTCGGGAGCAGGGGGACTGGCCGGGACCGTCTCAGTGACCGGCTCCTGCCGAAGCGACCCCAATAATCCAGCTCCCTTGCCAATGACGCGATCGCCTTCTTGAAGTCCGGAGACCACTTGCCACCAGCCGTCCTGCTTCACGCCGACCTCTACCGCGAGCGGCTCGAAGCGATTCTGGTCGCGGGCCACGTACACGCGCCGGGTCGTGCCGTCGTCTACCACGGCTTGTTCCGGGACGGCCACTGCTCTCTTGCGCTGCGGGAACTCGACGCGGGCAAAGGACCCCAGAGCGAGCCGCCGGTCCGGGACCGGGACCGTTACGATAACGGGGACCGTGCGGTTCGTTGGCTCCACCGTATCTCCAATCCAGCGGACGTTCCCGGCCAAAGGCCGGCTCGAAGTCCCTTCCGGAAGCACCTGCGCTGCCTGGCCCGTTCTGAGCCTCCAAACATCGGAAAGATACACTTGCGCGCGAACCCAAACCTGACTTGTGTCCGCAAGGGTGAAGAGCTTGTGGTACTCCCCATTCGGGTTCAACTGCCCTGGGACGAAATCCACGGAGGTGATCGTCCCGCTGATCGGGGCGAGCACGGAAGTGCGCCGCGGGTCGCGGAAGCGAATGATCCCGACGTAGCCTTCATCTTGCTTGACGACCTGGCCGTGAGCGTCCTTGGCTTCGTCGAACAGCTCCTTGGCCCATTTCAGGTCCTGTTCAAAGGCAGGGTTGGCCGCAAAGAGCTTCTGGGCCCGCTCGTACTCGAACTGGGCGGCCTCCAGTCGTTCTGTGGCTTGCTGCAGAGCGCCCTTGATGTCTTTCTGCTTTGCTTCCATGGGGGCCCGCTCGATTGCCGAAAGCTCCAGGATGACCCGGACCATCTCTTTCCCTCGCTCGACGCGGTCACCCACGGCCAGGGGCTGTCCGGGGAATTCGATCCTCCCCCAAAGCGGGGCAAAGACCTCCGCGACGCGCGCCGGGTCGGCTTCCACCGTTCCGAAGGCCGTGATGGCCTGCTCGATCGGCATCTGCTTGGCCTCGACCAAGAGCAGCCCGAGGTCCTTTTGCACGCCCTCCGGGATCGTGTAGGAACCGTCCTCGTTCACCGTGACCGCCTCCGGGGGAGCGGCGGCCAGCTTGGGTTTGCGCATCGCCAGGACCTGGTCGAGAACAAAAAAGTTCATCCCCAGCGTTACGACAATGAGAGCGACAATGCCGATCGAGGCCGGCCGGAGCATTTGAGGCAGGCGGCCTCCGGCTGCGCGGACCTTCCACAACTGCATCCCGGTCAGTCCCAAAATCAAGCCGCAGAGCGTCAGGTTGATCCAGACGCGGAACACGGCCGCCGTGTCCGGCTGCACGGCGATCGGCAGATCCACCGTGAACTCGTCGCCGGTCTCGGTGTGAATCAGGAAGCGCACCCGGAACGAACCGGTTTGCGGGAAGAGCGATCGAATCAGGAACAGGCCGCCCGCAGGGAAGCGGTATTCGGCCACCCCAAAGATGCCGGCTTCCCCTTCCGCGTGCACGTGGAGCTGCGGATCGAGAACGGTATCGGACCGTGCGGCAAGCAGCGACACCTCCGGCGGCAAGCCGACCGGAACTTCCGACCCCAGCAGAGGATCGGGCTTGGGCAGCAGCCGCACGACTTTCAGTTCGATGTTAGCCGGTTCGCCGGCAACCGGCTGCGCCGGCGAGTGCATCAGTTCGACCCGGTACGTTCCGTTGCGGGTCTCGACCTTCTGCACCGTGGTCTGCTCGCCGCCGCCGGCAACTTCGCCGTGTGTCCATCCCAGAGTAGGGAGCAGCGTTGTAAGCAGAAGCCCCAGCCCAAAGGAGAATTCCAACCAGCGCAAGCCAGAGATGGGGAAGCGATTTCTCATGGGGATTGGGTCTCCATCCGCCCGATCATTCCATAGCGAAGCAACCGGCCGAGGTTGTTCACGCGAAAGAGCACTTCGCGGATGCGCGATTGCGGGTCCACCAGGGGCGAGACCTTTTCGAGTTTTCCGTTGTACACTTTGTCGGGCAGGCCGTCAAAGCGGATGCGGACCGTCATTTTTCCGTCGAGAGGGCGCCGGTCCGCCTCCGGGAACCGCGCGGCAAAACCAACTTCGTTCCGGTTCACAATCCGGTAGAGCAGGACCCCTTCCGTAATGAGCTGGCCTTGGGTAAAGTTGGCGAAGCTGATCTCGCCGTCAATCGGAGAGAACAACCCCTTCCGCGTAATCTCACTTCCTTGCACCTGCCCGTCCTGGTATTCGAGCAAGGTCCGGCGCTTTTCGTATTCCGCTTCGGCGACCATCTCGGCGGCCCGCAGAGCCTGCGCCTCCTGTTCCGAGACGCTGCCGAGCTTCAGAAGGCGCTCGGCTTTCTCGCGTTCCACACGGGCTTTCATCGCCGCGCGGCGGGCGTCGAGCGTCACCGATAGCAACTCCCAGCGCACCGTTCCCATGTGAGAAAGGTCATGCAAATTGAAGCGGTGCTCGATGATCGCCAGCGCGTCCCCTTTTTTCACGGTGTCCCCGACGGCGAAGGGCTGCTCGCGGGCCGCCATGATCCGCCCGTCGGCCGGAGAATACACCTCCACCACGGTGTTCGGCAACGGCGCCACCTTGCCCAGTACAACCGCTTGCTGCGCCGACGCGGTGGCCGCGGCGGCCAGCACCGCCAGAGAAATCCAATACCTGCCGTGAAACGGGCGGAAAACAGAACCGCTTGCCGGTCTCGAGGTCGCCCAACGAGAGCGGCTGGATCGCGGAGAAACGAGGTTCGCCATCATCTTGCCTGATACCATGATTACTTGCTTCCGGCCGCGTCGAGCAAGGCCAAGCCGCGCCGCACAGCGTTCAGAAGCGCCTGGGCCGCCTTGGCGTCGCCGGAGTATTGGATGCCCTGTCCAACGGCCAGAGGCGATTGGATGGATTTCCCCCTGATCTGGTCCAGGAACTTGTCCGCGCCCAAGCCCGGGTCGTCTTTATTCCCGACGACCACCACGCGCGATACGGATCCGTCCCGCCGGATTCCGATGGCCAGGTCAATCGCTCCTTTGGGTCCGAGCGTGTCAATCATCACCACGCTCCCGAGCGCGCCGGAACCATCGGCGCTCTTGCCCAACGCGACGTAATAGGAGAACGGGTTGTCGTTGCGCTGCACCTTGCTCCCGGAAAGCTGCTCGATCCGTTTGATTTGCTCGGCCGTCAGCGTTTTCTTCCGCGGGGTGAAGCCCGTGGCCTGCGGGAAAACTGTTTTCAGGGTCTTCTCCGGGAAACCCGTCTCATGGGCGGGCAGGGAAACAGCCAGGAGCAGTGCAACAAACGTTACAGCCCAGAGCTTGATATTCATTGTTCTTATCATACCTCCACTTTGCCGGAAGGGGTAGCCTCCCTGGGTTCCAGAAACGGCTTCTGTTAGCGCGCCGGAGCCTTTGTCCGGCAGCGGTCCCATCCTATCCGTACAATTCGTGAATCAGACAGCTATTCGGCCGCTGCAAGTTCCCTTTCGACTTCGACCATCAACAAGCGGTACTGAAGTTCTGTCTGGTACACTTGCTCTTCCTGCCAGAGTAGCGCGCTCAGCGAGATGCCTCCAAACAGATAGTTTTGATAGACCTTCCCCAGCAGTTCCTGGGCCTGGGGCAGGAGGTCTTTTTCAAACTGCGCGAGCCGCTTGGCGGATTCAGTCGCCTTGACCGGCGGCGAATTCGCTCGGCGGGCATCCGGCTGAATCGTGCCGGCTTCGTTGGGCTTTCCTGCAAGCTCCGGCTCGGTCGGGGTGGTGAGGGCAACCAGAGGCGAATCAGGCTCCCGGCCGAGCGACTGGTTGGCCTGGCGTAGGGCGCGGCGGCGTACGGCTTCGAATTGAGCGAGCCGGGCCTGGGCTGTGGCCTCCGAGAATCGCAGCACCTCGACATCGAGCGCCGGGGCGCTTTGTGCCGCCAACCGCGCCTGGGCTGCCTGAGTCCATCCGGCGAGCCGGTCTAAACTCTGCCGCGCAGCGGCTTCCCGGCCTTGCGTTGCCAGGAGTTGAAAAAAAATCTCATCGGCGCGCGGGCGGTTCGTCTCCGGACTCTGGCCGGCGCGTTGGGGCTGGGATCGAAGCAACGTGCGGAACTGCGAGAGCGTCATTTCCGCCCCCAGTCCCGCAGTCTGGCGCGCGGTCGCTGCGTTGGGAATCACCAGGAGCAGGAGGAAAAGCAGGGTCCTCGCTTCCCTCGACTTCGCTCGGGACAGGTCGCTCGGAATGACAAGGGAAGGGTGGTTTCTGCGCCCCATACTCTTATTGTGCGACCTTAGTGGGTAAAAAAGAAGCACGCGAGCAATGGCTGTGTGCCGGGGGCCAAGACGTCCACCTTGGTTTCGAAAGCCCGCAGATTCTGGACCGGCTTGTTGCCGCCGAGGTCGCTGGCCTCAGCCGTAGGCCGCAGGCCGATGCTCGCTGTCCGCGCGGTGTCGGTGAGCCTGAGGGTCATGTACGCCAATAACCCGGCGGGAATGCCCTTCTGGGGCGGGGCGGGCGAGAGGAAGGAGGCCGTGACGGTCACCGTTTGCGTCTCCACTCCTCGTTCATTTTTCCCCTCCTGCACTTCCGCGTGGACGTCCACGCCCCCCAACTCCGCGGCGATCCCCGTGTCGAGCTTCGAAAATTTCATGTTGACGCTCACGTAATGGACTTCCAGCTTGATCCGCCCCACCTGGAGATTTTCCGCCGGGGTGAAATAAATGGGTACCACCACCGAGGTTCCCGGTGTTCCCGAAGTGCCGCCCAGGGTCACGCGGGTGGTGGTCTTGGGATCAATCTGCTCCTGCGGTTCCGTTCGATTGGGTACTCCTTGCGCGCCGGCAATTTGACACTGCCACACGACGGCCAGCACTCCTCCGATCAAGACTCTGTTGCAGAAACCATTCATTTCGGAACCTTCCTTCCAGAAGGAAGCAGACTTGCACACTGCGCGGAACACGAAAGCCCGAACATCGGCGCTGCTCACCCCCAGGCTCCTTGGATCGCAATGTTTCCCCCTCATTCTACATCATTCTGCGTTGGACGGTGGGGCCGGTCTGCGGCCTCCCGGCGGAACGGGGTGGAATCCAGTTTCCAAGAGAAGGGGGGCGTTACGGGAACCGGGAAGGTTGTCTTGATTCGGAAGAGGGCGTTGCCAACGGAGGGCTAGCTGAGCTCCACAAAGTGTGGAATCCCGTTCAGAAGCATTCGCAGCGCCAGGCACCCCAGGGCCAGCATCACAAAGATGAAGTAAGCCGGCTGATGGCGGATCAACTGGAGCGTAATGAACCGCCCCTTCTCCAGATGATTGATCTCTTCCATGGCCTCATCCAGGTGGCGGGGATTGGATACGTCGAAATAACGGCCTCCCGTCGTGTGCACGGCGTCGGCAATTTGTTGGGACGCTCCCGGCTCCAGGGCGACACCGATAAAATAGATGCGTCGGCCTTCCTGGCGGCCCGTTTCCACCTCCTTGAGCGGATCGCGGCCGTAGTTGTTATCTCCATCGCTAAAGAGGATGATGACCTCTCCTTTGGCGCGGCGCCCCTGTTCTCGCGTGAACCGGAAGAAATTATTGGCCATGCCGAGACCCTCGCCAATGGCCGTAAAACCTTCGTTGACTAAGGTCTGGACGTTCACCATGCGGAGGTAATCGGTCATGCTGTCATGGTCAAACGTTGCCGGAGTGACCAGGTAGGAATTGTTGGAGAAGACCACCAGCCCGATGGCGTCCCCGGGGCGTTTTTTGACAAATTCAGCCGCGCTGGCTTTCACCGCTTCCATCTTGCTGGCGGCCCGGACGGGAGTACCTGCCGGCGTCTGGGGCGGGCGCGGAGGCGGAGGCGTCCCCCGCCGCTGCATGCCTTCTTCCATGCTCTGCGAGAGGTCCAGAACGATCATGATTTGCAGACCGCCCCGCTCAATTCGGTTCAATACGAACGGATAGACCGGGCCGAGCAGCGCCACCAGCAAGAACCCGACGGCCAGGGCTTCCAGCAGGGTGGGCAGTCGCAGGATGGGGTTCAGCGCGCCCAAGTGTTCCCCGATTTGCTCCACCAACGAGTGTCCCCAGTAATGCCTCCGCCAAAAGCGCAGCACCGCCATCAGGAGGAGCAGCGGCACCGCCAGGTACAACCATTGGAGATTCTGGAAGGTCATGGCGCGCGGTTATCTCCTGGAACCAAACGCGAAAATCTCGCGGAGGTCCTGGGCCATCCGTTGGGCAGCCTCGGGGGTGGGGGCGGCGCCGTTTTGCGAGTAGCGAACCGTCTCCAGGGTTCCCAGAACACTGATCGTCTTTTCCCGCAAGTCGCGGTCCGTGCCGAGGCGTCCCATCTCTTCGTCCAGCTCGCTGGCCGTCAGACCTGCCGTCGCGAGCTCCAGGTAGTGGCCTACGTATTCTTTGAGGTCTTGATAGGACTGGTCATAGAAACGGATGGCTGTCTCGGTGTTGGCGAAGTCTCCGGGGACCGAGCTCAACCAGCGTTCCCGGACCGCCAGCATGGCCTTGCGCCGATCGGGCCCGCGCTGGCTCTTGCGGCGGCGGATCAAGGCAACAGTTTCCCAGCCGAGACCGGCGACTATGAGGATCAAGGAGAATGTCCCGGCAAAGGCCAACACCCATCGCGACTGCGGCCAGGAAGAAACCGAGACCGCGTCGCGGATGTCGTTGGCGCCCGGGGGCAGCGTGGTGCGCAAACCAATCACGGGGCCGGGCACCGTCAAGCTCTCGGCTGCCGCCTCCTGGGCGCGCAGGACGCCGCGTTCCCGCTTAAAGTAAAACAAAGTCAGTTGAGGAATCTGTTCGTTGGCCTTGCCGGTGGCGAACGTGGTCAACATCAGGTCTACGTAGAGCCGCCGATTGCTGTTCTTCAAGTTCAGCGTCCTCTTGCTGACCTCCATGACCTGAAACGGGTCCATGTTCACGGTCTCTTTGCTCATCGTATCGAGGACAAACTCATAATTCGGCGTGTGATCCACAATGATCGTGTAGTGGAACTGGTCCCCGACCCAGACGGCGGTGTGCTCCAGGTGGGTCGTAAACGTCATGCCCGCGGGCGGCGGCGGGACTTCTTTGGACTTGCTGGAAGGTGGCGGGGGAACAGGCGAGGGCGCTTCCATCTCAGCATCACGGCCTCTTCCCTGGGCTTGGGCCCGGGCCATCGGGACCCTCCCCACCAGGACCAGCCCCAGGGCGACTCCCAAGGCGGTTCGGCAGAGCAGGGCTTTCCGGAAGCCTGCCTGCCGGCGATCCATCCGATTTTCAAACCAACCTCTCATATTTTCCTCCGCCGTTCGAAGAGCATCATTAAGGGGTCCATAAAGGATTCCCCCACCTGGAGAAACAAGCATTCCATCCCGAGGGAATAGAACAGGTCTTGCAAATCGGTCCTGCGGTTCTCTACGATGTCTTCGAACCGCTTCCGTTGCGCGGAGGAAAGGCTAACCAGCATTTCCTCTCCGCTCTCGGCCGAGCGGAACCGCAGCAATCCCCGGCCCGTCGGCAGGTGGCGTTCGATCTGGTCCCCGAAGATTACCGGAACCACGTCGTGTTTCTGCGCCAGGACCTTCAGGTCCGGCAACTGGGCGAGCGAGGGCGTCGCGGGGTCGGTAATAAAGTCCGAGAGCAGGAACACAATGGACATCCGCCGCAGTTGGCTCCGCAGGAAGCGCAAGGCCAGTTCCCAATTGGTGCCCCGGCGCCGGGGATTCAAAGTGTAGAGCTGCTCAATAGCCCGCCAGACATGGCCGCGACCCTTTCGCGGAAGCTTGAACGCTTCCACGCGGTCGGTGAAGGCCAGAAAGCCGAAGTTGCAATTGTCACTGGCGGCGGAGAAGCCCAGCGTCGCCGCCACTTGCAGCAGCCGCATGCGCTTGGAATACGCGGCCGTCGAAAAATACATGGAGCGGGAGACGTCCACTACTAAAAAGACCGTAATCTCCTTCTCTTCAAATTGCCGCTTCAGGAACAACTCCTGCATCCGCGCCGAGACGTTCCAATCCACGCGCCGCAGGTCTTCGCCGATTTGATACTTGAGGTGGGTCTCAAATTCGTAACCGGAGCCGCGGATGGGGCTGCGGCTTTGCCCGAAGCGCAGGCTGCGGATGCGCCGCGAGGCGGCGATTTCAATGTATTGCAGCTCTTTGGCCAGTTCCGGCGCTAACATCCGTCTCGCTCCCTAAGGGATCGGGGTGTGGCGCAGCACTTCCGCCACAATCTCATCCGTGCTCACACTTTCCACTTCGGCCCGGATGGTGCGGACCAGCCGGTGGTGCAATACGTCGGTGGCAATGAACTTGACGTCGGAGGGGAGGACGTAATCCCGCCCCCGGAAGAAGGCCACCGTGCGCGAGATCGCCAGCAAGTGCTGGTAGGAGCGCGGGGAGGCCCCGTGCAGCACCATCTCGCGGACGATCGGCAGGGAGTCGGGGCGCGAATTGCGGGTGGCCTGCCCGAGCGACACGATATAGCGGCGCACTTTGTCGTCCACATGCACCTGCGCGACCATCTGGCGGATCAGCACGACCGCCTGAGGGCTAGCCACCGTGCTCACCTGCGTATCCTCCAAGCGAGCCAGCAGCATCCGGAATTCGCTTTCCGGGGTCGGATAGTGGACCCGGACCATCATGGCGAAGCGGTCGAGCTGGGCCTCCGGGAGCGAGAACACGCCTTCCTGCTCGACCGGGTTCTGCGTGGCCAGCACCCAGAAGGGGTCTTCCAGGGTAAACGTGTTTTCGCCGATGGTTACCTGCCGTTCCTGCATCGCCTCCAGCAACGCGCTTTGCGTTTTCTGCGGGGCGCGGTTGATCTCATCCGCCAGAACGATATTGGCGAAAATCGGCCCCTTTTCGGTGCGGAACTCCGCCATCCGGCTGTCAAAGATGCGGGTCCCCAAAATGTCGGCCGGGAGCATGTCGGGGGTGAACTGGATGCGCTGAAACTTCGCATGGATGGTATTGGCGATGGCGGAGACCAGCAAGGTCTTGGCCAGGCCCGGCACGCCTTCCAGCAGGATATGTCCGGAGCCGGTCTTCTCGGCTTCACCGCGGCGGAACGAATAGGGGATTCTCCCGAAGAGGCCAATCAAGATTTTCCGCACCAGCTCGTCCTGCCCGATAATGACCCGACTGACCTGCCCCTCAATTTGGTGGATGATTTCCCAGGCTTGTTCTTTTGCTTCGATGGCTTGCACTACCGTTCCCCCTTTTTTGTTCCCAGCCGCTATAAAAAGATTCCCAAGAGGAGGCTGGTGAAGGCGGCCAGCAAAAAGTATTGATACATATCTTTGCGGATCGGATTGGCTTGATAGCCGGCGATGGGCCGCCCCTCCAGCAGGATTTCATCGAGCGCGCGGTCCACCTGCTGGTTGTCCTCCCCGCGGTAAAAGCTGGCCCCGGTCCGTTCGGCGACTTCTCGCATGGTT
>Ga0155949_1150_pt1 | contig 33251 bp, 32 predicted proteins | sample RifCSPlowO2_02_FD_107603 | JGI IMG/M metagenome (GOLD analysis project Ga0155949, IMG submission 107603) | Acidobacteria bacterium RIFCSPLOWO2_02_FULL_61_28
GAGGCGGCTCCCGGCTACGCCAGCACCTCCGCCGTGCAGAATCTCAACGAGCTGCTCGCCAACTTCTCCGCCGGAAAGTACCGCACCTACACGGACCTCCTGGGCCGGTGAACAAGAACCCGCGGCATCCCGGCTTGCCGGGACCGTGGCTACGCGTTCCGCTCCTGCCTTCCGCAGAGCGGTGGAATTCATTCGACCCGTCTCTACCGCTGTTGCCTTGGGGCCGGGAAGATCACACTTTCTCACGCATCACCGGGAGTGGTAGACTAAGCCACCATGCGGATAAAAATGCTGTGTTCGGTTTTGCTGCTTGCCTTCGTTATGACGGCCTGCGGGCAGCGGGCAACCCCCGGCCCGAATTCGGATGCGGACTGGCCCATGTACAACCGCGACTACGCCTCGACGCGGTTTTCGCGGCTTTCCGAAATCACGCCGCAGAATGTCACCCGCCTGCGGAAGGTCTGCTCCTACGTGCTTCCGGAAACAGCCACGTTTGAAAGCGGCCTGGTGGCCGTGGGCGGAACGATGTACTTTACGACCTCCGAATACACCTACGCCCTCGACGCGGCCAACTGCGCCTTACGGTGGCGGGTGCGCCATGAACTCCCGCAGGCCACCGGCACAGTGCGCGGCGTAGCGCTGGCGGGCAACCGAGTGTTTCGCGGGTTCCGGGACGGGTACGTGATCGCCTATGACGCCACCAGCGGGGAGCAGGTCTGGGCCACGCAATTGCCCCCGCGCGGTGGCGGGCGCAGTTTCATTTCGGCCTCGCCCATCACCTGGAACGGGATGGTTTTCATCGGCACCGCCGGCGCCGAGACGGCCTGCCATTGCGAGGTCGTCGCGCTGGACGCCGCCACGGGGCGAGTGGTGTGGACGTTCCCCCTGGTCCCCACCGGCGAGGCTCCCGGCGCGGAGACCTGGCCGAAAGGAGTACTCGTGGGGGGCGGCTCCACCTGGACCAGTTTCACGCTCGACACCGATTCGGGGGCGCTCTACGTGCCCACAGGCAACCCCGGTCCGGATTTCTCCGGCGATTACCGGCCCGGCGCCAACCTGTACACCGGCTCCGTCGTGGTGCTGGACGCCAAGACCGGCGCGCTCCGCACCTGGTACCAGCTCGTACCGCACGACACGCATGACTGGGATGTATCGGCGACCCCTGCCCTCATCACCACCAAACTGGGCCAGCGGCGCGCTATGGCCACCGGCAAAGACGGATACGTACATGCCATAGACATCGCCGCCGGAAGCGTCGCCTGGAAGACGGCGGTGACCACCATCAAAAATGCCGAGGCCCCCCTCACCGTCGAGGGCACCTATTTCTGCCCGGGCACGGCGGGCGGCGTGGAATGGAACGGCCCGGCTTACTCCCCGGCAACAAACCTGTTGTATGTGAACAGCGTGGACTGGTGCTCCACCTTGAGACTGGACTCCAAGATGCCCGAGTACGAGCCTGGGAAAGTCTTCCTAGGCTCCGCCAACGCCTTTGGCGATAAGGATTCCAGAAAACTCGGCTGGGTGACGGCCGTGGATGCCGATACGGGAGTCGTCCGCTGGCGCTATCAGGCCCCCACCCCGATGCTGGCGGGCATCGTCGCCACGGCCAGCGGGCTGGTGCTGACGGCGGATCTCAACGGCGATTTCCTGGCCTTTGAGGCGGACACGGGAAAGCTGCTGCACCGGATCGCCACCCGCCAGACGGCCGGGGGCGGGCTGATCACCTATCAAATCGGCGGGCAACAGCGGATCGCATTAGCGGCGGGGATGGAGAACCGCATTTTCGAAACTCACGGCCAGCCGGTGGTTGTGGTGTTCGGGCTGTAACTAAATGCAATCCTGCATATCCTGAGCTAGACTCGGACGCCCTTGCAGGGCCGCTCCGGGGAACGCAGTCCTGCGGGTTATTTGCCGGCGTCGAGCAGCTCCACGTCAAAGATCAGTGTGGCATTGGGCGGGATCACGCCGCCGGCTCCGCGCGGTCCATAGCCAAGCTCCGGCGGAATGCGCAACTGCCGTTTGCCGCCGACCTTCATTCCGGCGACGCCTTCGTCCCAGCCCTTGATCACGCGCCCGCCTCCCAGCGGAAACACGAACGGCTCGCCGCGATCCACGGAGCTGTCGAACTTCTTGCCGTCGGTCAGCCAGCCGGTGTAATGGACGGTGACCGGTTTTCCGGCGGCCGCAGCGGCGCCTTTGCCGGGCACGAGGTCCCAATATTGCAGACCGGACGCGGTGGTCGTTGGTTTCCCGTTCACTTTGGTCGGGCTGGAATTGCTGGTTTGCGCGTTCCCGGTTGTCATTGCGAAGACCCCCACAATAAGAAACAGAATGATTTTTTGTGCAATCATGTTCTCCTCAACTTCTCTTCAGCTTCTACTCTACTGGCGCATGATACACCACTCGCGAGCGATTCCGGAAGGTCGCGGACCGCGCGAGCCTCCGCGGCGACAAGGGCACGGACCACCGCCTGCGCGCAACGGGGACAGCACGGGAGTCCGGACGATGCTCCGCGCCTTGGCCCCGCGGCACGCCGTTCGCCGGAAGGATTCGATTCGAACGAAAAACTACGGGCAGGTCCGCGCGACCATCGTGATCGCAGTCAGCTTCATATAGTGCGGGTTCTTGGGCACGTTCGCGTCCATTTCCGCCTCGGCGACGGGGACGGCCGTGCCGGTGACCGAGATCTTGTGGCCGACGTGGGGCGCCAGGTTCGCGGTCGAAGACACGACCCCGAGCGACTTCGGTCCCGTGCCCTCCAGATCGCTCAGCATGAATGTGTTGGCTGCCGTGCCCGCCTTCAAGCATCCGGTCATGGTGTGCTCTCTGGGGGCGGCCTGTTGGGCCTGGGCGCTCAGCGCAAAGCCAAGCGCGCAGACAACGACCACAACCGCGACGATGGAACTTTTCATACAATCCTCCCGTTCGATGGAATTTCTGATTTTGAACTTTCCCGCCACTCCAGAGCATACGCCCGGCTGCCCTGTTAATTCAAGTGGAGATTGGGTCGTGCCGTTTGCGCTGACCCATGTTCGCCGATGTTTTTCTAGCCCTGGCGTTTACGCTTGCATTATTCATGAAGCGCCAAGCTGTTTCTTGCCGGACGAGGATTCGTTTAGCCCCGGAGGGGCGCAAGATTCTGGCCCCGGCGCAAGCCGTGGGACAACGGCAGCAGAGCGAACAAGCCCCGGCAGGGGCGACAGAAAGTTTTGACGACTGCGTTCGGCGGTCATACTCTATAGCAACTGTGAAACCGCTCTAAGGAAAAAACGGGAGGCTGTTGCTCCGGGTCCGAACCTCAGGAATCATCCCTGTTACGCCGTGCCGGCCGGGGCGCGCTGCTCCGGGGCCTGCTCCACGTGATCAATCAACTGCCGCAAATAACGCATGACGCGGATCAGGCGCTCGCGCTCCGAGCGCATTTCGAGCAGATTCTGCTTCCAGGTCAAGTCCGGCGGCAGCTCGCTCGCAATCTGAAACGAAAGTTGCTGCTCGCGGAACGCGGGAGCGGGTTCCTTGCGGGAGCGGTCGTCGGATTCGAGCAACGCCATCAGGCGGCGATGCAGCTCGATGGCCTGCTGGCGAAGCGGTCCGGCGGGCGGCTCGGGTTCGTCGTCCTCAAAGAATTGCGGCGTCCCGCGCAGATACGATTTTTCCTGGTTCGGCGACGAGATTTCAAAACGCCGCCGGCCCCGCACCAGAATGTTCATGCGGCCATCCGGAAAGCGCTGGAGCACTTCCGAGATGGACGCCGTGCACCCGATGGTTGCCACCGAGCGGTCCTGGACCAGCAGGATTCCAAACTCCCCTTGGTTTTCCAGACAGTCCTGAATCATCTCCTTGTAGCGCTCTTCAAAGATGTGCAGCGGAAGATTCGCGCGCGGAAACAGGACCAGTTGCAACGGGAAAAGAGGGAGCAGCGGCTCGGGCAGAGGGCGCTCCTGCGCGACGGGCGCGATGCGACTGGTTGCTTTCGCAGCGCCGCCGGCAGAGGCTGCTGCTTCCAGGAGAGCACTCGCTTGAAGTTGCTGCTTGGCCCAAACGCTGGTCGCCGCCGCTGCCAGGAGTTGCAAGAGTTCTCTGCGTTGCATCAGCCGCCCCCTCTGCAATTCGAGAATCGAAACCGCCCGTTTCGGTTGCTAGCTCCCGGCCAGTATAAACCAGATTCCTGACCGATGGCCAATGGGCCAGATCAAATGGATGTCTGGGCCTGGCCCGGATTTCACAATTTGGTTTTCTTGTAGATATCCCTGCGGTGGCCGATCTCGTGCACCACGATCAGCCGTTCCTTGCGAAGAGGCTAATAGATTACGCGGTAGTCTCCCTCGCGACACTTGAACAAGCCGGCAAGATCGCCGGTCAGCGGCTCGGGCGTAATTTCTTCAAAGTGCTCCGCCAACCAACGAATTCGATCCGCGATGCGGCGGGCCACTGGTGGGTCAAGCCGTTCCAGTTGCCGGCTGGCCGATTTGAGGATGCGAGGAGTGTACACGCTACGCTGTCTTTAGACGCCGGATGGCGGTATCCAGTAATTCGCCTCGTTCACCCTTCGCCACTGCCCGCTTCTGGCGAAGAAGCCGCTTGCGCACATTTTCGCGAAGCACGAACCCGGCATCCGGGTCGCCCAGCAGTTCGACGAGTTTCTGTTCCACCGCAGCTCCAACCAGCTCCCGAAGCTCTTCACCCGTCATTTCAGCAACCGTTCTTGCCATGAGCGCTCCTGACTGAAGTCTTGCGCAGATTATACCCCGTCAGGCCTGGTATCGCCAATGGCGCTGGCCCTAGCGCCGGGATGCGCGTTCAGCCCCAGTTCATTCGAGGAGGTAGCCACGGCACGTTCTTTGCGCCGTGGGTTCGTTCCTGGTTGGTTCCGAATCCGAGCCGCCCTTCGGCTTACGCTCAGGGCCGCCCATTCGACGTTGCTCAGGGCCGTGAGCGAAAGCCGAACGGTGAGCGGCAGTCGAACCGCGACCGCAAGGGAGCGGTCAGCTTTGGTAGCCACGGCAAATTCGCAGTTCCAATTTGCCGTGGGTTTGTAAAATCCGCCGGAAGGCCCACGGCCCGCCGGACCGAAGGCCCTCTGGGCCGCAGGCTGGCGAGAAAACCGCGCGCCGTGGCGACCCCGCCCTTGAGTCGTGCCAAACACGGGGGCTGGTGATTCATTTTCCGCACTGCCGTAGGCCCAAGCTTGTCCTGCCTGCCCTGAGCGAAGTCGAAGGGAGCGTAGTCGAAGGGCGAAGGCCGCGCCGGAGCGCTGGATTCAGTTTTCAAAGAGGGAGGAATTCTATTGATCGCTCCGCTGGCGCTGCGCGAGGGCCTTCGGCAGAGAGGTACGAATCAGGGACCGTCGCTTTCCCACGGCTCAGCACCCCAACGCGCTGACGGCGGCGCGTTGGGGACCCCGCTCTCACGCCGTGGGCTACAATCTACCGCCCCTTTCAGGGGCTGTTCGGGGAATGTGGGTTTGTACAATCCGCCGAAATGCCCACTTTCCGTTTGACGTTTACGCGCCTGGCCCGTCGAAGAGTGCATCCAAATCAACTCCGTTGAAGTCCGGCTCGTTTTTCATTTCTTGAAGTCGCTTCTCAAGCTCCGATCTGTAAGGCTTCAACCGTCGGAAAAACAGCTTAGTTTCACCGGCCAGATCATAGGGAGCCGAAGTGTCGATCCCCTGAATATATTGCCAGTCAGCAGCGTCGTCCTCGTTATCAGGCTTGGTGATCTTCGTATCTATGTATTGCCTCACATCTTCCGCCCCATGCAGAAGCTCAGCAGTTCGTTTCGCGACGACCCTGGCCTCTCGTTCATGTGGAAAACTAAACGTTTTCAGCCCCAAAGCGGAGTAGCTGGCGGAGTTGAAAAAATCATAGATGAATTTGTTTGCATCCCACAGCTTTGGCATATTGCTGCACTGAATGAAGTGCTGCAATTCGTGCGCGAAAGTCATTGTCAGACCCACGTCATTTGCACATGTGCTCCCATGTAAATAGATGAGGCGGTCAAATAACCAGGTGAGTTGGGCAGAGAAACACTCATCTCGAACATAATGCTGCAGCGACTGCCAGGCCGGGCCTCTCAAAACGGACAGGTAAACGCCGCGATTCGCCTCTCCCGCTATTTGCTTGAGGTATGTGCAGTCTGCATCATCGAAAAAACATAGCAATCTAAGGTTAGGAAGCTGATTCCCGAAGTGATCGATTACACTCTTCGCCGCTGCTTCTCGCCATGCCTTAATCGTAATGTCATCCGATTTGACGTTTACCGTTGGAGGCATATATGACCTTTCCGGAGATTTGTACCAGCGGGTAGCCACAGTGAATTCGCAGTCCCATTTGCCGTGGGTTTGTAAACTCCGCCGAAATGTCCACGGCAACGAAGGCGTTCACCTTAGCTGGCCGATTATTTTCCAGCGCCGCAATCTTCCCAGGTGCGGTAGACCTTGCCGTTGCGCGGAGACACGAAAGCGAGATCGAGCCGCCGCGCTTGGGTGGACCTTTGTCCCGGTCGAACGATAACGCAGCCGTGCGAGATACCAACAACCGCAAAGTAGTCTCCTTCAAACGAGGCCGCGTAAAAGTAAATTGAGGCGTCCGGCTTACCGGGGGCGACAATCCCGAAGTGAAGGGATCGCCCAACCCGGTAGTCACACTCAAGGTCACCTTGCCGGTTCTGGAAACACCGCATACCGGCTGCGACATCATCGTACGTCGTGCGGCTCTGCGTTGCTTCGCTCGACGATGAGCCCACAATCAGAGCAAGGACAACCAATAGCCATCTCACTGGTGCACCCGTCATTGTCTTAGTCCTCCGGTCTTTACCGCCACTGAAGCGGGTAGCCGATTACGGTGCTTATTATAACGCCGCTGATGCTCGGCTCGACTAGACTTCTGCCAATCCCATGCTGATCCGCAACGCCTGGTTGACTCGCTTCAGGGTTTCCGGCTTCAGCATTCCGAGACGCTCGATCAGGCGGAGCCTGTCCACCGTCCGAACCTGATTCAGCAGGACGACGCTGTCTACCTCTAGCCCACCTTCTCCCGCAGGGAGGAGTACTTCGGTGGGATACAAGGGCTCTTCAAACCGGGAAGTGATCGCGGCTACAATCGTGACGGGACTGTGGCGATTGGCGACGTTGTTCTGCAAGACGAGAGCAGGGCGGGTTTTCCGGATTTCTGCGCCCACCGTGGGATCGAAGCTGACTAGATAAATCTCACCCCGTTTGGGAAAAGCTACCGTCCGCCGCTCCGCCATGCTTCCTCGTCGAGGGAAAACCATTCCTCTGCAAGATCCAGGTCGCGCGCGGCTCGTTGCAGCGCCCCTTCCCGGAGCAACTTCCTCAAGCGCGCCAGGTTCCGGCCACGCAGGTATCGCCGCACGGCCTGGTCAATCAGCCGGCTGCGGTTTCCCCGCGCAGCCGCGCGATCCAGCAGGCGGACGGTTTCTTCTGGTAAGATCACATTGAGCCGCAGCCGCATGATGATGCCTCCTTTTCTTACAATCTATGCTACACACGAATCATGTGTATGTCAACCAAGTCAGCCCATTCGGGTCGCTAATTTGTCGTTCCGCAGAGCAACTTCCCGGTAAGATGGAGGTGGGAGAATTTCTTGATGCAACCGCAGTGGGATTTTTCGGGGGAGATCGTCTGGCGGCCGACGCCGGAGCAAGCGGCCCGCAGCCGCTTGGCCGCGTTTATGCGGGCGCACGGGATCAAGACATTCGATGAACTGATGCGCCGCTCGACCGAAGACCCCGGGGCCCGCGGCGGAATTGACTGGTTCTGGGACGCCGTGATCCGGGACTTGGACATCCGCTTCTCCAAACCCTACGAAAAAATTCTCGACACCTCGCAGGGCGACGCTTGGGCGCGCTGGTGCGTCGGCGGCGAGCTGAACATCGTTGCGAGCTGCCTCGACAAGTGGCTCGGCACGGAGACGGAACATCGCCTGGCGCTGCGCTGGGAGGGCGAAGAGGGAAGCGTCCGCGCGCTCACCTACGGAGAACTCCGCCGCGAAGTCGTCCGCATGGCCCGCGCGCTGCGGCGCTTGGGCGTCGAGAAGGGCGACGTGGTGGCCATCTTCATGCCGATGGTTCCGGAGATCGCCATCGCTCTGCTGGCCGTCGCGCGCATCGGTGCCATCGCTCTGCCGCTGTTCTCGGGCTACGGGGCCGAGGCCGTGTCGTCGCGCTTGAATGCGGCGGGGGCCAAGGCGCTCTTCACCGCCGACGGATTCTACCGCCGGGGCCAGGTCGTGCCGATGAAGGAAGTCGCCGACCAGGCCGCCGCGCACTCGTCGTCAGTCGAAACGGTCATCGTTTTTCGCCGGACGGGAGCTTCGGTTCCCTGGACCGCAGGCCGGGACCGCTGGTGGCACGACATTTTGGCTTACGAGAAATTAGAAAGAACCGAGGGGACCGAGGGAACCCAAGCCGAAGACCCACTGCTGCTGCTCTACACTTCCGGCACCACGGGCTTGCCCAAGGGCGCGGTGCATCCGCACTGCGGGTTTCCCATCAAGGCGGCGCAGGACATGGCGCACTGCATGGACGTGCGCTCGTCCGACACGGTGTATTGGGTGACGGACATGGGTTGGATGATGGGCCCGTGGCTGGTGTTCGGAACGACGCTGCTCGGCGGCACCATGCTGCTCTATGACGGCGCGCCGGATTACCCCGCCTCCGACCGCGTGTGGAGCCTCATCGAACGCCACGGCGTTACGGTGCTCGGCATCTCGCCGACGCTGGTGCGATCGCTGATGCAGCACGGCGAAGAGCCGGTCCGGCGGCACGATCTCGCGTCGCTGCGCATCCTCGCCTCGACGGGCGAACCCTGGAACCCGGAGCCCTGGAAGTGGTTCTATCAAGTGGTCGGTGGCGGCCGCTTGCCTATCCTCAACTACTCCGGCGGCACGGAAATTTCCGGCGGCATCTTGTGCGGGAACCTGCTGCTGCCGCTCAAGCCCACCGCCTTTTCCGGACCCATCCCCGGCATGGCCGCAGACGTGGTGGACGAGAGCGGACATTCCGTGCGCCAACAGGTCGGAGAGTTAGTGATCCGGCGTCCGTGGATCGGCATGACGCGCGGATTCTGGAAAGCGCCGGAACGGTATCTGGAAGCCTACTGGTCGCGCTTTCCGGGCGTGTGGACGCACGGCGACTGGGCCGCCGTGGACGCCGACGGAATGTGGTACATCCTGGGCCGCTCCGACGATACGATCAAGGTGGCCGGCAAGCGCCTGGGACCGGCCGAGGTCGAGTCCATCCTGGTGTCGCATCCCGCCGTGGCCGAGGCCGCCTGCGTGGGCGTGCCGGATGCGCTGAAAGGCCAGGAAGTGGTCTGCTTCTGCGTCCTGGGAGCGGGCCAAGCGCCGAGCGACGCGCTGCGCGAGGAGCTGCGCGAGTGCGTGGCGCAGAGCCTCGGCAAACCGCTCCGACCCCGCGAAGTGCGGTTCGTTCGCGACCTGCCGAAGACCCGCAACGCCAAGCTGATGCGCCGCGTGGCCCGGGCAGCCTATCTGGGCGAGGCCACGGGGGACCTCTCGGCGCTCGAGAACCCGCAGGCCGTCGAAGAAATCCGGCACAGTCTGTAGAGCGCCAGAAACTGTTGCACGTCAGGGCACGACTTCAGTCGTGCCGTAACCGTGCGTAGTGAATCCGCTTCCTTCCGGCTTCAGCCGCCCTTCGACAGGCTCAGGGCCGTGAGCGAAGTCGAACGGCTGAGGGACAAACCTCAGGGGCTAAAGCCCGGTCCCAGGAAAACTTGTTTCGGCATGGCTGAAGCCATGCCCTGACAACCGTCAAAGAGGTCTGCAACAGTCGCTAAGCAAACCCAGAGATGCCTTTCGCATCCAACTGTGATAGTCTTTTGGAAGACAGGTTGAAAGAGTGAGTTTTCGGACCAGACGGAATCGCTTCTCCCTGAGGAAGCCCGCGACGCTTCTGTGGCGCCAGTGCGCCATGTTGATGTTGCTCGTGGTGGTCTGGGATATCTGCTTTGACCTGCTCGCGCCACTCCATGCCAATCCGGAGGCTTCCTTTCCAGGTGTCGGAGTTACAGGCACATCCGAGGCAGACCCCGAAAGCCATCCCGGCTGTGGAATCCCGGACCACAGTTGCGTCCTTTCCCACCATCACCATTTTCCCGCGCTGGTCAGCACGACGCAGTTCGTTATCTCAGTCGTCGCCAGCCACGGACCTGAGGGAGCCTCGCAAGTCAAAGCGGTCCACATCCCGCAGGCCAACCGCCACATCCGCGCCCCTCCGCTAGAAGCCTGATCTCCCGTTCGGTTTTTCCGATTTCAGGAATCTGAAGATTCTAAGGAGAGTGTATGCGGAGATCACGCTTTCTCTGTATTAGCCTGTTTGTATTTGTCGCTTCGTTCTCTTCCTCGCTCTGGGCGCAGGGCGGGGGAGCTGTGGACGAACGATTTCGCGTGTTGGAAGAGCGGATTCGCGCGCTGGAAGCCGAGGTGCAGTCGTTGAAAGCGGCCGTGCCGACGGAGGGCGCTGCGGCAGCTCCCGCGCCTGCGGTTCCAACGCCGGCAGCTCAGGCGCCTGCGCCAGAAGCGTTGCAGCTTCCGACTCCATCGTTGCCGGTCTACGGAGGGGCGGCATCCTTGTCCAAGGCGCTCAACCCGGACATCGGGGTGATCGGAAATTTTCTCGGCGCGACGGGAAGGAACCAGGTGAATCCGTTTCCTTCGCTTTCGTTGTCAGAGAGCGAAGTGAGTCTGCAGGCGATTGTGGACCCTTATGCCCGCGCCGATTTCTTTTTAGCGATTGGCGAGGAAGGCATCGAGGTGGAAGAGGGCTACATCACCTTCCCCGCTTTACCCGGCAACTTTCTGCTCAAGGGTGGAAGAATGCGGGCCAATTTCGGGAAGTCGAATGCGTTCCACAATCACTCTCTCCCCTGGATTGATCGCCCCTTGGTTGCATTCAACCTGATGGGAGGGAGTCTTGAGGAAGCCGACATGGGCATCAAAGACGCCGGTCTGTCCCTGAGTCGCATCTTGCCGGCGCCCGTCTTCCTGGAAGCCACCGCTGAACTCTACCGGGGCGATTCCGGATCGCTGTTCCAGGCGAGCCGCCGCAGCGATGTCAGCAGCGTCTTTCACCTGCGGGGGTATCACGACTTGAGCGAATCCACGAATCTGGAGATCGGCGGATCGTATGCGCGGGGACACAATGACGTGGGATCAGACTTCCTGACCCATCTCGCAGGGCTCGACGCCACGCTGCGCTGGAAGCCACTGCGCCGCGCGATCTATCATTCCTTTGTGGCGCGCTCCGAATTTGTCTGGAGCCGGCGGGAGGAGGAGGACGGCACGCAACGCGCCTTTGGGTTCTTCGCTTCGGCTGAGTATCAATTCGCACGCCGATGGTTTGGAGGAGCGAGGTTTGATTGGTCGGAGCGGGCGCGCGATCCCAACGCGCATGACAACGCCACCTCGGTGGTGCTTACCTACTGGCCGAGCGAGTTCAGCCAGATTCGCGGGCAGCTCCGCCGCACCAAGTACGCGGAAGGGAACACCGCGAACGAGTTCCTGTTCCAGTTCCTGTTCACGCTGGGAGCGCACGGCGCGCATCCGTTTTAGAGCAGAGTTCGCCGCAGCGGTAACGAGCAGGGCCAACGAGTCGTCTTCCTATGTAAGGAGCACATATGAAAACAAGACACAGATGGTTGAAACGATGGGCGGTTGCGATCCTGGCTGTGCTGCTGGGGACTGGGCTGGCCGGCCCGGAAGCGGCGGCCAAGACGTTGAACATCATTACCACCACGGAGGACCTGGCGTCTCTGGCGCGGGAAGTGGGCGGAGAGCATGTGAAGGTCGAGTCCATTGCGCGCGGCTACCAGGACCCGCACTTTGTCGAAGCCAAGCCGAGCTTCCTGCTCAAACTGCAAAAGGCTGACATACTGGTTCTGGTGGGGTTGCAACTCGAGATCGGCTGGCTACCTCCGCTGATCACCCAGAGCCGGAATCCGCGCATTCAGGTGGGCGCGCCAGGTTACCTCGACGCTTCTCAGGCCGCCGTCATTCTAGACAAACCGACCGGCCCGGTGACCCGCGCTATGGGCGATGTGCATCCGTCGGGCAATCCGCATTACTGGCTCGATCCGGAAAACGGCCGCCGCATCGCCCAGGCCATCCAGCAGAAGCTCGCCCAGCTCGACCCGGAGGACGCCGCCTATTTCGGACAGCGCTTCCAGGATTTTGACCGCCGCCTGACCGAAGCGGGGAAGCGGTGGGAGCAGGCAATGGCTCCGCTCCAGGGCACCGAGGTCATCACGTACCACAACTCCTGGCCAAACTTCGCCCAGCGGTTCGGTCTCCAGGTTGTCGGCTACGTCGAGCCGAAGCCTGGCATCCCGCCGTCACCCCGCCACACCCTGGAGGTCATCAGGCAGATCAAGCAGGACAAGGTCCCGCTCATTCTGGTGGAACCGTATTTCGATGAGAAGACCCCCAAGGCGATTGCGGACCAATCCGGCGCAAAAGTGGTGGTGTTGCTGCCCTCGGTGGGCGGCTTGCCAGAAGTGAAGAGCTATTTTGATCTTTTTGATTACGACATCCGGCTGCTGAAGACGGCGTTGAACAAGTAAGTCCGAAATCGAGATTGCGGGAGAAAACCGTGGAAGTTCTGGTGTTCTTAGCGGCGCCCTTCGTGGCGAGCTTGATTCTGACGGGAATCCATGCCTACCTGGGCGTACACGTGGTGGAACGGGGCGTGATCTTCGTGGACATCGCCCTCGCCCAAATCGCGGCCCTCGGCTCGACCATGGCGATCCTTGCCGGCATGGACGTGCATAGCAGCAAAGCGTACTGGTTCAGCCTGGGCTTCACCTTTCTGGGAGCCGCCGTCATTTCCGTCCTCCGCAGCCATAATGACCGTATCCCGCAGGAAGCCATTATTGGGATCACCTACGCGGTGGCCTCGGCAGCGGCCATTGTGGCCATGAGCAAGGCGGTCGGAGAAACCGAGCACCTGAAGGACATGCTGGTCGGCAACATCCTGGCGGTCTCCTGGGACGAGGTCCGCAACACCGCGCTGCTCTACGCCGCCGTCGGAGCCTTCCATTACATCTTTCGCAGGAAGTTCCTGCTGATCTCGATGCACCCGGAACAGGCCGTGGCCCAGGGCCTCTCGCTGCGCTGGTGGGACTTCCTCTTCTATATGTCGTTCGGGTTTGTAGTCACGTCTTCGGTGGCAATTGCCGGCGTGCTGCTGGTGTTTTGTTACCTGATCGTGCCGTCGGTGGGCGCCATGCTGTTCGCCGACACCATCGGGCGGCGACTTGCCATCGGCTGGGCGATGGGGACGCTGGTTTCGGCGCTGGGCGTCTATCTTTCCTTGATAGTTGATTTGCCCACCGGGGCCACCATCGTCTGCACTTTCGGCGCCGTGCTCGTGCTCATGGCCGTTGCCCGGGCCTTGTTCTTCCGCGGCTCGCGGGGCAAACCCGCGTAGGCGCAGGCGATCCGCCACCATCCCGGGAGAATGGCCCCCAACTAAGGGAGGCTGGAGATCGCTCTCTCCTGCGTCCCCCACCAGAACACCACATCGCCAATGATCGGTAGATTTCCGGGGATTCCTGGATATTCGATCAAGCGAAGATCAACCGCCGGCCTTTTGGTTCCGGAATCGGATCGCCGTATTCTTTGGCGGTATCGAGCCAGAGAGTAATGGCATCTTGGACGTTCGCCAGAGCTGCCTCTTGGGTGGAGCCGTGCGCGGCGCAGCCGGGCAGCTCGGGAACCTCGGCAATAAAGGCCCGGTCTTCCTCACTCCAGTAAATGATTACCTCGTATTTATTCATTCCCTCTCCCCCAGATGATACTTGAGGATCACCGCTCGCACCTGGCGAACCTGGTAGGGCTTCGCGTTGTTTCCTTCCCGCTGCAAATTCGGTTTCTCTTCGACGCCCGCTTTGCGGAAGATGTGGTGACTTCCATGAACTCGCATCTCAAATCCCAAGTTGTGCAGCAAATTCACACGGTCGTCGAACCGGATGTTTACATCGGCGGTCCTGCTTAGCACGCGCTCCAACGTTTTCTCAGCGCCCACTGGAGGATTTTACCCAGTTACCAGCAGCTACGCAATCGGGCCATTTTGTCCCGAGGCGAGTCTGCCCCTCACCCTTGCGTCCCCCACCAGAAGACCACATCGCCGATGATCGGGTTGGTCTCGGGCGAGTCGAGGAGGATGTCGTCGTAGATCGGGTTCTGCGAGCGCAGGATGATGCGGTCAAGCCGGCTCTCTCTCGCCAGCCACTTCACCAGCACGCCTTCCTGCACCAGCGCCGCCACCATCCGTCCCCGCAGCCCGGCCGGGTCGCGCTGCGTGTGGTCCACCACGACGATGAAGCGGTCGCTCAAGATCGGTTCCATCGAGTCGCCGCGAATGTAGATGCCGGTGTAAACGCCCGTGCCCTTCGGGACGAACTTTGACGGCACGGCGATGAAGCTGTCAATGTCGCGTTCGTTGATCTCGCGCGGCGAGCCTGCCGCCGCTTCGTCCCGCAGGACCGGGACCTGCACCTGGAATCGCAGCCGGTCCTCGGTGCCGGGCTTCCATTGCTCCGTTGTGTAGATGCGGACCTCGGGAAGCTGCACCGTGCTTTCCGGCCACTTTGAAAGCACCGTGTCGCGGTCCAGCCCCAATTTGCCCAGGAAGAACCGAGCCTCTTCCGGTGGCGCCAGCCGCGCCAGATGCGCGTAGTTTTCTCCGGAGGGCTGAAAGCGTCCCTGTTCCCAAGAAGCTACTGCCCACGACAACACCCCCAGCTTCTCCGCCAAAGCATATTGCGTCAGCCCGAGTGTTTTTCGCAACTTCTTGATTCGCAATGAGAAGTCTTTCCTCAAATTTTCCTCTTGACAACTAGGTGTGTACACCTATATATTGTTCTCTGGTTGTTAACACGTAGATGTTAACACCTAGAAAAGCAGTCGTCAAGCAATTTATGGTTTACACAAAACGCAACCTCGGCAAACCGGGAGTTCTCAGAAGATGGACGGCAAAGGAGGAGGGGCGATGAGCAACGCAGAGCGGAGCGGACGCGGGCGATCCGGGAAACAGTCTTCGACGGAGCCGCGCAGTTGGGAAGAGGTCAATCAGCGTCTGGCGTACCTGGGCGAGGCCGAGCGGCAAATCCGGGCGCTGCGGGACCAGTTCGAGCAGAAGGTGGCGGTGCTGAAGCAGCAGTGGCTCGAAGCCAGCCAGCCGGTGGAAGAAGAGCGCGAGCAGTTGCAGGGGCAAATCGAGCGGTTTTATTGGGGGCATCGCGCGGAGCTTCTGGCCGAAGGCCGCAAGTCGGTGGAGCTGGCGTTCGGACGGCTGGGTTCGCGGCTCTCGCGCAGCGTGGTGGTCGAAGACGTTGCGGCCGCGCAACAGTGGCTCGAAGCCCACGGCTTGGGGCGCTTCCTGCGCACGCGCACGGAACTCGACCGCGAAGCCATTCGTTCGACGTTGCTGGCGCCGAACGGGGCCGGGGAGTCCGTGTCCCACTCCTTGTTGAGCTGCCCGGCGATCCGGCTCCAGGAGGCCGAGCAGTTCTGGTATGAGATCACCCGGCCTGCCCTCCGAAGCCTTGGCTCAGGAGGGCCTGCGGCCGCAAGCCTTCGGACCAGGCGCCGCGACGGATCCCGAGCCCCTGCAAGAGCGGGAAGGGAAGTGGGAGCATCTAATTCAAGTGGAGGACGTGCTCGGGAACTCGTCCGAAGCCACGTCGTCCCCGCAGCCGCAGCGAGTGGAGGAAGCCATGATCGCGCCGTTCAATAACGCGTGGAGGAACCGGTGGATCAGTCCCCGGCAGGTGAAAATACTGCATACGCTTTGGAGCGCAAAGTTGCGGCGCGCCGGCCGCCGACCTCGCCCGGAGCGGGCGCGCGAAGAGCGCCTGGGGCACATCGCCGAAATCGTCGGACACGCGGTAGCGAGTTCCCGCGAGTTGAACTGGCGGGAAGCGAACCGCGTCATTCACCGGCTGCTCGAGGAGGTCCGCGTCGAGAGTCTTTCCCCGAGCGGCGGGGCTGCCGTGGGGGGACAAGCGGAAGCCGGACATGGCCGCGCACTTTCGGCAGAACCCGCCGGCCTGCCGTTTGAAGGCTCCGGGCCGAAGGACAGCCCGAGCGACGCGCAGCTCTGGAAAATCCGCCAGATTGAGCAGTACCTCGGTTGGGGTCGTCCCGCCCAGCGGGATGAACGAAGGCTGGGCGGGTTCTTGCAAAAGAAGTTCCATGTGGATCAGCCCGAAGATTTGACTGCGGACTCAGCATCCAGCGCCATCGAGGCGCTTTGCGCCGTGGGCGCCCGGCAGCGCATCAAAGCGCGCAAAGGGAAGGCCTATGCCGTGAAACGCGCGGAACTCACGCGGGAGGTCGCACGGCTCAAGCACGAACTCCAGGAATGGAGGCCGGCGGAATCATGACCACACGGAATTCGAAGGCACGCCGGCGGTTGCCGCCTCCCTCCAAGAAAAAGCCCGCCCGAGCCGTCAAACGCTTGCCGCCGCCAAGCACTCGTGGAAAACAGGAACAACCCTCTTCGAATGTCCTGCTGGTATCGCCGCCGACCGAGGCCCCCAATTCTCTGCGGGAATTACAGCACCAGCCGGATGCATCGCCCACGGGCAGTCCAGTCTCGACACCAAAATCCTTCGATTGTGAGAAGGACAGAACGATGACCGTGAAAGAGGCGGCGTACCGCCTCAGGAAAACCGACGATACGGTGCTCCGCTGGCTCCGCGATGGTCGGCTGCGCGGGTGGCAACCCGGCGGCAAGTGCTGCGCCGTCCTGGTTTGTGAAGCGTCCGTGAGGGAAGCGTTGGAATGTCAGGCGGGCAGCGACGGCAAATTCGGTGCCGCATAACCACGGAATCTCACTGTTGCATGCCGGGTGTGCTTCTTCCCGAGAGTCTCATATCTTCGAGGCCCCGACGCACTCGGCGATCCAGTTCAAGTAATTCGGCGAGCCGTCTATGATCGGCAGGGCGATGATCTCCGGGACCGAATAGCTGTGGAGTTTTTCGATCTCGGTCTGAAGGGTGGGCAGCAGCTCGCGGCTCGATTTCAAGAGCATCAGGCATTCTTTCTCGTCGGCGATTTTTCCCTTCCAATGGTAGAGCGAGCGGACCTGCGGGATCAGGTTCGCGCAGGCGATCAGGCGCTTGTCGAGCAGGTGTCGGGCGATCCGCGCGCACTCGCGGGCATTGCTGGCGGTGACGAGGACTACAATTTTGTCGGTCATTGATTTCGCCTCTGGTTTCGCCTCTGGTTTCGATCTCCGATACTAAGCCATTTTCACAGTTCCATATAGTGATGTTCCGTCAGGGCATGGCTTCACCTGAATGATTCATAAGGGTTTCGCAAAACAAGCTGGTCCAAGCGTTGCCAAGCAGCTTCTGCTGCCGTTCCCCTTTTCTCTAGCCCCGGCCTTCAGGCCGGGGTAAGCGGAGCAATTTATTTTACAGGCTGCTTTAGCAGCCTTTCGGTTTTCGGCTTTAGCCCTGGTTAAACCCTCTGGGTAAACCCGGCCTTGGGAAGCCCGCTGAAGCGGGCTCCGCGCATTTCGTAACGCTACACCACCCAGCACTAAAGTGCTGGGCTAGAGAAAAAAAGCCTTCGTTTATGAATGATCCAGGTTCAGCCATGCCGTAAATCGTGGTTCTCGAACGCGGCTTCAGCCGCTGAGGTTTGTCTTGCAAAGCTCACGGAAAGACTCACCTCAGGCGCTAAAGCGCTCCGTAGCCGAATTCGGTCGGCACGACTAAAGTCGTGCCCTGACGGTTAGACATGTCGGTCTACACCATTTGTGAAACCGCTCTAAAATAACGGCCTGCGGGTGTATATTCTACGACAAGGCGGCCGCCGATGAGCCGCCTGGATTCTTCCAGAGGAGCGCGATGAGTTCCCCCATTCATTTCGGCACCTCCGGCTGGCGCGCCGTGATCGCCGAGGAGTTCACCATGGCGAATGTGCGGCGAGCCGTCGGCGGCATCGCCCGCCACATTGTTTCTACGGCGACGGATGCCCCCTCGTTAATTGTGGGCTACGATCCGCGGTTTCTGTCGGAGAAATTTGCCGCGCTCGCCGCCGAGATCGCCGCCCAGCACGGCATTCACTGCTATCTCTCGCCGGAAGCCGTCCCGACGCCCACGATAGCCTTCGCGATCCGGCAGCGCAAGACCGATGGCGGGATCAACTTCACCGCGTCGCACAATCCGGCGGAATATAACGGCATCAAGTTTTCCATGGCCAACGGCGCGCCGGCGTTGCCCGAGGTGACGCGAAAAATTGAAGCCGAAATCGCCAACCCTTCTCCCGTCGCCCTGCCGGCGTCGCCCGCCCCCATCGAGCGCGCGGATTTCCGCCCCGCCTATCTCGAGGACCTGGCGCAGAAAGTAAATCTGGAGGTGATCCGCTCCGCCGGCCTGCGCCTGGTCTACGATCCGCTCTATGGGGCCGGCCGCGGCTATTTGGACGGGCTGCTGGCTCAGGCGGGCGTCCCGGCCGTTTCGCTGCATGGACGGCGCGACGTGCTCTTTGGCGGCCATCCGCCAGACCCCGCCGACGAGCATCTGGGTGAGCTGCGACAGGCGATGGCGGAGACCGGCGCGCATCTGGGCCTGGCTACCGACGGGGACGCCGACCGCTTTGGCATTCTCGACGAAGGGGGCGCGTTCATTTCTCCCAACCACATCCTGGCCCTCGTGCTGGATTATCTGATCGAATCACGCCCGTGGGCCGCCGGCGGAACATGGCAGGGCGGGACCGCCAAGAGCGTCGCGACGACCCACCTGCTCAACGCGGTGGCCGCGTACCATCACATCCCGCTCTATGAAACCCCGGTGGGCTTCAAGTACATCGGGGAACTGATCGAGCAGGATAAGATCATCCTCGGCGGCGAGGAGAGCGCCGGCATGACCATCCGGCGCCACGTCCCCGAGAAAGACGGAATCCTGGCTTGCCTGCTCACCGCCGAGATGGTCGCGAGCCGCCGCATGTCGCTTGCGCAACAACTCGAGGAACTCTTCCGCAAGGTCGGCAGCTACTATCCCGGACGCTGGAATGTACCATTGACGGAACCCGTGAAAAAGCAGTTCATCGAACGGAGCCGTCAAGAGTATAGTTCCTTTGAGGGACGGCGCGTGGCAAAGACGGACCGCACGGACGGCCTGAAGCTGGTCCTCGAAGACGGCTCCTGGGTCCTGTTTCGGCTCTCCGGCACCGAGCCGGTTTGCCGCCTCTATTGCGAAGCGCCCACCCAGAAAGGGTTGGAGGAGCTGGCCGCCGCGGCGCGCCGGTTTTTATTCGGATGATCCGGATTTTTCTCGAAGTCGCTAGGGAGCAAGGCCTGAAGCGCGTTTCGATCCTGGCGGGCTGCGCGGTGGCGCTGCTGTCGCTGGTCGCCCTCGGGGTCGTGGGGGAGAACGGGTATCTGGATCGGCGGGCGCGCCGCCGGCAGATTCAGGCTCTAACCGCCGAAATCGAAAATACCAAACTGGAAAACCAGCAATTGAGCCGCATGGTCCGGGACCTGCGCAGCGATCCGCAGGCGATCGAGAAGCTCGCGCGCGAGCGGCTCCGCCTGGGACGACCGGGCGAAGTCATCATCACGCTGCCGCCCGGCCAGCCGCAGCCGGCGCCTCCCATTTCCACTCTGCCCAACTAGATTCCTTTTCACAGTTGCCATATAGCGATGTTCCGTCAGGGCATGGCTTCAGCCATGCCGAAAAGTCTGGCCGTCCGGTCGGCTTTAGCCGCTGAGGGTCAGTCCTCAGGGGCTGAAGCCCCTCTCCTCTTGGGTCGCTCGTTCCGGCACGACTAAAGTCGTGCCCTGACGAAAGCACTCTACAGCAACACCAATAATGGTCTAGATTCCTTGCTCCGCGCGACGGGCGAGGATCGCCGCGAGCCGGTTCTCCAGTATTCTCTGCGGACCAAAACGAGCAAGCTTCAATTCTTCAAGGCGAACCCGTGCCAGAGCCTTCTGCGGCACTAATCCGACAATCTCACTACTGTGGGTCGTGATTCCGAGCCGCGACGCTTCCTGTTTCACGGCGCGGTAGGCTTGGGTCAGAGACGTTTGCTCGAAGTCGGTCAGGTTCATGGAAACCTGTGCCTGCCCGGAGCGGCCACCCACGCTTCGGGATTCGAGCAGCACCCCCATTGCTTTGACGCCCGGTAACCCGCCGCCCGAAGCGCGAACGGCGCGGGCAATTTGCTCTGCCGCCGCGCGGTCCCCGCTTTCCAGATTGACGTTGAAGGCGATGAGAAACTGCCGCGCCCCGACCATGGTTGCTCCGGCCGTTGGGTGCAGCCGGGCTTCTCCGATGTCGGGCTTGCGCGAAGGGTCTTCCAGCACCAACTCTTTCAGGCGCTCGTAACCGACGAGGCGCACGTTCTCCAGGCGGACGCGCTCGGGGCGGAGCGCTGCCGCGCCGTAGAAATAAACCGGAATCTGAAAGCGCCGCCAAATTTCCTCTCCGGTCTTGTGCGCGATCTCGGCGCACTCCGCCAGCGTAACGCCCTGCACGGGAACAAAGGGAACCACGTCGGCGGCGCCGATGCGGGGATGTTCGCCGCGGTGGCGGTTCATGTCAATCCGCTCGGCGGCCTGGCCCACAGCCCGCACGGCGGCTTCTCCCGCCGTTTCTCTGCTGCCGACAAAGGTGATCACCGAACGGTTGTGATCGGGGTCCATGTGGATGTCGAGGACCAATGCGTCCGAGACCGTTTCCACGGCCTCCGCGATCTGCTCGACGGTTTCCCGGTTGCGGCCTTCGCTGAAGTTCGCAACGCACTCCACAATTGTCTGCATGGTCGTCTGCACGCGAAGGCGTCCTTTCTCATTGGGAACAAACTATTATGAGGGCAGGGTGGAAATCGGCGCGGGGAAATCGAGCGGGAGGGGTGGCCGTGACGTCTGGAAAGAGAAAGGGCTTGGAGAAAGTAATACCCCCAAGCCCCAATATTACTCGGTGCCAGCCTGCTTCCGACGGAGGCGCGAACCCCTATCGTTCTGTCCGGGAGCAATTCCAGAAGGCTTAGCCGGCCTTGGCAACCGAGGTCACAGTGATCTTCAGGCCATCCACTGCGCCCGTCACCTTGGCTTTTTCAGCCGCCAGGTCTGCAAGCCCTTCGGTCTTCCCTTCCAGCTTATAGACCTTGTCGCCGACCACCAGGGCATAGCCGCCGGTTCTGGCGCAGCCATTGGTGCACCGCTTGGCGTCCGCCATCTTGTGGGTCATGCCACAACTGGCGTCGGTGACGACGCCTTCCAGGGTCTGGTCCGCGGCAGTCGCCAGAATCGTGCCGGCTGCCATCGCCACGCCCAGTGCTATAACCGATCCAAACAGCTTCAAACGCAACATTAGCCTCTCCTCAATTCATTCCCGCCTGGGGGAAAAATAATGTAACCATTGTATATCAAAAAGCCGCCAACACCCACTGGAATTTTCGCGGTGCTTTCCGGGGATGAGGAGAAGTGGCGAGAAACGGCTCAACCTTCTTCCTGGACTTCGCCCTCCCACTCGACTCGAATGCCCCGCTGAACGCTTTGCGCCACGGGACAGCCTTTCTCGTGGACCTCAATAGCCCGTTCTGCTTCGGCGCGCTTCCCGCTGGGGACCTTGACGCGATACTTGATGTGGATGCGCGTGATGAGCGCAATGCCGTCCACGTTCTCGACAAACCCTTCGACCTCGGCTTCGAGCTTGTCGGGATGAGTCGGAATTTTCCGTGCCGCCAGCGCCCCGGCCAGCGTGCCGGTCATTCAGCCGCCGACGGCCGCCACCACGTGGTCAATCGTTGCGGGCAGGTCTTCGGGAGGCTCCACTCCGTAAAACTTCTTGATGCCCCCGTGGAGCCCGTAGCGCACCGGCTCCGGAAAATTCTCGATGTAGGCGCGCCGCAGCGGCCCCTTGTCCTTCACGATCCTGATATGGGAAACATGAACAATTTCGCCCATCGTCCACACTCCTGTTTGTCAGTTGACCCGACTATCCTAGCAGTTTTCTCCGTCTGCTGTCGCGCGCGCGATGAAGCTTGCCGTTCTAAAGCATTTTCAGTATTGGTGTAGAGTATGTGGGGACGTCAGGGCACGACTTCAGTCGTGCCGGAGGGCGTGTCAAATCAACTCCTATTCCTTACGGCTTCAGCCGCTGAGGGACGTACCTCAGGGGCTAAAGCCCACCGGTAACGACGCGGTTTTTCGGCATGGCTGAAGCCATGCCCTGACGACTTTCATCCCCTATATATCAACGGTGAAAATGCTCTAAAGCCATGCCCTGACGAGATCACTTCACTCTACAGTCACTCTGAAAATGGTCTAAAACCCGGCAACTTTCCAGGCCGGGAGGGGCGTGATGGATTCCCTCCCGCGGTTCGGCGCAAGCAGAGGAAAGCAAGGAAGCCGCAAGGAGCGACGGGTGTCCGAGAAGGGTTGGGCGTGCCGGACCTTACAGGGTAAAGACGCGGGCCACGCCGACGCGGACGCGCGCAAACCCGGCGTGGAGATGCTGCAAGGGGTGCTTGGCGGCCAATTCGGCGAAGTAGGAATAGGCGACCGGCGTAACCAGCAGCGTCAGCAACAGGCAGAGGGTTTGGCCTCCGATGATGGTCACGGCGATGGCGGAGCGCTGTCCCGAGCCCGCCCCGATGCCGAGCGCCGTGGGGATCAGTCCGGCGATGATGGACGACGTGGTCATGAGGATCGGCCGGAGCCGCACGTGATTGGCTTGCACAATCGCGTCCCGCAGGGGCACACCCTGTTCGCGCAGCTTGTTGGTGTAATCCACTTGCAGAATCCCGTTCTTCTTCACAATGCCGAGCAGCAGGAACATGCCCAGGGCGCTCCACAGGTTGAGCGTGCGCCCGGTCAGCCAGAGCGTCAGCAGCGCGAACGGGACCGAAAGCGGCAGGGCCAGCATGATTGTGAAGGGATGGAGGAAACTTTCGAATTGAGCCGCCAGCACCATGTACATGAAGATGGTGGCCAGCAGGAAGGCCAGGATCAGGTTGTCGGTGGTCTGTTCCAGAGACCGGGCGGTGCCGGTGAAGCGATACCCATAGCCGGGCGGCAGGTCCAGCGCCCGCACATCATCGCTCATGGTCGCGATACCGGCGCTCATGGGCAAGCCGGGGGCCGGGTTGGCGCTCACATTCACCTGGAACTGCCGGTTGCTCCGCTGGATTTGGAGCGGGCCCGCGCCGCGCTCGATGGTGGCGAGGTTATCCAGGCGCACCTGCCCCACTTTCGCGGAGGGAACCATCAGCCGCCCCAAGATCGCGGGATCTCTTTGCTGTTCCGGGAGCAACTGCATCGTCACTTCGTACTGGTCGCTGCCTTCTTTGTAGGTCGAGATTTGATCGGTTCCCGCAATCATCAGCCGCACGGCGTTGCCGACGTCGGCCGCCCGCACTCCCAGGTCCGAGGCGCGCTGCCGGTCCACCTTGACCTGGAGTTCGGGGCTGTTGAGCGTCATGTCCGCGCTCACGTCCACCAACTGCGGATTCTTGTTCATGCGCGCGACGGCCTCCTGGCCGAATTCCAGCGTTCGGAGGAAGTCTGGGCCCATGATGACCGCGCGAATGCCGCCAAAGAATTCCCCGCCGCCGCCGACCGCGGAGGGCAGGTTCACTTTTGCGCGGATTTGCGGGTAGAGGCCAAAGAACCGGGCGCGAATCTCGTTGCCGATCTCCTCGTGAGACCGCGTGCGCTGGGAGACGTCCACCAACCGGGCGAGCACATGGGAGTGGGTCGGCCGCTCCACGCGGGGAGCGACAAACTCGACTTCCGGAATCTGCGCCATCCGCTTGCCCAGGTCGGCGGCGATCTCCCGGGAGCCTTCGACCGAGTAGTCCGCGGGACTGTCAAATTGCACGTCCACGAAGTTCTGGTCGTCGGCGGGAATGAAGTCCCGGCCCACCATGCGGTTGAGCGGAACCGTGAGGGCCATGGCGCCCAGCGCCAGTCCTACGATCGCCAGACGGTGGTTCAGAGACCATTCGAGCATCCGGCCGTAGGTGCGGTCAATCCAGCGGAAGAAGGGGAGGTCTTTGGAGGCGTGGTGCCGGTGCCGGACCGACGCCGCGGCGCCGGTCTCCCCTTCCGGGCGGGCAATCCGCCGGAGGACCTTGGAAGCGAGCATGGGAGTGAGCGTGAAACTCACCAGCATCGAGACCATCACGGCGAAGGCCATGGTCCAGCCGAACTCATGAACGTAGCGGCGGGCGAATCCCGTCATGAAGGCGATGGGAACAAAAATGATGACGAGCGAGAGCGTGGTGGCCATGACCGCCAGCGTGATTTCCCGGGTGGCGTCAATCGCCGCGCGCACCGGTTCCACGCCTTTTTCCTCCACCCACCGGACAATGTTCTCCAGAACGACAATGGCGTCGTCAATCACAATGCCCACCGAGAGGGTCAGGGCCAGCAAGGTCATATTGTTCAGCGTAAAGTCCATGGCCCGGAGCAAAGTGAATGTCGCGACAATCGAGGTCGGGATCGCCATGCCGGCCACCAGGACCGAACGCCAGTCGCGCAGGAAAAACAGAACGACGATGGCGGCGAGCAAAGCGCCCAGCAACAGGTGTTCCTCCAAAGCGGTCACCGACGCCTTGATAAACGTGGATTGATCCCGAATGGTCTGGATTTGGATTCCCGGAGGCAACGTGCGGCGAAGCTGGGCGAGCCGTTGTTTGACGGTCTCGGCCACTGCGACCGTGTTGGTTCCCGCCTGGCGGCGCACCTCCATGCCCACCGTCTCTCGTACGACGCCGTCCTTTCCGATGATGGCGTGCCAATTGGACGGCTCGGCGTAGGTATCCTCGACCCGTCCCAGGTCTCGGACGCGGATGGGTGTGCCGCGGACGTTGGCGATGACAATGTCGCTGAACTCATTCGAACCCTCGATGCGGCCCAACGTCCGAACGCCGAACCGGGACGCGCCCCGGTTGATGTCGCCCCCGGGGATTTCCACGTTTTCGGCCTGAATGGCGCTGCGGAATTGATTGACGGTAATCCCGTACGCATTCAATTTCTCGGCATCCAAAAAGATGCGAAGCTGCCGCCGGCGTTCGCCGGAGATCGTGACTTCTCCGACGCCATCCACGGTTTCAATCGCCGGGCGGATCACCTTGTCCACAATCTCCGTGGTCTCGCGCAGACTTGCCCCGCCTCCCACCACCATGGTCAGAATGGGGTCGGAATCCGGGTCGGCCTTCTGCACGATAGGGGTCTCGGCGTTGGGGGGGAAGTTGCGCTGGGCCCGGGCCACTTTTTCCCGGACATCCTGGGCGGCGTCTTCGACATTGCGTTCCAGCACAAAGCGCATGCTGACCCGTCCGCTTCCCACCTGGGAATTGGAGTTCATCTCATCCACGCCGCTGATCGTGCTCATGGCGTTTTCCAGCGGCAAGACCACCTGTGTCAGGACTTCTTCGGGACTGGCGCCGGGCAAGCGCACCTGTACGAAGACGGCCGGGAAGTCCGCCTTGGGGAACAAATCCACTCCGAGGTCGCGGAACGAAAAGACCCCCAGCACGACTAGAAAGCAGATCAGCATCACGGCAAAGACCGGTCGTCTGACGCAGACTTCAGAGATCGTCATAAATCTTCTCTCCTGCTCCAAGTGCGCGCCCCGGCTGGCCGGGGGGAGCGCACGGTGTCCCGGATAAGTTCCCCGCTTCTCACGGAGCGATGTCCACGGAAGCGCCGTTGAATAAAAGCTGGCCCTGGTTGACCGGAATCGCCGCCTGGTCTCCCGCGGCGAGGCCGGCGACGATTTCCACATCGTTCGCCAGGCGGTCCCCGATCTTCACTTCCCGCTGCTGGACTTGGTTTCCCTGCACGACGTAAACGGAATAAACCCCGTAGGCATAGTTGAGCGCCTTCTGCGGGATCGTGAGCAAATTCTCGACGCGGTCGGTTGGAATGCTGGCTTTCACAAAGAAACCCGGCCGCAGCAACCCTTCCCGGTTTTGGACCACGGCCTCGGCCTCATAGGAGCGGGTCTGCGGATCCACCACGGGATTGGCTCGCGCAATCTTGCCGGTGAAGGGGCGATCCGGGTAGGCCTCGACGAAAATCGTCACGGCTTGGCCCGCCGGAATCCATCCGGCCATCTTCTCGGGGATGGCGATGCGCGCCCGCAGCGGGTCCACGCGGACCAGCGTGAAGACGGGCGTCTGCACCCGGAGGAACTGGCCCGGGGCCACCGAGCGCGCTTTGACATAGCCGCCGAAGGGCGCCCGGATTTGCGTATCCCGGAGTTTTTTCTGGGCCAGTTCGCTCGTGACTGAGACCTGCTTGAGCGCCGCCAGCAGGTTCCGGACCTCCTGCAACGCCAGGTCGTAATTGGCCTGGGCGGATTTGAAACGGGCCTCGGCTTCCTCATAGCCTTGTCGCGGCAGCAAGCCTTCCTCGGAGAGTTCCTTGGCCCGCTCAAATTTTTGCTGCACGTCGGCGAGGTCGGCGGCGGCCTTCTTGACGCCGGCGGCATCGCGGATGTCTCGCAACGTCGTCTCGCTTTCGCTCAAGCCCAGCCGGGCCCGGATCTGCTCCAACGCGGCCTGCTGCTGCTGGGAGGCCAGTTGCAGCTCGGTCGGGGAAATCTGCACCAGGACCTGCCCTTCCGTCACACGGTCTCCGACGTCTACCAGGACTTCATTGGTTCTGCCCTCGACCTCGGAGCTGACCACCACTTCTTCGTCGGCAAACAGCGATCCCACGGCCTCCACGGTCCGGCGCACCGGCTGCGTTTTGACCGCCGCGAGCTGCACGGCGATGGGGGTGGTGGAATTTCCCGAGGCCTGTGCCGGACCTCCCGGGCCACCGCGACCAGCACCTCGCTGGCCGCCTCCTGGCGGACCACCTCCTGGGGTGTCACCTCCTCGCGTGCAAGAAGAGGCTAGCAGAGCGAGGCCAAGGAAAAGGAAAAACGGGATGGTTCGCTGGCTAGGCTTTTTCTTCGTGATTTGTTTCTGAGCTTGGGTCTGAAACCGCCGAGGCTGGTCGAGCGCGCCAAATCCGTTTGTCAACGCAAAAATCCCCCTTGAGTTTCCGCTTTCGATTCGCAACTGCCGCCAGCTCGGGTGTCGTGCGAGACCGAGTGCAGTGCCCTCTCTATAAAACAGATTATCATATTATTACGACGGATCGGAGCAAGAAACGGTTACAGAAAAGCCGAGCCAACGCCTTGAAAAGCGGCAGTGTCGCAATTCGGCCGATGGATGTGCGCCTATCTTTTTTCCAGCCCAGGGGTCTACCTGTATTATTCATGAACGTTCGCAAGACGCGCTGGTCCAGGCGCTCCCAGAATGTTTCTGCGCCGGTTCCCCCTTTTCTCTAGCCCCGGTCCCGCTTGGCGGGACCGGGGAAAACGGTGCTATTTATTTTGCAGGCTGCTTTAGCGGCCTTCCTGGTTTTCGGCTTCAGCCCTTGCTAAACCCTTTGGCTAAAGCCGACTTGGGAAAGCCCGCTGAAGCGGGCTGGGGATCATTTCTTAATACTGCCCACCCAGCGCTGAAGCGCTGGGCTAGAGAAAAGGGACCGTCCTTCATGAATAATCCAGGTTTACGCCCCGGCGCGAGCGTCGGAGGAATCCCGGTAGAAGGTCAAGGCGTTCGATCCTTGGATCAGAACCCGCGCGCGTTTCCAAGGGCCGAGGGTTTCCTCCGGCGATTCCTTGCGGCCGTGCTGGACGATGATCAGGCCGCCCGGCTCCATCCCTTTGCCGGTACTCAGCCATCGCAGCGTCTGCTCGCGCTCCCGCGGGCTTCCGTAAGGAGGATCGAGAAAGCAGAAGCGGGCGCGCACGCCTTGCTCCTCTATCCGGCGCAGTCCCCGGCGGGCCGAGGCGCGCAGCAGCACCACATTCCGGGGCGAGCCGAGCGCAGCCAGATTTCGCTCGATGAGGCGCTGGGCGCTGCCGTCCTCTTCGATCAGGAACACCTGCTCGGCGCCCCGGCTCAGCGCTTCCAGGCCCACGGCGCCGCTCCCGGCGTAGCAATCCACAAAGACCGCCCCCCGCACCGAGTCACCCAGGACATCAAAGAGACTCTCGCGCAGCCGCTCGCTGGTGGGACGAATGGTCGGCCCTGGCAACGTTTTCAGGCCGCGCCCGCGAAAAATGCCCCCGATGATCCGCATCGCCATCCCAACTTACCACGCTTCGGTTCTGGTTGCCCTGGAAGGCCAAAAGAGGATAGCCGGGGGCAACGCCCCCGGAACGATGCAGCAAATCCGGAGCGACCCTGAAGGGGTCGCACATTTCATTGCGGAGTCTTATGCGACCCTTTCAGGGTCGGACTTCCCGACGGCAGCGATTTCCGGGGGCGTTGCCCCCGGCTATCGGAGTAAATCCCCTGCGGGGATGTTGTCGCGGGCAACCTGACTGCGAAAGGCTGGGGAGAAATGCGGGCTACGATTACAGCCGAATGGGAACCAGGCTGAAGCAAACCACGAAAATAATTCCCATCAGCACGCCCAGGAGGGTCCGGCCTTGCCCTAACGGCGACCCGTCATCCCCGGAGGGAGGATGCCGGATGCCGATCACGAACAGCAGCACCAGCAGCGGCAGCCAGGTGTAGTTTTGTCCGATGATGCTATACACCGCCAGACTGCCGAAGATGCCGAGGGCGACCTGACGGCTCCGAAAGCCGAACAGGGAATGGCTGATATGCCCTCCGTCCAATTGGCCGATGGGCAGAAGGTTCAAGGCCGTGACAAACATCCCCGCCCAGCCGGCAAAGGCCAGCGGGTGCAACAGGAGGTCCACGTTTTCACCCAGGCTGCCGTGCGCCAGCCATCCCAGCCCCTGGAACAAGAGCGGTTCGCCCAGCGTAATGACGTTTCCAGGAAGCGCGTCTTTGCGAACCATGGCGGAAAGCGTGATGCCCACGTACGAAAACGGAATCGCCAGGACCAGCCCGGCCAGCGGACCCGCCGCCGCAATGTCAAAGAGCGCCCGCCGATGGGGGATGCGAGGCGACATCCGAATAAACGCGCCCAGGGTTCCAAATAACGAGAACGGGAAAGGAATGAAATAGGGAAGGCTCACCGGAACCCCATACCACCGGGCGGCAAAATAATGTCCAAATTCATGGGCCGTCAGGATGGACAGCAGCCCGGCGGCAAACATGGCCCCTCCCACGGTCATCGTGCTGAGGATCGTCAGGAGAAAGAGCAGGACGTGAAGCCAGACGCGCTGACGCGGCATGCTCGGAGGCGGCAACACTTCCACGGGCGGGTATTCGGTAACCCCGCGTGTGCTCCAATAAGGCTCCGATGGGTACGGACTCGACATCACTCACTAGTTTACACCATCCACTCCCAAAGCTGGAACCGAACCAGCGAGACCCCTCCATCCGAGCATTCCCTCTCATTGTGCCGCGAACTGACCTACTCCTGGCCAATCTCCTGAATTGAAATGCAAGCGCGGCGGGCGTATCATGGCCGCCAGTACGGTTGGGTTCCTTCCACCCGATGAGGAGGCCATGTCATGGAGAGAGAAAGCAGAGCATCCGTTTTGATCTTCGCAGTGTGCCTGTCGCTTGGAGCGACGATCGCCGCAATGCCCCTCGGGGCAGCCCCGCCGGTGGCCTTGCGCGTCCTGCGGGACATCCCTTATACGCCTGGTCCTGCCGCCGACCCCCGGCTCCAGACCCTGGACCTCTACTTGCCGGAGGGCAAGTCAAACTTCCCCACGATCCTGTTCATTCACGGCGGGGGGGTGATGCGCGGGGACAAGCTGCCGGACGGCTTCCACGCCTTGGTGGACTTCTTCGCCGCACAGGGGATCGGCGTGGCTTCGGCCAACTACCGCCTCTCGCCGGCGGCGAAGCACCCGGCCCATGTACAAGACGTGGCCCGGGCCTTTGCCTGGCTCCATCAGAACGCCGCCCAATATCAGATGGATCGCAACCGGCTCTTCGTCGTGGGACACTCGGCGGGCGCATACTTGGTGGCGCTGCTGGCGCTGAACAAAGATTTCCTCACAGCCGAGGGGCTTTCGCCGCAGGCGATCCGGGGAGTCGCGGCGCTCAGCGGAGGCTACGACCGGATAAACACGCGAGGGGCCGCGGGCGCTCCGTCCAACCCGGAACCGATCTACGGGACCCGGGACCGGGCGCTGCTCCGGCCGTCCTCTCCGGCGCATCTGGTGGGTACCGACAAACAAATCCCTCCCTTCCTCATTACCTACACGGACCACGACCTCTATGGCGTGGCAGAGCAGGGGCGGAGATTCTATTCTCTGTTCCTCCGGCACAAATTGGCGGCGGACCTGTTTGTCGTCAGTGACCGCGACCACTACAACCAGATTCCCGGCATCGGGAGGCCGTTGCCCCGCCAGGAGGAATCCGGCACGAGGGACCCGAGCGGCTTACTCGCCGAGGACTCGCTGGGGCCGGCGCTGCTTCATTTCGTGAATGGGGTCCTGCGCGGACTCCCGGCGGCGAACTTTCTGCTCTCCTCGGCGACTCCGCCGATGAAGACTCTCAAAGACGTTGCGTATTCCACCGGCCCGGGGGCCGATCCCAAGTTTCACTCGATGGACCTCTATCTCCCGGAGGGCAAGACGAATTTCCCGCTGGTCTTCTACATCCACGGGGGAGGCTGGCGCGCCGGTGACAAGACCGGGGACGGCTTCGAGAATTTCGTGGCGACCTTCGCCAAAGCGGGGGTCGGCGTGGCCTCGACCAACTATCGGCTCTCGCCGGCGGCGAAGCACCCGGCGCACATCCAGGACGTGGCCAAGGCCTTCGCCTGGCTTTCCAAGAACGCTTCCCAATACGGAATTGACCGCAACCGGCTCTTTGTCGCTGGCCATTCCGCCGGAGGGCATCTGGCGGCGCTCGTGGCGCTCGATCCGCAATATCTGCGCGCGGAGGGTCTCTCCCCTAGCGTCATCCGAGGCGTGATCGGCAGCAGCGGCGTCTATGACATGGCCAATCTTTCCGAGGTCGGGGTTATTCCCTCACGGCGCGAGCAATCGTTCGCGGACGACCCCAAAGTGTGGGAACAGGCTTCGCCCTTGCGGCTGGCGCACGCTCAGGCTCCGCCCTTCCTGATTACCTATGTCGAGACGGACTTGTTCACGCTGCGCGAGGACGCGCAGAATTTCTACGCGGCGCTGCGGAAGCGGGGCGCGCCAGCGGAACTCGCGCACATCCCCGGCAGACACCATTTGAACGCGATTGCGGGGATGGGCCAGCAGATCGGCCAAGTGGACGATCTCTTGGGTCCCTCGATGGTCCGATTCGTTCTGCGGCGACTCGCTGAGTCCGACGAAACGGTCGCGCAACGGTAGGGAAAGAATCTATAACATTTTCAGACTTACTGTAGAGCGGGGTGAGTTCGTCAGGGCATGGCTTTAGCCATGCCGAAAAGACGCCCTCGCGGAGCGGGCTTTAGCCCCTGCGGTATGTCCCTCAGCGGCTGAAGCCGCAAGGAGGGGACGTTGATTTTGCACGCTGAACGGCACGACTGAAGTCGTGCCCTGACGTCCTCACAGAGTCCACACCTATGCCCAAAATGCTCTATCGGACTGGACTGGCGGCGGGGCCGGAAGGTTCGGTGGGGGGAACAAAGCCCGGCGGCTGGGTGGCGAAATAGCCTTTGCGCGCCCGCACGCGCAGCCCTCGCTTCTGCGGCTCGATCTCGATCTCGTGATACTTCCCGTCGCGGGCGCTAGTCGGCCGGTAAGAGATGCTGTACTGGCTGCGAAGCTCGGTGTTGATTGCGTCAAAGGCACTGTCCAGGTCTGAAAAGTTAAACGGCTGGAAATACCTTCCCCCCGACTCTTCGGCAAACTGCTGGAGCACCTTGTCGCCGGGCATCTTGACGCCGCGGATGTTGGTGCTGATGGTGTAGATAATCACCTCGGCCCGCTGCGCCACTTCCAGGGCCTGGAGGCGGCTGTAACGGCTCTGATTGTCCTCGCCGTCGCTTAGAACTACCATCGCGCGCCGGTAGCTCCCCAAGTCGGGCGCGCCTTCGAGCAACCGGTCGCGGCTGCCATAAAAGATGGCGTCGTAAAGTGCGGTGCCGCCGCCGGGCCGCAACGATTCGATCCCGCTCACCAGCTTGTCCAGATCGTCGGTGAAGTCCTGGACCAGTTCGGCCATGCTGTCGAAACTCGCCAGAAACGCCCGGTCCTTCTCCGGCCGCAGCAAAGAGCGCAGAAAGTCCGAAGCCGCCCGCTGCTCAAACGCAAACCGGTCGCGGATGCTGTTGCTGGTATCAATCAGCAACCCGACACGAAGCGGGACGCCTGTCTCCTGGGAAAAGGCGGTGATCTCCTGCGGCACCTTCTCCTCGACCACCTTGAAGTCTTCCTTGACGAGGTTCGTGATGATTTTGTTTTTATTGTCGGTGACGATAAACGGGACCGTGACCTCTTCCACGAAGACCCGGATGGGCGGAGCTTGGTCCTCGCGGCCCGCAGCCCCTTGCACAGGCCGGGGTTGCTGCGCCGACGCGGTGATGGCGCCCACCGTCCACAGAAATGTCACGAGCAACGCCGTAGGCATACCGTTTCTGCGGATGATTATACCCTGAATCTCCCGCCAATCCAATGGAAGGGATTTCAACTGCGCGAATCCGGAGATACCGCGGAGGACGCAGAGGGGGAAACCGCTGCGCTCCTCAAGATGACATCAAATGGCCTCTGCTAGGTCGGTTTCACCGTTGCTGTATAGCGTCATTTCTGCCTGATGACGTCATTCTGAGGGCCGACGCATTTGGTCGGCCCGAAGAATCTGCTTTTCCCACAATAGATTGCTGACCAGAAGGAAAAACAGATCCTTCGCTTCGCTCAGGATGACGCCATCACGTTTGTTATACAGCAACCCTGAAAATGGTGCAGGGCACGCTGCGTACTCTGCGGTTCAAGAGTGATCCGCCGCCGGGAATAACCGGGAGAGAAACGCCTCCAACTCCGGCGGCGACGGCGCGCGGACCTCAACCATATTATCAGTTCGCGGATGGCGAAAGCGGATGCGAGCCGCATGGAGAAAATTGCGGGGCAGCGTGGGCAACCCCGGCGGCAAATTCCCCGGCGCGCCGTAGAGAGTATCCCCAACGACAGGATGGCCGAAGCTCGATAAGTGTACCCGCACTTGATGCGTGCGCCCGGTGAGGATTTGCACGTCGAGCAGCGTAAAACCTCGGAACCGGCGGAGCACCCGATAGCGGCTGAGCGCTGCGCGGACACCCGGGCCGGGGCGGCGGCGGGTGGTCATGCGCGT
>Ga0155949_1023_pt1 | contig 32631 bp, 21 predicted proteins | sample RifCSPlowO2_02_FD_107603 | JGI IMG/M metagenome (GOLD analysis project Ga0155949, IMG submission 107603) | Acidobacteria bacterium RIFCSPLOWO2_02_FULL_61_28
CTTCGCAGCTCCTGTTGTTCCATCCGGCCAGTTTGCCGGTTTCCAATAGGAACTTTCTACTTTGCTGCATCAGGAACTTATCACTTTGCTGCGACACAATTCCGCTTTCTTCTTGACAACCTTTCCTCCTGGGTTAGAATAGGCCACTATAATTTTTCACCGCCGCTTCTCCCCCGAAAGATTGCTGCTCGCAGTCGTGCCGGCAGCAACGAAGCGCCGGGAGGAGGAACCCCATGCGCTCTCACGCATTCCCGCGTAGGATGCCCTTGTTCGTTGCGATGTGGCTGGCCGTTCTTGTTGGCCTAGCCGGTCTTCCCACACCCTCCCGTGCTCAAGGCATCGAATGGATTCGCCAGTTCGGGACCAGCACCGAGGATCAGGCAGCCGGAGTGGCTAGGGACTCTACCGCCGTCTACGTTTCGGGGTTTACCTGGGGCGTCTTTCCGGGACAGACCAATGCCGGATTACAGGACGCCTACGTCCGCAAGTATGACGCCAACGGTACGGAACAGTGGACCCGCCAGTTTGGAAGTACAGGGGGAGATCGGGCCTTTGCAGTAGCCGCCGACTCGACCGGCGTCTACGTCGTAGGATGGACTAGCGGTGCCTTGCCGGGGCAGACATACCTCGGTGGAGTGTCCGACGTCTTTGTGCGCAAGTACGACGCCAACGGAAACGTGCTGTGGACCCGCCAGTTCGGGACCGCCGCCAGAGACGGAGCCAACGGGGTGGCCGTGGACGGGAGTGGCAGCGTCTACGTCGGGGGATATACCACGGGCACTCTGCCGGGACAGCTGACCAACGCCGGATTGTACGACTCCTTCGTGCGGAAGTACGACACGAATGGCACGGAGCAGTGGACGCGCCAGTTCGGCCAGCTCCCCACAGGCGACGATGCAGTACACGGAGTGGCCGCGGACTCGACCGGCGTCTACGTCGGAGGGAGATTACTCGGCACGCTGCCGGGACAGACCGCCGCCGGAGGATATGACGCCTTCGTGCGTAAATACAACGGCGGCGGGACCGAGCAGTGGACCCGCCAGTTCGGGACCACAGGCAACGATGCAGTAAACGGATTGGCAGCGGACTCGACCGGCGTCTACGTCACAGGAGGTACCGAGGGCGCCCTTCCTGGCCAGACCAGCGCCGGTCTGGGTGTCCGCGACGCTTTTGTGCGCAAATACGACGCCAACGGCACAGAGCAATGGACGCGCCAATTCGGCACCAGAGCCCAGGATGAAGCTTTTGGAGTGGCTGCCGATGCAAGCGGAGTTCATGTCGTCGGGACTGCGGGCTTCGCCCTGCCGGGACTGCCCAGTTCAACCGTGGGCCAAGTCTTTGCGCGCAAGTACGACGCCAACGGCGCCGAGCGGGCGACCCAGCAGTTCGGCGCTGGTGGCAGCGAGGCGGGTACTGGAGTGGCCGCCGATGCCACAGGCATCTATGTCTCTGGGCATACCAACGGACGCATTCCCGGGCAGACTTTTCTTGGATCATCGGATGCGTTCGCGGTGAAGCTGGGAATTCCTGCCGAGCTGATCGTGCGGCCGGAGGGGTTGAAGTTTTCCGGTCTGGTGGGAGGCAGTGCCGATCACCAGGCTTTGCAAATCGGCGCCAGCGGGGGGGCGATTGCTTGGTCGGCGACCGCAACACTGCTGAATGGGACGGGCTGGCTCACCGTTTCTCCGCCAAGCGGTACGGCGACGGCAAGCACACCGTCCAAAGTCGGCGTGGAGGTCAACTTTGGAGCGTTTGCGGAGGCGGGCCTCTATCAAGCTGTAATCGTCATCCGGGACACCACCAGAGGCGCAGCGGTGCGCGTGCCGGTGGCGGTGGCGGTGAGTCCTGCCCGGAGCCGCTTGCTGTTGAGCCAGTCGTCGTTCGTCTTCCGGATGCGGGAAGGCGGCGCCGCTCCGCCGCAAACGTTGCGGATTTTCAACGGAGGACTGGGAGACTTGAACTGGACGATTCCGGCGAATTTGACCGCGCCGCAGAACTGGCTGCGATTTTCGGCCTTATCGGGAACCTCCAGTGCGGGCCGGCTCGGGGCCTCCTCGACCATCCTGAGCATCAGCGGGACGGGACTCGGGGCGGGTGTCTATCAGGCGCTGGTTCCGGTGTCGGCGCCGGGCGCGACGAACGACCCGCAACTGGCCTCCGTCACTCTGCATGTGGTTCCCGCGCCCACGGCTGCTTCGGCCGAGATGTCGCCGAACGGCATGGTCTTCGTCGCCGGGCAAGGCGGCGCGGCGCCCGCGGCGCAGACCCTGACCGTCAGCAACAACGGAGGCGGCTCGCTGAGCTTCCAACTGCAAGCCACGACGGTTTCCGGAGGCAATTGGCTGACGGCCGCTCCGGCGACCGGCAGCGCCGCAGCGGGGCCGGCGACCGTCCAGGTCTCGGCGAACCATGCGGGGCTGACGGGAGGCATCTATCGCGGCCGGATCACGGCCACTTACTCCTCCGGCGGGACCGAAGACACGGAAGTGGTTCTGGCCGTCTCCACCGATCCGGTGGCGCCGCAGCGGGAGCTTCCGACGGCAGCCGTCTGCGCGCCGCAGGAAATGGAGCTGGTCATTACCTCGATCGGAAACGGTTCGGTCCTCTCGGTTTCCTTCCCGCGGCCGCTGCTGGCGACGGTGGTGGACTCCTGCGGGAGCGCGGTGAGCAATGCGACGGTGGTGGCGAACGTGGAAACCCGCAGCATAACGCTCCGGGGAGTGGGCAATGGGCTCTACAGCGAGACCTGGACGCCGGAACGGGAGTCGTCTTCGGTCGCCGTCTCCTTCACTGCGCTCCATTCCACGTATTCGACGGTGCAACGTTCCGTCACGGTCTCGACCGTGGCCGCGGCGGGGCAGGTGAGTCTGCCGGCGATGTTGCCGGACGGGGTCGTGGAAGGAGCCGGCTTCACGCCGCAACGGCCCCTGGCTCCCGGCGGGATCATCTCGATCTTTGGATCGCGGTTTGCGGCGTCGGACAGGTTTGCGACCCGGGTTCCCTTGGAGCGAGACTTGGACGGAGTGAGCGTCCGCATCGGCAACGAAAACGCGCCGCTCTATTTCGCCGGTCCGTCCCAGATCAACGCGCAGATGCCCCTGGGCGTTCAGGCCGGGGGCAGCGTTTCGGTGGTGGTGAACGTGGGGGGGAAGCTGACAGCGCCGCAGAGTTACGCGATTGCTCCGGCGCAACCGGGAATCTTCATCGCGGGGTCGAACGGGGCGATTCTGGACGGGCAGTCGCGGCTGATTACGGCGGCGAATCCGGCCCGGATTGGCGACACGCTGCAAATCTACACGACGGGATTGGGGGAGACGGACCCGCCGGCGAAGACGGGCGAAGCCGCCCCGGCATTTAGCCGCGTGCTGCTGCCGGTGACGGTAACGGTCGGCGGCATAGAGTCGCCCGTGGTGTATCAGGGGCTCGCGCCGGGCTTTGTGGGCTTGTATCAGGTGAACGTTGTTTTGCCGTCCACCGTCACTCCGGGAGACGCCGTGCCGGTGGTGGTGCAGCAAAACGGGATCGTGAGCAATCCCGACCTTCCCGCCACTATTCCCGTCCGCTGACCCATGGGGTGGCAGGGCGGCATTTGGCAAGGAGTTCGCATCGGAAGGGCACGCCCTGCCCGATCCAATCCCCGACCCGGAGAGCAGCGAGCCGGACTATAACGTGCCGGTGACGCTGGAGAAGCTCTGAGATGAGTTGAGCCGGAATGATGTTTGCTTTCTCCGAGCGATTCATTTCTTTCCTCTTACGGCGAAGAGGATGGCCCAATCGAAACTTGTGGATGAAAATGGGAAATAGAAGCCGTATTGCTCTTGACTTGCGCAAACGGACACTATAGCGTCTTAGGGACGTTGCACCGAAATTCTCTCCCTTTCGCATTCCGGATTGAACCAGGAGCTGCTGTCCAACCTGTCTCCAGGAGCATTGTCATTATGAAATTCTTATTGTCGCGTCGCCTTTGTAAACTCATTGGGGCAGTGCTTTTCTGCTCCTCGATGGCTCAGGCCCAAGGCATTATCACCACGGTGGCGGGAAGCAGCCCCAACGGCGGCTTTTCCGGTGACGGCGGCCCGGCCACCAGCGCCGGGTTGTTCCTTCCCAGGGGAGTGGCGCTGGACGCCGCGGGCAACCTGTACATCGCCGACTCCAGCAACAACCGCGTCCGCAAGGTCACCCCTGGCGGTACTATTACAACAGCAGCGGGGAACGGACAGTTCGGCTACTCCGGTGATGGCGGCCCGGCCACCAGCGCCACGATCGTTCAGCCGTACGCTGTGGCGTTGGACGGCGCGGGCAACCTGTATATCGCCGACTACGGCAACAATCGCATCCGCAAGGTCACTCCGGGCGGGACCATCAGCACGGTGGCGGGGAACGGGACTTTCGGCGCCGCCGGAGACGGGGGGCCGGCCACCAGCGCAAATTTGAACAGGCCTTATTCCGTGGCGGTGGATACCGCGGGCAATCTTTACATCGCCGACTTTGGCAACCAGCGGATCCGCAAGGTCACCCCTGGCGGGATCATTTCGACGGTGGCGGGGAACGGGGGCACTGGCTTCTCCGGCGACGGCGGCCCGGCGATCAGCGCCCAGCTCAACAGCCCCTGGGGAGTTGCCGTGGACTCTGCGGGCAACCTGTACATCGCCGACAACCAGAACAATCGCATCCGCAAGGTCACTCCGGGCGGGACGATCAGCACGGTGGCGGGGAACGGGACCATCGGCTTTTCCGGAGACGGCGGCCCCGCAACCAGCGCCCGGTTGTCCAATCCTCGGGGAGTGCTGGTGGACTCTGCGGGCAACCTGTACATCGGCGACTCCTTCAATCACTGCATTCGCAAGGTCACTCCTGGCGGGACCATCAGCACGGTGGCAGGACTTGGCGGGAACCCTGGCTTCTCCGGCGACAATGGCCCAGCCACCAGCGCCGAGCTCACCTATCCCGAGGGAATGGCGCTGGACGCTGCGGGAAACTTATACATCGCCGACTCCACCAACCATCGCGTCCGCAAAGTCACCGTTGCCGCGCTACCGTCCGACATCATCGTTTCGCCCCAATCGCTGAGCTTTTCCGGTCTGGTGGGAGGCGCGTCGGATCGCCAGGCACTGCAAATCAGCACCAGCGGCGGGACGATTGCTTGGTCCGCGACCGCAACACTACTGAACGGGACAGGTTGGCTGATCGCTTCGCCGCCGAGCGGCACGGCGACGGCGAGCACACCGTCTCGGCTGGCCGTGGAAGTAAACTTGGGAGCGTTTGCGGAGGCGGGTCTCTATCAGGCGGTGATCGTAGTCCGAGACACCGCCAGAGGGGCCTCGGTGCGCGTGCCGGTGGCGGTAGCGGTGAGTCCCGCCCGTAGCCGCCTGTTATTGAGCCAGGCGTCGTTCTTATTTCGGGCGGTGGAAGGCGGCACGGCTCCGTCGCAGACGTTGCGGATTTTCAATGGCGGGTTGGGGAGCTTGTCCTGGACGATTCCGGATAACTTGACCGCGCCGCAGAACTGGCTGCGCTTCTCGGCCTTGTCGGGGACGGCCAGCGCGGGAAGAACGGGGGCCTCCCCGACGACGCTGAGCGTGAGCACGGCGGGGCTGAGCGCGGGAGTGTATCAAGCGCTGGTTCCGGTGTCCGCGCCGGGGGCGACCAATGATCCGCAACTGGCGTCGGTAACGTTGCATGTCGTGCCGGCCGCGACGGCGGCTTCCCCCGAGCTTTCCTCCAATGGCCTGCTGTTTGTCATCGAGCAGGGTTCGATCACCGTGCCGGTGGTGGACTTGTTTGCCAGCAACGTCGGCGGCGGATCGGTGGCGTTCCAATTCCAGGTTACGACCGAGACGGGAGGGAACTGGCTTTCGGTCACGCCGGCGAGCGGAACGGTGTCCTCGGCAGCGAGGTCGGTGAGTATCGGCGTGGATCTCAAAGGATTGGCGCTCGGGATCAACCGGGCGCGGATTACGATCACCTTCACTCCCGGCGGCACGCGGGAGGTGGAGGTCGTGCTCGTGATATCCGGAGATCCGATTATTCTGGCGCGGGACCTTCCGGGAGCGGCGGTGTGCGCGCCGCAGACGATGGACATGGTAATTTCTTCGGTAGGGAATGGTTCGGTGGTTCCGGTTTCCTTCCCGCGTCCGCTGCTGACGACGGTGGTGGACTCCTGCGGCGTGGCCGTGAGCGATGCGACGGTCGTCGCCAGCGTGGAAGGAAGGACTATCCCGCTCCAGTCCGTCGGGAACGGCCTCTACAGCGGGAACTGGGTGCCGGAGCGCCAGTCGGCCTCGGTCGCGATGTCATTCACTGCGCTGCATTCGACGTATTCGACGGTGCAGCGGACGGTGACGGTTTCCACCGCGGCCGCGGCGGGGCAGGTGAGCCTGCCGGCGATCTTGCCGGACGGGGTCGTGGAAGGAGCGGGCTTCACGCCGCAACGGCCCCTGGCGCCCGGCGGGATCATTTCGATCTTTGGATCACGCTTTGCCGCCTCCGACAACTTTGCCAGCCGCGTGCCTTTGGAGCGAGAGCTGGGCGGCGTGAGCGTCCGCGTCGGCAATGAGACCGCCCCGCTGTATTTTGCCGGTCCGTCCCAGGTCAACGCGCAGATGCCCCTGGGCGTCCAGGCCGGGGGCAGCGTTTCGGTGGTGGTGAACGTGGGGGGAAAGCTGACAGCCCCGCAGAGTTATTTGATTGCGCCGGCGCAACCGGGAATCTTCATCGCGGGGTCGAACGGGGCGATTCTGGACGGGCAGTCGCGGCTGATCACAGCGGAGAATCCGGCCCGGATTGGCGACACGCTGCAAATTTACACGACGGGTCTGGGGGAGACGGACCCGCCAGCGAAGACGGGCGAAGCGGCCCCGGCGTTTAGCAGAGTCTTGCTGCCGGTGACGGTAACGGTCGGGGGGGTGGAAGCGCCGGTCGTCTATCAGGGGCTCGCGCCGGGGTTTGTCGGCTTGTATCAGGTGAACGTCGTATTGCCGTCCACCGTCACACCGGGAGACGCCGTGCCGGTGGTGGTGCAGCAAAACGGGATCGTGAGCAATCCCGACCTTCCCGCCACCATCCCGGTCCGCTGACCGTGGCGACGGCAATCGTGATTTCCGACGCTCTTACCTGCGTTTCGTGCTAGACTAATTCCAAATGACGCATCTGGCGTGCGGTTCGACATTGCTCACCGCCCTGAGCGACAGTCGAATGGGGAGTCCGGTCATGCGGCGTTTGGTCAGGATCACAATGAAGCTCGGCGAGCGAATATCACGGACCCGCTTGCTGTTGGTCTTGCTGCTGTTGTTTTGCGGCGTAGGGGTGCTTGTGCCGGCCGCGGTGTTCTCGCAAGCGACGACACCGTCCCAAGCTCCGTCTTCAGCAAATCCGGGGGCAACTCCGGCGGCAAACGCGGCGAACGAATCGCAGGAGGAGCAGCGCATTCGCATCCGGGTCGAAGAAGTCCAGCTCCCCTTTTCGGTCTTCGACAAGAAGGGCGGCCTGGTGCTCGACCTCAAGAAAGAGGACTTCACGGTCTACGAAGACGGCGTGCCGCAGGAGATTCGCTATTTCAGCCCGCCGGCGAACTTGCCGCTGCGGTTTGGAATCCTGATTGACACATCGTCCAGCGCGCGCTCGCGGCTCAAGTTTGAGAAGGAAGCCGCGATGCAGCTCGGCTACTACGTGCTGACGCACAAGAAGGACCACCAGGGTTTTCTGATGACGTTTGACCACGGCCCCGAGGTGATTCAGGACTACACCACCGAGCCGGATCACCTGACCACGGCCCTCGACAGCTTGCAGGCCGCCGGCGGCACGGCGTTGCTCGACGCCATCATTGAAGCCTGCCAGAAAAATCTGGCGACGGCCCCCGGGCCGGGCATTCCGCGCCGCGTGCTGATCGTCTTCAGCGACGGAGAAGACAACTTGAGCAAACACAGCCTGGAACAAGCCGTCGAGGTGGCCCTCCGCGCCGACGCCCGCATCTTTGTCGTCAGCTCCAACGGCTACGGGCAGAGTGCGCCGGGCCAGGCAACCCTGGAGCGGCTGGTGAAGGAAACCAACGGCCAGATGTTTTCCCCGTTGAATGATCTGCCGAGCGCCGCCTTTGCCACCGGCTATATCTCCAAACATCAGCTCTACGAGAGCCAGAACTCCGTGTATTCGCCCGGCACGGGCCAGTACACTTCCGAGCTTAACGTCGCGCTCACCAAGGCGCTGGAAGCCATCGGCAACGAACTGACCAACCAGTACGCCGTCGGCTACGTCCCGAAGAATAACAAACTGGATGGAACGTTCCGCAGCATCGAAATCCGGACCCGCCGCAAAGACGCCGAAATCCGCACCAAGAAGGGCTATTACGCCACGCCCTAGCCCGCATCCTAAGGATGCCCACCTTGATGACCCGATGGGAGTTTGAACCCGGACATACCAGCATCACCTTCGCCGCGCGGCACATGATGATCACGATAGTGCGCGGGCAATATAAGAATCTGAAAGGGACGCTCTATTTTGATCCGTCCGATCTGGCGCATTCCTCAGTCGAGGTGACGATCGAAGCCGCAAGTTTCTCGACAGAAGAGTCGGACCGTGACGCCCACCTTCGCAGCGCCGATTTCCTCGACGTGGAACATTTCCCTGCGATCCATTTCCAGTCCACTCACGTCGAAGCCACCGGGTACAGCACCTACCAGATTGCGGGTGACTTGACCGTCCGTGGAACGACGCGCCCGGTCACGCTCGAAGCCCATTGCGACGGCCCCGTGGACACGCCGTTCAACAACACGCGCATTGGATTCTTCGCAACCACCCGCATCCATCGGGAAGACTTCGGCGTGAGTTGGAATAATCCCATGCCGGGCGGCGGTTGGGTGGTGGCCAAAGAGGTGGAGCTTACCATTGACGTGGAAGCGATTCGAGCCGATTAGACCCGGTTCGAGTCATCCCGACAGGAAACCGATCGAGAAAGGAGAGGGCGCACGATGGAGAAGCGGCGCATCGGGTCGCTGGAAGTATCGGTGGTGGGCCTCGGCTGCAACAACTTTGGCTCCCGCGTGGACGCCGACACCACGGCGAAGGTCGTCGAGGCCGCGCTCGATGCGGGGATCAACTTCTTCGACACCGCCGACATCTACGGCGGAACCAAGAGCGAAGAATTCCTCGGCCCGCTGCTCAAGCCGCGTCGCAACGAAGTGGTGATTGCCACCAAGTTCGGAATGCCGGTGGACGAGCGGCGGCGGGGCGCGAAGCCCGACTACGTGCGGCGGGCGGTCGAAGACAGCCTGCGCCGGCTGCAAACCGATCGCATTGACCTCTACCAGCTCCATCAGCCGGATCCCGAAACCCCCATCGAAGACACCCTCGGCGCGCTCGACGATCTCGTACGGGCGGGCAAGGTGCACGAGATCGGCTGCTCGAACTTTTCCGCCGAGCAAATCCGCGAGGCGGAGGCCGTCGTGCAAAAAGGCGCGGCGCGGTTTGTGAGCGTCCAGAACGAGTACAGCCTCCTGCGCCGCGACGCGGAGCGCGACGTGCTTCCCGAATGCGAGCGCCGGGGCATCGCGTTTCTTCCGTATTTCCCGCTGGCGAGCGGCCTGCTCTCGGGAAAGTACCGGCGCGGCCAGGCCCCGCCCGCAGGGAGCCGCCTGGTGGCCTGGGAACGCTTCCGGAAAGTGCTCACGGACCAGAATCTGGACACGGTGGAATCCCTCCTCCAGTTCGCAACCGCGCGGAGACACACGCTGCTGGAGCTGGCGATCTCGTGGCTGGCAATGCGGCCGGCGGTGGCGTCCGTGATCGCGGGGGCGACCCAGCCCGGGCAGGTGAAGTCGAACGCCGCCGCGGCCGGCTGGCGGCTCTCCGCCGCCGAACTCGCTGCGCTGGATGCGATCGTGGCGGGGCCGCGCGAAGCTGTCCCGGGCCGGGCTGCTTCTTGACAGCCCTCCCATGCAAGTCTATCGTGGTGAGACATCCTGACAGAGAGAGGACATGAAGATGCCGATTTATATGGTGGATCGCAATTTGCCGGGAATCAGCCAGGAGCAGTTGGCGGGGGCGCAGAAGGCCGCCATTGAAACCAGCCGCCAGTTCACGGCGCAGGGGAAGAACGTCCGCTACATTCGCAGCATGTTTCTGCCGGAGGAGGCGCGTTGTATGTGCCTGTTTGAAGCTCCCAACCCGCAACTCGTCAAAGAAGTGAACGACGCCGCCAAGCTTCCCTATACGCGCGTCGTCGAAGCGAAAGATTTGACGCCGTAGCGCGCCGGCCGCCGGTTTCGGGAATTCTTGACGATGAGCCTACCGACGGAAGCAGGCGATCTCGAGGCATTTCTTTCCTCCGCAAAATCCATTTGTGTGCTGACCGGGGCGGGCGTCTCCCAGGAGAGCGGGGTGCCCACGTTTCGGGGCGCCGACGGGCTGTGGCGGAAATTTCGCGCCGAGGATTTGGCCACTCCCGAGGCGTTCGCCCGCGATCCGCTCCTGGTCTGGGAGTGGTACGCCTGGAGGAGGGAACTCATCCATCGCGCGCAGCCGAACGCCGCGCATATGGCCCTGGTGGAATTGGAAGACAGGATCGCGGCGCAGCCGGGCGGGCGCTTTACGCTCCTCACGCAGAACGTGGACGGGCTGCACGAGCGCGCCGGCTCGCGGAACGTCATCCGGCTGCACGGGAGCATCTGGCGGCTGCGTTGCACGCGCTGCGATACGGAGCGGGAAGATCGCGCGGTCCCGCTCGATCCGTTCCCGCCGCGGTGCGCTTGCTCCGCGCTGCTGCGGCCCGGGGTCGTCTGGTTCGGCGAACCGTTGCCCGAGCGGGAGTGGGCGCAAGCGGCCCAGGCTGCGGCGCAGGCCGATCTATTCCTAGTCGTCGGGACCTCAGCCCTGGTCCAACCCGCCGCATCCCTTCCGCTGATTGCCAAGCAAAACCGGGCGCGACTGGTTGAGATTAACCCGGACCCGACGCCGCTCTCGGACTTGGCCGATTGCGTCGTGCGCGGCAAGGCGGCAGAAACCTTGGGCAAGTTGCGGAAAGCATCCGAGCCGCGACCGTAAGGGAGCGGGCACAGTAATTTCGTGGAGATGAATCGTATGGCCCGCTTGCTTACGCGCGCGGCTCGGATTGAACCGAAACGCCTATGAAGCTCGCGTACCTCGACTGTTTTTCCGGCGTCAGCGGTGACATGCTGCTCGGCGCGCTGGTGGCAAATGGGGTCGCGCTGGCCGCGCTCGAAGCAGAGGTCTGCAAGATGGGCCTCGATGTCCGGCTGCGCGGCGAGCGCGTCAAGCGCGGAGTGCTGATGGCCGACCGCGTGATCGTCGAAGCGCCGCCGCAACACCACCACCGCGCGTATCCCGACATCGTGCGGTTGATCGAAGCCGCGCCGCTTTCCGCCCAAGTCCGGCAGCGCGCCCTGGCTGTGTTCGAGCGGCTTGGCCGAGCGGAGGCTGCGATTCACGGCTGTCCGCTGGAGAAAGTCCATTTTCACGAAGTGGGGGCCGTGGACTCGATTGCCGACATTGTCGGTGCTTGCGCCGGAATCGAATTATTAGGCGTGGAATCGCTTCAATGTTCCCCGCTCAATCTCGGCGGCGGGACCGTGCAGTGCGACCACGGCGTGCTGCCGGTCCCCGCCCCGGCGACAGCGGAGTTGCTCAAAGGCATCCCCGTCTATTCCTCCGGCATACAGGCCGAGTTGGTTACGCCGACCGGCGCGGCGCTTGTTGCCACACTCGCAACGACTTTCGGTCCTCTTCCGGCGATGGAAATTGAATCGGTCGGTTACGGCGCGGGATCAAACGACCTCGGCGAGTTTCCGAACGTCCTGCGGCTTTTTGTCGGAGAAGCGCCAATCCGAGCCGTCCCGCCAAGCGGGATAAGCGAGCGGGCCCCGCAGGACGGACTCGAGCCGCTCGTGATGGTCGAGGCGAACCTCGACGACATGAATCCGCAGCTCTGCGGGTTTTTCTCGGAGCGGGCATTCGCCGCCGGCGCGCTCGACGTTTTCTTTGCGCCCGTGCAGATGAAGAAGAACCGCCCGGGGGTTCTGTTGTCGGTGCTCTGCCGCCCCGAGCAGCGGGACGCGATGATGGATTTGTTTTTCCAGGAGACCACGACGCTCGGCGTGCGCAGCCATGAAGTGCTCCGCCGGGCGCTCGAACGGGAGTGGGTCCCGGTCTCGACCGCGTATGGCGAAGTGCGGATCAAGGTGTCGCGGCGCAACGGCCGGATCGTCAACTTCAGCCCGGAGTACGACGACTGCCAGCGCCTCGCCACCGCCTCCGCCGTCCCGCTCAAAACGATTTTGCAGGAAGCCACGTTCGCGTTCTGGAAGGAATTCGGTTCCCGGTCGTGAAATGCGCCCGATTGAGGTTATGATTCTCTTTACGGGCAAGTGCTTCTGAGAAAAGGTAAGATTGGCCGCGCAAAAACATCATGCCGAAATTTTATCTGACAACTCCTCTCTATTACGTCAATGCCGCGCCGCATCTGGGGCACGCTTACAGCACCATCGTGGCCGACACGATCCGCCGGTACAAAAAGATGCGGGGCTACGATGCCTTCCTGCTGACCGGCACGGACGAGCACGGGCAGAAGGTGGAGCGTTCGGCGAAGGCCGCCGGGCTTTCGCCGCAGAAGTTTACCGATCAGGTCTCGGCGCTATTTCGAGAGCAGTGGCGGAGCCTGGGGATCGAGTTTGACGCGTTCATCCGGACCACCGAGAAGAGCCATGCGATCGCCGTGCGCAGAATCTTTGAAGCGGTCTGGAAGAATGGCTACATCTACAAGGGCAGCTACACCGGCGCGTATTGTGTGTTCGATGAACTCTATGCCTCCGAGGCCGGCCCCGGCGAGCCGTGCCCGGAGTGCGGGCGGCCGACGGAGACAGTCACGGAAGAGAACTACTTTTTCAAGCTCTCGGCGTTTCAAGAGACACTCCTCACCTATTATGACGAGCACCCCGAATTCATCCGCCCCGAGACGCGGCGCAATGAGGTGATCGCGTTTGTGCGCAGCGGGCTGCGCGACCTCTCGATCAGCCGCACCACGCTCAAGTGGGGGATTCCGCTGCCCAAAATCGAGGGCGACGGCAAGACGGGCCCCGACCATGTATTCTACGTCTGGTTTGACGCGCTCACGGGCTACCTGAGCGGGATCGGCTACGGCGAGGACAAAGCTCCCGCCGAATCTTTCGAGCGGCTCTGGCCCGCGGACCTGCACCTGGTCGGCAAAGAGATTCTGCGCTTCCACGCGGTCTATTGGCCGGCGTTTCTTCTGGCGGCGGGGCTGCCGGTCCCGCATCGGATTTTTGCGCACGGCTGGCTGCTCTTTGAGCAGGACAAGATGAGCAAGTCGAAGGGGAACATCGTCCAGCCGGGGCCGGTGCGGGAGGTGCTGGGGACCGATGCGCTGCGGTATTTTCTGCTGCGCGAAATCCCCTTCGGGCAGGACGGCAACTTTTCCTTCGACGCCCTCGTCGGCCGCTACAACAGCGACCTGGCCAACGACCTCGGCAACCTGGCGAGCCGCGTGCTGACCATGATCGCGCGGTACTTCAACCAGGAGATTCCGTATCCCTCGGCGCAGGCGCAGCACACGGGACAGGACCGGAAAATTCTGGAGACCGCCGAGCGGGTCGCCGCGCGCTACGAAGCCTGTTTTGACCGGTTCGAGTTTTCCGCCGGACTGGAAGCCGTCTGGGAGTTGATCGGGGCGGTCAACAAGTATCTGGTCGAGACCGAGCCGTGGGCGCTGGCTGAACACGGGACGCAGGAGGACCGCTCGCGGCTGGCTACCATTCTCTATACCTCTGCAGAGGCGCTGCGCATTGCGACCGTGTTGCTTGCGCCAGTCATGCCCGACGCAACGGGAAAAATCTGGCGGCAACTGGGGATGAGTTCGGACCTCTTCGCTCTTTCTTTCGAGGACCTGAAAAATTCTTCGCTTCCGACGGGAGAGAAGATCGGGAAAGTCGAGCCGGTGTTTCCGCGCCTCCAGAAAGAGGAGACCCTGCGCACGCTCCTGCGGTTGCAGGAACAGGCTTCCGCGAAAGGGCTTCCCGCCAAGGCGGCGGCGCCGGCGGCTTCGGGCCAGCCGGCCGCAGCGGAGAGAATTTCGATTGAAGATTTCTCGAAGGTGGACATGCGCGTGGGAGAGGTGCGAGCGGCCGAGCACGTCAAAGGCGCCTCCAAGTTGCTGCGGCTGGAAGTGGACATCGGGACCGAAGTGCGCCAGATCGTCGCCGGGATCGCCGACGCCTATTCCCCCGAAGCGCTGGTCGGCAAGAAAGTGGTCATCGTGGCCAACCTGGAGCCACGAAAACTTCGGGGCATTGAGTCGAACGGTATGATCGTGGCCGCCTCGGTCGGCAAGGAAGACCGTCCGGTGCTCGTGACCTTTGTCGAAGACGTCCCGAACGGAGCACGGCTGCGATAATGATTTCCGAGAGAACCGAGGGAGCCGAACAGGTTGTGCTTGCCGATTCCCACACGCACCTGGAGTTTCCCCAGTTTGACCCGGATCGGGAACAGGTCTTCGAGCGGGCTTGGGCGAGCGGGGTTCGATACCTCGTGGCTATCGGCAGCGGCTCGGGGCCGGATCGCTTGCGGGCAGGAATGGAGATGGCTGAGGGAAAGGACTGGGTCTTCCCGACCATCGGCATCCATCCGCACGAGGCGCGGCTGGCTACCGAAGAGCATTTCGTGGAACTCGCACAGTTGGTGGCGAATCCGCGAGTGGTGGCTGTCGGGGAGATCGGCCTCGATTATCACTACGATCATTCTCCGAGAGATGTACAACAGAAGGTTTTTTGCCGGCAGTTGGAGTTGGCCGAGGCGTACCGGCTGCCCGTCGTGATTCACTGCCGCGAGGCCTGGCCGGATTGCCTGCGGATTCTGGAAGCGCAGTGGAAGCGCACGAGCCTCGGCGGGATTTTCCATTGCTTCAGCGGATCGTTCGAGGATGCTCAGCGGGGACTGGATGCGGGGTTCTATATTTCGTTTGCGGGAAATCTGACGTTTCCCAAGGCGACGGATTTGCGGGGGGTGGCGGCGCGGGTCCCGCGAGATCGCGTGCTGATCGAAACCGATTGCCCGTTTCTGGCTCCGCAGCCGCAGCGCGGGAAACGCAATGAACCGGCGTTTGTTCGATCTGTAGCAGAGCAACTGGGAACGATTCACGGAGGTTCGGTCTCGGCGGCAGCCGCCGCGACCACTCGCAATTTCCTGGCATTCCTGGGGGAAAGGCAGCGGAGCAGCTCCCCACCGCCAGCAAGCCCCTAAAACAAGGCTTGTGCTTTTTCGCGGGAGCGGCTACATTAAATTTTCCGCCCACCCTGGCGAGTTATCGGCATGAAGAGCGCGCATCCCACCCCCGTCCTAGCCTGGCAAGAGGTCCTGGAGTCTATTCGCCCGGAGTTGGAGTTGGTGGAGCAACGGTTCCGCTCCGAGCTGGTCTCGAGTGTTCCGGCGGTGACTGCGATTGGGGAATATCTGCAAATCAGCGGCGGGAAGCGGCTGCGTCCGGCGCTGCTGTTGCTGGCCGCGAAACTGTTTGGAGCGGCGGGGCCGTCCGCCATCAGCCTGGGGGCGGTGGTTGAGATGATCCACACGGCTACGCTCGTCCATGACGATGTCATTGACGGAGCCGACCGGCGCCGCGGGCGCCCTTCCACCAACTTGCGCTGGGGGAACCACACCAGCGTCCTGGCCGGGGACTGGCTCTACATGCAGGCGTTTAAGAATGCCCTCCAGGAGCGCAGCTTTCACGTCCTGGACATTCTGATCGAGTTGACGCAGCAGATGGTCGAGGGGGAGCTGATCCAGTGGAGGATGATCGGGCGGCTCGACTTGACGGTCGAGGAGCACCTGGACCTGGTTCATCGCAAGACCGCCTGCCTGTTTGGAGCGTGCACGCGGCTGGGGACCGTGCTGGCCGGGCAAGACCAGCCGACAGAGTTTCTGCTCGCGGAGTACGGCACCAACCTGGGCATGGCGTTCCAGTTGGTGGACGATCTGCTCGACTTCACGGCGAGTGAGGAGGTGCTCGGGAAGCCCGTGGGCAGCGACCTACGGGAAGGCAAGGTTACGCTTCCGTTGATCTATCTGCTCGATCGCTGCACGGCGGAGGAGCGCGGCATGGTCGCCCGGGTCATCGAGGAGCGGGCATTTCAGACCGTGCCCTGGAAGGATTTGCTGGACCTGCTTTGGCGCTATGGGACTCCCGCCCGCGTCAAGGAGCAAGCCGGCCTCTATGCCCAACAAGCCCGCGACTGCCTGGAAGCAATCCCCGATTCTTCGTACAAACGGGCGCTGGCCGCCTTGCCGGATTTTGTCGTGAATCGGGAAAACTAGCGCGCCTCCGTCCCCTGGCTGAACGGTTCACAAGACTTCCTCTCTCGGTGAGCAGCAACCGGACTCCGATCAACACGATGAATCGCCATTCATCCCATTTGGCCTGCGGGCTCGTCAGCCCGCGCGGCCCGGAATCCGGGAGAACTTGACAAGGCTCAGTCATGCATCGCCGGGAGACGGAAATCAAGCTTCGCATCACGGACGTTCCCGCCATGCGGAAGCAACTGCGAACATTCGGTTTTGTTCCGATTCATCGGCGGGCGCTCGAAGACAACGTTCTCTATGACACTCCGGACCGTAAGCTGCGCCAGGTCCGCTCGCTGATCCGCCTGCGACATTACGCCGCGCGCTGGTTTCTCACCTACAAAGACACGCCGGAACCCGATCAGCACTTCAAGTCCCGAGTCGAATTGGAAACGGAAATCCAAGAGCCGCAGGCGATCCGATCCATCTTGGAAGTCCTCGGGCTCCAACCGGTGTTTCGCTATCAGAAGTATCGGGCACATTATCGGCAGCTCGAGCCTGGGCCAGGCAGACCGGGCGGGGAAGTGGCCCTGGACGAAACGCCGGTGGGAAACTTCCTGGAACTGGAGGGCAGCCGCGCCTGGATTGACCGCGTGGCGCGGCAACTCGGCTACTCCCGCAGCGACTATACGACGGCTTCCTACGGGGCGCTCTATCGGGAGGAATGCCGGAAACAAGGCCTCCCGCCGGGGGACATGCTCTTTGCCGAGCCGCCCGGCCGGAATCGCCGGAAGGTCCGGCAGGCTCAAAAATGATCGTCACGGCGGAAATTTCTTGACAATGAGGCGAGAAAGACCGTATTAAGGCTGAGGGGGCTTTGAATGTAGAGAGCGAGAGCAGTGAGCAGGTTTTCCTGGCCGCACTGGGGCGGCCGTCTCAAGACTCGCAAGCCTCCCGTGGCGAAAGGCCACGGGATTTTTTTGTTCGGCAGGATCGCTTTTTGGAAACGGCACTGGGACCTCGGTTGGGAGCATCCAAGAGGAGGGAGTCATTATGTTGTATTTGACCGAGATTCTGGAATTGCCTGTGTACGATGTATCCGGAAAGAAGATCGGGCGGGTCGCCGAGTTGGCCGCGGCGTCGGCCGCGCAGCCACCCCGCGTCGCGCAGTTCCTGCTCAAAGACGGAAAGGACAAGCCCCCTCTTTCGGTTTCGCTCGAAGATGTGTCGTCGGTCTCCGCAGATCGGGTTCGCCTCCGGATTTCGGGCGAGCGGGTGCATGCCTTCCAGCCCGATGACAGTTTGTTGTTCTTGCGCAAGGACCTGCTGGACCAGCAAATCATTGACGTGAACGGCCGGAAGGTGGTTCGCGTCAACGACCTTTCCTTCGACGAGAAGGTAGCCGATTCCCATCCTGAGCTGCGGATTCATGCCGTGGACATCGGGTTGGGCGGGGCGGTCCGGCGTCTGCTGAGCGGAGTGGTTCCCAAACCCTGGTTGCGGAAGATCGAGACGCGCCTGAAACAATCCGCGATCCCGTGGGAATATGTGGACCTGCTCGAGTCGGACCCCTTGCGGCGGGTGAAGCTGAACATCTCCCATAAGGTCCTGGCCAAGATGCACCCCGCCGATCTGGCCGACATCGTGGAGGAATTGGCCCCCAAGGACCGGCACGCCATCTTTACGGCCTTGGACAGCGCCACCGCGGCGGACGCGCTTTCGGAAGTGGATCCCCAGATGCAAGTTTCCATTGTGGAGTCCCTGGTGGACTCTCTGGACACCGCCCGCGCGGCCGAGATTGTGGATGAGATGGCGCCGGACGCCGCCGCCGACCTGCTGGCGGATCTGTCCGAGGAGACCATCAGCGGGCTTCTCCACGACATGCCGCGGGAAGAAGCCGAAGAACTCGGAGAACTGCTCGAGTTTGCCGAGAACAGCGCCGGCGGGTTGATGACCACCGACCACATCGCCCTGCCGGCCGAGGCGACGGTCGGGGACGCCCGCAACCTGCTCGTCGGCCTGCCGGAGCTTCCGGAGAATTTCAATACCGTTTTCCTGGTGGATGATGTGGGCCGGTTCCTCGGTTCCGTACCGCTGGCCCGATTCGTGGTGGCTTCGCCCCAACAGAAATTGGTGGACCTGAAAGCCGAGCCGTTGATGCGCGTTTCGGCAGAGGCGCCGGAGCGGGATGCCATCGAGCTGGTGGACAAATACAATCTGCTGGCGTTGCCCGTCGTGAACGAGCTGGACCGCCTGGTGGGCGTCATCACCGTGGACGACATCGTCAGCTTGCTGCGAAAGAAGGGGTAGGGAATCGGAGCGCCCAGGTCCCGGCCCCGGTACAATTCCTGTCGAGCGTGATGGTTCCCGATGAGATTCCTGAGGCGATGGAAGTTCCGCATCCTGATTTTTTTTGCCGTCATCGGTCCCGGCTTCATCACCGCCAATGTGGACAATGACGCCGGGGGAATCTACACGTATTCGCTGGCCGGCGCCCGCTACGGGTACTCCCTGTTATGGACCCTGATCCCCATCACGATCGTCCTCGCCGTGGTGCAGGAGATGAGCGCGCGCCTGGGCGCGGTGACCGGGAAAGGTCTGGCTGATCTCATCCGGGAAGAGTTCGGATTCCGCATCACGTTTCTGATGATGGTGGCGCTGACGCTGGCGAATCTTGCGAACGTAATGGGGGAGTTTGCCGGCGTGGCGTCGAGCCTCCAGATTTTCGGCATCTCCAAATACCTCTCCGTGCCCGCGGTCGCGGTTTTTGTCTGGCTGCTGGTGGTGCGGGGCACGTATAAGACCGTGGAGAAAGTGTTTCTTGTCGCGTGCAGCTTCTACGTTTGCTATATTTTTTCCGGCATCATGGCGCGCCCCGACTGGCTGGTGGCGGCTGAATCCATGTTCCGGCCGGGCCTCCGGCTGGAGAGCGGTCACCTGACGATGCTGGTCGGCGTCATGGGAGCGACGGTGGCTCCCTGGATGCAATTTTATTTGCAGTCCGCGATTGTCGAGAAAGGCGTGGAGCGGCGCCATTACGCCGGGTCGAAGCTCGAAGTGCTGGTGGGCTGCATCGCCAGTACGCTGGTCGCTTTTTTCATTGTGGTCGCCTGCGCTGCGACGCTGTATCTGAACGGCCGCCGCGATATCGCCGACGGGGCCGATGCAGCCCTGGCGTTGCGCCCGCTGGCCGGCGAATACGCCTCCGCCCTCTTTGCGCTGGGTTTGTTCAATGCCTCGGTTTTTGCCGCTTCGATTCTGCCGCTGGCGACCGCCTATTCGGTTTGCGAAGGGCTGGGCTTTGAAGCCGGAGTCAATAAGAAGTTCCGCGAGGCCCCGGTTTTTTACTGGCTCTACACGTCCCTCATTGTGCTCGGCGCCGGCTTGATCCTGATTCCGGGGATTCCCTTGGTGCAGGTCTCTTATCTCTCCCAAGTGGCCAACGGCTTCTTGCTGCCGTTTGTGTTGATTTTCATGCTCCTGCTGATTAATCGCGCGGACCTGATGGGAGAGTACACCAATTCGTGGGGATATAACCTTGTTGCGCGCGCGACGGTGGCGGCCCTGGTGTTGCTGACCCTGGCGCTTGTGGGGCTCAGCCTTTTTTGACGCGGGATGAGGAGACGCCGGGTTAACCCTGAAGCGATGCCAACGCGATGGTGAGCCGCATAACCGGGACCACCAGGTAGCGGTCCGACGGCAGGAGGCTCTCGAGAACCACCGCTGCGCTGGGCGCTTCCGCCTTGGGGTTTTTCTCGGCGGTCACCAGCAAACCGAACACACGGATGGGGACCTGAACTTTCCATTTGGCATTTTTCTTGGACATGGGAACCAGGCCGAGATTCACCGCCCGCTTCTCCGGGTCAATCGCCCAAAGAACATACTGTTGCCCTGCCCAACCCAATTCCTGGGCCGACGGGACATTCTCGATTTGAATCTCCATCGCGGCGGCTTTATCCTGCCACTTCACCTCGCAGATGCCTCTGGAGGTCAGCGTCTTTTCCGCGCCTCCCAGGTTCACCGACACCGTCCGGTCGGGAGGATAGGCAATGACCAAAAGTTCCCACTGGCCGCCGGGCAATTGTCCCGCTCGCAGCCCTGCCGCAACGACGAGACAGAAGCACAGAAGAATTCGTTTCCACCCACGCGCTCTCATGCGAAAACCCCACGGGAAACCGACCGCCGGATAGTCCCTAGATAGAATGGCACAAAGGAAACGCAGAAGGCAGACATTTTTTGGGAGCCTGTTTCCCCGCTTCGTCTTCTTTTCGGCACACGGCATTGCCGGCCTCTCAGCCTTTGGCGTCTCTTGATGTTGGGAATGGAGGAATCGCACGGAGAAGAATGGGCAGGGCGCTAATGGGTCATCGAATAGAGAAAATAGTTGATCCCAAACCGAAGGGCTTCCGTGGAAGGCTCCAACGGATACATCGGCTGATCAATCCATTCCCAGAAATCTCCGATGTCATTGTTGTGGTTGATGATCATACAGAGCCGGCCCCGCGGATCAAAGTACCCGTAGAATTTCGGCGGACCTTCCTGCCCGTACGGGGCGCTCACCTCTAGAGTCGGGATCTCGTAAAAGGTGTGGAAGGTCGGATGGTCCGCGGTCAGCTCGACAAAGCTGCGGTCGGGGAAAACCATCCGCATCTGCCCCGCGAACCAGTCAAGCCCATACTGGCCGTCGAAGTCGTCCACCATCGCAAATCCGCCGCGGTTGAAGTATTCGCGCAAGTTGGCGACTTCCCGCTCGGTCATGTTCATCTCCCCCACCTCGCTGAAGTAGATGAAGGGGTATTTGAAGATCTCCTCGCTGTCCAGGTTCACAATCACATAGGATTCCTTGGTGACGTTCATCCCCGTTGCTTCGTTGGCCACTTGCAAGATGTGTTCCTCGGCTTCCGGGTAGTCATGGGCCCAGCCTTCCAGGCCGCGGAATCCACCGATTCGTCCTCGCGCGCCCCCGGTGAAGCGAATCCGCGCAAAGATGAATTCGGTCCCCTCCGGCGGGCGGCGGTTCGTCTCGAGGTCATGCCAGAGCCGCTGGATTTCAAGAAATTGGCGCTGCGCGGTCCCGCGGGCGACAAAGAAAACCGCAATAATGGTCACCGCGACAGCGATGAAAACCTGTTTCCTCGACATACGGTTTGCTCTCCGACCCGTCCCGTAGGCTCCTAAGAACAACCTATGTTAGCTTCCCTTCCGTTGTCAATCCCAAAAACAGCCGGGACGGGCTGCGTCAGGGGTTGGCCTTTCCTGGGATAACGAGGGGGGGGAATTGCGACCTGCCCCGGCTTTGGCTTCAAATGCGAGTGGAGTGAAGCCGTCGCATCGGCTTCCGGGCCCATCGCTCAATGGTTAGAGGAGCGGACTCAGAATCCGTCCTGAGTGGGTTGCACCAAAATGCAGCATGGCGCAATTCCTTGGGTGCGTTGAAAGGATCACCCCCGAGGCGCCGCCCTTTCGCGACCGTGCGAGCAGAATTGCAGAACGTCTCTACAGGGCCTACAGGATTCTATTGCAGGTTCGACGGCATAAAGTAGCCGACCCTGTTATTCGCGGGCGAGCCGAACCACATCCGCCCCTGGGAATCGAGAAAGAATTCCCGCATGGTATTTTCCGAATACGGGAAAGGATACTCGATAACCTTGCCGGTTTTCGGGTCCAGACGTCCCACCACGTTCATATCCATGGAGGAGTACCAAATCCGGTCGTTCCTGTCGACATTGAGGGCGTATGGAGTTGGGTTTGCTCCGGGCAAGGGATATTCCTGGAATGTTTCAGTCTTGGGATCAAAGCGGCCGATCTTGCCGCTGCGGTATTCGCCGAACCACAAGAACCCTTGCGAATCGAACGCCATCCGCCTGGGGTAGGCGTTCGGAGTAGGTGGCGCCCAACGCGTTACCTTCCCCGATTTAGCATCCGCCCTGCCGATACTATTGCCGTCAGCCAGCACGGAGAACCAGGCGTTCCCGTCTTTATCGATCGCAATGCTATAGGACGATGGAATCTCCGGGTAGTGAGTAAACTGTCCAGTCTTGGGATCGAATCGGCTCAACTTGCCGCTCCCCCACACAATCCCTTCTTGATTAACCCGGACCGTGACCTTGCCCCCGCCATCGGTATCTACATACTCGGTGATTTTCCGCGTAACGGGGTCCCATCTCCCGATCCGATTGGTGCCTTGCTCTCCGAGCCATACCGCCCCATCCGGTGTGGGGAAGGTTGAATGAACGCCGGCCGCGTTCTCCTGAAAGGGGACCGCGAACTCCTCCACCTCGCCCGTCGCAGGATCGAGCCTGCCGATCCGATTTGCCGCACCGAAAAAGGGAATCCAAAAGTTCCCCTTGTTGTCCGGCGCTGCGCTCCAGGGAAAGCGGTTCGGCACGGGCATCTCGAAATCCACATAAACCATGTTCAGGGCTTCGTCGCTGACTGGCCGGACGAGTTCGCTATATCCGGGCATATCGGAGGGCGAAGGCAATTCAGAATTGGGACCGAAATGCTTTGTCAAATAGGCTGTCATTTCGGCGGCGTCCGCATCGGTGACATTTCGCATACGGTACTTGATCGTCCGCCTCATCATTTCAATGCCAGCAGCCCAACCCGCCGCATTTCTTGGCGCCTTGGCTGCGATGCGAGATTGAAATTGATGGCAGGCGAAACACTTCCCCATCAGCACCTCTTTGCCTTTTCCTTCCGGCAGCAACTTCTTTCCCTGGTGGGAGGTGAGATCGCTCCAGCGCACCTTTCCGTTCTGGAGGGAGAAGTCCATATGCAGCGATTTCCCATCCGCTACATTCACTTCGCTTCGCTGATCGTCGCCATAGCCGATCGCCTTGGCGCGAAGTTCATACGCTCCGGGCGGCAGGTTACGCACTTGGTAGCGGCCCTGGCTGTCTGACAAAACACTTACAGTCATTCTTGTTTCCGGGTTGCGCGCCTGCACGAATGCTCCGCGGAACGGCGCTCCTGCCGGGCCTTTGACGGTGCCGGAGATCATTCCATCGGATGCTCCGTTGGCGAACGACAGCGATAAAACTGTAAGTCCGAGAATTCTGGTAATCACCCTCATCATTTTTTCTCCTGGCAAATAGCTGCAACGTTTTGTTTGCTTCTGCAAGTCGCCAGGCGTCATCCCGCGCGGTTGATTGCTTCATGCCGATTCAACCACTTCGAAATAGCCTATTCTGTCTCCGCGAGCGCTGGCCCACCATCGGTTTGAGCCGGGATTCCCTATTGGCTCACAACAGTGCAAACTATACACGCTTCGAAGGACGCCAGCGCAGTATTTTTTCTTTGCGAGAGCCGTTCCGCATCGTTTGCATCCTCCTAACCGGCCCAGCGTCTGTGGACCGATTGCCGCAGTAGGTCCGCAAATGAAAACCGTGCATTGTTTGCCCGAGAGTCGGTAAGGTACTCTTGGATAGGTTCCCCGAATCTCAATCGTTCGTCCAACTCCCCCGCCGTGTGCTTCCGGACTGGCACCGGCGATTTCGGGGCAGGTCCAGAGCAACCGGAACATGCTACGCAACCTGGTATTATGTAAGATGGTTAGACCGCAGGCCGGGCCCATAGCTCAGCGGTTAGAGCGGCGGACTCATAATCCGTTGGTCCCTGGTTCGAATCCAGGTGGGCCCACCAACTTTTCAATAACTTGCAGCCATTGCTGCTGGCGGGCTGGTTTGTTGTGGGAGACTCTGTGTGAGACTTTCTGCTCGTTCGAGGACCCGGACGGCTTCTCGTTCCGGATTCCCCAGACTGTGAAGGTAGATCTCCGTCGTCATCCGGTGTTCGTGTCCCAGGAGCCGTTGGAATGTCCCCATGGAAACGTGGTGTCGTTCCATCAGAGAAGCACCACAATACCGCAGCGCATGAGGAGCTGTCAGGACCTCTTCGATCTCCGTTCCTTGAACAGTTTGTCGGAATGCATCTCCGTAACAACCATCTCGATCTCGAATCAGAAATCGTGGAGCGCTATCCCAGGGGAACGCCTCCAGCAACCGCTGCGCCGTCCATTCCGCAGTGGGATGAGCCGTGACGTTGGAATGCACGACTCTTCGGCGATGATGCTCAAGCACAACAAACACGAACTAGAGCCGGAAACTCAACGTGGGCACTGCGAAGAAAACGACCGAGACAAGCTGCTGGGCATGATTTTTCAAGAAGGCCCGCCACGTTTGGGAAGGAGGCTTGCGGTTTCGAGGCATGTATGTGGCGACGGTGGTTTCAGATACCTCGATCCCGAGTTTCAGCAGTTCCCCGTGAATTCGGGGCGCACCCCAGATCGGATTCGCCAAGCACATCTTACGGATCAGCGCTCGAACCTCGGCAGAAACTTCCGGTCGGCCGGGAAGACGTTTGCTCTTCCACTTCCAGTAAAGACGAAAACCTTTTCGATGCCAGGCAACCACAGTCTCCGGTCTGACGAGGACTAATGCCGAACGCCAGGCAGACCAAATCTTGGAGAGCCAAACCCAGAAAGCTCGGTCTGCGCGGCACATCTTGCATCGGAACCGGCGTCGGCGGCCCCATCGGGTTCGGTAGAAGCCATATGGAATGATCTCGGCAATCCGTCAATGCGTTTGCAGAGATTGCGTGTTGGGACAGCGGAGACTTTACATGGCACTGGGCCCCGTTCCTCGGTAGACCTGATAAACTCGAAAATAGGTCTTAAACCATATCACACGAACGGGTTGCAATTGCCACGCCGACAATTGATTGCGGAAGCACCGATTACTCTGCCCTCCGCGGCGTATCCAATGGTTCTTCCCGTCTGCTCCTGGCCGGTGGAACCGTTCCATGGCCCTCCACCGGAATAAAATAGCCAACGCGGTCATTGGGTTGGGTTCCCCACCACATGCGGCCCTCTTTATCTATAAAGAAGTCCCTGATCCCGTTCTCGGGATACGGAAAGGGATACTCCACCACTTCCCCATTATCTGGATTCAACTGCCCAATGATGTCCATGTCCATCGAGGAATACCAGACATGCCCCCGTTGGTCTACATCCAGACCATACGGAGTCGGGCTGGGTCCCGGAAGGGGATATTCCTTGAACGTTTCGGTTTTCGGGTCAAATCGAGCGATCTGGCCGGCCCGATATTCCCCAAACCACACCATCCCCTTCGAATCCACTTTCATGCGGCGCGGACCGGCATTCGCCGAGGGAGGTGTATATTTGGTGATCTTTCCAGTCTTGGCGTCCACCTTGCCGATGTAGCCATCCCCCATGTTGCTGAACCAGACGGTGTTTTCCTTATCCACAGTAACTCCGTAGGCGCTCGGAACTTCTGCGTAGTTGGTAAACTTTTCCGTCTTCGGATCAAACTTGGCCAGCGGCCCGCCGGTGGACCACACGTTGCCATCCAGATCAACCGCCAGGGTATGCTTTGATCCTCGTTCCGTTGCTGGTCCGCCCGGACTTCTCGGAGGGGCATCGTAAGCGGTCATCTTCCCCGTCTTGGGATCGAGTTTGCCGATCTTGTTCTGAGCTTGGTCGGACCACCAGGCATGCCCATCCGGAGCAGCCACGACGGAATGAATCGCCGCCTGGCCTGTGTAGGGCACCTGCCATTCTCGCATGGTGGCCGTCTTGGGATCGAGCATCGCTACCTGATTCCCGTTGTATTGCCAAATCCAGACGTTTCCCTCGGCATCGGGACGCCCCGTACCCGGAAATCGGCTTGTCCCTTTCAGTTTGAAGTCCACGTACGTGATCTTCATGGCGTCATCACTAAATGAAGCCGGATACTTTATTTCCCTGTACTGAGCCAACTCGGCCGGAGACCGTGGCAGTTCGGAATCCGGTCCAAATACGTTGCTGAGATATCCGACAACTTCCTGGGCTTTCGGATCATCGGCCGGCCACCGCAGGAAGTATCCAAACCGGTCCAGCATGATCCCTACATCTCGCCTCCAATACGCTTCCTCCTGCCGTCGGGGAGCTACTCGACTTTGAAAACCATGGCAGGCGAAGCACCGCCCTACCAGGACTTCTTTCCCCTTGCCCTCCGGCAATAGCTTGGCCCCTTCATAGTTAGACAGGTCGGACCATCGGACCATGCCCCTTTCCAATGAGAAGTCCATGGCGCTCGTCTGGTTCCCAGCCAGGCTGACGTTTTTTCGGGGTTCCACTTTGTACCCGACGGCTCGAATGAAAACCTCATATTCTCCGTCCGGCAGACTCTGGATGCGGTACTGTCCTTGTTTGTCCGATAAGGCGCTGACAATCACATCCGTCTTCAGGTTTCGCGCACGAACAAAGGCTCCCTTGAACGGTGTGCCGCTGGGGTCTTTCACAGTTCCGGAAATCGTTGAACCCCAGGCCGTGTACGCTAGCGATGCAAGCAAAACCACCAGACACATGCTGATCTTTGACAATTTCATGATCCTAACCTCCTCCATCTCTTTAGCAATTGCAATGAGAGTTTCCTTGGCAAGAGGAGGACCCGGTGTCCTCCTTCCCCTACTTTTCTCGCAATCTAAAACGACAACTTCATGCCGAACTGGATTTGTCGGGAGTCCGTTAAAGTGCTTGTTAAGCGCCCGGCGGATCCCTGCCGGGCACCACTGGAGGTGAACAAATTCGTACTCATGGCGCTGAAGGTCGGGTGATTGAAGACGTTGAAAGTTTCAGCGCGAAACTCAAGACGTACTGTTTCGGTGATCGGTGTAGTCTTCTTCACCGAAAAATCGAAGTTGAATTTGTCCGGCCCTTGCAGCGTCCCTCTCCCCAAATTACCGTGAAATCCCGCTGGCTGCAATACAAAGGCACAGGGATCAAAATACCGGCTCGGACCGCCCAGCTTTTGCCCCGCGGGCACTCCCGGGCAACCAGCCGTCGTGCCTTCATGGACCGCGTGGGTGAAGCCCGGCGCCAGGTCAGGCCGGTCGTTGCCCGCTCCAGTGGCGGCGCTCCGGGAACGGTTAAAACCGGTCTTGGGAGTGTAGGGAAGGCCGGTAGAGCTATCAAAGATGACGCTCACCATCCAACCTTCTAACAGCACATCAGCGAACCCACCATAGCCACCAAATGGCAGGTCATAACTGAGATTGCTTACGAACCGGTGGCGGATGTCCTGGCTGCCGCGGCTCCACTCACTCCTCATATCATAAACAGTCTGCGCGCCGCCCGCATCGTTGAGTCCCTCCGTGCTGCTAGTGAGCGAGTCGACTGCGGTGAGCACCTTTGCCCAAGTGTAACTCATCTGCCCCCCGAAACCGGAAGCGAACCGGCGCCTGACGTTCAGGCTGAGCCCGTTATACCAGGAGTTGGTGTCGTAGGACCTCCGATTCATACCACTGAAGACTGGATTCATGCGACCGCCGGTGGCTGCATAGAAGAACCTTCCGTCAACCAGCGTCCAAGGCTTCCCATTGACATCTGCTCCCCGGTTGAGGTGAGTGGTGCGGGAACCGGAGTACGTGGCAGAGATCATCATATTGGAAAGGATCTCGTGCTGAATGCCGAAGGTCCAGTAATACCGGGTAGGGGCGTTGGCCGGAGAAGCATAGTGGGCCATTGAATTTGGCACGTCGCGCAGAACTAAGGCGGGGTTTTCAAAAGGAAGGGGGAAAGCGATCGGGTCTGTGCCTTGTATCAGAGTGACATCTTGGGTAAAGGGAGATTGGCCGGCAAGTGTTATTCCCATCCTTTCCTCGGGTATGATCATGGTGTAGAAAAGACCACCACCGCCCCTGATGGAGGTTCTGCCAGTCGAGAACGGGTCCCAGGAAAACCCCAGCCGGGGAGCAAAGTTCTTTTTTTTGGTTTCAAAGAAGACGTTATCAATAATCGGCGCGGTTGCCGTCAGGGGATCACCCTCAATCCGCGCTGCTTTCCCGTGTTTTTCTACTGGTGTGGTGGCCATTTCATACCGCAGCCCAATGTTCACCGTAAGGTTGGAAGTTAATCGGATGTCGTCTTGGATAAAAACACCCACCAGCGTGCTCCGCAGCGTTCGGATATTATCCAAAAAGCCCGGCTTGGCGCCGCTAAAGGTCACCGGAATGCCCCTCAGAAAATCCCCGACGGTTTGAAAGGTCATTTGCCCCACCTGGGCCCCACCGCTGGAGTTTTCATTAAACCGATACCGCCTCACCGTACCCCCAAAGGTCAGAGAATGCGAGCCCCGCTGCATGGAAACCTTCTCGCTGGAGTCAAAAATCTCCAGCATAAATAACCGGGGATCTTCTCTCCGACATCCCGGACAAGACCCCACGCTCAACGCTGGTGTCCGGATGGAAAAGGGACCGACCCTGTCGGCCGTCGTCAGAAACTTGTAGTCTGCCGGGAAAGGATAGATATCCTCGCTAGTTCCCGTGCCGAAGGTCCTTGTGAATCCAAGTGTGAGGATGTTCACGGCGGTCGGGCTCAAAACGGTATTCAGTCTGAGCGTCGCAAATTGATCTCGCCGCCGGGCAAAATCCCTAAAAACGGGGATCGGCTCCGGCCTGGTTAAGCGGGAATTATCAATCGTGTACCGGCCAAAGAGAGAATTTGTGTCGGAGACCTGGTAGTCAATCCTGCCCATCATGTAATGCTGGTTGATGGAGGTCAACGGATTGTGGACGAACTGCCCGGTGCCGTCACCAAAGTCCAAATTGCCTGGAACATTCGGCAAAGGCAAGGAATCAACCATTGGTTGGGCCGCCGGATTGATCGGGACCGTGCCGGTAGGCAAAATCCCCCGGTGAGCATCCGCGTTGGGTACCGTGACGACAGTGGATTGGATTTCCTCTCCAACAGAGATTCGATGTTTCCAAAAAAGAATACCCGGTCCCGCTGGATGGGCCCTCCCAAGGCGGCTCCGAACTGATTTCGCTTAAAAGGAGGGATTGGCTCATCCTTTGGGTCAAAATAGTTCTTGGCATCCAAGGAAGAGTTGCGGAGAAACTCAAAGACGCTGCCGTGAAACGTGTTGGTCCCGTTGCGAGTCACCAGATTGACCACCCCGCCCAGAGCCGTGCCGAATTCGGCGCTGTAATTGCCGGACAGGAGACTGAACTCCTGGATGGCTTCCACACCCATGCTGTTGCCTCCCGCGCCCGCCGGCGTCCTGGAGGTGTAATCATTGGCAATGGTTCCGTCAATCAGAAACAGGTTTTCCGAGGGCCGCTGCCCTTGCACGATCAGGTTGAGACCCGTACCCCCGGAAATGTTACCGACGTAATTGTTGTTGGGGGTGACGCCAGGCTGAAGGGTCGCCAACTGGGTGTAGCTGCGACCGTTCAACGGCAAGTCCCGCATGGTGCTTTCATCCACGAGGAAGGAAACAGTGGAGTCGGTGGTTTGCACCAGCGGGGCTTCCCCGGTGACCTCCACTCTCTCCGTCACCGCCCCCACTTGCAGTTGCAGATTCACCACGGCCTCTCGGCCGACGGTCAATCGGATCCCGCTGCGAACTTCGGTCTGAAACCCCGCCGTCTGCGCCTCGACGGAATAGGATCCCAGCCCGAGTTCCGGGATACGGTAGCGTCCGGCTCCATCGGTGGCTGTTTGCCTGACGATGCCGGTTTCCACATTGGTCGCCCGGACCGCTGCTCCCGGAACCGCCGCAGCCGTGCTGTCCGTCACCGTCCCGGAGATGGCCGCTGTTGTTTGAGCTTGTGCCAGTACGGAAAAGAAAATCCCCAAAACGCCTGCGCATAGAGGGACCACACACCGATTTGCCTTAAGATTCCTCCGATCCATTTCGCCCCCTTCCCAAAAACATGTCCCTAGACTGTCCGTCGTGAAACTAAGTTATCGGGAAAAACATTAAGACTTAAAATAGAGCGGTTTGTGATAAGGAGACACCGGGATCTGTTGACATCCTTTGTGCCAAAAACAGGAAAGGGGAGTTTATTGTCGAGGGCGCGGTGGAGATGTGATCTTGTGGCAGCGGAATAATCGAAGTTTCTTGGTGGAGACGGCGGCGTCGGTTGCGACGGAATCGAATATGCGAGTACCCGAAACGAAAGCGGGGCACGTCCTGTCTGAGGGTACTTCGTGGCGCCTATTCTTTGCATGGCGGGTACTCCTACAAGCCGCTCCCACCCGCCTAAGAATACCCCGACGCCACAGACACACTAATCCCGATGGCAAAGCAATGTCAACAGAAAAACTGTTGTGCGGCCGCGGGAGTTGCAGATCATCGCCGCTGTCCCTACCGAAAACTCCATCTGGGATGAAAATCCCCGGATGGAACAGCAAGAGCAGCTTTAAGGGATTGATTCCTGGTCGAGATTCTGATTGGAAAAAACGTTAAGATTGAGGTCAGTGTTGGTCGTAATTGAACCCGCAAAAGCCATCGCTCCTCCCTGAGAAAAGACCGCAGCCTTCCACCTGTGCCTAACGAAAACTCCGTCTGCGGTGGAAAGCGCAGGTTGCACCGATCAAAAACCCGTCCGTCGCTATGAACTGTTTGAGTGGGAAAATACATCCGCAGATTTCCGGGAATTGTTTGGCCAAACTTGAAAGTGAATACCCTCGGGAAAAAGGAAGCTCCCTCTGAAAAGGTCGAGCGAGGTGTAGCCGATTTTGTAGTCGGTCAAAGCATCAAGTTTCATTCGAGATCAATAGGTTTCAACAAGCAGGCCGCAACAGCTTCCACAAGAATCACTTAGAAATAACAGAATTCAACAAGCTTCCATAGGCTTTAGAGCATTTTCGCCGTTGAAATATAGGGGATGAAAGTCGCCAGGGCATGGCTTCCCCTGGATTATTCATGAGAATCGCGGGAATGACAGCCCCGGAAGGGGCGGAACCATGTGGCCCACGGCGGCAGCCGTGGGAGAGCAAGCGATGGTGTGTCAGCCCCGGTAGGGGCGACCGACGACCCACAGACTGGTTCCGCCGGATTTCTGTCGCCCCTCCGGGGCTTGCTCGAAAACCAACCCCGCGTCCCACGGCTTGCGCCGTGGGCCAGAATCTGTCGCGCCTCCGGCGCTCGCTTTGGTGGAAGGTTCCTTCGCTATGGAGATTCATGAATAATCCAGGTTCAGCCATGCCGAAAAGCCGCGTCGTTTCCGCTGGGCTTTAGCCCCTGAGTCGTGTTCCTCAGCCGTTCGACTTCGCCCCTCGACTCCGCTCGGGACGGGGAAACAATACGGGCGTCCTGAGCCTGCCGAAGGGCGCTCACGGCCCTGAGCCTTTCGAAGGGCGGCTGAAGCCGTAAGGAAGAGGAGTTGATTGGACACGCCTTCCGGCCCGACTGAAGTCGTGCCCTGACGTCCCCACGTACTCTACACCAACCCTGAAAATGGTGTAGCGTGTACTCGAACGCAGCTGATTAGACCATGAAATCACGGGTCCATTCTGCGGTGTTCCAGATGGTGGGTTTTGGCGCGCTTCACTGATCGAAGCAGTGCGATTCAGAATTCTTCGATTGCTGCTTTCTGACCCCGAAGAATTCACGATGCCGATTTAATGGAGGTTCCCTCGCGGATTTCGTCGTTGCCACGCTCGACAATCTCATCGCCCACCTTGAGGGCTCCGAAGACCTCCACCAGACCGTTCACCGGGGCTCCGCGCGTGACGTTGACCCACTCCGCTTTGCCGTCCCGCACGCGAATCACGAACATCCGCTCCGTGGTAACGACGACGCTGCTCGACGGGACCAGCAAGGAAGTCCGGGTCATGCGCACGGGCCAATCCACGTCCGCGTACATCCCCGGAGCCAACCGGCCCGCCGGGTTCGGCACATCGAGTTCCACGGCCATGGAGCGGGTCCGGGTATCGAGTGTCTGCGAAACACGCGCCACAGTCCCCCGGAACGGCTGGCCTGGGTAAGCGGGAACCGTAAAAGAAACCGTCATCCCCCTGGCGACCCCGGCTACCTGGACTTCCGGGACAGGAACCACCAGCCGCAGGCGGGAACTTTGTTCGAGGTAGAGCAGAGGCATGGTAGCGCCGCCGGTCCCGGGTCCCACCAACGCTCCTGGATGCCCCATCCGCTCGGTGACCACGCCGTCAAACGGGGCCTTGACCTGAAGATAGGCTTGCAGATTTCTTAAGGCCTCGGCCGCGGACCGAGCCGCCCGGGCAGAGTTCGTTACCGCCTGCACGACTGCTTGCGCCGCTTCGACGCCCTTTTCCGAGAGCGTCAGCTCATTCATCGAGATGGCGCCGGGGGTGGCCGAGGCCATCTTGAGCATTTCATAGGTGGTCTGCACGGCGAGCAGCTTGGCTTGCGCTTCAGCGAACTGCAACTGCACGGCTTGCGCCTTGGACTCGGATTCCGCCACTTGCGCGTCCATTTCCGGGGCGACCAGCGAGACCAGCCTATCGCCTTCTTTGACGACGCTCCCGCGGTCCACGTGGACGGCCTCAACAAACGAGGCCACGCG
>Ga0155949_1168_pt1 | contig 32487 bp, 16 predicted proteins | sample RifCSPlowO2_02_FD_107603 | JGI IMG/M metagenome (GOLD analysis project Ga0155949, IMG submission 107603) | Acidobacteria bacterium RIFCSPLOWO2_02_FULL_61_28
GTAGCTGCCCACCGGCAACGCGGAGAACCGGTAGGAGCCATCCCCTGCGCTGATGGCCGTTCTGGTTTGCCCGGTCTCCACATTTCTTGCCGTCAATGTGGACCCCGGCACGACCGCGCCGCTGGAATCCTTCACCACTCCCAGGATTGTGGCAGTCGGCAGTTGTGCCCAGCCGGCAGAAATGAATAACCCTGCACCGAATAGAAAAGAAAGTGCGATCCCCACTCTTCTTTGCAGAACGTTTTCCATGATTCCTCCTTCGGATGACTAATGAATTACGCTGAGAGGTTAACGTCAGACCCGATCCCGGACAACGCGGTTCCTTCTCAGCGCCTTCACCCTTTCAGTCGCGGAAACAGCCGCTCCGCGTTCCCGCGGTCAATTGCTTGCAGGTCCCTGGCCGAAAATCCGAATTCAGCGAGCGGCTTGGTCGTCGTCTCGATCGGCTCCGGCGGGTAATCGGTTCCAAACAAGATCTGCGACATCGAAACGAACTTCGTCAGCGCGCCCAGGGGCGCTGGAAAGGTGGCGTGCGCGACTTCGTAGTAAAGCCTCTTCAGTTCGTAGAAAATCCCGTTGGGGATCCGGTCGGCGCGGTCCTTGGGAAATCGGTCTTGGATACGCCCGGCCATCACGGGCAGCACTCCGCCCGAATGGCACACGATGTAGCGAATATCGGGGAATCGGGAGAAGGTGCCGTTCAAAAGGAAACTCTGGATGGTGCGGGTCAGGTCGAAATCCCCCTCGCTCATCGAAGAGGGGCCGCCGGGAACGAGACTGGTGCAGCACGGCGGCACGGTCACGTGCAGAAATACAACGGCCTTGCGGCGATTCATCTCCTCGAACACCGGCGTGAAGGCCGGATCGCCCGGATATTTCCCGCCATAGCTGCTCAGCAAAACGATGCCGTCCGCCTTGAGCGTATCGTAGGCGTATTCCACCTCCCGCAGGCTGGCGTCCGGGTCGGGCAGCGGAAGGACCGCGAACAGCCCGAAGCGGCCCGGATGATCCCGGACCATCTCCGCGCCGTAGTCATTGCAGATTCGCGCCAGGCTGCGCGTTTCCTCCAGGTTTCCAAAAAAGATGCCGGGGGTGGTGATCGAAGCGATGGCGGTCGTGATGCCATACTTGTCCATCTGGTCAATTGAAGCGGCTGGCGTCCACTTCGAACCCGATCCGACGCTTCCCCTGCGCTTCACGTACTCCGGCGGATACATGTGGTGGTGCACGTCAATGCGGCGGGGGTTGGCGCGGTTCGCCGGCGGAGCCGTCTGCGCGATCAGCCCGCTCGCCGGCAGCACCATCGCTCCCACTCCGGCCGCGCCCAAGGCTTTCAGGAATTCCCGGCGCGAGGCGCCAGAGGGAAGCGTCGCATCCGTCTGCGGGTCCAGACACACGACAGCCTCGTCGCTCCCAAGAAACTGATCTTTCATTGTCGCTCCCTGCTGCGTTTTCTCTAAAAAGTAAACTTCAAGGCGAACTGCGTAATCCGCGCATCCAACGCGGCGAGAATCCTGCCGAACTGGGCATTGGTCGGAACCAGGTAGCCGGGCAAGCCCAAGGCCGAACCCGTGGGCGGGTTGGGCCGGTAGCTGTTGGTGAAGTTGAACGCCTCGGCTCGTACTTCCAGGTTCATTCTCTCCCGAATGGCAAATCGTCTCGAAAGGCCCAGGTCGAGATTCCAGGTGCTGGGGTTGACCAGACTGTTCCAGCCCACGTTTCCCAAAGAGCCGAATGGCGGTAGCTGAAAGGCCGCCGCGTTGAGGTATACGCTTCCACCTTTGCCCGACTTGTCCAGGTAGGCGTCTTGGAGCACCTGATTGGGCCGCTGCCGGGCAACTCCCGTCAGCGCCCGGTCCACGCCATTCAGGAGGACGATCGGCGTGCCACTGGTGAAGCGGTAAATGCCGGAGAACTGCCAGCCACCCAACAGCTTTCCAGCGGCAGTGTCGGAAAACCGCGGGGTTTGGGCCACGAACGAGATATTGGCCAGATGCCGCCGGTCCTGATCGCAATTGCCGCGATCAAAGTTGCGGTTGCCGGGCATGGTGTAGGTTTCATCCGCCGGCGGGCCATTGGAGTTAATGTCGGAATAAACGCCGATGCAATGGGACCAGGTCCAGTTCGCACTCACGCTTACGCCGCGGCTGAGCCGCCGCTGGAGGGAAAGCAGAAGGCCGTGGTAGATTTGCGTACCCCCGTCGTCAAATTCCGCCATGGGCCCGATAAACTGCCCCTCGGTCGGATTCAACAGCGAGAGACGGCGGCGCGCATCCGTATTGGCGATCGCGTTGCAACCCGTGAATACACCGGGGGGACAGGTGCCCAGAGGGCTTGTGCTCGGGACAATCTGGGCAGGATTGATGGCGTTCTGAGTCCAGATGTGCTGCGTGCGCGTTCCCAAGTAGGTCGCCGAGACGAGCCAAGCCTCCCCAAACTGGCGTTGCACACCGAGGTTCCAGGTGTAAAAGATTGGCGTCTTGAGATCATAGGCCTGCGAGAGAAACAATCCTCTGTCTGTAAACACTACATTCTTGTCAACCGCGTAGGGGAAAGGATTTCCTCGGCGAGAACCCTGCCAGGGATTGGCGAAGCCACCCGCAGGATTGGTGAGCACCGTCCGACCGCCCCAGGGGTTCGAGCCGGAAGCATCTTCGCGCCAAATCCCCGAATTGAAGGCATACCCGTAAGCGAACGAGGCCCGCAGCGAGGTTTTGCCATCTCCGAACGGATCCCACGCCAACCCCACACGCGGCGCGAAATGCGCCCATTTGCTGTTAATGCCCGTTTTGCCGGGAAAGCCCGGGTCGCCAGGATAGTGAAAACCAACTGGGGCATTCACGAACGCCGTGCTCCTGGTCCCCGCCGAGAACCGGTTGATGTCGAAGTTGTAAACGGCGCCATTGGGAACGTTTTGCGGGATGTACGGCTCCCAACGAATCCCCAAGTTCAGCGTCAGGCGCGGGGTCATCTTCCAGGTGTCGGTGAGATACATGTTCACGAACCATTGCGTGTTGCGGTGCGAGTTCAGAAGGCCTTGGAAGAAGCGGTTCACGTTCCCCATGAAGAAGTCCCCCATGCCCATGCCGGTCACCTGGCCGTTGAAGCCAAAGAAGGCCGTGGGGGCAAACCAGGTGGTTTCATTCACCCTTCCGTGCCAACTTCCGACGCCGAGGGTTATCTGGTGGGCCCCGCGAACCCAACTCACATCGTCGTTTACGGCGTAGTTGGTGGGCACCCAGTTGGAGCCACAGCAGAGGGCCCCGCCGCCGCCGCCGCCGCCAATCGAAAACCCTCCGCCGGCGCCGGCAACTTGAATGGATCCCAGGACGTCCGGTTCGACACACCACATATTGACACCCGCTGCACAGAACGAGAAGGTCTTGTTGGTATAGGCATAAGTCGTGGCCGTGCGATTGACCGAGATCCGAGCGGCGTTAATCATGTTGGGGTTAATTACGTAGGTATGCCCGAGCGCATGCGACTGGGCCAGGGCGCTCACGCCGTGCGTGGAAGAATTCAACAGGTTCTGCCCCGCAGCGCCGAGCGAAAAGCTATTGGGAATTTCTTGCGTGGTGGCCACAAACCGGAAAAACGCCGATTGCTTGTCGTTCAATTGCCAGTCAATCTTGCCTGTGTACTGGAACTCGTTCTGGCGGGTCGGCACGCCGATGGTCACCTGGCCGCAATCGTTGGGCGGCGACTGCTGGCTCTCGATAATTTTCCGGGCGATGAATACGGCCGGGGGTGAGAAGTTGGCCGCGGGATTGGTTTGGATATTGTTGATCCATCCCGGGCCTCGCAAGGTTCTCTGAATGCCCTGGTTGCAGGCGGGCGAGGCGAAAGCAGTCCAGTCTCCGTTGATCATGGCTGGCGTGGGAATAAAGCGGATTTGGCTGGCCGGGTCCGAACGCAGCGTGGTTCCCTGGAAGCCTCCGAAGAAAAACAGCTTATCCTTCCGGATCGGTCCCCCGATGGTTCCGCCGAATTGATTCCGCTTCAGCGTGCTCTGGGTAACCGAGAAATATTGCCGGGCGCTGGTCTTATCGTTTCGCAGGAATTCAAACAAAGCGCCGTGAAACTCGTTGGTCCCCGCCTTGGTTACCACCTCGACGGAGGAGGAATTCCCGCGCTGGGCGTTGAGCCCGCTGGTCTCCACTTTGAACTCCTGCGCCGCGTCCGGGAAGGGAATCGGCATAGTCACGCCGGTCAGGAAATTGAGGTGATTGGCCCCGTCGAGGCGGTAGTCGGTTCCGAAGGGCACCCCTCCGGCGATGCCGAAGAAGGGGATCCCGCCGAACAACCTCGTGCTCGACGTTGACGTCTGCACCGCCGCGCCGGCCAGGGTGACCAGGTCGGTCACATTGCGGCCGTTGAGCGGCAGATCCAGAATCCGCTGGTTCTCCACAACCTGGCCGACACCCGAGGTCCGCGTCTCGACCATCGCCGCGCTGGCTTCGACCACGACCTGTTGGGTCACGGTCCCAACTTGCAGCGCGGCATTGACGGTCGGGCTGCTGTTCACCTGCAACACGATGCCGGATTGCACATACGTGGCAAAGCCTTCCTTGCTGACCTCCAAGCGATACGGCCCGATGGGCAGATTGATCAGCACATAGCTGCCGTCCGCCTCCGTGATAGTAGTTCGGACCACATTCGTTTCGGACTGCGTCGCCCGGACCTCGGCGCCGGGCACAACCGACCCGCTGGCGTCCTGAACGCGGCCGTTGATTTGAGCCGTGGCCTGCGCCCAAAGGTTGGCGCAAGCCAAGAAGAAGACCAGGACAAGACTAACCAAGGATTTCACTCGGAAGTCCCTCAGGACTTTTTTCATGACTTCTCCTTTCCGTCACCCCCAGAGATTGACGCCGGGCTTCGGTCCCGGCGAACGCAGTTCGATTCCTGTGCTCCTCACGCTTTCAGTCGCGGGAACAATCGTTCGGCATTCCCGCGGTCAATTGCTTGCAGGTCCCGGGCTGAAAATCCGTATTCGGCGAGCGGCAAGGTCGTGGTCTCGAACGGCTCGACCGGGTAATCGGTTCCGAACAAAATCTGCGACATCGGAACCAGCTTTGTGAGCGCGGCCAGAGGCATGGCATAGGTCGCGTGCGCCACTTCGTAATAAAACTTCTTTACTTCCCCCAGCACGCCGAGGGGCGCCAGGTCCCTGCGGTCACGGGGAATCCGATCGTTGATGCGGCCGGCCATCACCGGCAGCGTTCCGCCCGAATGCACAAAGATGAAGCGGATGTCGGGAAACTTGGCGAGCGCCCCGCTCATAAAAAGGCTCTCGACGGTGCGGGTGGTGTCGTAGTCCACCTCGGCCCGAAATCCGGAATGGCCGGGAAAGAGATTCTGGCAGCAATTGGGCACGGTGACGTGAACAAATACGACGGCCCTGCGGCGGTTAAGCTCCGCGAAGGCCGGCGCAAAGACCGGGTCGCCGAGCCATTTGTCTTGGTAACTGGTGAACAAGCCGACGCCGTCGGCCTTCAGCACGTCGAAGGCGTATTCGATCTCCCGCAGACTCCCTTCCGGATCGGGCATCGGCAGGACGGCGAAAAAGCCGAAGCGTCCGGGATGGTCCCGGTTCGCTTGCGCTCCGTACTCATTGACGATGCGCGCCAGGGCCCGTGCCTCTTGCGGATCCCCGAACCAGACACCCGGAGTCGTCACCGACAGGATGGCGGTGGCGGTGCCATTCTTGTCCATATCTTCAACCGATTTTGCGGGGGTCCAATTGCGATTTGTGGTCTGCTGGGTTCTCCGCCGCAAATATTCCGGCGGCTGCATGTGATGGTGCACGTCAATCCGGCGGGGATTGGCGCGGGCGGACGGGCGAGCCGTCTGCGCGAGCAACCCGCTCCCCGGGAGCATCACTCCCGCCCCGGTCGCGGCCAGGGCTTTCAGAAACTCCCGACGGGTGGCGCCGGCCATAAGAGATACGCCCTGTTGCCACCACCGATCTATCACAAGATCGCCCGCAAGATCACCGCTCCGAAAACCGTGCTGTTTCATTCGCCCTCCCGATTTGCGATTCCACTCCATCCGCGATTCCGGCGGAATCTCCGGCGCGCAGACTCTTGCTAGGCGCGGTACCGCGGCAGAATTCTGGCGGCGTTGCCGCGGTTGATTGCCTGCAGTTCCGCGTCATTGAACACCTTGTTCGTGGTAAGGCCCTTGGCGGTTTCCCCGGCGCTGCGGTACCAGTAATCGGTCCCGTAAACGATCTGCGATACCGGCACCACCGTCCGCAGCGCCCGCATGGCCACCGGATTGGTTGCCTGCGCGGTGTCGTAGTACAACTTTCTGAGTTCCGGCAGAACCCCTTTGGTCGCTTTGGGCGGCGGAATGTTGCCTTGCCCCTTGGTCACGATGCCCGGCACCACCTCGGCTTCCGCCCCCAAGAGGAACCGTTCAATCACGAAGGGCATCATGCCGCCACCATGGGAGAAAATCCAGGTGATGTCGGGAAACTTCGTGGTCGTGCCGCTGAAGATCAGGCTCGCAATCGTGCGGGTCGAGTCCGCCCCGTAGTCCACCACCATGTCGCCGACATCCGGGGCAAGAAGGTTCCGGCAGCAATTGCCTGTGATGGGGTGGACATACACCACGGCTTTCCGCCGGTTCAGTTCCTCGTACACCGGAGCGAAGGACGCATGGCCCAGCCATTTGTCTCCATAGTTGGAGTACAGACCGATCCCATCCGCCTTCAGCGTGTCGAGCGCATATTCCATTTCGCGCAGGGCGCCCTCGGCGTCAACCAGCGGGATCGTGGCGAAACTGCCGAAACGGCCGCGGTGATCGGCGGCCAGTTTCGCCGCGAACTCGTTGCACTCCCGAGCCACTTTGCGCACGGCCTGCAATTCGCCGAACCAAAAGCCCGGAGTCGTGATGGAGAGCAGGGCCGTGGCGGTGCCGCTGCGGTCCATGTCGTCGAGGTCCTCGGCCAGCGTCCAACCAGGATAGGCGCTGCTGAGGGGGCCGCCCGGGGCGCTGCGCCCCCTTCCACCGCCGCCTCCGCCTCCCTGGTTGTTCGCCCGCGTGAATTCGAGATAGGCGGGCGGGGTGAAGTGGTGATGGACATCAATCCGCCGGGGGTTTGTGGTCGTCTGTGCCGCAGACCGCTCTCCGCGCAGGAGCGCCCCCGCTCCTACGACCGCAAGCACTTTCAGGAACTCCCGGCGGGAGGCTCCGGAAAGAAACGACCCTCCCGTCTGCCGGGTCTGATCCACGGCAGCATCCGCGCTCCCCAAACCGTGTTGATGCATGGTTTCCTCCTCTATGCCATAAACGCGTAAGGGCATGGCTTTAGCCATGCCGATCACAGGCCGAAAGAACGAGGGCTTTAGCCCCTGAGGGAGGTCTTCGAGGCAGCATCATAAGCCATGCGCTCACAGCGTTGCAACTCACCTCAGCGGCTGAAGCCGCAAGGAAATTCCCTTCTTTCTTCCCCTCATTCGGCACGACTGAAGTCGTGCCCTGACGAACTCTTGTCACAATATTCTGCGATTCTCGCTAGAACACAAGCTTCAGCGCAAACTGGAGCTGGCGCGAGGTGGACGACCCGGTGCCGCTGATGACTCCCGCGCTGGAAATCGGGGCTTGCACGTCGGCGGTGCCCGCGAAGACGGTACGCGACGGCGTGGCAAAGTTCGCACGGTTGAGGATATTGAAGACCTCCGCCCGGAACTCCAGCCTTCCGCTCTCCCCCAAGAAACGGATCGCGGTATTTTTCACCACGGAGAAATCCAAGTTCGCCAGGCCGGGGCCGCGCAGGATATTCCGCCCCGCATTCCCCAAGAACCCGGCCGCCGGAACGGTAAAGGCGCAGGGATCATAGTACAGGTTCGGCGTGCCCAGTGCTCGTCCTGCGGCCACTCCCAGGCAGCCTGCCGTGGCGCCCGAAGTGATATTTTCGTTGCTGCGTCCCGGCAGCAGGTTCGGCCGGTCAATATTGGCGCTCGTGCCGATGCCTTGAGACCGGGACCGGTTCGTTTGCAGGTTCACGGTAAAGGGATAGCCGGTCTGGAGCGACAGGATGCTGCTCACCTGCCAGCCGTTCAGGATTTTGCCCATCACCCCTTCCGTTGCAACCAGCCGCGGCACCTGATAGATCGCATTGAGGCGCCAGTTGTGCTTGACATCAAAGACGGACGGCCCTTTGTCCACGTCCCGGCGGAGCATGTCGGTGGGCTGGACCGGGGACGAGGAAACCACGTTGGTCGCCTCGGCCTGCGGCTCATCAAGCAGCTTGCTGAAGGTGTAGGCACTCTGGAATTGCAGACCTCGACTCAGCCGCTTCGACATCTGGAACTGAAGGGAGTTGTACCAGGAGCTTGCCGGGGCCGTAATCAACGTGACGTTGCCTAACTCGGGGTTCCTGTAAGGGTCGCGGACCATCCAGCAGTAGGGTTGGTTCACGTCGAACGACTGACCGGGCGGGCGGGGCACGCAAACTCCATTTACGGGGATCCCCTGGGGAATGGCTGGGTTCCCATCGCGAGTTCCTATGATGTTAATTCCCCGGGAGCCGGCATAGGCCAGGCTCAGAGCCATGGAATAAGGCAACTGCCGCTCCACCGTCAGGTTGTAGGACAGCAAGTGCTGCTGCTGCACCCGATAATCGAACAGCGACATCTGCTTTTGGACGTTTTGCGGTGTGAAGACGAACGGAATGGCAAACGTAGCCGGGTTTGGGACCGAACTGTTCGAGGAAAACGGTTTGGCGTTGGGCTGGATCACGTTCATGGTCGTGCCGTACGTTCCGATGTCATAGAGCACAGCGAAACCGCCCCGCACCGCCGTCATGCCGTTTCCCATCACGTCCCAGCCAAAGCCGAACCGCGGGCTGACGTTGCGTCGCGTCGGATTCACGAAGGGAATCCCCACGGTCGGGTCCGTATCCCGATAGACGTCCCGGACTGCTGCCTGAATGCCGTATCGTTCGTACAACTGGGTGGCGAACTCGTAGCGCAGCCCCAGGTTCAAGGTCAAATTCGACAACACCCGGTAGTCATCCTGGAGGTAAAATCCCAGCGATGTGTAGCGGTAGTCGCGAGCCGTGTTCGAGCCCGGTGTAAGCGCCGAGTAAGTCTGCGGCTGGGCCCGCAGGAAATTCGCCACGTTGGCGAAGGTGGCCGAACCCCGGAAACCACGGGAGGTAAAATCAAACAGCCGGAAGCGGTTGATGAGGGTCCCGAACTTCAGCGAATGCTTTCCGCGCGTGTAGAACACGTCATCGCTCCAGGTGAAAACGTTCTGGGGCAGATATGACGGAGTCGTCCCGTGCGGGCCCATCGGCGCGATGCCCCCAATACTGATCGTTCCCAGCTCATTACTGCTTTCCGGGACAAACGAAAACTGCGGGCCGGCGTGGGGGACCGTAGAGTCGGTCCGGGGCGCCGTGCGGCTATAGGAGAAGCGGGCCGTGTTCAGCAGTGTTCCGGAGAAAATGTGGTTCTCCGACAGCGTCGCAAACTGGCCCCGGCTCCGGTTGTTCACATTGTACCCGGGATAGTTCTGGATCCCACCGACACCACTGGCAGTGGAACCGCTGACCCCCGTGGTCAGCTCCGCATCATCAATCGTGTACCGGACAAACAGGCTGTCGTTGGCTCCCATGGTATGGTCCACCCGCAACTGCCCGAAGTCGTCCCGCGTCGGGGAAGTAAAGGGATCTGTGAACTGGTTGTTGGGGAGGTTGGGAAGCGGGTAAAGGGCTAACAACGGTGCGGTCACCGGCGAAACCGTTACCGACGTTACCGTCCCCAGTTGCGGGCATGCGGTATTCGTGATTGTCGCGCCTGCCGGGCCGTGGCACCCGGCGCCGATCACGTTATCAACGATGGTGAGACCCAAACGCTGCCGCAATCCTTCGTAAACGGCATGGAAGAAGGTCTTGTCCCTGTTGATCGGCCCGCCGAAGGAAGCTCCAAACTGATTTCGCTTGTAGGGCGGCAAGCGGAAGTCGGGACCGGTGGCGGGTGATTTGTAATCGAAGAAATTCCGCGCGTCGAGCGCGCTGTTCCGCAGATACTCCAGAACGCTGCCGTGAAAATCGTTGGTGCCGTTCTTGCTCACCAGCACCACCTGGCTGCCCATTCTCAACCCGTACTCGGCGCTGAAGGCATTGGTGACGACACGGAATTCCCGGATGCCATCAATCCCCATCGTGCCGCCGGCGAGCGAAGCAGAATTGGCTCCCAGAAGGGTGAGCATCGGAGCGCCGTCCAGGATGTAATTGTTGGAATAGACGGGCGCGCCGTTGCTGCTGTACCAAAGCCCGCCGGAGTTGGGGTTCGCTCCGACGTTGCGGTGCTGTGTGACTCCGGGTTGCAGCAGGGTCAGGTCAATATAGTTGCGGCCGTTCAAGGGCAGGTCGGCTACTTTCTGCTCGTCCACCAATCCCCCCAAGGAGCCGCTGGTGGTGTTCACCAGAGGAGCCTCCGCCGTCACTGCCACCGTCTGCGTGACCGCTCCCACCTCCAGGGTGAAATTGATGACCGCCTCCTGGGAGATGGTGAGCGTCAAACCGCTGCGAATCGCCGTCTGAAATCCGGCGTGTTCCGCGCGGACTTCATAGCTGCCCACCGGCAACGCCGAGAACCGGTAGGAGCCATCGCCGGCGCTGACCCCCGTGCGGGTCTGCCCGGTCTCCACATTGGTTGCCGTCAGTGCGGCATCCGGCACGACCGCGCCCGTGGCGTCCTTCACCACTCCCAGGATCGTAGCGGTCGGCAGTTGCGCGAACATTACGGAAGCAAACACCCCGACGCATAGCAGAGAAGCAAACAGTACCCCGCCCCTTCTCTGTAAACGTTTTTCCATGCCCCCTCCTTTTCAATTACGACTAGAGGCGAACGAAACCGTCCCCGTACTATTTGGCTGCATTATGCAACAGGAACCGATCTGATTGTCAACGAAAAACTTCTTTTCCTGTTTCTCAACCCCGTTTTACAAACAGTTGACTTCCCTTCGGCCCGCCCGGCGCCCTTAACCTTGATTCTCCCCATTCCATCCGGTTTCCAGAAAATCCGCAGAAGGAAAGGGGCTGCGTCCACAGTTCTACTTTCTTGACCAATGTCGTTTGTTATTCGGCATTTTCTTGGCCACGGTTGCGATGGTAATAATTTTTGTGTCAGAAAAGGCTTCCGGGGGGAGAATGGGGGCGCCCCCGGTGAATAACTAGTGCACCCTCAAAAGGTTGCAACCGTCCGCGATTTATCTCTCCTGAATCACGACTTTCCGTTCTGGGAGTTCGAGAAAAAGAACAATTGGCGACTCTGTGGGAAATGCCACAAGATGGATGGGGGAATTGCCCCATAATTCTGCCGAAAATTAGGTCTCGTCTCTTGCGTGCCACGATTGACTTTTTCTCGGCTGCGCTCACAGGGGGATCGGCCAGCGGCCCGTCCGACTGCAAGTTCGAGGCGGTTCCGTCTGGGGTACGTTGGCGCCCCGCAACGAACGCTTGACTCGCGACTAGAGCACTGCTACCCTTTTGGGTGACTAAAAAAGAAGAGCCGAACCATGGGACGAAATCGGTCAAGGAAACAGGGCAGCGGAGTTATCTTTCTTCATCTAGCGGAGCTTCCCGAAAGCAAGTGGACTGAGGGAAGCGAGGGTAAGTGACGTCGGGCAGGACGAGGGAAGCCCGGCGTCCAGAAACGAGTTGGGGCACAACCAGGGAATAGCAGGTGTGCGTTCCCATTCACCCGTAATCGAGAAGGAGGGGTCATGGAAAACGTTCTACGAAAAACAGGCGGGCTAGTGTTTTCGCTTCTTTTGTGGGCCGGAGTTTGCACCTCGTTCGCTTTCGCCCAACTGCCGACCGCCACAGTCCTGGGCGCGGTAAAGGACTCCAGCGGCGCGGTTGTGCCGGGGGCCGCGTTGACGGCAAGAAATGTGGAAACCGGACAAACCCGAACCGCCGTCAGCGCCGCGGATGGCTCCTATCGCTTCGCTGCGTTGCCGGTGGGCAACTATGAAGTCCGTGTGGAGCAAAGCGGATTTCAAGCCGCGGTCCGCAGCGGATTGACGCTTACGGTGTCCCAGGAAGCGGTGGTCAACTTCACGCTGGAGGTGGGAGCGGTCACCCAAACGATCGCGGTGACGGGGGAGGCTCCTTTGGTCAACACCACCAGCGGTTCCCTGGGCGGACTGGTGGACGAGCGAAAAGTAGCCGACCTGCCCTTGAACGGGAGAAATTTTATTGACTTGACCATGCTCCAGCCGGGCATCCAGGAAAGTAAAGAACTCCGCTCGCATTCCAACCGCTATGGGGGCTGGTACAGCAGCAACGGCGCGCCCCTGCGCTCCAACAACTACCTCCTGGACGGGGCCCCGATGGTAGGCATCTACGGCGGCTCTCCGTCCACGCAAAGCGGGAACACGCTGGGCCTGGAGGGAATTCGGGAGTGGCGCGTGGTGACCAACTCGTTCCCCGCCGAGTACGGCTTGACCATGGGCAGCCAGATGGTGGTGGTGACCAAGAGCGGGACCAATAATTTCCACGGCTCGCTCTTTGAGTACCTGCGCAACAGCGTCCTGGACGCCCGCAATTTCTTCGACTATAAGGTGCCCGGAGTCAACGAAAGCCGCCTGCCGCCATTCAAGCGAAACAACTTCGGCGGCTCCATCGGCGGCCCAATCCGACAGGATAAGACATTTTTCCATGCTACTTATGAAGGATTGCGGGAGCGGTTGGGCATCACCAGCATCTTGACCACGGTAGGCGAGGGGTGTCGCGGCCCTGGAGGGGCAACGATCACCAACGCCGCGTGCCCGCAACTGCAGAACATACCGCCGGTAACGATCACGCCAACCAGCGCGCTCTTCCTACCGACTTTTCCGCTTCCCAATCTGCCCAACAACGAATACACCTTCCCCTACAGCCAACCGGGCAGGGAGGACTTCGGGCAGATACGGGTGGACCAGAGAATCTCCGACGATGACAACTTGTTTGTCCGTTACACCATCGCTGATGGAGGAAAGACCCATCTGTTGAGCTACCCGGGGTTTCGGGCGGTGCGGAGCAGCCGGAACCAGTACGCCACCTTGTCGGAGAGCCACGTCTTCTCCCCCACGTTGTTGAACACCTTCCAAGTCTCTTTCAGCCGGATGTTCAATTTGGGAGACGCTATCGGCCTTCAAATCCTCGGGCCGGAGGCCAGATTCATGGCCAACAATAAGTTCTCCGTCCTCCAGGGAGTCGGTCAGATCAACATCACCGGCTTCCCCCAGTGGGGGCCATCCACCTTCTACCCGCACGAGTATAAGAAGAATACCTGGGTCTACAGCGACGATCTGTTTTACACGCAGGGCCGGCACGCGCTCAAGTTCGGCGCTCTCATCAACCGTTACCACTATTCCACCTTGAACCCTTACTTCACGCGAGGTTGGGTTTTCTTCCCGAACCTGGCTGGGTTCTTGTCGGGCACGCCCAGCGCCATCCGCGCGGCGAGCGTGGACGGGGAGACCAATATTCTCCCGCATCGGTCGTTCAAACATACGGTCCTGGGATTTTACGTGCAGGATGACTTCCGGGTGTTGCCCAATTTCACGTTGAACCTGGGGCTGCGCTATGAATTTAGCACCGAGTTTCAGGAAGCCAATGGCCATGCCTCGCCGTTAATTGATGCTCGCAACGACGCCGCTACCACAGTGGGGCGCAAGGTCGTTGAAAACAACACCCTACGCAATTTCAGCCCGCGATTTGGCTTTGCCTGGGACGTACTGGGGGACGGGCGGACGGCCGTCCGGGGCGGTTTTGCCTTGCTTTACGACCTCGGCAACGTGAACGCGGCGACCATCCAAGGCATTTGCAGCCCGCCGCATTGCAGTCTGGGCGCCCTTGGGGGGCCGCCGGCAACAGCCGCTTACCGCTCTCTCCCTCTGGCCATTCCCCCAGGTGTTCTGGGAAGGACGGTGATGGGGTTGGATTACCATCTCCAGCAGCCTCACATCCTGCACTACAACCTGGCGGTCGAGCGCCAGTTGCCCGGAGAGATGGCCGTCACCTTGGCCTATGCCGGCTCCCGAGGCATCAACCTCATCCAGGTCACCGACGGAAATCCGACCGTGCCTCAGATTCTGCCCGACGGCCGCAAGTTCTGGACCGGCACCGACCCACGGATCAACCCCAACTGGAATGACTACCAGATGTATACAGCCGGAGCCAGCTCCTGGTACAACTCCATGCAGTTCAGCGTGCTCAAGCGTTTGACCCGAGGGGTGCAGTTCCAGAGCTCCTATACCTGGTCGAAGGTCCTCGATGAACCGCAAGATCAATTCTCGGGCCTGGGTACCCCCTCCGATCCCAGCAACATCCGTTTAGACCGGGGACCAGCGGAGTATGACGTGCGGCATAACTTGCGTTTCAACGCGATTTACCGTTTGCCGGAACTGGTCTCCTCGGGGGGCGTGGCAGGGTCTCTCCTGAATGGCTGGGCGATGAGCGGGATCCTTTCCCTCAATACCGGTTTGCCGCTGAATCCGCAACTGGCGGCCAACCGCTCGCGCTCGAATGTTCTCAGCGGAGGTACGGTCGTTGACCGGCCCGACTTGGTGCCGGGGGGCAAGATCGCCGACACCATGCAAGGCGTTTCCCGCGGTTGTGGGACAGGTCCGGGAAGCATCCCGGCAGGAACCCCGGTGGGAACTCCGGAGCGGTGGTACGATCCCTGCGCGTTCACACTTCCGCTCCCGGGATATTTAGGAAACGCCGGCCGCAACATCTTGCGGGTACCGGGTGTGGCCAACCTCGACTTTTCCCTGCTGAAGGATTTTCCACTGCGATTTCTGGGTGAGAGCGGGAAGTTGGAATTCCGGGCAGAGTTCTTCAACATCTTGAACCGGGCCAATTTCTATGCTCCCAGCAACGCCGTGTTCGGCGGCCGCGCGCCAACGGAAAACCCCCAGGCGACCGCAGGGCGAATTACGGAAACCCGCGCCACCTCGCGGCAGATTCAGTTCGCGCTGAAGATTATCTTCTAAGAGCTGGTTCATCCAACCATTCCGATCCCGCCCGGCGGGATCGGAATGACCTCAAGCGTGGCGCTGCGTCCGGTGTGCGTGTCGCCGTGTGGCCGGGCCGATCAGTCCTACGCTCGCACAAAATCAAACGAGGAGGGTATGGGCATGTTCAGACGACTCCATTTGCGATTGGGGGTCCTAGCGGGCCTGCTGTGGTTCGGAGGCAGTTTCCTTCTGGCGCAGCAAACCCCGCCGCAGGAAATGGTTCTTTACAACGGCAAGATTGTGACGGTGGATGACGGCAGCAACACCTCCCGGATTGGAACCATCGGTCAGGCCATGCACGTCAAAGATGGAAAGGTGCAACGTGTCGGCGCCAACGCTCAGATTCGGGCCCTGGCGGGTCCCAACGCGCGAGTGGTTGACCTGAAGGGCCGCACGGTTCTGCCGGGACTGATCGGCACGCATGACCATCCCCACGATTTTGACGCCGTGAACCGGTGGATCGTGAAGAAGGTGATCCCGGAGGACGTGGTGGTCTCGCGGTTTCTCGACGGCAGCCCCGAGGAGAATTTGTCGGCTTTCCCGAAGGTCCTGGGCGAAGCGGTCAGCAAGGCCAGGCCGGGCCAGTGGATTTACATCGTGGTCGAGCTGGGGAAAAACTGGGAATATTCGGCGGGCGCGCGAGGGCTGTTCGACAAGAAAATCTTCAATATTCTCGACGGGAAACGGATTCCCAAAGAGATGCTGGACGCGATCGCCCCGAACAATCCGGTGTTGGTTCGGGACGTCTTCACCGGGACGCTGATGAACGAACTGGCGGTTCAGCAGTCACGGGAGGTTTGGAAGGATTACCCTGAGTTTCAGGACTGCCTGGCAGGGCGGGAAGGACCTGGGGTGTCGGGGGCAGGGCCGTGCGGAGCGGGTAACTTCTTGGGAGCGATGCGCTGGGCCTTCCCCGACGTGATGATGCGGAACCATTACGCCCTCATGCGGGAGGTCTACCGGCTGGGGACGGAGTGGTGGGCCGGCTACGGAGAGACTGCCGTGAGTTCGTCGTGTTTCAACCCGATGTGCGTGCAGGTATATGACGACCTGGATCGCAGCGGCCAGATGGCGATGCGATGGCACTACGGCTGGGCCTGGGTCCCCCGGACACTGAACGAACAGTTCACCCGCAACTTTGTCAACGCCATGGCGGGGCGCGGTTCGGATTATTTCTGGTTTGGGGGTTTTTCCAATGCGGGGGTCATCCCGGGCTTCTGTACGACCGCCACGCCAGTTAGTACGCAATACCCTGCGCGAACATGGCGCTGTGACGTACAGCCCAACCATCCGGATTACATGACTCTCTTTAATTTCCTCAAGTCCGGCGGGCGCTTCAGCTTTCATTCCGCGGGCGACAAAGACATAGACGGCCTGCTGGAGGTCATCGAAAAAGCCAGCAAAGAGGCCGGGATGACCGACGAGCAGATTCGCGCCAAACGCCACACCTTTGACCACGGTTCCATGGCCCCTCGTCCCGATCAGTTGGACAAGATAAAAAGATTGGGATTAATCGCCAGCCAAGGCCCGGCCTACATCTACGAAGATGCTCCCCCGATCTTTGCTGTGTACGGGGAGAGGGTTGCGGAATGGAATGCCCCGCATAAGAGGATTGTAGATGCCGGCATTCACACCGCGATTGAGCTGGATCGCCCCTTGGGCTCCACCGATTTCACTTTTTTCCACTACCTCTACTGGGTGATCAGCCGGAAGGCCTGGGACGGAAAAGTGTATGTAGGAGACCAGAGAGTCAGCCGGGAGATCGCTTTGAAATCAGCGACCCGGGGGGGCGCTTACTATATTCTCCGGGATTCCGTCTTGGGATCACTCGAGCCGGGCAAGTGGGCCGACTTCATCATCCTGGACCGGGATTATCTGACCATTCCGGAGGATGACATTCCGAACATCCGGGTTCTGATGACATCGCTGGGGGGCAAGGTAGTGCACCTGGTCCCTTCCTTGGCCAAGGAACTCGGGATGGAGCCTACCGGCGCGCAAGTAACGCTCGGGTTTCACCCCTCGAAATGGTAAAAACGTTTCAGGCCCGGGCGCTGAGCGCCGCCTTCACGCGCTCGGGCGTAAATGGAACTTGACGGACCCGGGCGCCGGTGGCGTCGAAAATCGCATTGGCAATGGCGGCTGCGACAACGCTGATCGCGGTTTCTCCCGCGCCCATGGCTTGTTCGTTCGGCTGGTTGATGAGCACGGTCTCAATCTTCGGAACGTCTGGGCCGAGGAACAGCGGCGGATAGGTCTTCCAATCTATCGAAGTCACCTTCTGGTTGTCCCAGGTCACTTCTTCGAGCAGCGTCCGGCTCACGCCTTGCAGCGCGGCCCCCTCCATCTGATTCCGCAACCCATCGGGGTTGGAAATCGGCCCGCAGTCGCTGGCCAGGACGAGCCGCTTGACAGCTACTCCGCCCGTGGCTTGATTCACTTCCACTTCGGCAATCATCGCGACGTAGCCGTTATCCCCGCCGTACAACACGCACGAGACGCCGCGGCCGGCTGCGACGCCGGTTCGGCGAATGCCGGGGCGCGGCGACGGCCGGGCCGCCCAATTCGCCGCCTTCGCCGCCGACTTCACGACCTCCATCAAGCGAGGATCGCGGAGATGGCGCAGGCGAAACGCGACGGGGTCCTGCTGGGCGGCCGCCGCAACCTCGTCCATGAACGACTCGTTGGCAAAGGTGTTCTGTAAACGGGACGGCGCGCGCAAGGGTCCGGTCCAGAAGAGCGACCGGACCTCGTGCGTGAGGACACGCTGGCTGGCAACGGTTCCCAGCCCTTCGCACTTTCCATTGACGCAGCCGGTGACATAGGGAGGCGCCGCGCTGAGCCGGTTGTCAAACTCGGTCGGGTCCGGCGCAGGTGTCCTGGCCTTGAACTCCGCAGGCTCGAAGCCCACCAGAAGACCCGTGACGACGTTTCCCGGAGTGGTTGTTCCCGGACGGCTGCCCAGCGACGCGAACCACGATTCATGAGACCAGGCGACGATGTTGCCATCGGCATCCACCCCCGCGCGTTGGTCGAAGACGAAGGGAAAACCGTAATTCTCCCAGGCCATCTCATCCTTGCGCGTGAGCTGAACCCGCACGGGTTTGCCAACTGCTTGCGACAGCAGCGCCGCGTCGTAGGAAACGGTGTCCGCGCCATTGATGCCGTAGCAGCCCGATCCCATTCGGAAAATGACGCGCACGTTCTCCGGCGGCATGCCCAGCACCATGGCCAGGGTGCTTTTCAGAGGATAGACGGCTTGCGTCGGCGACCAAACGGTGGCTTTTCCGGCCTGCACGTCCGCCACCGCGCACGAGCTGCCGACCGATCCATGCATCTGGTACGGATAGTGGTATGTGGCTTTCACCACTTTCGCCGAGCTTCCCAGCTTTTCTTCCACATCCTTCGAGTCCACCACCAGCGTGTCCCGCGTCGGCTTCTGATTCCGAAGATGCTCGTAGAAGGTTCCGTGACTCGGCAGCCCGACGCCCGGCGTCCATGTCACCTTCAGCTTGTTGGCCGCCTGAAGGGCCTGCCACGGCTTTTCCGCTACCACGCCGACAAAATTCTTCTTGACGACCACCTTCACGACGCCCGGCAAACCGTGAACGGAATTTTCATCCACGCTTACTACCGTCGCGCCGACGGCCGGCGGCCGCACCACCTGGCCGTGCAACATGCCGGGAACGCGCACGTTCTGGACGTGCTCGAAAGACGCCGTGGCCAGCGCCGGCAATTCCACACGCCGCGCCGGTTTTCCCAGAACGGTCCATTCGCTCGCGGGCTTTCGCTTGGCGCCGGGGTTGACCCGGATCGCGAAGGGTTTCCCACCAACCAGTTCGCCGTAGCTGACCTTTTTCGAGGGATCCGCCTTCGCGCTGATCACGCCATCGCTCACCACAAGCTGGTCGCCGGGGACGCCCAGCCGGGCGGAGGCGCGCTCCAGGAGCGTCTCGCGGGCGGTCGCGCACGCCAGCGCGAGGTTGCCCTGGTTGAAATTGGTCGGGTGCGACTGTGCCCCCGACGTGGTTCCCTGATCCGGCGTGAGTGCCGTGTCACATACAAAGAGCTTGACGCGATCGAACGGTACCGTGAGTTCCTCGGCGATCAACTGCGTCTGCGCGGTGAAAATTCCCTGGCCCAATTCGCACTTGCCGGCGTACGCGGTGACGTTGCCGTCGGCGGCAATGGCGATCCAGGAATCGAGCTGATTGCTGCCGGCGCCGGCGAGGCTTTGCGCCGCCGCCGAACGGGGCGACCCAAGCCATTGACCCGCAAGTCCCGCCATGCTGAAGCCGACCAGCAGCGCGCCGGACCCTTTGATAAAGTCCCTGCGCGACACTCTTGCTTTCTCCAGCGCGGCGAGCGCTTCCGGCGTCCATCCCTTCCGTGTGTTCAGCCGGTTCATGCTCGCACCTCCTTCGCGTACCGCTGGATGGCGGCCATCATCCGCGTGTTGGTGTAGCAACGGCACAGCACGCCGGACATCGCCTGCCGGATCTGTTCTTCGGTCGCTTTGGGGTTCCGGTCCAGGAACGCTTTGGCGGTCAGGATGACGCCGTTGGCGCAGAACCCGCATTGGATGGCCTGCTCCTCGATGAACGCTTTTTGAAGCGGATGCGGTTTCTCGATGGTTCCGAGCCCTTCGAGCGTCGTGATCTCCGCGCCCGCCACAGTGCTCACGGGCGTGGAACAGGATCGAATCGCTTGGCCGCCGACAATGACCGTGCAGGCTCCGCATTGGCCCAGCCCGCATCCGAACTTCGGCCCGTGGAGTCCGAGATCATCACTGAGTACGTAGAGCAGCGGAGTCGCCGGGTCCACGTCCACCGAGTGGCTCCGACCATTGACTTTCAAATTCAAGACGCTCATGACACTCCCTTCCCTCTCGATGGTCCGGGCCATTTCAGTCCGATGAAGGCTTCCCCGCTGCGGGCGCTGCCTTGACGAGCGCAGCGGACTGATCTGACCTCTTCTTGGGTCCAACCGTAGTAAAAGTCTACATCAAAGCTTGGGGATGTGAAACTGGTTTTTGGGCCGTCGGGAATGCCGTAGGCCGGTTCCAGACGCAACCCCCCGCGATTGGGAATGCGAAAAAAGAAATGGCTCCCCAAGACGGACGAGAAACGAAACGGCCAAAGGAGAATCTCTCGATAGAGGCGGAGCACAGAACCAGAGACCGAATGCCTTCGGAGAGCGGAATTTCCTCTGAATCGTTCATCTGGGACAGCAATGCGGGGGGGGGCAAAGGTTGCAAGGAAAGTCCCATTGCGGAGAGGGTCGCGGGGCTTGTCCCAAAGAAACTGGCCGGAATCTTCAATTAGGGGAAACTTCTGAGCGCGGCCGCCTCGTCGTCGAATACCTCAAAAACGGCGAGGAGTTTGGTGACTTCCATCAGATCATGGATTTTCTTATTCAAGTTCAAGAGTTTCAACTTCCCCTGCTGGTTGGCTAGCGCGAGGTAGCCACTTGCCAGAGTGCCGAGACCGGAACTATCCACGTAATTCACATCCGCTAGATTCAATAGAACCTTCTTTTCTCCCTGATTCGCCAGTCCCTTTAGTGCCTCTCGCAGAGTATTGCTCTCCTCTCCGAGAACAATCCGACCACTCAAGTCCAGGATTGTCACGCCATCTGTTTTTCTGCTAGTAATCCTCAAGGGCATCCTCGAATCCCCCTTTTTCCGGTGTTATCAAGAAACTTGTCATTCTGTCTTCTGTACCAGGGTCTTGCTTCAGAAAGCATCTCCGACCACAAAGTACTTCGTCAGGTGAACTCCTCGGCCAGTCGCGGGCCACGGTCATGGGTGAGGGCATACATTCGTTGATGGGAAGAACTGGAAGGGATGTCTGGCCGTCGGCGCTTACGCTGTACTGGTTCCCAGCCTCTATCCCAAGGCCCTCATGCTCTGAGCGCCACAGGAGCAACCGCTCCCCTTCGTCCGTGCTGGAGTTCTAATTACACTTTTGGACCAGGAGGAAAGTAATATCGTCTGACTGGGCTTTCCCGTGAGTGAACTCCCCGACTGCGGAGAGAATTCTTGTCTCGAGCGCTTCGATTCCCGCCGGGGCTTCCGTTCGAATGATCTCCCGCAAACATTCTTCGCCGAACATTTCTTCTTGCTGGTTTTGTGCCTCCGTGAGTCCATCGGAGTAAATCACGAGCACATCCCCTTTGTCCAGGCGAAAGGGAGAGGAGTCATACGAGGCAAAATCGAACATCCCCAAGATCATCCCTCTGGAAATCAGCTCTTCGATGTTTCCCGTGGCCGCACGGAATAGGTAAGCGGGATTGTGTCCCGCGCCAACGAACTGTCCCGATCCGTTGCGGTCCAGCAGGAACAGGAAGAGGGTCACAAATCGGCTCGATTGGGACCTCTGATGAACCAACTTGTTGGCCCGGTTCATTACTTCCGCGGGCTGTTTGGTGGACTGGAATTCCGTGCTGAGGATGCCTTGCAGCAGGGAAGCCAGCAAGGCGGCCGATATTCCTTTACCGGAAACATCGGCCAGGACCCCGACCAACTCTCCGGAGGGGAGCGAGAGGAAATCATAAAAGTCCCCTCCGACATGGCGGGTGGGCTGACTGAAGGTGCGAATCTTGAAGTTCTCCAAGTTCGGCAGAGATTGCGGCAGAAGGCTGCGCTGGGTTTCTTCCGCCACTGCCATCTCCGCTTCGATTGTTTTTCGTTCTTCGAGGCCCTTGATCATTTCCAGCTTATCCAGAACCGCGCCGGCTTCTTCGGCCAGCTTGGTCAGGATTTTCTCGTCCAGCCCGGTTAATGCGTGCATCCTCCGCGTACTGTCCAGATACAGAATTCCCAAAACTTCCGGCTGCTCGGATTCCGAAGAGAGGGCCTCCAGAGGTAAGCAAGCCACCGCCCGAAGATTCATCGCCAGAATACTCTTCCGTTGCGCAAATTCCTCGGAGAGTCCTTCCGTCATGAAAACCGCTCTCCCTTCTTCGGCGACCCGGCCCACTACGCTTTGGCTCGTCTGGAAATCCGACTGCGGCAGCAATCCCCCCTTCCCATTTAATCCCAGGGCGTAATGAAAGTCATTGTTATGTTTCGAGAGGATGAACCCCCGCTCGGCCCCGCTGATCTCCAGGGCTGATTTCAAAATCTGACGAAATGTTTTCTCGGAGGAGAAGGTCTTCTCGAAATAACAGTGGAAATCAAGGATGTGGGAGATTTTTTCCAGTTCCGAGCCGGGGGATCCCTCGGCGGCAAGCGGCGGTTCGGGGTAGGGAGATCCCTCGGAGGGAAGCACCGAGGACAGACTGTGCAAGGTTTTTTCCGCCGCCTCTCCTCCCCACATGCCAAGAGTCTTCGTTGCCAATTCCTCGTCCTCGTCAACTCCCAGGTCCAAGCTCGTGGGGGATACTTCCTCGCCCTCGTGCGTCTGGAACAGCAGTTCGATCCCTTCGTTTCCTAACTGGATTCTGTCGCCGGGACGGAGCAGGTGCTCCTTCACCTGTTCTCCGTTTACATAGGTGCCGTTGGTGCTGTTCAAGTCAAGCAAAGCGTATCCGTAGGAATTACGGACAATTTTCGCGTGATTGCGCGATACGCCATTATGAGTCAACACAATGTCCGCATCCGGGCTTCGTCCGATGAGGGTCTCAGCGGCTTCCAAGACGTGTTCTACCGGCGGCCGGTGGGGTTCTCTGGTCCATCGAAGACAGGCGGTGGGCATTTTCGCTTTCTCCACCTCGGGCACTCTGGCGGAAGATATTCTACCGCCATCGCACATGCGGGTAAAGCATATTAAGGCTCCTTCCAGAAAGTGGGCGCAGCCCCGCCGGGAAGCGCGCGCTGCGCCTTTTATCTTGACATCTGTCCACCGTTGCGGTATTGAAAAGTGTAAGCAGGGGGTGCGCGATAATCGAATGACCCCGGCCAACGCCATCGAGTGCCCGCAGTGCCGCCACAGTAACCCGCCCGGTTCCACTTATTGCGAGAAGTGCCGCACTCTCATTTCCGGCTCTGAGGCGGGACTCACCCAGGTGACCAGCACGGGCCGTTCCCGGCCTTGGGGGGAGACGTCTGCGCCCGCTGCTCAAGCACTGGTCCCAGGAACTCTGGTGGCAGACCGCTATGAGATATTGCAATTGCTCGGAGAAGGCGGCATGGGCGCCGTCTACAAGGCCCGGGACCGCGATCTCGACCGCCCAGTGGCACTGAAAGTGATCCGCCCGGAACTCGCGGGGCAGCCCAAGATCTTGCAACGCTTCAAGCAGGAGCTGGTACTGGCACGCCAGATTACCCATAAGAATGTGGTGCGCGTCTTCGACTTAGGCACGGCCAACGGCATCACGTTCATCACCATGGAGTTCGTCGAGGGCCACGACCTCTCTGCGCTGCTGGAGGAGCGCAAATTCACCCCCACCGAGACCGTACGGATCGCCCGGCAAGTCTGCCGCGGTCTGGAGGCCGCGCACGGCGAGAATTTCATTCACCGCGACCTGAAGCCGCAAAACATCATGCTGAGCGAAGGCGGGAAGGTAACCGTCATGGATTTCGGCTTGGCGCGTTCCGTGGAAAAGGCCGGCATGACGATGACCAACACGCTCCTGGGCACGCCTACCTACATGTCCCCGGAGCAGGCCAAGGGCCAGACTCTGGATGCGCGGTCGGACCTGTTCGCCCTGGGCATCATACTTTATGAAATGCTCACGGGTCAGATTCCCTTCCAGGCCGATACCATCCTGGCCACTCTGCTGAAGCGCACTCAGGAGCCGCCCGTCCCGCCGGCACAACTGGACCCGGAAATCTCCGTGGAACTCGATGCGATCGTAATGAAGTGCCTGGCGATTGACCCGCAGCAGCGCTACCAATCCGCTGCGGAATTGCTTTTCGCGCTGGAGACCCAGTCGGGAGTGCCGCCGGACTCGCCGATGTCCATGTCCATGTCCGTTCCTTTTCCCGTTTCCGTTCCCGCTCCCGGCCCTGATCCAAGGCTGTTGGTGGCGCAGGCCGCCAAGCGTCGCCGCCAATGGGCCGCCGCAGGGGTGGGCATGCTGCTGCTGACGGTGGTCGGCGGCATCGCCCTTCGAAACAGGTTCTTGGTGAAGGAGGAACAACCCAAACCCGTCATCCTGTTGGTGGCGGATTTCGAGAACAACACCGGCGATCCGGTCTTCGACGACACCCTGGAGTCCATGTTCATCATTGCCATGGAGGGGGCTTCGTTCGTCAGCACGTTTAATCGGGGCCAAGCGCGCCGCATCTCGCAACAGTTGCGGCCCGAAGCGACCAAACTCGATGAAACGTTAGCCCGGCTGGTGGCAGTGCGCGAGGGTATCGGTGTGGTCCTGGGCGGGTCCATCACGCGCCAGAGCGAAGGTTACCGGATTCAGGTGGAGGCCGTTGACGCGGCGTCCGGAAAGCCCATTGCGGCCGAGGAGTCCATAGCCGACAAAAGGGAAACCGTGCTCGCGGCGGTTCCGAAACTGGTCGCGCCCATCCGCAAGGCGCTGGGCGATGCCACTCCCGAATCGGTCCAGCTCGCTGCTGCGGAAACCTATTCCGCCTCTTCCCTGGAGGCAGTGCATAGTTACGCAGTGGCGCAGGAGAAAATCTGGGCAGGGAAGCGTTTGGAGGCAATTAGCGACTATTCGGAGGCCGTCCGGCTGGATCCGAATTTCGGTCGCGCCTATGCTGGTTTGGCGGTGGTGCACGTGAATCTGAAGAAGCACGCCGAGGCCGGAGAATACTACAAGAAAGCCCTCGCTTTGCTGGATCACATGACCGAGCGCGAGCGGTTGCGCACCCTGGGCACCTACTACCTTGCTTACGTCCGCAACTACGAACAGGCCATTGAGACATTCCGCAAGCTGGTTTCCCTATACCCGGCCGACAATGCGGGATACAACAACCTGAGCATCGCCTATGCTTGGGTCCGGAACCTAAAGGAAGCAGTGACGGCCAGCCAGCACGCCCTGGAGGTCAATCCGAGTAATGTGCAGGCCCAGGTCAACTTCGCGGTCTACTCGATGCTGGCCGGCAATTTTGACACTTCCATCTCCCAGGCGGAAGGGATCCTGAAGCAGAATCCCTCGTATGAACCCGCGTTTCTACCGTTGGCCCTCTCCACTCTGGCCAAAGGCGACGTCAAAGGGACCTGGGAGATTTACTCGCGCCTGGCTCAGGCGAGCACGAACGGCTATTCGCTGGCGATGGCAGGGGAAGCGGACCTGGATATGTATCTGGGCCGTTTCAAAGTGGCGCTGCATACGCTGCAATCCGGCATTGAGGCCGACCAGAGAGCAAACAACACCGGAGAACTGGCGGTGAAATACGTGGCCAGCGCAGAAGCGTACCTGGCACTGGGCCAACAGGCGCCAGCCATCGAGGCGGCCAAGAAAGCGGCCCAGCTCAGTCCGGTGGAAAGCATTCTGTACCTTGCGGCGCGGGTCCTGCTGCAGGCGGGCGATGAAGCCGGTGCGCGCACGCTGGCCGGGAGTCTGGAAAATACGCTGCAGCCCCAGACCAAGTCCTATGCACGGCTGATCGCCGGCGAAATCGCTCTCCAGCAGCAGCGTCCTGCCGAGGCCGTGGAAGCTTTCCAGGACGGAAAAAAACTCCTCGACTCCTGGATCGCACATTTTCTGTTGGGGAGGGCGTACGTCGAGGCAGGCCACTACGCCGAGGCGTGGTCAGAGCTCGATCTCTGCTGGAAGCGCAGCGGCGAGGCGGCCGATCTTTTCTTTGGAAATATGGCGACCTTGCGCTACCTGCCGCCCCTGTACTACTGGTCCGGACGGGCGCAGGAAGGCCTGGGAACAAAAGACGCGGCGCAGAACAGTTACCAGGTATTCCTCAAGCTGCGCGCCGACGCCGACCCCGGCGCCCCGCTGGTGGCCGACGCCAAACAGCGGAGCGCGCGCGGCCAGTAACTCCCCTCTTTATTTCAACTGCACTTTCGTCGAGTACCGGGTGGAACTGTCGTTCAACTGGAACTCAATCGTGTAAAAGCCTGCGCCGGGCGAGGGAGTCACAGTGCTCGTGTCCCAATTGAACTGAAAACTGTTAGTGGTGGTGTTGAACCGGAAATCGCTCTTGCCCGTTGCGCCGGTCGCCGGATCGTACAGTTTCGTCCTCGTCCCGTTCTGAAATACGCTGTAGAGATAACGGAGCGAGTTCATATCCGAGATGACCAAGCCGTTCGCGTCCTTCAGTTGCCAGACTAACGGCACCGCGCTGCCCAGTCGGGCGGGACTCTTCGGCGGCGTGAGCACGAAATTGTAAATCACAACGTAGGCGTTCGACTTCGGCGTAGCGCTGTTCCCGGCGTTGTCGGTCGTGGTAACGGTGAACGTATTGGGACCCAACGTGCCCGTGCTGAAATTCGATCCGTTATTCACCGGGCCGTTGCACATGGAGACACCCGAACTCGAATCCGAACACGCATAGTTGGAGGGCACCGACGCATTGAGGACATAGGTTCCGTTGTTCGCCGGTGCAGTAATGGTGATGATGGGCGGCGTCCTGTCTATCTTGACCGGACCGAAGCTCCCCGCCGGGGCCGTGTTAACCGCCTTGTCTGTGCACGCACCCGTGCTGTTTACCGTCTCGCCCGCCGTCTCCGTATTCACCGTGCTCCCCGCCACCGTGTTGGTAGCAATCCCGGACTGCACGGGTCCTGCCTCGGCGCAGGTGAAGCTCACGACTACATCCAGCTTCGTCCAAGTGTCCGCCGTGTACGGGTTCCCGCCCGCAGTCGCGCTCCCGGTAATCTGCGGCGGCGTCTTGTCTATCTTGACCGGACCGAAGGTCCCCGCAGGGGCCGTGTTGCCCGCCTTGTCCGCGCACGCACCCGTGCTGTTTACCGTCTCGCCCGCCGTCTCCGTATTCACCGTGCTCCCCGCAACCGTGTTGGTAGCAATCCCGGACTGCACGGGTCCTGCCTCGGCGCAGGTGAAGCTCACCACTACATCCAGCTTCGTCCAGGTGTCCGCCGTGTACGGGTTCCCGCCCGCAGTCGCGCTCCCTGTGATCTGCGGCGGCGTCTTGTCAATGTTGATCGTCATGCTCACGGGGTCGCTGATGTTGCCCGCGTTGTCCGTGCAGATCCCTGATGCCGATTGCCCGGCTCCCTCGTTGCTTAGCGTCACCGGCAGGCTGCAGTTTGCGATCCCAGACAGGTTGTCCGTGCCCGTGAAACTCACCGTCACATCCGTGTTGTTCCAGCCGTTCGCGTTGGGCGCGGGCAATGCGCTGGCGGTGGCTATGGGATTCGTCTTGTCAATCTTGACGGGTACGTAGCCTGAGGCGGTGGTCTCTGAGGGAGGAAGGGTGGGGTCAGAAATTCCCGCACCATTGGTGGCCGTGCAGGTGACCGTGCTGCCGTTAATATTGGTATCGCTGTTAAAAGTAATCGCAGGGCATCCGGTCGTCGAAATGATCTGACCGTCAACGACGAGCTTGTACGAGCCGATCCCCGATTGGGGATCGCTGACGCTCCACGTCACCTTGACATCGCTGTTGTACCAGCCGCTGGTCTTGCACGCGGCCGCGGTCGTGCTGGAAGGAGGCACGAAGCAGTTGGCGGTGATCACCGGAGGCGTGTGATCGAAGAAGGCCGCGGCGCGGCTTCCGTCGGGATTGGCGGCCGTCGAGAAAGTTGCCTGCCCCACTTGGCCAGCCGAGTTCGCCGGGTTGAGCTCGTCGAACAGCGAATACGGAGTCGGCTGATTCGGCCCTTCCGTCGGGATGAACGTCCGCAGGGTGATATGCAGTTGCTCCCCGGGGTTCACAACGAAGGTGGCATTGCTGGCTTGCGGGTCGCTGATCGCGGCGTTGTCCACTTCCAGGTTGTCGACCTCGAGATTGCTCACCTGCCGATTCGCTACGTTCGGGTTCGTGACGGCGATGTTCGAGATCACGACGTCGGTGGGAACCGCCACCTGCCTGCACCCCTTCACGCCCGGATTCGTCTGGGTCTGATAGATGAGCAACTGGAAGGAATAGCCGGCATTCAGCAGGCCCAGGCCGTTCAGGAGGTTGGTGATGGCATTGCCGGGAGTCGGCAATGAACCAGTGCCCGTCACCGTCCAGGTTACCTGCTGGTCGGGCTTGTTGTCGACCTCCAGGTTGTCTATCTCCAGGTTGTCCACCTCCAGGTTGTCTACCTCCAGATTCGATGGCGACGCATTATCCACTTCCAGGTTATCTACTTCCAGATTATCTATCTCCAGGTTGAGAGCGGTGTTGTCCACTTCCAAGTTATCTATCTCGAGGTTGTCCACCTCGAGGTTGTCCACCTCGAGGTTGTCAATCTCCAGGCTGTAGGCGACCGTGGTCTGGAGACCGCCCGTGGGGGTGCCGCCGATCCCGCTGATTTGATCCACCCGCACCTGCACCGGCGCGGTGGGGGGGGTGATAACCCCGGGGGATCGGAACCGGTAATACACAGGCAGGGTGATACTGGAATTCCGCAGAATTTGAGTGTCCACCGTATTCTGGTCGGCAGGAATGCTCGCTGGAGCGGGTGGCGTTTGCAGGAAGGACCAGTCCTGGGAGGCCGTGTCCTGGATCGTCAGTCGGAAGAATCCGTTCTGGTTACTGCGATTCTCCGCCGTTACGTTGAACTGGGGCGGGATGTTGGTGATTCCTCCACATGCGGTTCCGACACATACCAGGTTGCGGTACGTCCCACTCCAACTGGCCACGAGGCCCGGACTAATTAGAGAAAAGTAAACGTTGGCGTCGCGGCTGTTCGGATTTTTGGGGGGTTGTGGCGGATTGACGCCGACCGGAACAAATTGGGTCCAGTCACCGTTGATGTCGCGAAGGGGGAGGGGCAACAAATTCGAATTCAGGGGAAAACCCACGTCTTGGGTGCTGACAAAAAACGCCAGAAACGTCTGGGGATCTCCAGACAGAGTGGCAAACCGCCAAGCGGAGGGCGAACCCGGCGCGTTCCGCACCAGCGGTACTGCGGGGGCCAGCGCAATGTAATCGCCGATAAACGGGACGGTGCCGCCCGCGCCAATGGGGAGATTGGGCATCAGGTAGGCTGGACAACTGCCTGCGGGTCCGCAGTTCGGATCGCAGCCGGAGGGCCGGTCCAGGATCTGACCCGTCGTGCTGCTGCGGCTGTACCGGCTTACTTGGATTGAAGGCGAGGGAAAACTCAGGTTCCCGGAACTGAATTGGCCCTGGATGACCCGCACGTCGAAGCGTCGGTCCCTGCCGTTCGGAAAGTATTGCAACTTCCCGGCGACCGTAATCGGAGTGAGCGGGCGGCCGACACCGTTGTTGTCATTCCGGGCGTCATAGTAAAGGATTTGGAACACCCCGCCGCCGCTCACGGCGATCCGGGGCATGAACTGAAACGCATTCGGAGGCCCATAGTCCACCGCGCGGGGAACGGACCAGCTTCCGCCGCCGTTAGTGGAAACCGTCAGAAAGACGCGCGGCGTGTTGCTGGAGCTGGACTCGGCCATGGCGAAGCCGGTGGTATCCGAATACGCCTGAAACGCGAGCAGGATGCGTCCGGCCGCATCGGTGGCCACGGTCGGGAAGGCGTTCGAGCGGGCCAGGTTGGGGAGCGTGGGCGCGTCATAGGGGTAAAAATTCGGGTAAGCACTCGCCCCTCCCACGACCTGTACCGGCGTGGTGGCATTCCCATTCTTGTCGAGTTTCACAAACCAGTAGCCGTTCTCGCTGTCCAGGAACGCGCGCCAGAATACGTATACGCCTCCGTTGTACGGTCCTCCATCAAGGATAGGCGCGATGGCCGTTCCGTTGTTGGTGTTGACATTCCCGTTGACCTTCCCCTGGCTCGCGCTCGTGAAGGTATCTCCGCCGTTGGAGGAGCGCACGCAGACCACCTTGTTGCGGAACTTGCCTCCGACCGTCCCGTTAAAGATGGTCCCGCACCCGAAGAGGGTGCCCGCAGCAGGATTCGACGAGGTCGGATCGGGGACATACAGCAGCGAAGGCTTATCGAGATCCTGGCCAGTCGCCGAAGGGTTGCCGCTGTCAACCACCCTGGTGAAGTTGTATTCCAGCCTCCCTTTGCTGTCGTCCGGGTCCGTGAAGCGCGCCACAAACAGGAGGTTGACGCCGCTGGTTGAGTTCTGCGCCAACCCCATAAAAAAGGCGTGTCCACTGGTATCCCAGGCGACGACGGGATCGCCGCACTTGTCGGAGCCGAATAGCGGGGAACTCTTTCCGCCCGCGGAGGTGTCTCCAGGAAACCCGGGCACCAAAAAATTCTTCCAGGTCTTGCCGCTATTAGTGGAAAACGAATAGCCGCACCAGGCACTCGAGGTAACGGATGCGCCCGCCACCCCGTCGGCGACGGTCTGGTAATCAATAAAGCCCGTTAAAATATGACTCGGGTTTGTCGGATTCGCCGCCGCGTCCACCTCGACCTGTTTCTGATTGAAGGGATCACTGGCGACGACGTTCACAACAGGGCCGGGCACCTGAGCCGCGGCCGTTGCGCACAGCACCCCCAGAATGACTCCAAGACCAAGGATCGCTCGACGTGATAGTATGCCCATGGTTTCCTCTTTCTCCAGCTAACGATATCCGCCACAATCCCCCCCCGCCCAAAAAGTGGAATCAACTTTCTTGCCTTCGCTTAGTGATCGTCCTGTGTTTTTCAGGCCGACAGGCCGCTTCCCAATGGAAGGGCAGTGGCACGATCGCCTGTGGCGAAAAAACCACTTCTCGTGCATCGCGTTCGGAAAGAATCTGTGGGGGGGAACCACTCAATGACGGAACCAAAAAATCAGAAGCCAGCAAGAAAGAGGGGCCTTCGCTTCGTGGGGCTATGAAACGGATGCCGTCTTCCATAGCCGTCTCTCCTGCAACATCCCCGTTTCTTCCTCGCCGGCGCCGTGTTCACCTTCTGTTGCCGGCCAACCAGCGCAATACAAAAATTAATGTAAGGGGATGTACAAATGGCGTCAATGATGCAGATTCATCATTTTTCTCGTCAGATTATGAATCCCGTGGAAGTCATATTCGATGGCTGATTCATCGGCGGGAGCAGAGGGACACCCATTGCGTTGGCGCCGGGATTTGCCGCCCCCTGTTCTTTCGAGGCGACCATCAGACAAGACAAATGCAGGACAGTACCTAAAACGGCTGCGCTGATGGCGTATCTACACAAAGTGCCGTTACCCCTTTATAATCAGCAGATAGCAGTCAGGAGTTGATCTACACCACCTGGGGGACGGGTCTAGTCATCTACCTCTTTGGAAATTCTGCCCAGCATAAGGTAGAATGGGCAAAGATTGACGGCTGGGGGAGTGTTGATGCGCAGCAACCGGCGGGGACAAGCGGTGGATCTGTTAGAACAGCTTTCGCATACCGGCGATGGCGTTTTTGTAATTGACTCGCGGCATCGCATCATCCTGTGGAATCAAGCGGCGGAAGCGTTGCTTGGGTATCGGGCGGAAGACGTCCTGGGAAAGTATTGCCATGAGATTATCCGTGCCCGGGACAATTCAGGCATTCTGGTCTGTAGCCAATGGTGCAGTGACTTCCAGTTGGCCAGCAAGCAGCAATGGCCCCCTCACAAAAATGTGTGCGCCTCGACCCGCGATGGTCGAGAAATCTGGATTGATGTCAGCACCTTGGCGGTGCTCTCTCCGCGGCGGGAGCTTTCCTCCCTGGTACATATATTTCGGCAAAATGGGGAGCCTCATTCGTTTTCCACCGCATCCGTGAAATTCCCGGTTTCGACAGCGGAGGAAGAGCCGGACCGCGGCGTGATCGCGCAGCTCGCGGAGGAAGCGCTCAGCCCGCCTTCGTTGACCAGACGCGAACGTATGGTCCTGCTCCATCTGGCCCAAGGTTTCAGCACGGAGACTACCGCCGAACTTCTGTTCATTAGCCCCATCACTGTCAGGAATCATATCCAAAACATCCTGCAAAAATTAGGCGCCCACAGCCGCCTGGAGGCTGTCGCCCTGGCGTCGCGTTGGCAGTTGTTCCAGGTTGTGGAATCGTCCCGCCTCAATCCTTCCTTTACTCCAATCCGGCGATTCAGAGCCTGAACTCAGCATCAGCGATTCTCAACCCTCCCAAGGGGAAAATGATGCATTTGCATTATTGTGTCCCATCTCGCTTCAAGCTACTGTGCTCTGGGAAGGTCGCCGGTAACAGAAGGTGAAAACGGCGCCGGCGAGGGAAAGACGGGGATGTTGCAGGGGAGACGGCTGGACGTACGTCTCCGCTAAATTGACTGCCGGCCTGTTAGCAGGCTGGCAACGGAGTCGAAGTCAGAGTTGCCTTGCCGATCACGGGGCACGCGGAGGAACAACAGCTAGACTCTCCGGGGAGACGGCTATGGCAGAGGGCATTCATTTAATAACCCCACAAGGCGCAGAACCCTTATTCTTGAGGCTTACTTCGAGTTTTTCTGTTCCGCCATTAAGAGGTTCCCCCTACAGTTTCATTCCGAAAGCGATTTCAGGCCGGCGGTGTTTTCGGCACAGACGATCGTG
>Ga0155949_1036_pt1 | contig 32096 bp, 22 predicted proteins | sample RifCSPlowO2_02_FD_107603 | JGI IMG/M metagenome (GOLD analysis project Ga0155949, IMG submission 107603) | Acidobacteria bacterium RIFCSPLOWO2_02_FULL_61_28
ATCGCCCAATGGGCTTGGGCCGACAGGTACGCCGGCGAGACCTTCCAAAAAGCTGAGAAACTGCTGCAGCAGGCCGAAGCGTATCAAGCACGTAAAGCAGGGAAAAAGCCTGTTGTGATGACGGCTCGAGAAGCCGCGCAGACCGCTGAAGATGCGCGGATGATCGCGGTGAAGCGTAGGGAAGAAGAACAGGTAGCCACCGAGCGACGCGCCGCAGCGGAACGGGAAGCGCGCGCCAAAGCCGAGGCTGCGGCCGAGGCCCAGAGACGATCCCAGGCGGAAGCGGAGCGGGCAACTGCCGAGCGCGCAAAGCAGGAGGCCCAGGTCGCCGCAAATCTTGCGGCAAGGCAGAAGGCCGATGCGGATGCTGCGCGCCTCACTGCTCTTGCCCAGCAACAGGCCGCGCAGGCCGAAGCGGAAAGAGCACGCTTAGCTGCTGCGGAGGCCGACCGCCTCCGGCAGAAAGCCGAAGACGACAAGGCAGCGCTGCGCGCGGAACTCTTGCGCCAATTGAACCTGATTCTGGAAACACGCGATACCGCGCGGGGATTGATCGTGAACATGTCCGACGTTCTCTTCGATTTCGGGAAATATACGTTGCGATCCGGGGCACGGGAGAAGCTCGCAAAAATTTCCGGCATCGTCTTGTCACATCCGGAATTGAAGCTGGAGATGGAGGGGCACACCGACAGCGTAGGCAGCGACGAATTCAATCAGCAGTTGTCGGAAAACCGGGCGGGCGCGGTGCGCGACTATTTCCTGCAGCAGGGCATTGCAAGCAACAACCTGACTGCGCGGGGATTCGGTGAAACAACGCCGGTGGCTTCTAACGATACGGCGGAAGGCCGTCAAAGGAACCGCCGCGTCGAACTGGTGGTATCGGGCGACGTGATCGGCGCGACGGCCATGCTGTTCCGCATACCCCAATAGGGCAACGAGCACACCCTCTTTGGCGGGGGGGCCTGTGGTCACACAGGCCTTCCTGCCGTCCTTTAGGGGGATGGGAATTCAGGATACGATGCTGTTCAATTTGTTCCGTTTCTAGTTTCACAGAGCACTACAAAAACGTTGTTCGGTTGAGGAGGATACAATGAGGAAGGGACTGGCAGTTCTCTTTACTATGGTTCTCGTTGCGCTCCCCTTGCTGGCGAAAGACGAGAGCAAGGAGGAAGAACGTCTGCGGGAGAGTGGGCAAGTGTTGCAGGAAATTCTGGACATCCCCGACAATATTCCCGCTGACTTGATTGATCGCGCTGAATGCGTAATCGTCTTTCCCTCGGTCAAGAAGTTCGCCATCGGGATCGGCGGAAGCTACGGCCGGGGCGCGATCTTTTGTCGCAGCGGCCCGCAGTTCACTGGCTCCTGGAGTGCGCCGGCCATGTTTGCTCTGGAGGGCGCTAACATCGGGCTTCAGTTGGGCGGGCAAGCAACCGACTTCGTCCTGCTTGTTATGAATCCCAAAGGCGCCGAATCGGTGCTGGGCAGCAAGGTAAAACTGGGCGCCGATGCCTCTGCCGCCGCTGGACCCAAGGGACGCACGGCTGCTGCTCAAACTGACATCGTAATGAAGGCGGAGATCCTGACTTACTCGCGTTCCCGGGGACTGTTTGCGGGCATCTCCCTGGAGGGTTCTACCTTGCGGCAGGATAACGGCGCGAATAAGGAAATCTACGGACGGGAACTGACCGCACGGGATATCGTCCGCGATGGTAAAGTCGGAGTGCCCGCTGCCGGCCAGGAAGCGGTATCGCTGCTGAACCGGAATAGCCCTCGCAATCTTTCCGACAGGCGCTGAAACGCGGGCGCGCGTTTCTGGATTACCGCAATTCGGCCTGTTTTGGTTCCGCTTCCAACCTTTTTCGCAACTCGGCGAGGTTCAGTTCGATGGACTCGTGGACGCCGATGAGGGTAGCCAGGGTTTCTTCCGGAGAACGCGTGGGTCGCGGTGCCGGACGATGGTCCTCCAGGTAGGGCCAGAGCGGCTCCCGAACGGAGGACGGCAATACGGTTTCCAGATATTCCAGCGCGATGCCGCGCAGGTTCTCGTCGCCGGTATGCAACCCGCGAAAGGCAATCCGCAGCGGTTCCTTGGGCAACACGAGCGACAAGAGCCGAAACACGTGCTCCAGGCTGCGGCTGGTGCGATCGCGGAGCAGGCCGGCGAAAGCCGGGCCGTATTGACCCTCGGTGCGGTCCAGAAGCTGATGCGTATCCCAAACTTTTTTCCCCGCGGTTACCTCGCGTTGCACCGCGTCATAAGCCATCTGAGGGGCAATGTGAACTTCGGGGTTCTGTTCGGTGACCTCGGCGAGCGCGGCGCCGCATTGATAGCGGACTTCGAATCGTTTATCGGCCAATCCCGCGAACAAACCCTCGGCGGCTCGCTGCGAAGAGCCAGCAGAAAGGACGCGGGGGAGGCGTCGCCGCACGGCGAACGGCTGTTCTTGGTCGAGGAGCGCATCCACCAACTGGCCTGTGATTTGAGGGGCCATCGTGCGCAGTGCTGCGACCGCATCGAGCACCATCTCATCCCACGCCAGTAAGACAATCACTTGCGGAACCAGCGTCAATTCTAACGGAGATTGCTCGCGAAGAATTTGCCGGACGGTCTGGGCGTTGCCGGAGCGCAGCCCCGCCATCTTGCGGAGAACCGGATCCGCAAGGAGAGGAGCCGCTGGCTGCGATTCTGCCGTGAGAGGGGCGGCCGGGGTGCCCACGGACGGCAACGGACCCGCCGTTTTGTAGACCTGGGGACGGGCGCCTGGTTGCGCCGCTGTGAAGGCGGCCTCCAGCGAAGAGCCGGGCCGTTTGTGCAACGTGCGCAAGACCATGGAACGCGTTGTGCTGTCCTGCACCTCGGACAAGTCCAGCTCGAGAGCGCGATTCAGCAACGCCCGTTCGAGCGACACGATATAGCCGTTGTTCAGTTGGCGGGTAAACCATAGCCCGACGATGGCCAGAAAAACCGCCACACCGAGCACGGATGGGATTGCAATCGCCGTGCCGAGCAGGAGAACCAACCCAATGATGCCGCCGCCGAGCAGGTCTCCCAACCGTTCGCATCCCACATCCACGAAGGACTTGGTCGCACGTTTTTCCCGGGTGGGAATCGGCGTGTAAAGAATCTCGTACCCGGAGCGAAACAACGAATCACCGATGGCAGCCCCCAAGCCCCACGCGATGGCGATGCTTGCCAGGCCGGGCACGGCAATCGCGCCAACGCCTCCCGCGAGCACGACCAAAGGCAGCGCCCCCACGGTTCTGGCCAAACCGAGTCCTTCCAGGGCGCGGCGGCTCAGCGTGGTCTGGAAGAAAAATGTACCCACCGCGACGGTGGCGTAGACGATGGCGAAAAATCGCAGCAGGTTTTCCCCTTGGCCATAGACCCGAGCGGCCTGCGCCTTGAATACATAATCCAGGCAGATGTCGCTGATCGCGGTGAGCAATGTCAGAACCACCAGATTGCGCAGGTAGGGGGCCTTCCGCAGGATTTCCCACGGCGACGGCTCCGGGCCAAGGCCGGCGCTTCCGCTGTCTTGGTCCGGGGGCGAGACCGGCGCGGTCCTCGGCATCTCCACGCCCCGGACTCTCCAGGCACAGAACAAATGGATCATTCCCAGAATCGGCAGCATGGCCGCGACGGAAAAAGAATCCCCCACGCGCTCGGCCACGATCCCGCCCAGCAGGCCGCCGAACGTAGCTCCTGCGGCGATCTTGCCGATCTGCCGCTTGGCGGCGCGGGGATCGAACTGCTCGTTGACGACCGACCAGAATCCGGAGATCAGCACGCTTCCCAGCCCGGCCATGTGGAGGTACACCACAATCGAGCCCAGCTTGGGGTAGGCCAGCACGAGCATCCACTCCCCGAACAGAAGCAGGCCGCTCGCGCCCAAAGCCATCGGCATAACCCGAGCAGGCCCGAAGCGGCTCAAAAGGCGGGAGAACAGGAGAACCATCGCAAAGGAAAACACGGACGCCCCGATGAACATTGCGGGGAGCGAAGTGACGTCAAATGTGGAAAGAAACAAAGCGTCCCGCGTGGCTTTTCCGCCGACCTGCTGCGCGATCATCCCGGCGGCGGTGAACATCGCGGCGAATGCGGCGGCGTTGCTATGGAGCCGGCTGGACATACCTGCGGGCCTTCCACCCCGAGCAGCGGCCCGCTCGAATCCGGTGGAGCGATCCAGAACGTTCCCACCAACTCTATCATCCCTTCCGTGGCTTCTTCTAGTCGGCCACGGGCTCCGTCTTCAGTAGCTTGGACGCGCTTCTCGCCCCGTTTCTCGCGTTGATCTTCAATAATGCGGTTCTCCCTGGATGAGGATATAATGTGGTGACGGAAGAGAACGCACCGGTCATTGAGAGCAGCCTCGGCTGATTCATCGGGCGCGGAGCATCCTGTTGAGCGAATCCGAAAAAACCAATAGGGAAATATGGGGTAAACTGGACCCTCTCCAGTCAGGCATCTCTGAAATCGCGGTCCCCTCGACAGCGACGCCAGTCCCCGCGCTGCCCGCGCAAATTTCAGACCGCTACGAGATTCTGGGGGAAGTAGGCCGTGGGGGGATGGGGATCGTGTACAAGGCCCGCGACCGGGAGACCGGGGAGATCGTGGCGCTCAAAGTCCTGAAGCCGGAGATTTCCGCCGATCCGGCCGTCATGCAACGCTTCAAGAATGAGCTACTACTGGCTCGCAAGATTACTCACAAGAATGTTTGCCGCCTCCACGAGTTTAACCGGGTCGGAGACATCGCCTACATCACGATGGAATTTGTGGAGGGGGAAAGCTTGCGGGCCTTCTTGAAGAAGAGGAGCAGCCCCGATCTGACGACCACCCTGGGCATGGCCCACCAGATTGCCGAGGGCTTGCAGGAAGCCCATCGCCAGGCGGTGGTCCACCGCGATCTGAAGCCGGAAAATGTGTTCGTCATGCCGGACGGACACGTGAAAGTCATGGATTTCGGCATCGCCCGGTCGCTCGAAACCAATACGCAAACCGTCACGCTCATCGGCACGCCCGCCTACATGGCCCCGGAACAGGCCAGAGGCCAGCGCACCGATCATCGCGCCGACATCTACTCATTCGGGCTGATGCTCTATGAGATGGTGACCGGAACGCCCGCCTTTCAGGCCGATACTCCCATGGCGGTGCTCCTCCAGCAAATCCAGGACATCCCGCGGCCGCCCAGCGAGCTTACCCCGGGGCTGCCTGCAAGCCTCAACCTTTTGATCCTTCGCTGTCTGGAAAAGGACCCGGTCAACCGGTTTGCCTCCACGGAGGAGTTGCTGCGCGAGTTGGACTCGGAAGCGGTCAGTGCCGGGAAACGCCCCAGCCCCCCACTCAGCAACATCGGGACCGACGTACCCGCCATGCCTTCCGATCCGGCCGATCCGCTGGCCCGGACTCCAGTACCAGCCCTGCTCCCCGAGACGGAATTCGCGGCGCCCCGCGGCTTGGCTCGCACATTATTCCTCACCATCCAAGTCGGCTACCTGGCGCTGTATGCTGCAGCCGCGTATAAGGCCGAGTCCTTACAACAAGCCCTGGAAGGGATTGCGATGATTGGTACGGGGATCAGTGTGCCACTGGTAATCGTCTCGGCCATGTGCGGGGTTTCTGTACGCCTTTACTTGCTTTCCTCCGTGGGGCTGGATCACCCTGCTGCCGGAAAGAAGTTCGTGCGGCTCTTTCCCGCACTGTTCTTATTGGACACTCTGTGGGCTTTTTCCCCTCTGCTGCTGGCGCAGAAAATTGGTTACGGCCTGGCTCTATTGGCCGTGCCCGGAATGGTTTACTTACCGTTCGCACAGCGCACGCTGATGCAAAGCATTTACCCCGTACGCAGTTTGAGTCTCAGCAAGTAGCTGTCGCGCGTGGCGTTGCCGCTGACCGCGCGCAGGCATCGGCTTAGGAGTTGGCGACGGCCGGCAATCCCACGGGAAGAGGAGCCGCCAAGGAAGGGGCGTGGGTCCGCCACCAGTCCTCCGCCCGGGTCCGGTCCCAACCGCCCGCGAGGCGGCAGGCTTCGAGCAGGCGGGCCAGATCCTGCGCGCTCGGCGGGCGCTTGGCGGGGTCTTTGTCCAGGCAGGAGAGAATCACCCGCTCCAGGTCCTCGGGGATCTCGAGTTCCGTCCGCTCGGAGGGCGGGATCGGGGGATTTTGAATGTGAGCCACGAGCACGGCCATCGGGGTGTTGCCCTCAAAGACCAACTGCCCGGTCAGCAGCCAGTAGGCGACGCAGCCCAGCGAGTAAATGTCGGCGCGGGCATCCACGGTCTTATCGCCCAAGGCCATCTCCGGGGACATGTAGGCGGGGGTTCCGGTCGTCGTGCCGTCGAGCGTCAATCCGCCTTGAAAACTTTCCGACGGCACGGCGGATTTCACCAGACCGAAGTCGAGCACCTTGAGGAAATCGTAATTCAGCCCCAAGCGGCACAGAAACATATTCTTCGGCTTGATATCGCGGTGGACCAGTCCGGCGCCGTGCGCCTCCGCCAGAGAGTCGCAGGCTTGCAGTAAGAAAGAAATCACCCGTTCAGGAGGTTGCGGACCGAAGCGCTCCACCAGCTTTTCCAGATCGAAGCCGTCGAGCAGCTCCATGACATAGTAGAAGCACCCATCGGCCGTGGTGCCGTAGTCATACACCGCCACCGTGTGGGGAGAGCGCAGCGCCGCCGTGGATTGGACTTCACGCTCGAAGCGCCGGTGCAGGGTGCCGGCGTGTCCGTCGCTCATGCCGCACACTTCCGCGCGGACCAGCTTGATGGCGGCCGGGCGCGCCAGCATCCGGTGTTCCGCGCGCCACACTTCCCCCATGCCGCCCGAGCCGAGCAACTCGACCAGCTTATAGCTCCCCATCTCCCGCGCCTTCGTCACGTCGCATCCCAAGTTGTAAATGAAGCGGGAGAGAACAATGGCAAAGGCTGCGAACAGGAAGCTCGAAAAAAAGAATTCAACCCATCGGCCGACGGGAGGCGCGGGATTCCCGTAGTACAGGCCAGAAACCAGCAGGCCGAGAGGACCCATCAAGACCGTCGTGAAGGCAGCTAAGACCGTCTTGCCGAGCGTGCTCGGAACCACCAGAACAAAGAACGTGATCCACAAGCCGATGCCGGAAAGCCCGCGAAACGGCAAGTCGGCCAAGGGCGGAATTCCGTGCTCCCAGATAGCAATCCAAAACGCGCCGACCACTTCAAAGAGCAAACCGAGGTCGAGCATCAACGCGGGCGGGACCTTGCGGCTCCAGGTCAGCGCGCTGATGATGCCTCCGGAAAGGACACCGCCGAACAGAGCGAAATCCACGAGCGGGTACCCGCTGTGATACACGGCTTCGAGCGACGGGCTGAAGCCTTCGGTGATCCGCACGATGGGGTGGGAAATGGCATAGAACAGTGCGAGCCATCCCAACCGGCCCACCGCTTTTTCCACAAAGTCGGGAGGTAACCCGCACGCGGGACTCTTGCTCTGGAACAGCCCGCTCGGGCGCGGCGTTTCCGCCCGAAAGACCTGAGTTGGATTATTCGTTGGTTCTTGCATGGGCCTCTGCCAGGAAATCAAGAAATGAAAATCAACGTCCGGACGCGGGCTCCTGGATTAGATGCGGTTACCCACTTCCCGTATTCAAAGATTTTGCCATGAAATGGCGGGAAGCGGGCGTCGAACATCCAAAGCCGCCGGTTGCAATAACGAAACTTTCCTATGGCTCCGGCAGCGGAACGCCGCTCGGGCGGCTCTCCACGATTGCTGCTTGGGAAGGAGCCGCCACGGCCGGTTGCGTGGCGCGCGCGGAAATGCGGTGCAAAGCGAAGTAGCAAGCTGCGCTCGCCACATTGAGCAGGGCCAGATAGAGGAACCCGCCCCAATACTCGCCGTCCAAGGCATTGATCAGGCGGCCGAAGATCGCCGGACCCAGCGCGGAAAGAAAGTTGCCCACCCCGGTATAGATGCCCGTCCCCCGCGCGATGGCCTCGGGCCGAACCAGCGTGTGCAGGAGGGCACCGTTCAATGCGGCGGTCGTGGCGCTGGTCCCGATCAGGGCGGCCAGGAGAACGGCGCTCGCGACGGGCGAGAGCAACAGCGCCGCCGGAATCACCGCCACGGCAAACAGGGAGCACGTCCAGGCCGCCGTCCGGGCGCGTTGCATGGTGCGGTCAGCGATCGCGCCGCCGAGCACCATCGTCGCGGTCGCCAGCACGTAGCCGACGGTGACCCACCGGGACATGGTTTGGAAAGGGAGCAGCCGCTGGGAGACCAGGAAGCTCGGAGTCCACTGGATCATCGTGAAGACCGTGGTCGTCGAAGCGATCATGCCACAGGCAATCAGCCAAAACGACTTGCTCCGCAGCAATTCCCCGAAACTCATCCGCTCGACCGCCGCGTGCTTCTTGGCGTGCCGTTCGATTTCTTCCACTTCCGCCGTTCCGATGCCGCGCTGATCGGCGGGACGGTTCGCCAGGAACGAAAACAGGGCGATGGGGATCAACGAGATCGCCGCCAGGGCCACCATCATCCCGCGCCAGCCGCTGGCCAGCATCAGCGCCGTAACCACCGGGACGCCGACGGCCGTGCCCAGCGTGGAGCCGGTCAGCCAGAAGGCTTGCGCCCGGGAGTGCTCGTGCGCGGGAAACCAGCGGTTGGTCAGCGAGTTGCTGACCGGCCACATGTTTCCTTCCGCCACCCCCAACAGGAAGCGAGCCAGCAGCAGGCCTTCCAGGCTCGTAGCCCGCGACATCAGGAGCATGGCTCCGCACCAGCCTGCCGAACCGAGCATCAAGCAACGGCGCGGGCCAAAACGGTCCACCAGGAACCCCCAAACGAAGACCGAGGCTCCGTAGCCGATGAAGAACGCCGACATCAATCCCCCCAACTCGGTATTGCGTCCCACCAGGTTCAGTTCTTCCTGAAACGGCCGGTTGGCGATCACCAGGGAGATGTTGGCCTTGTCAAATTGCCCGATGATCCAGAAGAGCAGCAGGCTGGGGGCCATCCACAACCAGCGATTGGTGCGCAACAGCCGCCGGACTCCACCATGCCCGCCCTCCTGGTTCATTTCTCTCTCCTTTCATTTTGCAAGCAAATCATGTTGTAGGACCGCCATCTTAGCGGCCTAGAGAGCCGGCTGGAAGCCGGCGCTACACTAAATTGACCCACAACAAAATGTTCAATTGACGGCCACCGTCACGCCTGGCTGGCTCGATGCCCCTCCGACGCGCAGCAAAACCGGGACCGCCGCGCCCGGCGTGACGCCGGGGGGAATCCGCGCGTTGACCTGCAACAAGCCGGCAAAGCCGGGAGCAGATCCCGCGAAGAGAACATCGGCCGCCAGGCCGCCGATCTCCAGCGAAACCGGAAGCAACGGCAGCGGAAAAGGAACCTCAGCCAATCGCCCATCCGATCCGGCGGGTGTTGTTTGCCCCTCGCCGGTCGCATAGACGACCACGACGGAGCCGCGTGGCGCCGGGTTCGCAGAAGAGTTGGGGGTCGTATCCTGATTCAAGATTGCTCCCTGACCGCTCCCGCCGGACTGCGCGAAGATGCCGGGAGCCGCTTCGGCCACCAGCAGCGTCACCGGGCTTGTCAGCGCGCCTCGATATTGTACCTGCAACTGCGTGCTGGTTCTACCGGCAATCGCATAAGGGACCTGGGCGTTGACCTGATCGGCGCGCACAAAGTAGAGCGGCGCGGGAATCCCGTCGAAAAACACTTGTGCCTCGGCGGTGGAGGTGCTGACGCGGCCCGAGGAATCAAGTTGCGCGCCGACTCCCTGATTCGGCCCGATCCCTGCGCCGAAGATCGTGGCGATCTTGCCGGGAGCCACCGCGTCGGGAAGAAAGGAGGCGGCGTTGACGATGCCTCCGCGATTCACCGCCGGTTGCGGATCCCCGCTTTCGATGATTTGACGCACGCTGCCGCCGTAGTCCACCACGTACACTTCCCCGGCTTCATCCTCGCCGAAGGAACTGATGTTGCCCGCCGTGAGAAGTTGCTCCGCCTCCCACTGGCCGCCGGTCGTTTCCGTCAGCGCCCACAAGCGCCCCGAGCCGAAATCGCCGAACAGATACTTGCCGGTGAGCGATGGCGCGCTCTTGCCGCGATAGACGTAGCCCCCGGTGACCGACGTGCCGAGGTCGCGGCCATAGTCGTGGATCGGCAGAATCAAACCGGTTTGATTGCAATTGGTCGAGGGCAAGAAGCAGAGCATTCCCTCCATGATGTTCCAGCCGTAATTGCCGCCTTTGACGATGATGTCAATTTCCTCGCGGCGATTTTGCCCCACGTCTCCGGCGATCAATCGCCCCGTCAGGCGGTCAAAGGAAAACCGCCAGGGGTTGCGCAGGCCGTAGGCCCAGATCTCGTCGCGGCCCGCTCTGCCGACAAAAGGATTGTCCGGAGGCGACGCATACGGCTCGCCCGAGTCCACGTCCATCCGCAGTATCTTCCCGAGCAGCGTCTCGACGTTCTGCCCGTTCCGCATCGGGTCGCCGGCCGAGCCGCCATCGCCCGTGCCTATATAGAGAAACCCATCCTGCCCGAACGCCAGCATTCCTCCGTTGTGGTTCGTGAAGGGTTGCGCAAACCGCAGCAGAATCCGCTCCGAGTTCCGGTTCGCCAGATTCGGATTCGCTGAAGAAACGGCGTATTCCGCGATGACGGTCTCCAGGCCCTCGGGGCCGTTTCGCGTGTAGTTCAAGAAAAACCGTCCATTGGCCGGATAACGGGGATGGAAGGCCAGCCCCAGCAAACCCAACTCACCGCCCGAACGCACGCGGTCCTGAATGTCTAAGAAAGGCGTGGGCAGCATGGCTCCTGATGAGAGTATCCGAATCCGGCCGCCTTGCTCTACGACAAACAGTCGCCCGCTTCCGTCGCCCGCATGGGTGACGTAGAGAGGCGAGGAGAGGCCGGTGGCGATGGTTCGAAGCTCAATAGCGGCTTTGGCTGGCGCCCCTCCCAGCAGCAGGGCTGACCCGACAAGCACGCTCCAGAAGCGTTGCCGCCAAAGCCCTGTTCCGGGATGTTGGAGTATGGTGCGCACGAGCAAAGTATACCCTGCGTCGCAGGACCGCATCCTTCAAAATCGGACTGGGGGGAAGTTCGAATTCGAGAGTTTCGGCTTTCCGACTTCGCAGCGGTTGGAGGACTTCGAACCGGCCAAGACGGGAAGGCCTTGATTCGATGAGCTTCGGGAGAGCTCACCGGAAGCTGGCGTTCAAGATTTTCTTTCGCAGCCGGATGGACTGCGGCGTTACTTCCACCAGTTCATCGTCGCGGATGAACTCGATGGCCTGTTCCAGGCTCAGGATGCGCGGCGGAACCAGGCGGATGGCCACGTCGGCGACGGAGGCGTGCATATTGGTCAGCTTCTTTTCCTTGACAATGTTGACGTCGAGGTCCTTGTCGCGCGCGTTCTCGCCGATCACCATTCCCTGGTAGACTTCCGTGCCCGGCGTGATAAAGATTTCTCCGCGCTCCTGCAAATTGAAAATGGCATAGCCGGTGGTCCTGCCGGGACGGTCGGCCACGAGCGACCCCGTAGGCCGGGACGGAATCTCGCCCTGCCACTCGATGTAGCCGTGGAACAGCGCGTTCAGGATGGCCGTGCCGCGGGTGTCGGTGAGGATTTCGCTGCGCAGTCCGATCAGGCCGCGGGAGGGTACGTGGAACTCCAGGCGCACCCGCCCCGAGCCGTGGTTCACCATCTTCACGATCTTGCCCTTGCGGGTCCCCATCTTCTCCATCACCACGCCCAAGAACGTCTCGGGGCAGTCAATTTCCAACAGCTCCAGCGGTTCATGAAGTATTCCGTTGATTTTCTTGGTCAGAATCTCCGGTTTGCCCACGGCCAGCTCATACCCTTCGCGCCGCATCATCTCGATGAGGATGGCAAGTTGCAGTTCCCCGCGGCCCATCACTTTGAACGAGTCGGGTCCGCCGGCCTCTTCCATCTTGATCGAGACGTTGGTGAGCAGTTCCTTCTCCAGCCGCTCGCGCAGATGACGGGAAGTCACGTAGGCGCCCTCGCGGCCCGCGAACGGCGACGTGTTCACCGTGAATTGCATGGCGATGGTCGGCTCGTCAATGGGGACGTGCGGCAGGGGGCGCGGCGTTTCCGGGTGGGTGACCGTTTCGCCGATGGTGATGCCTTCGACGCCCGCGATGGCCAGAATGTCGCCGGGCCGCCCTTCGGTTTCGTCCACCCGCTTCAGGCCCTCGAAGGAATAGAGCTTGGTGATCTTCGTCGTTTCGAGCGAGCCGTCCAGCTTCACGATGCCGACCAGGTCGCCCAACCGCAGGGTTCCCTCAAACACGCGGCCAATCGCCAGACGCCCCAGATAGTCGCTGTAGTCCAGGTTGGCGACGAGTATCTGGAGGATGCTTTCGGGATCGCCGGCCGGAGAAGGGATGTCGCTCAGGATGGCGTCAAACAACGGCCGCAGGTCTTGCGAGTCGTCGCCGGGCACTCGATGCGCCAGCCCCGCGCGCGCGTTGGTGTAGATCACCGGGAAATCGAGCTGGTCTTCGGTGGCGTCGAGGTCAATGAAGAGGTCGTAGATTTCGTTGAGAACTTCCGGGATGCGCGCATCCGGCCGGTCTATCTTATTGATGACCACAATGGGCGGGAGCTTCGCTTCGAGCGCCTTCATCAGCACGTAGCGCGTTTGCGGCAGCGGCCCCTCGCTCGCGTCCACCAGCAGCATGACGCCGTCCACGATCTTCAGCGCGCGCTCCACCTCTCCGCCAAAATCGCTGTGGCCGGGCGTGTCCACAATGTTGATCTTGACGCCATGGTAGCGGATGCCGGTGGTTTTGGCCAGGATCGTGATGCCCCGCTCGCGCTCCAGTTCGTTCGAATCCATCACGCGTTCCGCCACCGTTTCGTTCACACGGAAGATGCCGCTCTGCTTGAGCATGGCGTCCACCAGCGTGGTCTTGCCGTGGTCCACGTGCGCGATAATAGCAATGTTGCGGATGCTTTCGTTGCGCACACCCTGCTCGGCCGGCGCAAACGACTGTGGTGTTGTTGCCAAGTTAATCTTTCTCTGATCCTTCGATTCCTAACCGGGATTTCCGCCAAGGGGGTTCCGGGCAGAGTCTTTAGTATACACCGGACCGGCTTCTGGAAGACAGTTCTATTTGTCTTAATGTCGCCCCTTCCGGGGCTTCGTGCGTTTGTATGAGTTTCGATCTCCCACGGCCATGCCGTGGGCCACAAGCTGACGCCCCTCTCGTGGCTGTTTTCAACGGACTTTCGTGAGAAACCAGTGACACTCTCCCGCGAACGATGTATGCTGGAATCGGAACGCGCGGCTGTGGTTCCTTACAGAGGCTGCATTATGTCCCCAGAACGGCTCAAGCGAATCACCATTGACGAAGGCAAGTGCGGGGGGCGCCCCTGCATTCGCGGAATGCGGATTCGCGTAACGGACATCCTGGAACTCCTCGGGGCGGGGGCCTCGTTTGATGAGATCCTCAAGGACTATCCTTACCTGGAGCGAGAGGACATCTTGGCAGCCATCGAATACGCTGCGCATCAGACAGACCATGCGGTGCTCCGATCAGCGTGAAGTGTCTCATTGACAATCAGCTTCCCCCTGCCCTCGCTCGATTCCTGACATCGCGCGGCGTCGAAGCCATCCACGTCACTGAAGTCGGGCTCGCCGAGGCTCGTGATCGAGACATTTGGAACTACACACTGGAACACAATTACGTGCTTGTGACAAAGGATGACGACTTCCTCAACATTTCCTCTCAGTCGCCCGGTGGTCAGTTCGTCTGGGTACGATTGGGGAACTGTCGGGCTCCCGAGCTTCTCCAGGCGTTTGATCGCGTTTGGAGCGCGACAGAAGCTTGCTTGAACAAAGGCGACCGAGTCGTCGAAATTCGGTGATGAATCCTTCCAGCGACAGCGAAGCGCCTCCCACGACAAGCCAGCCGTCGCCCCCTCCCACCCGCCGTCTCTTCCTGATAGACGCGATGAGTTACATTTTCCGCGCCTATCATGCGCTGCCGCGGTTGACGAACAAACAAGGGATGGCCACGCAGGCCGTTTACGGGCTGCACAACATGCTGCGGAAGCTCGTGGCCGACTATCAGCCGGAGTACGTGGTCGCCGCATTCGATCTGGCCGGGCCGACGTTTCGCCACGAGTCGTTTGCCGATTACAAAGCCAATCGCGAGGAAATGCCGGACGAGCTGGCCGCGCAACTGCCCTACATCCGGGCCTTGCTCGACGCGCTGCGCATCCCCGTGCTGGCGCATCCCGGCTTCGAGGCCGACGACGTGATCGGCACGCTCGCGCGGCAGGCTGCTGCGCAGGACCTCGACGTGCTCATCGTTTCCAGCGACAAGGACATGATGCAGTTGGTGGGCGGCCGCGTGGCGATGATCAATCCTATGAAGGAGGACCTGCTCTACGACCGCGAGCGGGTCGTCGAGAAGCTCGGCGTGGCGCCCGAACAGGTGCCCGACCTGATGGCCTTGCAGGGCGACGCCGTGGACAACATCCCCGGCGCGCCGGGCATCGGTCCGAAGGGCGCGCAAGAGTTGATTCAAAAATACGGGCGCGTCGAGGAATGTCTCGATCACGCCGCCGAAGTCCCGCGCAAGACCTACCGCGAGGCGCTGACCAACTACCGCGACCAAATCCTCCTGAGCAAGCAGCTCGCCACGATTGATACGGCCGTTCCGGTCGAGTTCCGCCCGGAAGAAGTCGCGCGCCAGGAGCCCGACCGCGAGAAACTGCGCGCGCTTTTTCAGGAGCTGGATTTCACCTCGCTCGTGCGGGAACTGCTGCCGGTGGCCGAGACCGGCCGCAAGGACTATCAGGAGCTGACCGGCGAAGTCGCACTGCGCGATTTTCTGAAGGGTCTCAGTAGAGAGCGAGCCGTCGCCCTGGCTGCGCGCGGGGACGAAACGGGAGCCATGCTCTCGGCCATGTCCCAGGAAGTCGCGCTTTCGCCGGAGCCGGGTGTCGCCCGAACGGTTCCGGCTTCCTTGCTGTCGCTGCTCCGGGCTTGGCTCGAAGACCCCGCAGACCCGAAAGCGGCTCACGATTCGAAATCCACGCGCCGGACGCTTGCGCGGCAGGGCATTCGACTCGAAGGAGTCCGGCACGACACGCTGCTTTACTCGTTCTTGCTCGATGCGAACGAGAGCAATCATTCGCTCGCCGCCGTGGTCGAGCGCCGGTTCGGGACGCGGCCTTCGGGGAGCCTCGCCGAGGAAGCCGATTGGGCCGGGCAGCTTGCCACGTTGCTCGAACCGGAGATGCGAGCGGCGGGGCTGGAACGGGTCTATACGGAGATCGAGTTGCCGCTCGCTCCGGTGCTGGCTGAGATGGAGGCGGCGGGCGTCAAGCTCGACGTTGCGCAACTCAAGCGCCTCTCCGGGCAATTGGAGGCTGATCTCGAAAGGCTGCGCCGCCAGATTTACGAGTTGACCGGAACGGAGTTCAATATCAACTCGCCGAAGCAATTGGGCGAAGTGCTGTTTGAGAAGATGGGGCTGCCCGCCCCGCGCAAGCGCGGCAAGAGCAAAGCGATCTCGACCGCTGCGGACGTATTAGAGGAACTGGCCGCAACGCACGAAGCGCCGCGCCGGGTGCTTGAATTCCGCCAGTTGGCCAAGCTCAAATCCACTTACGTGGATACGCTGCCGGAACTGATCCATCCGGTGACGGGCCGTATCCATACTACGTACAACCAGGCAGGCGCGGCCACGGGCCGGCTGTCGTCGAGCAATCCCAATCTCCAGAACATCCCGATCCGCACGGAGCTTGGGCGCGAAATCCGGGCCGCGTTTGTGGCCGAAAATGGTTGCGTGCTGCTGGCGGCGGATTATTCGCAGATCGAATTGCGGCTGCTGGCCCACTTCAGCGAAGACGCGCTGCTGGTCGAAGCATTCCGGCGCGGGGACGACATCCACGCGCTGACGGCCACCGCCGTCTTCGGCGTCCCGGCGGAAGAACAGACGCCGGAGCACCGCCGCCGCGCCAAGGCGATCAACTACGGCATCGTCTACGGAATCAGCCCGTTCGGGCTGGCCCAGCAGACCGGAGCGGCAAAGGCCGAAGCCGAGGAGTTCATTAACCAGTATTTCAACCGCTATCAGGGAGTGCGGAAGTTTATTGACGCCACGCTCGACGAAGTTCGCCGCACGCTCGAAGTGCGGACCTTCTCCGGGCGGCGGCGGCCAATTCCGGAGATCAACAGCAAGGATTTTAACGCGCGGCAGTTTGCCGAACGGACCGCCGTCAACACGCCGCTCCAGGGCAGCGCCGCGGACTTGATCAAGCTCGCCATGCTGCGCATCCACCGCGAGCTGCGCGAAGGCGGCCTGCGCTCCCGCATGATCCTGCAAGTGCACGACGAGCTGGTGCTCGAAGTTCCCCGCGAAGAGATCGTGCCGGCCGCCCGGATCGTCCGTGAGGGGATGGAACAAGCCTACGCTCTGCGCGTGCCTCTGATCGCGGAGGTGGCAGTGGGACCCAATTGGCGGGATATGGAGGAGGTCGGAGAGTAACTGAGGCCGTCACTGCGTACCCTGCTGTGAAGTCCTGCGAGAATCCTTATCGGGAGATCCGGGGATGAGACAGGCAATTCCGCCAGCTATGGGGATGAATCCCCTTCGGGGGTTTTGCGGTGCGCAAGCTGCCCCGGAATGCTGGTGAGAAATCCGGGCCGGCCCCAGTTGCCTCAGCCCGCGGCATCGCCTATACTCGCAAGGAAAATTTTGCAGGGGAACCTGCGGGCGGTTTCAAGGTCCCGGCTTGCCGGGAAGGGACGGGCCGGGAGGCTCGGCGCCACGTGCGCCAACTTGAGCTATGACTGATGCCGGAGCGGAGAAAGAATTAAATCCCTGGGAGTCGCAGGGCGCGCTGTTTGACGAAGCAGCGCGACGCTTGCAGCTCAATCCCGGCTTGGCGAAGGTGCTCCGCGAGCCGAGCAAGGAAATCATTCTGCACATCCCGGTGCAGATGGACTCCGGGGAACTGGAGCTGTTCACCGGCTACCGCGTGCAGCACAGCATCGCGCGCGGCCCGGGCAAGGGCGGCATCCGCTACACCCCCGACCTTACGCTCGACGAAGTGCGCGCGCTGGCGAGTTGGATGACCTGGAAGTGCGCCGTGGTCAACATTCCCTTCGGCGGCGCCAAGGGCGGGGTCGTCTGCGATCCGAAAAAACTTTCCAAGGGCGAACTGGAACGCATCACGCGCCGCTACACCGCCGAACTGCTCGATTTCCTCGGCCCGGAGCGCGACGTGCCCGCGCCCGACGTCAACACCGACGAGCAGGTGATGGCCTGGATCATGGACACCTACTCGATGCACGTGCGCCACACCACCACGGCCGTCGTCACCGGCAAGCCGCTCGACCTGGGCGGCTCGCGCGGCCGCCAGGAAGCCACCGGGCGCGGCTGCATGGTCGTCTGCGACGAGGCGCTGAAGCGGTTCAAGATGGCTCGCGACCGCACCCGCGTCATCATCCAGGGCTTCGGCAACGTGGGCCGGGCGGCGGCGCAGCACCTTCATGCGGAGATGTACCGCGTCATCGGCATCGCCGAGAAAGACGGCGGCATCTACAACGCGAACGGCCTCGACATCCCCGCCCTGGTGGACTACCGCAAGGAAAATCGAACGATCGTCGGGTTCCCGGCAAGCGAGCCGGCCGACCCGCAGGAACTGCTCCTCGCCGACTGCGACATCCTCCTCCCCGCCGCCCTCGAGAACCAGATCACCACCCGCAACGCCGACCGCATCAAAGCGCGGATCATCTGCGAAGGCGCCAACGGGCCGACCACGGCCGCGGCTGACGAAATCCTCGAACAGCGCGGCGTCTTCGTGATCCCCGACATTCTGGCCAACGCCGGCGGCGTCACGGTCTCCTATTTCGAGTGGGTGCAGGACCGCCAGGGCTATTTCTGGACGCTGACGCAGGTGCGCGAGCGGCTGGAGCGGATCATGCGCTCCGCCTTCTTCGACGTCATGGGCTACGCCGAGCAGCACAGCGTCCGCCCGCGCATCGCCGCCTACATGCTCGCCATTGACCGTGTCGCCTTCGCCGTCCAGTTGCGCGGGATCTATGCGTAGCATCCGAGCCGCGATCGTAAGAGAGCGGTCACCAAACGCGAGGAAGAGGGTTTCCAATGAATCCGGTCACGCATCTGCTGGTGGGCTGGACGGTGGCGAACGCAACCACGCTCACGCCACGGGAGCGCGCGTTGGTTACGGTCGCGGGCATTGTTCCGGACGTGGACGGCTTCGGGATGGTCACGGACCTGTTGACAAGAAATTCGGAGCACCCCCTGGAACTGTGGGGCAGGTTTCATCACGTCCTGGCGCACAACCTGGGGTTTGGGCTGGGAGTGGGCGTGGCCGCGTTCGCTCTCTCCCGCCGCCGGTGGGTTGCAGCGTCTCTGGCCCTGCTGAGCTTCCATCTGCACCTCGCAGGAGACCTGGTCGGCGCGCGCGGCCCGGACGGCGATCAGTGGCCCATCCCCTACCTGTCGCCCTTTTCCCAGGACTGGCAACTGACGTGGACGGGCCAGTGGGCTTTGAATGCCTGGCCCAACTTCGTGATTACGGGGGCGCTGTTGCTACTTGCGTTTTACCTGGCGTGGCGCCGCGCGTTTTCGCCGCTCGAACTGGTGTCGTCCCGAGCCGACCGGGCGTTTGTGAAGACGCTGCGGGACCGTTTCGGAGCTCCGCAAGAAAACGAAGGGTAGCCACAGAGACACAGAGGCACAGAGAATAACAAGAAGGCAGAAGTCAGGAGTCAGAATGAAAACCGAACTTCAACACTGTCATCCCGAGCGCAGCCGAAGGCGGAGCGAGGGACCTGCACTTCTTCTAACTTCTAACTTTTTTTCCGTGCCTCTGTGTCTCTGTGGCTAAATTCTTCCGATGAAAAAACGCCGCACGCTCATCACCTCGCCGCTCGAATGGCAGCTCACCGTCGCGCCCGTACCGCCTCCTCCGCTGCCGGTTGCCGCCGAGCGCGGGGGAACCCAACTCCAAACGCCAAAACCCACCCTCATCGTGGACACCCGCGAGCAGAACCCGTTTTCCTTCGCGCGCTTTCGCGGCTGGTTTGCCGGGGTCAAACACAAGGCGCTGAAGGTCGGCGACTACTCGGTCGTGGGCCTTGAAGATGTCTGCACGGTCGAGCGCAAGGACCTCCCGGACCTGATCCACTCGTTCACGTCCGACCGCGCCGTTTTTGTGGATCGCCTGCGAAAAATGAGCCGCTACCCGCACCGGCTCTTGGTCGTCACCGCTGCGCTGAGCGAGATCAAATCGCCCTACGGTGGCACGAGCATCAACCCGAACCGCATCACCCAATCACTCGTCGCCACGCTCGCCGGCCTCGGCGCCGAAATCGTGGCGTCGTATCTTTATCAGGTGTTTCTATACGACTGGTTGGATAAGAATGATTACGGGCGGTATTTAGCGGATAACGATTTGTAGGACCCTCTTTACCGGCCCGGCGGCGACATTCCTTTGAACGCCAGCTTCTGAAGTCCGCGGGCGGTCTGAGCCACGTAGAGGTTGCCTTTGGAATCTGTGGCAATCTGGTGGCCGCCGGTCAGCAAGCCCCCGCCCTTGACGGACCCGACAATCTCGAGCGTCTTGCGGTTGAGGATGAAGATTTCCTCGCCCCCTCCGACGTACAAGAACTGCTGCTGCGGGTCGGGAGAGAATGCCAAATTCCGGGCAAACGGCGCAGAGGCGTTGACCCGCTGCTGGAGGAATTTGCCTTCGGTCGTGAACGCCTGCACGCGCCGGTTTTCCCGGTCGGCCACATACACCGTCCCGTCGTTGGACACGCGAACGGCATGGACGATGCTGAATTGCTGCGGCCCCGGCCCATCCGGAACAGAAGTCAGGCTGGGCGGCGGGCACTGGTCCAGGTCCTCCGGTTTGTTCCCAAAGGCCCCCCACAGGCGCTTGAACGCGCCCGTTTCGGCATCAAACACGGCGACGCGGTGGTTGCCGTAGCCGTCGGCGACGAACAGTTCGTTGGTCCTCGGAACAACGACCGCGTCCGCAGGATGGTGGAGATTCCGGGTGTCGGCATTGCCCTTGCTCCGGCTGGCGCGACCAATTTGCATCACGAGCTTGCCGTCCGGCGAGAACTTCAGCACTTGGTCATCGGAAATCGGTTGGAGGCCGGGCAGGTTCCTTCCAATACAATTGTTTCCCCCAATCCAGACGAAGCCTTTGTGGTCAATGTGGATGCCGTGCTCCCTCTGCGGCCATTCATAGCCGCTTCCGTTTCCGCCCCAGGCCTGAGCAAAATTGCCCGCCCCATCGAAGACCATCACCGGCGGCGCGGCCATGGCGGACTGATCTGCGGGAAGCGTTCGCGGGCGGTGCAGGACCCACACGCGATCCTGCGCATCAATCCCGATGCTCGACGCATCGCCCAGCTTCCACTTTGCCGGCACCTTCGGCCAGGAGGGGTCAACCTGGAACATCGGCACGCCGCCCGCCGGCTGCTGGCCTAGCATCACTGGCAGAACAACCGTAAACGCAAGGAACACGACGCCACCCCGAATCGTCAGCTTCATTAAGGTCTCCTAAATCTGAATTTTCCTCTGGAGCTTCCGGTCTCGGAAATTATACCGCCAATTGTTTCCGTTGCGGTTGCTCAAAAGTTCCGATCAACCGTGGGCGTTTCGCAGTAAGATTCTACGTGGCGGGCTAATCCTTCCCAAGCCCGTTGAGGAGCGGGCGATGGCGCTGGTGCTGAGCAACGAAGACATCGTGAAACTGCTGCCGATGGACGTGGCGATTCGGGCGCTCGAGCCGTCTTACTGCGATCTGTCGCGCGGGGAGGCGCTGTCGCCGGCACGCCTCGACCTGCTGACGCCGCTGCCCGAGAAGGAGAAGTGCGTCTATGAATTCAAATCCATGCCGGCGGTTTACCCGCGCAAGAAGGTTGCGGTGTGGCGTGTCAACTCGGACTTTCTGACCTGGCGCAATCGCGCCGGGAACGTCCGCCGGGAGAAAGAACCGCGCGCGCCGGGCGACCGCTACGTGGGCCTGGTCCTGCTCTTCAGCATGGAGACCGGCGAGCTGACGGCCGTCTTCCCCGACGGCGAGATGCAGCGCATCCGCGTCGGCGCAGCGAACGGCATCGCCGCCAAGCATCTGGCGCGCCCCGACGCAAGCACCGTGGGCCTGCTCGGCTCGGGCTTCCAGGCCGGGGCGCAGTTGCTAGCGATGTGCGCCGTGCGCCCGATCCGCCGCGTCCGCGTTTTTAGCCCGAACGCGGAGCACCGCCAGAGTTTCGTGCGCGAGTGGACAGCGAAGCTTGGCATCCCGGTCGAGTCGGTAACCTCGGGCCGGGAAGCCATCGCGGGAGCCGACATCGCCATTGCCTCGACCAACTCCGCGCAGCCGGTCTTTGATTCCGCCTGGATGCGCCCGGGAATGTTTCTCACCTCCATCCGGCCGTTCGAATTCGACCGGGCCACGCTCGACCGCTGCGACGTGCTGGTGATCCACAGCCGCGAGTCCGAGCCGCAGAGCTATGTCGCCGGCGGCGACAGGAGCGTCGTGCCGGAACTTGCCGGAGGCGGAGCCAAGGCCAAGGGCGGCGTCATTGACTGGGGCGAGCAGAAGGACCTGGGCGAGTTGCTCTTGGGCCAAGCGCCCACGCGCACCAGCTCCGAGCAGGTTACCTGCTTCGTCAACAACATCGGTCTGAGCTTGCAATTTGCCGCGTGCGGTGCTGCCGCCTTGGAGCGCGCCAGGGAGCAGGGCCTCGGCCGCGAGCTGCCCGGCGAATGGTTCACCGAGGACGTGCATCCGTGAGAAGAACAGTGATGAGTGAGGAGTGACGAGTTTTATTTGCTTCTTGCTTTTCACTTATCACTCATCACTGGTCACTGTTTCTACATCCGAGCCGCGACCGTAAGCGAGCGGTGTTTCTGCCACCGAGACACTGGCCAGTACCTAAGTTCCAGTTCCAGAAGAGTCACCGGAGATTTTCCGAATCGCGCTGGCGCTTCCGTTGAAAGAAGCGTCTAATGGGAAGGGAGTGGAAGGCCGAAAGAGGAAATGGAGTGGTTAGTGAATAGTGATTAGTGGGTAGCGGTAAGGCAAGGCTGGTCTTTCTAATCACTAAACACTAACCACTAGCAACTGTAGTCAAAGGAGGGCATATGAAAAGGGGTGCAGCCTACGCCACGGCGGCGATTGTGGCATTCACAATGATTGGCAGCTTCGCCTGGGCGCAAGGCCAGGGACGAGGCAGGGCCGGTCAACAACAACCGGAACAGACGGCTGGCGACAAGGTGCGGCAGGCGCTGCCGCCATCGGAGCCGGTCTTCACCACGGCGGAGCGAACCGTCATCACACGGTGGTTTACCACCAACCGCAGCAACCTGCCGCCCGGGTTAGCCAAGCGCGAGACGCTGCCGCCGGGCCTCGAGAAGCAGTTGCGCGAGCGCGGGACCTTGCCGCCGGGCTTGCAGAAGAAAATCCAGCCGCTCCCGGTCGAGCTGGAACGCCAGTTGACGCCGATTCCCACGGGCTACCGCCGCATCGTCATCGCCGGCAACGTCATCGTGATGAACCCGACCACCGGCCTGATCTACGACATCGTGCGGAACGTGATCCCGTAGGGGTAAGGCTTTGTTTGACGCGGCGGGGAATTGGGATTTCAGAAGAAGCTGGGGATGTCCCGCGCTCCGTGCAGGACACGCGCAACCTCGATTCCTCTCTTCGTGGGGAAGTAGAAGATGCCGTATCGGTCTACCGGAAAGCTGCACAGTTCCGGCCCGAGGTCCCTCCGTCGGCGACCGATCTCCGGCGAGGCAGCATTCAGAGCACAGATTCGCTCCATTCTTTCAAGAAGACTATCGGCTGCTTTCGGATTGTCCTGGGCAATGTAAAAGGCGATCTCAAGAAGGTCTTCGTCTGTCTGCGGGCTGAAGATGACCCGGCTCATCGAGCTTTCAGCCGTTCTTGGCCCTGGAGGCGTTTTCGCAGGCGGGATTTGAGCTTCGCGATGTCGAGGGGGACTCCTTCACCCCGCTTCGCCTGTTCGAGCCCGATGCGGATTTCCTTCCGGAGTTCTTCGAGTTTCCGCCGACGCAGTTCCTCTTGTTCTTTCAGCAGGCGCAGCGCCTCTCGAATCACCTCGCTGGCGGACGAGTACATCCCGCTCTGGACCTTTTTATTGACCAGCCTTTCCAATTCAGGCGTAAGCGAAACGTTCATAAGGCTCTATTCCTCCGCCGAATCCCCGCACATACATAATAGCAAAAAATGTTAATGTTTGTTATCCTGCGCAAAGGGTGCGATGGATGCTACGACAGGTTCTGCAATGGATAGGTCCGGGAATTCCCCTAGATTCGGGAATTTCTCTGCTGACACTGATTGTCCTGACTTGGACTCTCGTGTGGATACATCGCTATACCCGCGCCGCACAGAAGCAGGTAGACGCTGCTTTGGAACAGGTCGAAGCACTACAAAAACCTTTTCTCACAGTTACATGGGAAAAACTAACGGATCACGAGGTCATCGTCGAAATAAGCATGGCACTCTACGAAAATCGCCCTCTTCGTCTAGGCAAGGTTCCCACCGATGGATTTAGAATCTACAACATCGGCAGCGGCCCCGCTCTAAATATTTCCTATCGATTAAAAAGCGTACAAAACGGGAAGATACTAAAACCAGCATATGCTTCTTCGTTCCCGCATCTTCCATGCAAGGAATGCCTTCAAACGGACATTAATAGAAATGTCCTTTTTGACTCAATTGTCCGATCTGCCCTCGATGAATCAGAAAACGTGGAATTCGCCATTCAATACGAAAGCCTGCGAGGGGTAAGCTACCAAACAACGGTCTCGATCCATCGGGAGGGGATACCCGAAGGCCCCGAAGTGCTAGGAAGCAGCAACTTCACGTGGGTGATTACTCGCGTCCAAATGAACAGAATTCCGCTCGTTCGATAATTTTACTGAGCTTCCGGCTTCCCTTCATAGTGCGGGCCACTATGGACGCGGTCGTGGTCTTCCAGGGATTCCAGATGGGTGGTGACTTCGGCGGGCACGGGCAAGCGCTGCTTCAGCTCGTGTTCCAAGCGGGTGGCTTTGGCGTGAGCCTCTTCGAGCACCGTGCCGCCGGGGAAGAGCAAGTGCAGCTCGATCCACACGCTCATCCCGGAGTTGCGGAAGCGCACGCCGTGGTAGCCGATGTTCATCTCGCGCGTCACGCGGTCGAGGGTGTCGCGGATGGCGCTGCCTAATTCCGGCTCCGCCACGTCCATCAGCCCCGCATAGGAGCGGCGGATCAACGCTCGTCCGGTCCACAGGATGTTGATGGCAACCGCGATAGCGAGGATCGGATCGAACGGCTTCCATCCCGTCAGCAGAACCAGGCACAATCCCCCGACCACGCCGAAACTCGTCCAGCTATCGGTCAGGACGTGTTTTCCGTTGGCCTCGAGAATCAGCGAGTTGTTCTTCTTTCCCTTCCAGACCAGGTACGCGCCGAGCGCCGCGTTGATGAGCGAAGCCGCCAGGACCACCAGCGTTCCGAGACCTAGATTGGACAGCACGAGTCCGGCCAGCCAGCGATGGATGGCCTGATAGATAATGACCCCGGCGGCGAGGATGATCAGCGCGCCTTCAAAGCCCGCCGAGAAGTAGGAGATTTTTTCGTAGCCGTACGGGAAGCGGGCATCGGCGGGCTTGCTGCTCAAGCGCAGGCTGTAGGCGGCGAAGCCGACCGCGACCACGTGCACGACTGATTCGGCCGCGTCGGAGAAGATCGCCGCCGAGCCGGTGATCGCGTACGCCGCCCACTTCCCGGCGAGCATCGCAAAGCCCACCACGAGCGACAGCGTCATCGCCAGGCGCGTCTCGCGGACTCGCAACGCATGAGCCGGGCTTTGTGGGGCAGTGCTCACGAGAGGGGCCTCTCCGTCGGCGATCCCGGGGCAGGCAAGTGCTATCTTACTCTTTCACTTCTCTCTGGAGCAATTCCAGGAAGCGCACGGTGGCGGGGCTCAATTTCTTGCGGCGGCGGTGGATGATGCCGATGGTGCGCACCAGTTCGGGCCCGTTCAGCGGGATGGCGGCGAGCCGGCCCAGGCTCACGTCCTGGCGCACGGTCGGCTCCGGCAGGATGCTCACGCCCGCGCCAACCGCGACCGCTTCCTTGATGTTGGCGATGTTGTCAAACTCCATCACTGGCCGCACCGCCACGCGGTTCTCTTTGAGATAGCGGTCAATCATTTTCCGGATCGGCAGGTCGTAATCGAAGGAGACGAACGGTTGCCCTTCGAGCGCCGCGGCTTCAACCCGCTTCTCGCGGGCCAGTGGATGCTCCCGGTTTGTCACGACCACCATCCGCTCGCGCCGCCACGGGATGATCTTCAAGTCCTTGCCCGGCGTGGGATAGCTCAGCAGCCCGATGTCCACTTTGTCTTCGAGCACCGCTTGATAGATTTTGTCAGTGCGGAGGTATTCCAGATGCACCGTGGCCTGCGGATACAGGCGCATGAACTCGCGCGTGTGCCCGGCCATGTCATAGAGGCCGATCGAATAGATGCTCGCGATGCGGACCGGGCCGCTGATCTTGTCCTTGAAAGTTTCGAGATTCGCCTGCAATTGTTCGAAGCGGCGCAGGATGTCCCGGGCCGCCCGCGAGTACACTTCCCCGGCCGGGGTCAGCGTGAGCGGCCGCTTGCCGCGCTCGATCAATTGCACGCCCAGTCCGCGCTCCAGTTGCTGAATCTGCTGGCTCGCCGCCGATTGGCTGACGCCGTTCATCCCGGCGCCGCGCGTGAAGCTCTCCGCGTCGGCTATATCTTTGAATAATTTGAGCGTGTCGAGATCCATCTCCTCCATATTACTATAAGCATATCTAATGTCAAGAATTTTCTATTTTCCTATTGACTTATAATCTGGCCGCCGGTATCTTTGATGAGATACGCTGGGGAGCACACTACTCTGAATGAGGGATGAGGCTCTCGAGATGCATGGAGAGGCATGAGCTACCACGGATTACCCGAAAAGCAAGGCCTTTATGATCCCGCCTTCGAGCGGGACGCCTGCGGCATCGGCTTTGTGGCCGATTTGAAAGGGCGCAAGTCGCACGACATCGTCGAGAAGGGTCTGCAAGCGCTCATCAACCTCACGCATCGCGGGGCCTGCGGCTGCGACGACCGCACCGGCGACGGGGCGGGGGTGAACCTGCAAATCCCCCACGAGTTCTTCGAGCGCGAATGCGGCCGGTTGGGCTTCGGGCTTCCTGCGCCCGGACAGTACGGCGTGGGCATGATTTTTCTCCCGAAAGAAGCGGACCAGCGCGCCACCTGTGAGCGCGTGCTCGAGACGATTGTCGGTGACGAAGGTCAGCGCGTGCTCGGCTGGCGCACCGTGCCCGTGGACAGCTCGCCGCTCGGACGCCTGGCGCACGACACGCAACCGGCGATCCGACAGCTATTTGTCGGTGGCGCGCAAGGTCTCGACGAAGCGGCGCTCAACCGCAAGCTCTATGTCATCCGCAAGCGCGCGGAGTCGGAAATCCGAAAGCTGAACCTTTCGTATTTTTACATCCCCAGCATGAACGCGACGACGATTGTTTATAAGGGGATGCTGCTCGCGACGCAGATCGCGGCGTTTTACCAGGACCTGCTCGACCCGGCGGTGAAGACCGGGCTGATCCTGGTCCATCAGCGCTATTCGACCAACACGTTCCCGACCTGGGATCTGGCGCATCCGTTCCGCTACATCGCGCACAACGGCGAGATCAACACGCTCAAGGGCAACGTCAACTGGATGCACGCGCGGGAGTCGGTGCTTCGCTCGCCGCTGTTTGGCGACGACATCAAGAAACTCTTCCCCATCATCACGCCGGGCGGGAGCGACTCGGCCATGATTGACAACGCCATCGAGCTGCTGCTGCTCTCCGGACGCTCGCTCCCGCACGCCATGATGATGGTGATCCCGGAGGCCTGGAGCACGAACCCCCACATGCCGCCCGCGAAGCGGGCCTTCTATGAGTTTCACGCCACGCTGATGGAGCCTTGGGACGGCCCCGCCGCGATGGTCTTCACCGACGGCCGCGTGGTCGGCGGCACGCTCGACCGCAACGGGCTGCGGCCCTGCCGCTACACCGTCACGCACGACGGCCTGGTGATCATGGCTTCGGAAACCGGCGTGCTGCCGCTGCGTCCGGAAGAAGTCAAACACAAGGGGCGACTCCAGCCCGGACGCATGTTCCTGGTGGACACGGCGCAGGGCCGCATCATCGAGGACGAGGAGGTCAAGGAGTTCTACGCCTCGCGGCACCCGTACGAGCAGTGGCTCGAGGAAAACCTGATCGAACTGGAGGACCTGCCGAAGCCCGCGCACGTTCACGGGCCCCATGACGAGACGCTGCTCGAGCGACAGCGCCTGTTCGGCTACACGCAGGAAGACCTGAAGATGATCCTCGGGCCGATGGCCGAGAAGGGCGAAGAGCCGGTAGGCTCGATGGGCACCGACACGCCGCTCGCCTGCTTATCCGACAAGCCCCAGTTGCTCTTCCATTACTTCAAGCAACTATTCGCCCAGGTCACCAATCCGCCGATTGACCCCATTCGGGAAGAGCTGGTGATGTCACTCATCAGCTATATCGGCAAGGAAGGGAACATCCTGGACGAGACGCCGAAACACTGCCACCTGCTGAAGCTGCGCGATCCGATCCTGACCAACCGGGAGCTGGAAAAAATCCGCGCCATCCGCCAGGGAGACTTCCTGGCGATCACGCTCCCCACGCTGTTTCGCGTGGCGGACGGGGGGCCGGGTCTTGACCGGGCGCTCCAGGAACTCTGCCGCAGCGCTTCCCAGGCGATTGCGGACCACTACAGCGTGATCATTCTTTCCGACCGCGGCGTGGACTCCGAGCACGCCCCCATTCCGAGCCTGCTGGCGCTGGCGGCGGTGCACAATCACCTGGTGCGGGAGGAGACGCGCACGCAATGCGCCCTGGTGGTCGAATCGGGCGAGCCGCGCGAGGTGCACCACTTCGCGCTGCTGATCGGCTACGGCGCGAGCGCCGTGAACCCCTACCTGGCGCTCGAAACGCTGGGCGGGCTGGTGCGGGACGGGCAGCTTCCGGCCGGGCTGGCCTGGGAAAAGGCGGTGTACAACTTCACCAAAGCGGTCAACAAGGGGTTGCTCAAGGTCTTCTCGAAAATGGGCATCTCCACCTTGCTGAGCTACCGGGGCGCGCAGATTTTCGAGGCCATCGGACTGAACAAAGACGTCATTGACCGCTGCTTCACCGGAACAGCCTCGCGCATCGAGGGCGTCGGCCTCGACGTCCTCGCTAAAGAAGCCGCGATGCGCCATGCGCACGCCTTCCAGCCGGTGTCCGAAGCGGATCTCGAACTCGCCGTGGGCGGCCAGTATCAGTACCGCGTGCGCGGCGAATTTCACCTGTTTAACCCGCTGACGGTGGCCAAGCTCCAGCACGCGGTGCGTCAGCAGAGCTACGCCACGTTCAAGGAATACTCGCGGATCATGAACGACTACAGCCGGCAGCTCTGCCAGTTGCGCGGCTTGCTCGACTTCAAGAAGGCCGAGCAGCCGGTTCCGCTCGAAGAAGTCGAGCCGGCCCAAGAGATCGTGAAGCGATTCTGCACCGGCGCGATGTCGTTCGGCTCGATCAGCAAGGAAGCGCACCAGACGCTCGCCATCGCCATGAACCGCATCGGCGGCAAGAGCAACACCGGCGAAGGCGGCGAGGACGAGGACCGCTACACGCCCGATCCGAACGGCGATTTGCGCTCGAGCGCCATCAAGCAGGTGGCCTCCGCGCGCTTCGGCGTCACCACCACGTACCTGGCCAGCGCCAAGGAATTGCAGATCAAGATGGCGCAGGGAGCCAAGCCCGGCGAGGGCGGCCAGTTGCCCGGCCACAAAGTGAGCGAGGACATTGCGCGCACGCGCCACTCGATCCCTGGCGTGGCCCTGATCTCGCCGCCGCCGCACCACGACATTTATTCCATCGAGGACCTGGCGCAGTTGATCCACGATTTGAAAAACGCCAACCCCCAGGCGCGCATCGCCGTGAAGCTCGTTGCCGAAGTCGGCGTGGGGACCATCGCCGCCGGGGTCGCCAAAGGCCATGCCGATGTCGTGCTCATCAGCGGCGACACCGGAGGCACGGGCGCGTCCCCGCTCTCTTCGATGAAGCACGCCGGGATTCCCTGGGAGCTGGGCCTCGCCGAAACGCAGCAGGTGCTGGTGATGAACGACCTGCGCGGGCGGATCATCGTCCAGACCGACGGCAAGCTCACCACCGGGCGCGACGTGGCGATTGCCACGCTGCTCGGCGCGGAGGAGTTCGGATTTTCGACCGCCCCGCTGATCTCGATGGGGTGCATCATGATGCGCAAGTGCCACCTGAACACCTGCCCGGTCGGCATCGCCACGCAGGACCCGGTGCTGCGCGCCAAGTTCGCCGGCGTGCCGGAGAACGTCATCAACTTCTTCTTCTTCATCGCCGAGGAACTTCGGGAGATCATGGCTCAGTTGGGCTTCCGCAAGATGGACGACATGATCGGGCGGTCGGACTTGCTGAAAGTCCGGGAAGAAGTCATCCAGGATCACTGGAAAGCGAAAGGTCTCGACTTTTCCAGCATCCTCTATCAGCCGCCGGCCCCGCCGAGCGTTGCCCGCCGCCGCGTGCAGGCGCAGGACCACGGCCTCGAGAAGGCGCTCGACTACAAGCTGATCGAGCTGGCGAAGGACGCGCTCGAGGGCACCGGGCCGGTCGAGATCAAGCTGCCCATCCGCAACGTCCACCGCACCGTAGGAACGATGCTCTCGAACGAGATCGCCAAACGCTACGGTTCGGCGGGCCTGCCGGATGACTTCATCCACTGCCACTTCACCGGCTCGGCGGGCCAGAGCTTCGGCGCGTTCGCGGCCAAGGGGTTGACGCTGCTCCTCGAAGGCGACTCCAACGATTATGCCGGCAAGGGCCTCTCGGGCGGCCGCATGATCATTTATCCGCCCAAGGCATCGAACTTCGTTTTTGAAGAAAACATCCTGATCGGAAACGTCTGCCTCTACGGGGCCACCAGCGGCGAAGCCTTCTTCAACGGCATGGCCGGGGAACGCTTCGCCGTCCGAAACAGCGGCGCCACGGCCGTGGTCGAGGGCGTCGGGGACCACGGCTGCGAGTACATGACCCGCGGCCTGGTGGTCGTGCTCGGCAAGACCGGCCGCAACTTCGCCGCCGGAATGAGCGGCGGCATCGCTTTCGTGCTCGATGAGGCCGAGGACTTCGCCGAGAAGCGCTGCAACCTCTCGATGGTGGACCTCGAGCCGGTCACCGACGAGGCTGACCAGGAATTGCTCCGCCGCTTGATTGAACGGCACTTCGAATACACGCAAAGCCCGAAGGCCGAGTGGGTGCTCGAGAACTGGGAGCACATGCTCCCCAAGTTCGTGAAAGTCTTCCCGCACGAATACAAGCGCGTGCTCCAGGAGCGCGCCACCGCGCGAGAAAAAGCGCAAGTGTGAGGGCGGTCCGAGCCGCGATCCACGACCCCGGTCGGGACGGGGCCGTGAGGGAGCGGTCCACTCGCAGGTTTAACTAAGGCTTCGTGGCCGCTTGCTGACGCGCACGGCCCGGGTGGGTTTTCGGACAGTCAATAACATGGGTAAAGTCACGGGATTTCTGGAATACGAGCGCCGCACGCCGGGCTACCGTCCGGTCCAGGAACGGATCGAGGACTACCGCGAAGTCTATCAGAAAATGCCGGAGCCGGAGCTGCGCACGCAGGGCGCGCGCTGCATGGACTGCGGCATCCCGTTTTGCCACACCGGCTGCCCGCTGAACAACATCATCCCGGACTGGAACGACCTGGTCTATAAAGACCGCTGGAAAGAAGCCCTCCAGGTTCTGCACTCGACCAATAATTTCCCGGAGTTCACCGGGCGCGTCTGCCCCGCCCCGTGCGAAGCGGCCTGCGTGCTCGGCATCAACAACGATCCCGTAACGATCAAGCAGATCGAGAAAGCCATCGCCGACAAGGGTTTTTATGAAGGCTGGACCAAGCCGCAACCGCCCGCCGTGCGGACCGGCAAGCGCGTGGCTGTCATCGGCTCCGGCCCGGCAGGAATGGCGGCGACCCAGCAATTGAACCGCGCCGGCCACACGGTCACTCTCTTTGAGCGCGCCGACCGCGTCGGGGGCCTGCTGCGCTACGGCATCCCCGACTTCAAGATGGAAAAAAGCCTCATTGACCGGCGCGTCGCGCAGATGGAAGAAGAAGGGGTGATCTTCCGAACCTCCGTGAATGTCGGCGTTGACATATCCGGTGAGGACCTGTTGCGCGAGTACGACGCCATTCTGATCTCCATCGGCTCGACCATCCCGCGCGACCTGCCAGTGCCGGGACGGGAGCTCAAAGGAATTCACTTTGCAATGGAGTTTCTGCCGCAGCAGAACCGGCGCGGGGCGGGCCTGCCCGTGGACCCGGAAACAAGCCTCACCGCCACCGGCAAAAAGGTCGTCATCATCGGCGGGGGCGATACCGGAGCCGACTGCCTCGGCACGTCGCATCGCCAGAAGTGCGCGGAGGTGCACATGTTCGAGCTGCTGCCGCAGCCGCCCGCCGCGCGCACGCCTGAGATGCCCTGGCCGAACTGGCCGATGATTCTCCGCACGGAAAGCTCCCACGAAGAAGGCGGCAAGCGCCGCTGGAGCGTCGCGACGAAGAAATTCACCGGCGAGAACGGCCACGTCACCAAACTCCACGGCATTGAGCTCGAGTGGGGACCGCCGGACGCGAGCGGGCGGCGCGCCATGAACGAAGTCCCCGGCAGCGAATTTGAGCTGGACGTGGACCTGGTGCTGCTCGCCATGGGCTTCCTCTACCCGCAGCGCACGGGCCTGGTCGAGCAACTCGGCCTCAAGCTCGACCCGCGCGGCAACGTCGCCGTGGACGAGAACTGGAGGACCAGCGTCCCCAACGTCTTCGCCGCCGGCGACGCGCAGCGCGGCCAATCGCTGGTCGTCTGGGCTCTCGCCGGAGGCCGCAAGGCCGCCCGCGCCATGGACCTCTCCCTGATGGGCACG
>Ga0155949_1196_pt1 | contig 32009 bp, 33 predicted proteins | sample RifCSPlowO2_02_FD_107603 | JGI IMG/M metagenome (GOLD analysis project Ga0155949, IMG submission 107603) | Acidobacteria bacterium RIFCSPLOWO2_02_FULL_61_28
TGGCCTTCTTCCGATCGGTCATTCCTTCCAAAACAGTTCCGCGTCCGAGGCGCGGACGTAGTGGGCATCTGCGGCCATGGCGGCGATTCCCCGTCCTTGTTGGAATCCGACGAAGCCCCGTTGCGCCACGACCCCGGCCAGTTGAGGAGAAACGCGGATGAAAGAGCTTGCGCGCCAGCCTTCGCTCTCCATCGCGGGGCGAAGCAGCGCCTGGTCGGTGGCGCAGAACTCCACATCCTCCAACCCGGCGGCCTGAATCTGCACCAGAAACGTTTGCAGAGCGCAGGCCGTCTCCGGGAGAATCGGAAGGAATCGCTCTCCTTCCACCTGATACACCGCCCCAAAAATCTGTCCCCGGCGCGCATCGAGCACGGGAGCGAAAAGACAGTGACCAGTGACGAGTGACGAGTGATGAGTGACCAACGATGCTGCCGTTTCTGTGTTCTCGTCACTTGTCACTCGCCAGTTGTCACTATTGTCAGCCACCGCTCCCTTGCGGTCGCGGCTCTGATAGGCCGCGGCGGCCAGGGCCTCCAACGTGGAGACCGGGACGACGGGCTTCCCGTGAACTTCGGCCAGGCCCTTCACAGCCGTCAAGCCGAGGCGCACTCCGGTGAACGGACCCGGCCCGACGGTGACGGCATAGAGATCAATGGCTGGCGTGGTCAGGCCGTGACGGGCCACGAGGCGCAGAATTTCTTCATGGAGCGCGGTGCTGCGCCATCCGGGCGGGAGAGGAACAACCTCCAGTTCCCCGCCCTCCGTAGCCTCGGCGGAGGCGGGCTTGCCTTCCCGAGCGGCAGCGGAAGGGGAATCGTCCGCACGCAGCAGCGCCAGGCTCCCCGGTTCGAGACAGGTATCTACGGCCAAGACAATCATGCGCGAAATCCACTATACTTGGCTTCGATGGGTTGTGCTAAGATTCCTTGCTCGAAAACAAGAGCCGTGACGAATGATGAGTGCCGAGTGATGCGTGAAACGGGATAAGCCAAGAGGCGTTCGTTGCCGTGTCGGGATGACAACCCTGCGGTTGCCCTCGTGTTTGGCCGCATCTGCCATTATCTCCTTGAGGACTTGAGCATCGAATGGACTCCCAATCTCAGCCGCCGCGCCGACAGCGAGTCTTGAGCGGATTGCGCCCGACCGGCAATGTCCATATTGGACACCTGGCCGGGGCGCTCGAGAACTGGATCGAGCTGCAAAAAAAGTTCGAGTGCTATTTCTTCATCGCCGACTGGCACGCTCTGACCACCCACTACGCCGACACCAAAAACTTGCAGAACGACATCCGGGAGAACGTCAAGGATTACCTGGCCGCCGGGCTTGATCCCGAACAGGCCGTCCTCTTCTTGCAGTCCCGCGTTCCCGAGCACGCCGAATTGCACCTGCTCCTCTCGCTGATTACGCCGCTCGGGTGGCTCGAACGCGTGCCCACGTATAAAGAGCAGCGGGAACAAATCCGGGACAAGGATTTGGGGACCTACGGCTTTCTCGGCTACCCGGTGTTGCAGTCGGCGGACATCTTGATGTACAAAGCCGACTATGTGCCCGTGGGAGAGGACCAGGTGGCCCACATTGAGCTGACGCGGGAAATCTGCCGGCGGTTTAACAGCTTCTATGGTTCGGTCTTCCCGGAGCCGCAGGCGATGCTGACCAGCGCCGCGCGCCTGCCGGGGACCGACGGCCGCAAGATGAGCAAGAGCTACGGCAACGCCATCTACTTGGGCGACCCGGAAGCGGCGATCCGGGAAAAGGTCTCGAACATGCTCACCGACCCCGCCCGCAAGCGCCGCTCCGACCCCGGCAACCCGGACATCTGCCCGGTCTTTGCCTATCACAAGCTTTTCTCTCCGGCGGCCACGGTCGAGATGGTCAACGTCGAGTGCCGCCGCGCCGGCATCGGCTGCGTCGAAGACAAGAAACTGATGACCGCGAATCTTGTCCAGGCGCTCGCGCCGATTCAGGAACGCCGCCGCCAGTATGAGAACCGTCCCCAGGACGTGTGGAATGTGCTCGAAGAGGGTTCCCACAAGGCGAAGCAAACCGCCGAAGCCACCATGGAGCAAGTCCGCGCGGGCATGAACCTGAAGCCGGGAGGAACGGAGAAGAAAACGGCGGAATAATTGCGACTCAATGGGCCACCGCTCCCTGGCGGTCGCGGCTCGGATAGAACAACGGATGGAACAACCTTACAGCGTGCGCCTCGAAGCCTACGAAGGCCCGCTCGACTTGCTGCTCGACCTGATTCGCAAGCAGGAAATCAATATTTACGACATCCCGATTGCGAAGATCACCGGGCAATACCTGGACTATGTGCAGCATAATCTCGACCGGCTGATTCCGGAAGCGGCCGGCGAGTTCCTGCTGATGGCGGCGACCCTGATCCACATCAAGTCGCGGTTGCTGCTGCCGCCCGATCCGACGCTCACGCCCGAGGAGCAGGAAGACCCGCGGGACGAGCTGGTCGCGCAACTGCTCGAGCACGAGAAATTCAAGCGAGCCGCCCAGATGTTGCAGCAAAAGCACGTGGTGCAGAGCGCCACGTGGTCGCAGCCCGGCTTGAGCGCCTTCCTCGACCCGGAGGCCGAGCCGAGCCTGTCAGTCACGGTCTACGATCTGGTCCGTGTTTTCCAGCAGGTTATCGAGCGCGCCAAACAGAAGCCGCTGCTCGAAGTGGAAGAGGAACGAGTCACGGTCGGCGAGATGATGCAGCATTTATGCCGTCTGCTCGCCGCCCGCCGGGAAGCCTTGCCGCTTAGCGAAGCGCTTGCAGGGCTGCGCTCCCGCGACGCCCTTGTAGCCACCTTCCTGGCTCTGCTCGAACTCATCCGCCTGCAAGCCGTGGCCGCGCGCCAGAAAGACTTGTTTGGAGAAATCCTGTTGCGCAAGTATCGTATGTTTGATGAGGTGGTCGCAAGAACACAGCGGGGAGTGGACGAGGGGTATCAGTAGATGAGAAGGGAATAGGGAACAGGGAATAGGGGACAGGGAACAGAAAGCGGGAAGTAGCGGTCGACAAGCGCACCTCCATTCCCCAGTCCCGACCTCCTGATACCTGCAATCCAGCGTAGGACACAACGTGGAATATCAAGGATCAGACCAAACCTTGCAAGCAACCGTGGAAGCGATCGTGTATGTGGCCGACGAGCCGGTGACGGTCGAGCAAATCGCCATCGCGCTGGGAGGGGTGAGCCACGACGCCGTCCGAAACGCGTTGCGGGCGCTCCAGGAAAAATACCGCAGCGACGAGCACGGCATCGAAATCTGCGAGATCGCCGGCGGCTACAAGATGTTCACCAAACCGGAACACCACGAGACGGTCCGGCGTTTTGTGAAGGAACTGACGGCGCCGCTGAAGTTCTCGATGGCGGCGCTCGAAACGCTGGCGACCATCGCGTATCGCCAGCCCGTCACCTTGCCGGAGATTCAGCAAATCCGCGGCGTGGACGCCTCCGCCGCCGTCAAGACGCTGCTCGACCGCAAGCTCGTGACCACGGCGGGACGCAAGAGCGTGATTGGCCGTCCGATCCTCTATCGCACGACCAAGGAGTTCCTGAAGCACTTCGGACTGAGCGGCATAGACGAGTTGCCGAGTATCAAGGAATTCGAGGAATTGGCCCGCGCCGCGCTCGGCGACATTCTGAGCAGCCCTGTCAGCGATGCTTCCGCCGACGCTGGTAGCGACGCTTTTGGCGACGCGCTGCCGGAACCGGAGCCGGACGATGCTCCTCCGCAAGCTGTCCCAGAAACCGCCAAGGATAGCGATGGCGCTTGAACGCCTTCAGAAGATCATCGCGCGCTCCGGCGTTGCCTCCCGCCGAAAAGCCGAAGAGTTCATCGTCGCCGGCCGCGTGACCGTCAACGGCGTCGCGGTGCGCGAACTCGGCAGCAAGGCCGACGCCGCCACCGACCACATCCGCGTGGACGGCAAACTGCTACGCGCGCCGCGCCACTTTGTCTATCTGGCCCTGAACAAGCCGCGCGGTTGCGTGACCACCCGGTCGGACCCCGAGCAGCGCCCGACGGTAATGGACTCGTTGAAGGGGGTGAAGGAACGGGTCTATCCGGTCGGCCGCCTCGATTTTCACACCGAGGGATTGCTGCTCCTGACCAACGACGGCGAGTTTGCCAACCGCATCATTTCGGCAGCCTCCGGCATCCCCAAGACGTACTGGGCGAAGGTGGCCGGAATGCCCGCCGGAGAAGACTTGGACAAACTCCGGCACGGGATCGTGCTCGACCGCCGCCGCACCCTGCCGGCCCGCATCCGTCCGCTTTCCCGCACCGACACCGGACTTCCTCCGCACCGCGCCCGTCCCGTGCGACGCCAAGGGAACCGTGAGGGAGCAGGCACTCGCGCCCGTGCGCGCGCCGGTGGGGAGAGGTATCCGAGCCGCGACCGCAAGGGAGCGGAGGACTCCGCGAATCCCTGGTTTGAAGTCATCTTGCGCGAGGGCCGCCAGAACCAGATACGGCGGATGTTTGAGCGGATCGGGCATCCGGTCCGAAAATTGAAGCGTGTCCGGATCGGCTCGGTCTCCCTCGGTCCGCTCCCGGTGGGACACTATCGCATCCTCACCGCGCAGGAGGTTGAGAGCCTGCAATGCAAAGAGTGGTCCCGCAGCGAAACCGAGCCGCGCCCGTCCCGAGCAAAGTCGAGGGAACCGCAAGGAAGCAGGCACGGAGTTCCAAAATCCGTCGAATCGAAACCAAAGTCCCCCGATGGAATCCGAGAAAACCGTCATTGATGAAATCCTCACGTCGTCCCGCGTGATTGCGGTGGTCGGCATTTCGAGTCAGGAGTGGCGGCCGAGCTTCCAGGTCTCTCGGTACATGCAGACGGCAGGCTTCCGAATCATCCCTGTCAATCCCAATGAAACTGAAGTGCTCGGTGAGCGTGCCTATGCGCGTCTGGAAGATGTCCCGGAACCGATTGATGTCGTGGATATTTTCCGGCGCTCTGAATTTGTGCCGCCGGTGGTCGAGTCCGCGATTCAGGTGGGTGCGAAAACCGTCTGGATGCAGGAAGGGATTGTTCACGAGGAAGCGGCTAGCCGCGCCCGCGCGGCCGGACTCCGCGTCGTGATGGACCGCTGCCTCCTCAAAGCGCACAGGCGCTGGAAGAGAGGGAGTGGGGAGTAGGGAGTGGGGAATCCTCCTTCTTCTGTTCCCTGTTCCCTGTTCCCTCTCACACCTCGCGGCCCACCCAGACGACTTCCCCGCGAACAACGGATAAGATGTCGCGCTCTTCGAGCGAGATTTCGGTCGCTTTGCTCTCCCGCCAGCGCGAATTCTCCGCCACCAGGACGAGAGAATTGCCCGCCAGCGCGCAGTGGCGCAGACCAGCCCCGCCTTCGAGCGACACCGCATAGATGCGGTCGAGGCGCGGCGCTTTTCGCTTGGCCGGGTCCGTGTCGAGCAGGACCAAATCCAGCGGCTGGATGCTCGGAATCATCGCTTCTTCTTTCGCTCCCACGGCAATCAGCACGGGCCGGTGGAACTCGCGGACAAAGCTGCGCAGGAAAGCCCGGTAGCCCTCGATGCGCCCCTCCGGCGGAAAGGCGTGCCCTGGCCCGAGCTTGCCTTTCAAAACCGGGATGTCTGCATAATCACTGTCCGCGTAATCGAGCCTGGGGACGCGCTTCAACATTTCTTCGACCGAAATCAGGTCCTCGAGATCAATCCCCAGATAGCGGAACAACTGGTTCAGCGTGGCAATGCGAAAGTTCCCCCGGCCGTTCAAAAACCGGCTGACATGGGCCTGCTCGATATCGAGCGCCTCGGCAATCTGCCGCTGCGTGGCTCCCAAGGCAATCCTCTCCCGCAGCAACGCCCGCAGCTTTTCTTGAACTGTGAAAAGGTCCAACTCCCTATGCCTCCTAGGCGTACCAGAAAAGTATACCTCAGACGAAATAAACTTCTTGACAAAAGTATCTGTACGAATATACTTGTTACACATAGACCGTGTTGTTCTGATACCTACGCAGAACACGATTGGGGAATGCACGATGCCGCTTACGAACCAAGAGATGGAAGCCAAGCTGGCCGCGCTGGAAGACCGCGTCGGCTTGCTCACAGCGACAGTGGACACCCTGGAGACCCGGTGGGACCAAAAGGGGCAAGAGTGGGCGGATTGGTCGCTCCTCCTCCACGTCCTGACGGAGGTGATTGACCGGCAGCTCGAGCGGGACCGGGGGAAGACTCCGGGGGCTTCGCCAGCGTAACGGACGGTCGGGGACTGCGAAATCTCTCTTGAAACGCGACCGCCTTGCCTGGGAAGGAGGCTCTGGTATGATGGCTATGATGCAGCAAAGGCTTCCGTTGACTGAGGAAAGGGCTGAAGGACGAAGAAGAACGCAGGGCGGAGTCTGCACTTCCGAAGTGGTGCTTTCCGCTCACGAGAGCTTGTCTTCCGTGAAAGGTATACCGGTCGATTCTCCGGCACTTCGAAACCTCCACGAGTTAAATCGCAGAGCGGAAACAAGCTGGAAAGACAAGTTGGTTCTTGAAACCTCTCTCTCTCGCTCTTTGGTGAGTTTCCAGGCCAACAAAGGCAGGGCGGTCTACCGCTGGTTCAAATACAAAGAAGCCTTCTCTGCTGGGTTGGTAGAATATTTCCTCAATCGCTATCGCATTACCAAAGGCAACTTGCTGGACCCGTTCGCTGGAAGTGGCACGGCACTCTTTGCCGCAGGAGCCTTCGGAATGCGGCCAGAGGGTATTGGGTTATTACCTATTGGGCAGACTGTCATCGCGACAAAGAGACTGACCGACCGCGAAATTCGCTCAAAGGATAAGGAAGGCAGATGATGGCCACCCGATATTGGCTAGCGTCCGGGACAGCCGAGAACTGGCAGGTTGCATTCAAGCTGGGGAACATATGGGGGCTCAAGGGAACGAAGAGAGCTGAAAAGTTGTGGGAGCGGATTGCCGAGGGTGATGCGCTGCTTTTTTATGTTACGCGCCCGTCCAGCGGAATCGTTGGATTTGGAAAGATACGAACAAAATTCAAACAAGACCGTCCACTTTGGCCCGATGAGATAGGTAGAGAAAAGGTCATATGGCCTTTGAGGGTAGAGTTCGACGTCGACTTTTGCCTCGCAATTGACCACTGGGCGAAACGGAGGGTACAGTCCCCCAGGTTTCGCATGCTAGCGCGCAGCGGCTTTGCGGAACTGGATGCTCGTATCGCACTCCAGGTCCTCGAACAGTTATCCTCTCCAGGCAGTCAATATGTTCAGAGGCAACCCGAAAAGCGTTCTATCTCTGCTCGGACGCATGTCCAGAGGAGTTCTGTCCCAATTAGGTCCGCAGATTCAAAGTCAAAACCTAGGGTTCCCCTAAGTCACGATGAAATTAAGAGCCGCGTTGCTGAGATCGGGAGAATTCAGAGTTTCATTGCGGAAGAGGAATACCAGATGGACGGGGAACTGCTCGATGTGGTGTGGAGAAGAGTTGAGCGATCCGTTCCCACTTATGTCTTTGAAGTCCAGGTCGCCGGTGACCTTCACCATGCCCTGGGAAAGCTTAAACATGCCTACGACCTCTGGAACAGTCATATTTTTCTGATCGTGTCGGAACGTAATAGAGGGAAAGTAGGCCGTCTATTACAGGGAACCTTCCACGAAATTCGCGACCGGGTAAAACTGATCAGACTGGACGAGATCGAAGAACTGTATCACTACAAGAGTTCTTATAAGCGATTAGAGAGAGAACTTGGCATCGGTTAGCTAGTTGAATTCCACGTTATCAATTTTGAGCAGGCCTTTTTCTCACAATTTGCATCCTGGAAGTCACCGGAGAAATCGGGCCAGGGAAGGGGAAAGGAAAATGGGAGTTGCCTTATTGGTACGCGATCGCGACAGAGCGGAAGTTTACCGTGAAACAGTCGCCGGCTACACAGAATTCCATGAGTTCCGGGTCGCTTGGGCGGATCTATTGGGCACTGATCTCAATCAGATGGACGGATACGGTGGTCGCGAATCTTGGGAAGAACAGCCCTTGCAATCCTTTTTCGACCATTCCGATTGTGAGGGAAAGATTTCTTGGCGCGCCGCCCGTACGATTCTCCGGCAGGCGCGCAAGGACGCCCCCAGGTTACAAACGTTTAACCAGCAATTCACGGTACTTATCAGTGCCTGTGAAAAAGCTATCCAACACCGAACTCCCATTATTTTCTGCTGAACGCAGGTCACGAAGAAGCAAGTACCTTGATTGCCTTTATGTCAGATTCACAAAGCATTCGCCAAATACAAACTCAAACCCCATACCTTTTTCATCGGTGCAGCTATTGAGGCAAAGATGGCCTTAGAAATCTGGGCACTGCTACAGCGCGGCACCTTGGAGAACGCCGCCAACCTCACCAACGAAGATCACATCGCTTCCATCACTCGGTGGCTGTGTAACCTTTGACAAAGTTACGGGTGCCGGGGTACTCCCTCAGCGAATTCCTCCACCGGAACCACGCCCAACACTCCCGGCGACTGCTCCACGATCCGTCCTGCCACAACATCGGGGTCGTGATCGAACACGACAATCCATTTTTCCTTTACGGCGCGGGGGAGAATCCTGCGTTTGGTGGCGAGCGTTTCGACCGGATGGAGATCAAAGGATGCGATCCAGGCATAGGGGACGTGGTGGGTGCTCGGAATCAGGTCGCCCAGGAAGGCTACGGTCTGATCCCCCGCCCGGACCAAGACTCCCTGCGTGTAGAGCGAGTGTCCTGGAACGGGCAGAATCTCAATGCCCGGCATCACCCGATGCTCTCCCGCGACCAGCTCCCAGCGCGGCTCTTCGAGGGGCAGGTAATCTTCGGGGCTGAAGCTGGCCTGATCCTTTTCGGTGGCGTAATGCTGTGATCGTTCCCACTCGCCTCGCTGCGACCAGTAGCGCGCATTGGGAAACGCCGGGACAAGCCGGTTGCCGTCGCGGACCGTGTTCCATCCGGCGTGGTCGAAGTGCAGGTGGCAGTTGATGACGTCAGTCACGTCCTCGGGACGTACGTTGCGCTTGCCTAGCTCTTCCATCAGCGTAGTGGGCTGCTCGACGGCGAAGCGGTCAATGAATTTTTCCGACTGCTTGTTTCCCTGCCCCGAATCAACCAGCACGGTGCGGTTTCCCGTCCGCACCAGCAGGCACCGCACCGCCAGACGCACGCGGTTGCGCTCGTCGGGCGGGAGCTTCTTTTCCCACAAAACGCGCGGAACCACTCCGAACATCCCGCCACCGTCCAAACGAAAGTACCCGTCGAGCAAGGGAGTAATCTCAACATCGCCGAATCGCATATGTCCTGTCCCAGATGTAAAGGAAATGGAATTAACCGGCCCGGCGGATTCCCCTGGCTCCCTGTTGGTTCGTTTCCGTCGCGATCCGCAGTTCCTGATAGGCCACGCGAAACGTTCCCAGGTGCAAGGCCGGCAGAAGAGCGAGCGTCTTCATGATCTCGGTCGCCCCGGCGTCGAGTTCGATCCACCCCGAGGACGCCGCGTCCTTGTGCAGGCGAAAGCTCCAGGTCCGGCGCACTTTGTTCCGGCGCACGTCCAGTTTGAGATCGGGCAGATTCAGCGAATTCCGCACCGCCTGCGCGAGCGTGGTTTCGAGTTTCCCCCTGCGAGCGGAGGCCGTCTGCGTCGGAGTCATCCCCTATCGCTCCAAGGACACCGGCTTTTGCCGCATCCGTTCCATCATCTTCCGGGTTTCTCCGAGCGCCCCCGGAGCCCGCGTCTCAAGCCATTTCTCGTGTTTCTCCGCGAGGGTTTCCAGGTTCCGGAGGAGCAGGGGATTCTTCCGAACCTCGCGCATCTGGAGCGTGACGCTCTTCACGCGCAGCCACACCAGCAGGCCCTCGCCGTTGTTCTCAAAGTAGAGGTCCTCGTCGAGCATCCCGCGGTTAACGATAGATGCGACCATCTCCCAATAGCTCGTTACCATGCGGTAGAAAGAGTTCTCGTCGCTGTCGGGCGGGCACACAGCGGCAAACTCCTCCAGATTCTCCGCCCAAAAATTGGCCATCAACCATTGCCGCGCCCGGCGGAGTCTCTCTTCCCGCCTCATCTCATAGATCTGTAATAACAATTGTGCATTGACCGGATCCAGTCGAACCATTTCTTTGCTTCCTCCTCCGCAAGATTAAGATGTTGTCCGTTGCGGCGCTTTCCCGAACCTACTTCGGAACCAGGCGGCCCTCCGCCGTGATGCGCTCAGCGCCGTCGAGGTAAGCGCGCAACACTTCCGGAATCACGATGCTGCCGTCTTCCTGCTGGTAGTTCTCTACGAGGGCGATCCAGGTCCTCCCAATCGCCACGCCGCTGCCGTTCAAGGTATGCACAAACTCCGACTTCCCTTTCCCGCCCGTGCGGAAGCGGATGTTGGCGCGGCGCGCCTGGAAGCTCTCAAAGTTGCTGCACGAAGATATTTCCCGATACTCGCCCGAGTGGGGAAGCCAGACTTCCAGGTCATAGGTCTTGGCGGAGCTGAATCCCATGTCACCGGTGCAGAGCAGGACCACGCGGTACGGGAGCCCCAGCTTTTGCAGGATCGCTTCGGCGTCGTTCGTCAGGGATTCCAGTTCCTGGTGAGAGGTATCCGGGTGAGCGAACTTCACCATCTCAACTTTTTGAAACTGATGCTGTCGGATGATGCCGCGCGTATCTTTTCCGTAGGAACCCGCCTCGCTACGAAAGCAGGGCGTATAGGCCATCAATTTGATCGGCAGTTCCGCGGCGTCCAGCACTTCATCCCGGAACAGGTTCGTGAGAGGCACCTCCGCCGTGGGACTGAGCCACCAGTCCGTATTCTCGAGGTGGAACAGGTCCCCGGCAAACTTCGGCAGATTGCCGGTCCCGAAAAGGCTCGCCGAATTCACAATCGCCGGCGGGAGCACCTCGCGGTAGCCGTGCTCGCGCCCGTGCGCGTCGAGCATGAAGTTGGCGAGCGCCCGCTCGAGTTTCGCCCCCAGGTCCCAATAGACGGCGAAGCGGCTGCCGGTGATCTTGGCGGCGCGCGCCAGGTCCAGGATGCCGAGCGCCTCCCCCAGCTCCCAATGCGGCCGAGGTGGAAAGGAAAACTGCCGGGGTTCGCCCCAGCGGCGTACTTCTCGATTCTGCTTGGGAGAACTGCCAATCGGAACGCTGGCGTGCGGCATGTTCGGAAGGTTTTCCAGGATTTGCCGCAGCTCCTCGTCGAGCTTGCCCACCTCCTCGTCGAGGCGCTTGATCTCATCGGAGAGCGTCCGCGTCTCCCGGATTCGGTCCTGGACATCCACGCCCTGCTGTTTGAGCTTGCCGATCTCCTCGCTCGCCCGGTTGCGCCGATTCTTCAGCGCTTCGACTTCCGTCAGCAGCCGGCGGCGTTCCAGGTCCACTTTCCGAAAGGAATCCAGGCCGCCCGGTACGCCCCGCTCGGCGAGCTTCTCTTCCACCCGTTCCACATTTTCCCGGACAAATGCGAGGTCCAGCATCCGTTTCTTTCTCTTGGGAGTTAGGCTTTTTTTCGCCGCCCCGAAAGAAATACTTTACACCATCGCAGGAGCAATTCCGAATCCCGGTCTTGGTGGAAAAAGGCGGTTGATACCGAGTTCTGACTTTCGGCGTTGCTCCGTACCAGTTACGTGCGGTAGAATTCGCATTAGCTCATGAAAAACTATTTCTTGCGCTCAGGAGGCAGAATGGCCAAGAGAGTTTCGCTCGTGTTTGCCTTGTCGGCGGTGATCCTCATCGCCAGCCTGGCGGCGGTCGCGCAGGGGCAAACCGCCCAACAGCCGGGGCGGATCGCCGTCACCGATCTGAAGAAAAAACTGGATAGCGGCGAAAAATTCCTTTTGATTGATGTCCGCGAAGACTGGGAACTGAAACAGGACGGCGCCATTGCCGGCGCTATCCACATCCCCGTGGCAGAGCTCGACGCGCGGATGAAGGACATCCCGAAAGATGTCCAGATCGTGTTCTACTGAGCGGGCGGAGGGCGCGCGGAGCGCGCCGCTGAAAAATTCATCAAGGCGGGTTACCACGCGGGTCCGTTCTGCGGAATCCGGGACTGGAAAAAAGAGAATCTGAAGGTAGTCGAAAAGGTAGACCGTCCAGCCCCCGGACCGATCCGGCCAAAGCCGTAATGATTGAGGGCGGGTAAGCTTCCGCGAAAACGGTCGTCAGGACACGCCCAGGACGTGGGCGGTCCTAGCAAGACTTGTTGAGGTCCAGCATCCTCCAGATCGGCGGAGTGGAGGGAATCGCTACCGAAACTCGATGGCGCTGGCGGGTGAGCCATTTCTCCAAGATCCGCAGGGGCCGCTGTGTGGCGTGAGTTCCCTCGGCCACGACCAGGTGGACGTGCGCGTCGGTCGTCTTGAGGTGGGAGAGTATCCCGGCAGCCAGGCGCTGCGCGCTGGCTCGATCCAGCGCGCCCTCCAGCTTCACCACCGTGGGTTTCAGGGAACGTTCGATGTCTACCCGCAACGAACCGATCGTGCCTGGCCGGAGAGGCCAACGCGAACAACGGTAAGAGCGGCGCTGCAACCGAGGGTGTTGAAAGAAGTCGTGTTGCAGCGTGAAGCGGGTCCAGGCGGCGGCCAGCGGCGCCGCCCATGCAAGGCAGCGCCGGGCGAGGCTGGGTGGGCCGAGCGCGGCTTCGATTTCTGCCTGAAGACGGGCCGCGGCCTCGGGGTTCGGCCCCCAACGCTTGGCCAGGGGCAAAACCGGGTACGCCTGCCGGATCTCATCGGCCCAACGGGCTGCTTTGGCTCGCAGGTAGGCGGAGTCGGCGTCATGGTACCGCTTCCAGCCTTGCAGCCAGACCTGGATGGTTCGCAGGACGGAGGGTCCCAGGACTCGGTTGTCGGTCTCGAAACATTCGCGCTGCAACGCCTCGATCTCGGCTGCAGTCAGGCTCGGATGGCGAACCATAGCCGTGAATCCGTCGCAGGCCTTATAGTAGCGTTCCGGGTCCTCGGCCAGTTCGGGCTGGAGCCTTCCCTCTTGCATGACGCGCTCGAAGAAAGGCGTGCCCGGGGTCGGGCCGTAGATGAGGAACTGCGCGAGCGTTGGCTGCAGCGCCAGGAGTCCGGAAAGCTCCGCACGGACGATGTCCGGGGTCTGGTAGTCGAAGCCCAGGATCATCGAGGTAAGAACACTGATTCCGTGGGACTGCAAATCGGGGATCAATTCTTCAACGGGCCGGCCCTGCTGCTTGGCAAAGCCTGAGCGCTTTCCCTCATAACCGACCCAGATTCCGTCAATGCCGGTCTCCAGCAGTTCCCTCGGAGTCATCCGGCTCAGCGCCTTCACGGTGGCGAAAGCGAAGATCGAAAGTGGCGTCCCCCGCGCTTGGACCAGTTCGCGCAGGCGGGTCGCCCGGTCCTTGGCAATCAGGAAATCTTCGTCGAGGATGGTGAAGCTCATCTGCGGATCAATTTCGAGGTACCGTTCAATAACCCGGAAGATGTCGTCGCCGGTGGGAAGGAGGCGAACGTGCCGGCGCTTGAAGAAGTGGGAGGTGCAGCAGAAGTCGCACCCGTGAGGACAGCCTAGTCCCGCGAAGATCATGCCGGTCCGGCCCACCGGGGCCGAGAGGACCCGCAGGGTACTCACCACCAGCGGGTGGTCGTAAGGCAGAGGACGCGGCGGCTCGCCCAGGAGCGCCCGAAAAAAGCCGACACCTTCTTCCCGGCAGATGTGGTCCGCGTAGGGCGACAGAGTTTTGTCGTCCAGCACAGTGCCGTAGCCGCCCAGAACAACACGGGCCTGCGGAGCGTGCTTCCGGATCAGCCCGACGATCTCTTTCATCCGATGAAACGTCGCCAGCAGGAACGACACGCCAACGATGGCGGGCCCCTTCCGCAGCTCTCGGATCAGCTCCTTCCGCGACGGGTAGTGGAGGACAACGGCGGGCGCGTCCAGGTTTGCTGCAATGTAGTCCAGGGCGAAGGTGTGGTGGGTGGCACGCGGACTGAAGATGCCTTGGGCCCGGGTGACTTGTCCGTGCAAAAGCTCATAGCCAACGCTGGGGGCGTCACCATGGGCAGGGCCAATCGGGCGACAGACGCTCGTCAGCAAGACCTTCCCCTCGCCAGGGGACGGAACCCGACGCGCCTCCGGTGTGGCGAATCCTTGGGGGAGGGTGCAGCCGGAGGGTGATTGCTTGCCCAACGTCATCTGTGTGCCTTTCCGCCAATCTGTCACGGCAGGGAAATTATCGGAATGGGATTTCCTGCTTTCCACTTTCGACTTAGCCGAAAATTATACGCCAACCATCCGGTTCCTCCAAGGCTTTCCTCGTGCGTGTCAAACTTCACCAACAGGATTTGCGCTTGATTCGACAGGCCGCTTGCCGTAGAATCGAAGCCGAGTTAGAGGCGAAAGCGGAAATCCCAGTTTAGGCGGGGCAATTCAAACGAAATCCGGTGTGTATCTAGGAGAGGGGAGAATATGAACACTTTACCAAAGCAAGCGCTGGTTGTGTGGGTTTTTGCGGTGGTAATCGGCGGGGTGTTCGCCCAGTTTTCCGGGGCGCAAGCGCCAGCCGCGCCACAGACGGCCGCGCAGGCTTTTAGAAATGTTGTGGTGCTCAAGGATTTGCCGTCCGAGCAGTTGGTTCCGACCATGCAGTACTTTGAGGCTGCGCTGGGGGTGGGGTGCAATCATTGCCATCTCCTGGCGCGCGATTTGGATGACAAACGGGAAAAGGCGGTTGCGCGGCAGATGATCCTGATGGTGGCCGAGATCAACAAGAACAGTTTTGGGGGACGGCACGAAGTCACCTGCTATACCTGCCATCGCGGGTCTGCGAAGCCGGTCGGAATCCCCCCTGCCGACGCTTTCCGGCCCCAGGAGCCGGGCGCAGGGAGGGAGGCGGAGGGCCTCCTGGACAAGTACTTGCTCTCGCTCGGCGGGATGGATGCGCTCCAGAAGATTTCCAGCCGTGTTGTGAAGGCCACCGCCACGGACTTCGCCGGCCGGAAGGTTGCCATGGAATATTTCTCCAAGTCGCCCGATAAAGGCACCATCATCGCCCACGCTCCCAACGGCGATATCGTTCAGGCTTACACGGGAAATACCGGTTGGCTTCGCATTGCGGCCGGGCAGCCCCGCGATCTGCGGGGGGATGAACTCGCCGCGGCCAGAATCGGAGACCAGCTTCTCTTTGCGGCGCGCCTGAAACCGAGCCTCACCGACTTGCGCACGGGGCCTGCGGAAAAAGTGGGCGACCGGGAAACGAACGTCGTGCTCGGTACTCTGTACAACCGCGTGCCGCTCAAGCTGTACTTCGACAAGACCTCGGGGACGCTCCACCGCATCGTGTATTACGTGGAAACGGCAGTCGGGCCACTCCCCGCACAGATGGATTTTTCCGATTACCGCGATGCGGACGGCGTCAAGCTCGCGTACCGCTGGACGATCTCCCGTCCGCAGGCCCAAGGACTGCAGACGCTCCAGATTGACCAGTTGCAGCAAAACGTCCCCGTCGAAGATTCCCGATTTGCCAGACCCGGCGCGCCGATGGCTTCCAGATAACGTCCGCCAGCGGGGTCAGAGCGGGTCCGGCATGGGCGGGATGGTCCTGGCGAGCCTGTGTACGGGAGGCCCACGCCTCCTTGTCGGGCAAAACACACTCTCTCCGGCTGCTTTCGGGACCGCGGGTATACAATTCAGCAGAGAATAGCGGTTTCTTGTTGGGACGCGCGTGACATTTCAAACGCGGAGTCGGATCATCGCCGGATTGACGTGGACCGGAACAATCCGAACCGCATCTGGTGGTCCGGGAATCTTTCCGGCCGGGTTGGCTACATGGAAGTATTGAACGCAAGATAGTAGCGAGAGTCTGAAACGGGCACGGCCCTCCGCAGGCACTATCCTGCGGGGGGCCTTTTTTTGGAAGTCGCAGGCAATGACCGTGGGTCTGGCCTGATGGCTGGAACTCTTACCCATCGGTCTTGCGGCGAATGACCCGACGGACCGGTTCCGGGCCCTGCCGCCCCCTTATGATAGACTGGCGTGGAGTGGATGTGCGGGGAGATGCGTCGTGTCCGATCGGTTCAGATGGTTTGCGGAAGCATCCCAATCCCGCCGGACGCGGAATTCAGAGGCGCGGAATGAAACTCCTGGTTACGGGCGGAGCCGGATTCATCGGCTCCAACTTCGTTCGGTATTGGCTGCGAGACCACCCGTCGGATCGAATCGTCAACATTGACAAACTGACCTATGCCGGCAACCGGCAAAACCTGGAGGGTGTGTCCCCGGGGCACGAACTGGTCTGCGAAGACATCGCCGAGGCGAACCTGGAAGAACAGATGGAAGGCGTTGAGGCGGTGTTCCATTTTGCCGCCGAGTCGCACGTGGACCGCAGCATAGACTCGGCGGATGTGTTTGTCCGAACCAACGTGCTCGGAACACAGCGGCTGCTCGAAGCGGCGCGCCGGCGGCGGATCGCACGGTTTGTCCTGATCAGCACCGATGAAGTCTACGGGGCGCTGGGCGATTCCGGCGATTTCACCGAGGACGCTCCTTTTCGTCCCAACAGCCCGTACGCCGCCACCAAAGCAGCGGCGGACCTGCTCGCCCGTTCCTATTTCAAGACGTATCAGTTCCCCGTCATCGTTACGCGCGCCTGCAATAATTATGGCCCGTATCAACACCCCGAAAAGATGATTCCCCTGATGACCACCAATGCTCTGAACGGCCTTCCGCTTCCGGTCTATGGGGAGGGAGCGCAGGTGCGGGAGTGGATTCACGTCGAGGATCACTGCCGGGCGTTGGAAGCTGTTCTCCGACGCGGGCGTCCCGGCGAGGTGTACAACCTCGGCAGCGGGTACCGGAGCACGAACCTGGAGTTGGTTCAGATGATCTTGCGGCTTCTCGACAAGCCCGCGAGCCTGATCCGGTTTGTGGCGGACCGCCCAGGCCATGATTTTCGCTACGCCTTGGATTCCGCCAAAGCTCATCGGGAACTCGGCTGGGAACCGCAGATCGCCTTGGAGGCCGGTCTGGAACAGACCCTCCGGTGGTACCGCGACAATCACGAGTGGGTCCGGTCCGCCCGGGGCGATTCCTACCAACAGTATTACTCCCAAATGTATGAGAACCGGGAAGGCTACCGGCAGAACCTGTAGCGGGAACGAATCGTTCGCGTCATAGCTTCTCCCGGTTTTGTTTCGGAAGCGCTGTTCGGGAGTGGCAGGCGACTGCGTTGGCCACCTTACGGGCGCGTCCCGCAAAACAGCTCTCCGGCTTTTTGCTATAATCAAAAGGAGTGAAACTCAACGCGAGGCTCGGATGAAATCGTTCCTGGTAGCGGTGCTTGCCGGTGTTTTGTGGGGCTCGGCGCTCTGGGCTCAATTTGATGTCGGAGTCGTTCTGCCCTTTGAGAACAATACCCGGGACCCGAACCTCGACTGGATCAGTGCGAGTTTCGTTGAGGTTCTCTCCTCGCACCTGGCGTCTCCGCGCTTCATGATGCTGGACCGCCGCGAGCGCGCAGCCGCGTTTGACAGCCTGGGCATCCCCGCCAATGCCGACATCCTGAGCGATGCGACCATCTACAAGGTTGCGCAGGCGCTGGATGCCAGCAAAGTCGTCCTGGGAAATTACGATTCCGCGAACGGCGTCTTCACAGCCACGGCCCAGGTGCTCGAAATGGACGGTCCCGGCCTGAGTCCGAAATTCGCCGAATCGGGTCCGCTGACGAATCTGTTTCAGATCCAGGCCGGCCTGTCCTGGCAAATTCAGCGGTGGCTGCGGCCCAACCTTTCCATCTCCAAGGGCCAATACGTCCGGGAGCATCCGGGACCGCGCCTGGATGCTTTTGAAAATTACCTCCGGGGTTTGACCGCCAAGAGTCGGGCCCAGCAAATCCGCTACTACCGTGCGGCCTTGCGCCTGGACCCTGGCTTTACCACCCCCGCTTTCGAGCTGGGGATGCTTTATTTCCGCGACCGGGACTACCCGACCAGCATCCTGTGGTTCTCGAAACTTCGGCGAGGCGATCCGGATTATCTCGAGACGAACTATTTCCTCGGGCTGGCTTATTTGTATCGGGAACAATATGAGCGTTCGGCGGCCGCTTTCCGGGTGGTGGAACAACAATTGCCGCTGAATGAGGTGTACAACAACCTGGGGATCGCGCTGATGCGCCAGGCCCGGCCGGGCGCCGTGCCGTATTTTGAGAAAGCCGTGCAGAGCGATCCGAACGATCCGGACTACCAGTTCAACCTGGGTTACGCCTACTGGAAGCGGGGGAGTTGGGGGCAGGCCATCCTGCCCTTGCGGAGGGCGCTCCAGCGGGGCAACTCCCCGGCGGGGCGCGTGATCTACATGCAGTGCCTTCAGAAGGCCGGGCAGCTCGAAGAAAGCGCGCGGCAGATGCGTCTGCTCCAGCAACAGAACCCGGAGTGGAGCGCGAACCCGGATCCCAAACTGCTCGAAAAGCTCGAACGCCCCAAGAACAATTACGACGGAGCCAGCTTCCGCCAGCTCCGGATGCTGCGGCAAATTCAGGCGGAATTGAAACACTCCAAGTTTGCGCCCGCCGACCATGCCTCGCTCCATTATCAGCAGGCGGTGCAGTTTCTGGATCGCGGCGCTGACCGCGAAGCAATCGAGGAACTTTACCTAGTCATTGAGTACGATCCCGAGGAGGCCAACGCCTACCGGGACCTGGCCCGAATTTACACCAAGACCCTGCAGTGGGAAGAGGCGTTGAAGGCTCTCAACCAATCCATCGAGCGAGAGCCCACGGCCGAGGATTACCTCCTGCTGGCGAGAATCTATATGTTGCAGGGGAAGCTGGAGGAGGCCCGCGTCCAGTTAAATACCGCCTTTGTGCTGGAGCCTTCCAGCCCCGCAGCCGCGACGTTACGAGAGGAGTTGAATGCCAAAAGCCTCCCCCGTCCCTAAGACCGATGGCGCGGTGAGCATGCCGGTGAAGTTTCTCTTGCGCGCCGCCTTGTTTTCTCTCCTGCTGGCCGTTTCCCTGCGGGCGCAGGCCCCGCAGATAATGGAGATTCCCCTCGAGGGAATGATCCATCCCATCTCGGCCGAATACGTCACGGCGGGCATGGAGCAGGCCATCGGCCAGCGGGTCAACTTGATCCTCATCCCATTGAGCACCCCGGGCGGCCTCGATACGTCCATGCGCCAGATCATCGAGAAGATCATCTCCAGCCCGGTACCCGTCGTGGTGTACGTGGCTCCGAGCGGCACCCGCGCGGCTTCGGCCGGGTTTTTCCTCCTGCTCTCGGCGGACGTGGCCGCTATGTCTCCGGGAACCAACACCGGCGCGGCTCACCCGGTATTCTTTGGCGGCGGGCAAATGGATGACGTCATGAAGGAGAAGGTGAAAAATGACGCCGCCGCCTACCTCCGCAGCATCGCCGGCAAACGCGGCCGCAATGTCGTTGTGGCCGAGAAAGGAGTTACGGAGAGCAAGTCGTGGACGGAAGGCGAAGCGCTCAAAGATCGGTTGATAGACATCGTAGCCGCGGACCGGGCCGAGCTGCTGCAAAAACTCGACGGCTATGAGGTAACCCGCTTTGACGGCAAGAAAGAGGTGCTCCACCTCAAGGACGCGCAAATCCAGGTGTACGCTCCCAGCTTCCGGCAAACGTTTCTCTCGAGGATTCTCGACCCCAATATCGCCTTCATCCTGCTCATCCTCGGGATTCTCGGTCTGTACGTGGAGTTCTCCAATCCGGGACTGATCCTGCCGGGAGTCGCGGGAGGGATCGCGCTGATCCTGGGCTTGTTTGCATTATCACTGCTTCCGGTCAACTGGGCCGGCGCGGCGCTGATTCTACTGGCGATTGTCTTTTTCGTGCTGGAAGCGAAATTTGCCACCCACGGAATTCTGGCGGCCGGGGGAGTGCTGTCCATGGTCCTGGGAGCGTTGATGCTTATCAACACGCGCTTGCCGGGCGCCCAGATTACCCTGGTGACGGCGCTCTCCGTGGCGTTTCCGTTCGGCCTCATCACGGTGTTTCTGTTGCGGCTGGTCATTCGTGCCCGCCACCTCAAGGTTGCCACCGGGGAGATGGCTCTCATTGGGGAAATCGGCCAGGTGGAAAGCGCCCTGGCTCCCCACGGCAAAGTCTACGTCCATGGAGAACTCTGGGACGCGATCAGTCCGGAGCCGGTTCCTCCGGGAGGCCTCATTCGAGTGAAATCCCTCGAAGGCCTGACCTTGCAGGTGGAGCCCGTCAATTCCCATCCCCTTCACCCCAAATCCGATCCCCAGACCCAATCGGGATCAAGCCAAGAAACCACGAAAGGAGTCTAGTCCAATGCAGTTGCCACTTTCTTTTACGGCCGTGGGTATCGCCATCATTCTGATTTATCTTCTCTCTTCGATCAAGATCCTTTCCGAATACGAGCGGGGGGTGATCTTCCGCCTGGGACGCCTGCTCCCCCAGGCCAAAGGCCCCGGAGTTGTCCTGGTATTTGCGCCCATTGACCGGTTGGTGCGCATTTCGCTCCGCCTGATCACCATGGAAGTTCCTCCCCAGGAAACCATCTCGCGCGATAACGTCACGGTGAAAGTCAACGCCGTGGTTTATTTCCGCGTGATTGACGCCAACCGGGCCGTCGTGGAAGTGGAGAATTATCTCTACGCCACGGGCCAACTGGCGCAGACCACATTGCGCAGCGTCATCGGCGAAGTCGAACTGGACGAACTGCTCAGCCAGCGGGAAAAACTGAATGAGAAGTTGCAAGCCATCCTGGACCTGCACACTGCGCCCTGGGGCGTGAAGGTCTCCAAGGTGGAGATGAAACAGGTGGAACTTCCCGCCGAGATGGTGCGCGCGATCTCCAAGCAGGCCGAGGCCGAACGGGAGAAGCGGGCCAAGATTATCCATGCCGATGGAGAGCTGTCCGCCTCAAAGAAATTGGGCGAGGCTGCCGCCGTCCTGGCCCAGAATCCGGTTTCCATCCAATTGCGATACTTGCAGACGCTGACGGAGATCGGAGTGGAAAAGAACACCACGATTGTTTTCCCCTTGCCGGTGGACATCTTTGCAAAGCTCCTCGCCCGCTTGGACGCGCCTACAGGCGGCGCTCCCCCGGCCTCCGGGACACGCGGGACCTAATCGCGCGGTTGGGCCAATCGCCATCCCGCCGCGCCGCGGGAACTTGGACTTCAGAGGGAGAAGCACGGGATCATGCCAAAGAACGCGGACCGGCCGGGAGAGTTGATCCTGGAAAATCGGCAGTTGCTCCTGATTTTCTTTGGGATTGTCGCGCTCTGCGGAATCTTCTTTGCGCTCGGCTACATCGTCGGCCGCAATACTCTCTCTCCTTCCGCGACCGCAGCGCAGGCCGAGGCCGGCGGCCCGGAGGGAGTAGGGAAACCCAGCCCGATGCCCCCGGCTGCCTACCTTAGCCAGGGCCAGCCGGGAACCCCAAGTGGGGAAGGACCGTCGCCCCCCCCACCCGAACTGAATTTCGATCAGAGTCTCGGCGAAACCACCCCGGAGGCCCGGCTGGTTCCTCCGGAATCGGCGGGCACTCCCGCCGGCGCCTCCCCGCCCAATCAACCCAGCCAACAGAATCAGCCAAGCGATTCGGCGAAGCCATCGGGAATTCAACCGCCTCCTCCCGGAATCCTTGTTCAAGTTTCCGCCCTCACGCGCCAAGAGGACGCCCAGGCGCTGGTCCAACTGCTCAAGGAAAAGAAGCTGCCCGTCCTGGTGACTTCCGGGACAGGCGATGCTCTCTTTCACGTCGTGGTGGGACCGTATCAAACCGAGAGGGAAGCGCAGCAAGTGAAGAAGACGCTCGAAGAGGACGGGTTCCAGCCAATCATCAAGCGCTGAATCCCGTTTTCTTTTGGGCGGGACTTTCGTTCGGGTTGCGAGTGACCTGGGCTACCGGACCGGCCGAGGCTGGGCCGTTGCCAGGGCGCGGAGCTGGGCACAGACTTCGTCCACTTGGCGCTCGGTCTCTTCGAGCGACCCCGTGGTGTCAATCACGTAATCGGCCAGCCGCTTCTTCTCTTCTCCCGGCATCTGCGCGGCCATGCGGCGCTGAATGTCCTCAACCGAAATGTTGGACTTGGCGCGGTAGCGTTCCACCTGCTGCTCAGGACGGCACCAGACCACGATCATCTTGTCAAAGCGGCGGTTCTGGCCAGCCTCAAACAGAACGGCCGATTCCACCAGAACGATCGCGTTGGGGTCCTTCTGCCGCTGCGCGAACACCTGGCGGTCAATCTCGCGGAGCACCGGGGCGTGGACAATCGCATTCAAGTGCTTCAGTTTTTCGAGGTCATGAAAGACGATCTCGGCAAGCTTGGCGCGATTGAGCTGCCCGCTGGCCCCGATTACCTCCGGACCGAACCCGCTGACAATGCGGTCATAGACGACGTTGCCGGGCTGCATCAAATTGCGCCCGATTTCATCCGAGTCAATCGTGACGGCTTGGCGCGCCGCAAACATCGCGGCCACCGCCGACTTGCCGCACCCAATGCCCCCGGTCAATCCCGCAGAAATCATACCCCCAGCCTCGTAGTGTTTGAGTTCGAACACTCCCTGCGCTCAGGGCGCCGGGAGCCTATCATTCTAACACGCCTCGGCGGCGCATCGCGGAACGGGCATTCTTGCTGTCGCCTAAAAAGATTCGGGAATGGTGCTCCGGGAAGAAAAAACACCCTGGAACGACTGCCGGGTCCGCATATCAGGAAGAGCTCCCTGCTTTCCCTCCCGGCAGCCGTGCCAGGGTGATCTAATCATCAGTGTTTGAACCACTGTAATTGTAAGCAAGCGGCAGACCAAATGCCGCGTAAAGTTAACTCCTTTTTCACAAAGAGGTTAGGAGGGAGCGCCCGGCACCGCAGAATGTCTTGGGCGGGACATTTTGCCTCGGGGCGTGTCAAGATGACACGGGGCGCATTCGCTCCAGCTTCCGGTATAAGGTCTTCCGCTCGATGCCGAGCAGCTCCGCCGCGCGCGTCTTATTCCCGTGTGTCGCCGCCAGGACTTTCCGAATGTGTTCTTCCTCCGCCTCGGCCAGGGTTTCCCGCCCGGCTTCCGGCGAGGGCCGCTTCTTTTCCGCCGGGTCGAGCGCGGCAAGCGCCTCCTGGAACGCCTCTTCGTTGACGACGGCTCCGGGGTGCAAAATGGCCAGCCGTTCGAGCACGTTTTGCAACTGACGCACGTTTCCCGGCCAAGTGTAGCGCGCCGCCAGTTTCATCGCCCCGTCGCTGAGTTGAATCGCCTTGCCGAATCGCTGCCGGCAAACCTCGAGAAAATGCTCGACCAACAACGAAAAATCCTGGCCCCGTTCGCGCAGTGGCGCGAGTTGGAAGGAGGTCACCTGAAGGCGATACCAGAGGTCCTCCCGAAATTTCTTTTCCGCCACGAGCCGACGCAGGTCGCAGTTGCTGGCAGCGATCGTCCGCACATCCACCTTGCGGCTCGCCGCCGAGCCGACCGGCCGGACCTCCCGCTCTTGCAGGAATCGCAATAACCGCAGTTGAAAAGTGGGATCAATTTCTCCGATCTCATCGAGGAAGACCGTGCCGCCCTCGGCGCTCTCGATCAGCCCGACGCGGTCCCGGTCCGCACCCGTATAGGCTCCCCGCAGCGCCCCAAACAGTTCGGTTTCGAGCAACGTCCCCGGCAGCGCGCCGCAGTCCACCACCACGAAGCGGTTGTTCCGCCGGGGACCGCTTTCATGGATCAGCCGCGCCACTAATTCCTTGCCGGTTCCCGTTTCTCCTTGAACCAAAACCGTGGTATCGGTCGCCGCCACGCGCGAGATGAATTTGTACGCCTCGACCATCGCCGGAGAGTTGCCGATCAATTGAGGGCTGGGGTGGGGGCCGAGGCGGGAACTGGCGCTCTCGGGTCCGCTTCGCAGAGGCGGCGGCACTAGCGACTGTTCGGCGTTTCTCACCGCTTGCGCCAGCCGCTCCAGCGGAAACGGCTTGGCGATGTAGTCAAACGCGCCGGCGCGCGTGGCTTCGAGAACCGTGTCGAGCGACCCCTTCGCGGTCATCAGGATTACGGCGCAGTCCGGGTCGAGCGCACGCGCCCGCCGCAGGATGTCGAGGCCTGACCGCTCGTCCAGGAAAATGTCGGAGACGATGATGGGAAAAGAATTCTGCGCCAGTTGCTCCAGGGCCTCGGCGCTCGACCGCGCCGCCCGCACGGGATATCCCTCCGCTTCCAGCAGCGTGACCACCGTCTGGCTCACCGCCGCATCGTCTTCGACAACCAAAATCGAGGGTTTCATGCGATGCTGCTCTGGCTGTTCCATTTCCTACGTAGCTTCCGCTGGGGCTTTCTCAGCCAAATGGCGTAGGCCAAGAGACATGAGATTTATTAGGCAGGTGTTGCCGCAATGGTTACAAACGAGTGCGACGCAGGGCAAGCTTGTTCCCCCAATACGGAAAGATGAGAAATCATCTTGAATGCCCACGGACACAAATCCGTCCGCCAGTGTCCATGAAGTTGCGCGGCAAAGCTGGCACGCTGCCGTCTGAATACGGCTGCGAAGCGCAGCCAGAATCCGGTTCCGATCGTCTTCTGCAAGTCCCACGGGTTTCCCCCCTTCTAAAGAACGGACGTCAATGAGTGATGTGGTTTTTTCTCTTGGCGGCTGCCCGCGCAGGCAGAGAAATTGTAAACCTCGACCCTTCCCCGGGCCTGCTCTCCACCCGGAGGTCGCCGCCGTGGTGGCAGGCGATCTCGCGCGCAATCGCCAGCCCCAGCCCGAAGCCGGGCGCGTCGGAAGAGCGCGCAGACTCGGTCCGGTAAAAGCGATCAAAAATCCGCCGGCTCTCTTCGGCCGTCATGCCCGGGCCGGTATCGGAAACGTGGAGGAGCGCACGATCGCCATCCCGCTCCAGGGCCAGCGTTACCGACGTTCCAGTAGGGCTGTACTTCACGGCGTTGGTTACGAGGTTGGAAATGGCAAACTCAAGTAATTCCGCGTCTGCCTCGATCTCGGTCTCGGTGAATGCGCCTTCGCGGACCAGGCGGATTCCTTTGCTCTCGGCGGCCGGGCGGACCCGCTCGACGGTCGCCACAAGTAACGCGGACAAATCCAGCGGCGCGCGCCGCAGCTCGATCTCCCCCGCGGAAAGCCGCTCGACACTCAGAAACCGCTCGACCAATTTCCCCAGGCGCTCGGACTCCTCCGAAATCAGCCGGATCATCTGCTCGCGCTTGGCGTCATCGAGCGGATACCGGAGGAGCAGCTCGCTCGAGCCTTGAATGGCCGTCAGGGGGGTGCGGATTTCATGCGCCGCCATTTCAAATTGCCGTTGCGACCGCCGGCGTCTCGCCTCCGATTCGTCAAACTGACTTCGCGCCAGCAGCAATTGGTATGCGCCGCAGAGGAGTGTGGTTGCTCCGAACGGAAGAAGCAGAGAGAACGCGGGCCATACCTGCCCCCTCAGGAAAAGCTGATAGGGCACCCCGAGAACCAGCGCGCCGAGACCCGCCAGCAGGATCACCAGCGGCAGCCCGTAGAAGCGCGCCAGAATCCAGGCCGCGACTGCCGCGATCCCGAGCACAGCCAGAGCCACTTCGAGGTCTCCCGCCGGACGAAGATATTTCCCCGTGAGCAACGTGTGGAGCACGTTGGCGTGAATCTCCACTCCGGGCATCCCGATCCCGGCGGAGAACGGAGTAAACAGGCGGTCGCCGGCGCCTTGGGCCGTCACGCCGAGCAAGACCATCTTGCCTGCCAACTGTTGCCGCAGTTCCGGACGGTTTAACAAACTCGCGAAACCGATCTGCGCGAACATGCCGTTTCCTCCGGCGTAATTGATCAAGAGCGCGCGCCCGTTGGTCCGGGTAGAGAAGACTTGCAGGACATTGCCCGAATCTCTGGAACGGGGGATTTCCAGAGCCTCGTCGGCTTCCGTGACCGGTTCCTGGGCTGCTCCCAGCCAGAGGCGGGCGCACTCGAGCGCCAAGGCCCAGCGGCGCTCGCGGCCGCTCCGTTTTTCGAGCAGCACGCGCCGGCTTACGCCGTCGGAATCCGGATCGGCGTGTACGTGCCCGATGGCCGCGCCGTTCCCGGCGAAGATCGGGAGCGGATGGAGCCACTTTCCGGTTTCGCTTGCCTCCAGGGCCGTGGCCAGAACCACCGGAGCCGAACCGGCGAGGGCTTCCTGCAACGCGCTGTCGGAGGGGGACGAGGAGACTTCCGAAAGAAGCAGGTCCAAAGCCAGCAGGCGCGGTCCCGCCTCCTCGATGGCGCGAACGCCCTGGGCCAGCACCGCGCGGTCTAACGGCAATGCGCCGTACCGAGCGAGCGTTTCATCATCAATCGTAACGAGTACGATGTCTTCGAGCGGCGGCTGCGGCCCGCGCCGGCGAAAATAGAAGTCGTAGAAACTCCCGTTGAACCGGCCGGCGTAGGAACTCCATCCAAGCGCCAGAGAAGCCAGCGCGCAGAATACGGCTACCGAAGGGTAATAGAGTTGCGCCCGGTCAAATCTGATCTTCATTGTCCCTTCACCCAAGTGGCTTGTTCATATTATCAAAAATGAAGGACGTGAAAGAAATCCGGGCTGGCGGCGGAAGGCAGTATGCTTCGGAAGAATACTCCAATCGGTACCAGAATATGGCAAACGATCGCCCCGCAGCTATGGCCCGTTGGCGACGTTGGGCCGTGAGGCTGGATCAAGGAGCGGAGATGATTCTGGAAAGCTCGCGGCTTGAGGTCCCCAAGGCGAGGAGCGACCGGATCAGCAGATCCAGGGAAACCGAGGGGTCTCCTGCCTCCATCTTCGCCACGCGCGACTGGCTTGACTTCAGCGCCCTGGCGAGGTCCGTCTGGGAGAGGCGCTCCCGCTGGCGGCGCTCGCGTAGGCTTTCGGCCAGCCGCATCTTGAGCTCAATGTACGCCGACTCCTCGTCGGAGAGGCGGAGAAACTCCTTGGCGCTTCCAATCTTCCAGCCACCTGCTTCCAACTGTTTTCTCTTAACCTCACGCATTTTCATACTCCCTTAGCCTTTGTTTGCAGGCCTCAATGACCGTTCTGGGCGTAGCCCCGGTCCTCTTGCTGAAGACTTCTAAGATCACGATGGCGTCGGGTTCGATTCCATAAACGATCCGCCAAGTGCCACCAGCATCATTGACTCGAAGCTCGTGGCACCGAGGGCCGATGGATGGCATCGGCCTGGAATGGGGCATGCCGAGTAGGTCGCCTCGCTGCAATCGTCGGAGCAAATAACCCGCCTCCAGTCTCGCGGCTTGCGAGAAAGGAGGAGTCTGTATCTCTCCGTGCAACCAGGCCAGCGGTTTGTCGTTTGGGCTCACCCCGTACAGTATATGTCGAAGGCGACATATCGTCAACGGACGATCATTGACCGGAGGATCAGAGACCGAAGGTATCGCTCGATCCTTAAAAAAACAGGAGGCAGATGAATCAAAGCGATAAGGCGGCAGAACGCAGACCGAAGCTACAGAGCGTTCAGCAATCGTTTGGCGTCTTGAAACCGCGGAAAACGTTTTTCTTCTTTGCGGAACTCGGTGGAGTGAAAGCAGCGGCGGCTGCGCTGATGGACGACCGGATGCTTGATGTGGAGCATCTCGTGATAGAGGAGGTACTCGACCAGGAAGCGAGGGACGTCCGGGCGGTCAAAAATCTTGCTCACAATGATGGCGTTATGGACCGAGTCATAATGGCCCAGCAGAGCGCGGGCGGCGGTCCGGCTCCAGCTCAGGCGAGGGCGCTCCAACCGCCCCTCGAAGTGGCGTTGATTCAGATCGTCGAAAATCTCTTCGAGATGGAACTGCGTTCCCTGCGGCGAGTCGAGCCATTTGCGTCCCCGAGCTCGCCGGACGGCCTGCGTCTGCCGGCGGACGGAACGCCGGTTCAGGAACTGGCGGTAGCGGTGCTGATGCTGCTTGGGGACCGGCTTGCGGTAAAGTTTGGCGATCAGAATAAAGGCGATGGCTTCCAGCACCGAGCGCGGCGCCCCTTCCAGCATATCGGAAAGGCCCACCACGAGCCGCCCTTCGCGCACACGGATAAAGTTGTTGATATCCGCGTAGGGACGGAACTCGACTTCGATCTCCGGCGCCGGCGTTCGCGGACGGAGCGCCCGAAAGGCTTCGTGGAAGATTTCGGTCGCAACCTGAGGCATCGCCAATTCAGTCTCTGTGAGGACTGCGCTCAGCGGCTAAAGCCGGATTGAAAACGCAGCTTCTACGGCACGACTGAAGTCGTGCCCTTACGATTTCGTTCAAGGAGTGCGGCCCTTGCGGGGCGGCCCCGCCTCGTATTGTTTTCGGTCGTTCACGCGGGGCGGGGGCGGAGGCGTCGCCGGAAGCCGGGGCGGTTCTCGCTCGCGCAATTCCGGGAACGAGCCTTTCTTCGTCTCCGCCAGCCCCTCCTCGGTCATCACGATGGCTTCGTCCAGGGTGAAGCGGTAATCCTCAAAGCCGGCGGAACTCTCCGCATTGAGCGACCGCAGGTACGTCAGGAATTCACCCTCGCGCCGCTCGGTTTCCTTGAGAACCTTCTCCGTCATCACTCTTTGTTCGCGGGCGGCCTCCACCGTCACCTCCAGGGCTTCGAGGACCGCGGTGTATTCCTTGAGAAACTTCTGGGCGGCGCGCCCGGCTCCGGCTTTTTTCGAGGCCAGGTTCTCCTGGATGGCGTCGAGCCGCCGCTGGGCGAAATCCAGGTACAGGATGAGCCGCTTGTCTGGCTCCTGTTTGTCCCGGAGGTTCTCGACTTCCCCCGGCGTGAGGAAGTCCTCCTGGGCGTTCCCCGGAATCAGAAGCCCGCTCCACACGACCAGCAGGAATGCGAGCGCAGAGCGTTTCATTGCTTCGCCTTTCCTGGGTTTGGCTTCATGAGACTATAGAGAAATCGCTCGCGCAGCGCAGCCACCTGCGCCACCAATTTCTCAATGGCAGGCCGGTCGAGGTAGGAAACATTGGTCTTCAAACTTTCGAGGTCACGGCCCTGACGCCGGAGGTGCATCTCCGCGGTTTTTGAGGTTCCCGCATGGGCGGCGGCGGTCACGGCAGTATCCAGGCGCGCCAGAGCGGCCCGGTAGGCTTCCACCGCCTTCTCGCGCGGTTCGGAGTCCTCGGTGTCATAGGCAGCCCGCAATTGAGTGAGGCGTCCCCGAGTCAGTTCGATGGCAAGCCTGGCCCGCTTTCGGGCATTCGGTTCCCGGTCGTATTGCTGCTCCAGGAGCGCGGGAGATTTCTCCTCCGCCAGCGCCGCGCTTGCTCCCAGCCCGGCTTCCCCCAACATCACAAGGAAGAACGAAATCGCCCACCACATCGCTTTCCTCGCCTCTCGACTCAGTATATCTCTTTTCCCGGTTGCCGGCCCATGACTTGCCATTCTAAAAAAGGCTGCCACCCTACCGCCGTCGTCCTCCCCTTCGGCGAAGCTCGTTCGTCAAAATCCGGATGCGCTGCCGAGCCTGAAATTCCTGGTTCGGATTTTTCCCCGCATCGAGCGCGAGAAAACGCCGGTAGCTTTCCAGGGCCGGCTCGAGCCGATGGAGCTTATCCAGACTGATGGCCCGCAGGAAATGCGTGCCGGCGTTGTCCTGTCCGAGCGCGGCCACCTTGGCCAGCGCTGCCACGGTCCCTTCGTAGTCCTGGAGAAGATACAGGGCCGATGCCAAATTGGTGTAGCCTTCCGCCGAGTCCGGCCGCAGCTCGGTCGCCCGGCGGAACTGCTCCGCCGCTTCCGGGTACTGTTTCTTCTCCATCCGCAGCCGTCCGGCAAGCAGCCGCAGCTCCGCGTTGTTTCCATCCTGCATGAGCATCTGATCGAGCAACGCCGGGGCCTTGGCCTTGTCTTGTTCGGAACCTTGGAGGTAAGCGTCCAGTAAGCTCCGCATCAATTCCCGGCTTGTCTCGCCCGCCGCCCGCGCCGCCTCCCATTGCGCGATGGCCTCCGCGTATCGCTTCTGCGTGGCGTAGAGCTGCCCCAGGCGAACGCGCAGGTCATTGCTCCTTGGGCTCGCTGGACTCTCTGGGCGGTCCGGATGCGCGTCGAGATACCGGCGATAGAGGTCCGCCGCTTCCGCGAGCGTGTCCGCGCCCCCGGATGCGCGCCTCTCCAGAACCGATGCCAGCAGCAACAGGGCATCGTCCCGAGAAGGCTCGGCCTGCATAGCGGCCCGCAAGTGTCCCTCCGCCGAGGAGGGATCGGTTTCCGCGAGCAGACGGGCAAAGGCCAGATGCGCGGCCGCGTCATCGGGCTTCAACTTCAGCGCGCGTTCGTAGGCTTCCCGCGCTTCCGGAAACCGCTGCGTAGCCGTGAGCGCCTCGGCGAGGTAGAACTCCGCCCGGAAGTCGTTCGGCTGGCGGGCCGCAACAAACCGCAGATGCTCCACCGCCTCGGCGGCTCCGCCTACTTCCACCAGCAGGATTCCCAAATTGAGGTGCGCCGGGACCAACTCTTTTTCTCGCGCCAGCACATTTTGGTAGAGCCGAATGGCGTCCGCGCGGCGGTCCGTCAAGCTGTAGGCGTAGGCAAGATTGAACTCGGCGCGGAAATCCTGCGGGTTCTGCGAGAGGTAGCTTTCGAGCGCCTTGGCCGCCTCGGCGTACTCCTTCTTTTCGAGGGCCGCCTGGGCTTGCTGGAGCAGTTGATCGGAGGTCTGCGCCACGACGACCGTCTGAAAAATCAGAGCCGCCCCAAAACAAATCCTGAACGCAAACCCGGCGACATTTCGTTCGAGGAGCATCCTATCGCAACCTCAGCGGCTGAAGCCGCAAGGAAATTCTATTGCTTTGGCACCGCCTACGGCATGGCTGACCCTGGATTATTCATAACGGTTTCGCAATACGCGCTGGTCCAAGCGTTGCTAAGCTGCTTCTGTGGCCGTTCCCCTTTTCTCTAGCCCCGGCCTTCAGGCCGGGGTCAGCAACACTATTTATTTTACAGGCCGCTTTAGCGGCCTTCCCGGTTTTCGGCTTTAGCCCTCGCTAAACCCTCTGGCTAAAGCCGGCCTTGAGAAGCCCGCTGAAGCGGGCTGGGGATCACTTCTTGATACTGCCTACCCAGCGCTGAAGCGCTGGGCTAGAGAAAAAGGACCGTCCTTCATGAATAATCCAGGTGAAGCCATGCCCTGACGAGCCGTGCCCTAATGCAAAGCCGAGCGTCTTACGGTTGCGCTTCAAGCCCGTCCCGCGCGGGAGCGCAACGCCGCGCCCACGGGTTCTTCGCCCCACTGGCGATGCTTGTCGAGGACCCGGCGCAGAGCCTGACCGGTGTAGGACTCTGCGCAGCGAGCCACCGTTTCCGGCGTCCCGCAGCAGACGACGTAGCCGCCCCGCTCGCCTCCTTCCGGTCCCAGGTCAATGACCCAGTCGGCGGTCTTGATCACGTCCAGATTGTGTTCGATGATCAGAATACTCCCGCCGTTGTCAATCAACTTCCGAAATGCCGCGAGCAGCGTGGCGATGTCGTCAAAGTGCAATCCGGTGGTCGGCTCGTCGAAAATATAGAGCGCAGATTCGCTTTCGCCAAACGCCAGGTGCCCGGCCAGCTTGACGCGCTGCGCTTCGCCGCCTGAAAGCGTGGTGGCCGACTGCCCGAGCCGCAGGTAGCCCAGCCCCACGTCGTCCAGAACCTGAAGCCGGCGCGTGATCGAGGAGTGCCCGCTGAAGAATGCCAGAGCCTCCCGGACCGTCATGCGCAGCACTTCGTGGATGTTCTTTCCCTTGTACCGAGCCTCCAGCACGCCGCTCTTGAAGCGCGTGCCCCGGCACTCTTCGCAGACCAGCTCGACATCCGCCAGGAACTGCATCTCGACGGTGATGGTCCCGCTGCCCTGGCAGGCCTCGCAGCGCCCCCCCGATATGTTAAAGGAAAAGTGGCCGGGCGAATAGCCCCGCTTGCGGGCCTCGGGCTGCGCGGCAAAAAGCGTGCGGATAGGGTCGAACGCTTTGATGTAAGTAACCGGATTCGAGCGCGGCGTCCGCCCGATGGGCGACTGGTCCACCAACACGACGCTCTGGACGTGCTCCATTCCGTCCACGCGGCGGCAGCCGAGTCGGTCCGTCGCCGAAAACCCTTCTCCCTCCCCT
>Ga0155949_1088_pt1 | contig 31463 bp, 35 predicted proteins | sample RifCSPlowO2_02_FD_107603 | JGI IMG/M metagenome (GOLD analysis project Ga0155949, IMG submission 107603) | Acidobacteria bacterium RIFCSPLOWO2_02_FULL_61_28
AGGAGCGCGCCTGGGGTTACTGGGTTGCGCGCCTGCCCCATGGCTGGGCCACGGACGCAGGTATCTCCTCGGCCACCCCGCTCCAATAAATGACGTCATCCTGAGGAGCACAGCGACGAAGGACCTGCTTTTCTCATGAACCGCAAAGAACCATTGCGAGCCGTCAAAGGGATGCGCGACATCCTGCCGCCGGACTCTGCCCTGTGGGAAGAGATGGAGCGGGCGGCGCGGGATGTGTTTCGCGCTTACGCCTACCGCGAAATCCGCACCCCACTGGTCGAGCCGACCGAACTGTTTGCGCGCGGCGTGGGCCAGGACACCGACATCGTTACCAAAGAGATGTACAGCTTTGACGACCGCGACGAGAAATCACTGACCCTGCGTCCGGAGGCAACGGCTTCTGTGGTGCGGGCGTATATCGAGCACCGGCTTGACCAGCAGCCGGGCGTCAAGAAGTTCTACTACATGGGACCGATGTTCCGGCGGGAGCGCCCGCAAAAGGGCCGCTACCGGCAGTTTTATCAGATCGGGGCCGAGGCCATCGGCTCGGACAGCCCGGCGGTGGACGCGGAAGTCCTGGAGATGTTGATTGTGTTGCTCGCCCGCTTGCAGTTGACGGGCTTTACGATGTACCTCAATTCCGTGGGATGCGCGAAGTGCCGCCCGCAATACCTGGCCGTCTTGCGCAGCGAATTGAGCAAAGTCCGCCAGCAACTCTGCGCGGACTGCCAGCGCCGCAGCGAGACGAACCCGCTGCGCGTGCTCGATTGCAAAATCCCGGAGGACCAGCCGATTATTGAAGCGCTGCCCACGTTCCTCGATTTGCTCTGCGCGGAGTGCCGGCAGCACTTCGAGCAGTTGCAAAGCTACCTGCGCGACCGCCAGATTCCCTTCACGCTCCAGCCTCGCCTGGTACGAGGACTCGATTACTACACGCGCACCACGTTTGAAATTGTGCATGGAGCTTTGGGCGCGCAGAACTCCGTGCTCGGCGGGGGCCGCTACGATGGGCTTTCCGAAATGCTCGGCGGCCCGCCCGCGCCCGGCATTGGCTTCTCGATCGGCGAAGATCGCCTTGCTCTCACGCTCGCCCGCCGAGGCGAGGCGGGCGAATCCGACGAGGCTCCAGAAGCGACCGCGCTGCCGCTCTATATCGTCTGGCTCGGGGAAAGCGCCTACCGCCACGCCGCCGAATTGGCGCGCGAGCTGCGTGCGCGGAATGTTGTGGTCGAGCTTCTGGCCGATCCCTTGAAGCTCAAGAAGGCCCTGGAGCTGGCTTCGCGCCTTCACGTGCGGCACGTCTTGATTATTGGCGACCAGGAGCTGGCCGAAGGAATATATCCTATGCGAGACATGGCGCAGGGCACGCAGAAAACCGTGACCAAAGAAGAACTCTTTGAGCAATTTACCGGACGGGCCGCCGCCGCAAAAGAACGCTTCCGTCACGAACCGGCCGAGAAAGGCACACAGACCCGATGACGTTAGACCACCTCCCTCCCGATCTGCGGCGGACGCGCGGCTGCGGCGAATTCCGGCCCGAACACGCAGGCTCTCGCGCCGTGGTGATGGGATGGGTGGCCCGCCGCCGCGATCTGGGCAGCCTGATCTTTCTCGACGTGCGCGACCGCAGCGGAATTCTGCAAGTGGTCTTCAACCGCGAGACGGTCCCCGAGGCTCATGGCCGCGCCGGAGAGTTGCGCTCAGAATACGTCGTGGCGATGGAAGGCGAAATCGTCGGGCGCGATCCCGCAACCTTCAACCCGGCTATCCCCACCGGCGAAGTCGAGCTGCGGGCCGCCCGGCTCTATATCCTGAACGACGCCCGCACGCCGCCGTTTCCAATCGAGGACCACATCACCACGGCGGAAGAGACCCGCCTGCAATACCGCTTTATTGATCTTCGACGACCCGAGATGCAGGCCAAGATCATCCTGCGTCACCTGGTCGCTCTTGAGATTCGCCGCTACATGAACGAGAAGGGATTTCTGGAAATAGAAACGCCGTTCCTGACGCGCTCGACGCCGGAAGGCGCGCGCGACTACCTGGTTCCGAGCCGCGTCCAGCCGGGCTGCTTCTACGCGCTGCCGCAGTCGCCGCAGTTGTTCAAGCAGATTCTGATGATCGCCGGCCTCGACAAATATTTCCAGATCGTGCGCTGTTTCCGCGACGAGGACCTGCGGGCCGACCGCCAGCCCGAGTTCACGCAGCTCGATATCGAAATGTCCTTTGCCCAACCTGGGATGGTCTTTGGGCTCATAGAGCCTCTGATGCAGGCCATCTGTGGTGTCGCAAACCAGCATTGGGAAAAAGAGGGGCCGAGACAGAAGCTGAATCCTCCCTACCGGCCGATTGAGGTGGACACGTTGACGTTTCCCCGCCTGACTTACGCCGAGGCGATGTCTCAATATGGAACTGATAAACCCGACTTGCGCTACAAAGCCAAGATTGTTTCGCTGGATTCGCATGTGTCAGCGAAGCTGGCCCATGAGTCCCGCATCATGCCTCCAATTGTTGGGCTCAAGTTTTCCCCGGATCAACCACGATCTAAAACTTTTGTTAAAACCTTAATAGAGGATATGGTCATACCCAAAGCCCACAGCTCCCTGCCCGATTTGAAAGCAAGGCAGAGCGAGATTGGACAGGATGCCCTATTTGTAGATTGGTGCATACTGGGCGAAGGCGCAAAAATATTGAAAGACGCTGAACTAGCTCTTGCTTTGCGTGACAAGCTGGGAGCCACAGACGGGGATGTGATCTTCCTCGGCGCTATCCGGGGAACCACCCCACTTCGCGACCTCCATTTGCCACACCGGTGCTTCGACATTCTCCGCGGGTTACTGGCGAACCACTCGGCAGGATATACTCCCCAAAGCAAGCGATTTCTTTGGGTCACCGATTTCCCGATGTTTGACTGGGATGAGGAAGAGAAGCGCTATTTCGCAATGCATCACCCCTTCACTTCCCCAACAGTTGAGACCCTGGACTTGCTTGAAACAAATCCGGGCGCGGTAAATGCAAAGGCATACGACCTAGTGCTCAACGGAACGGAGATTGGCGGCGGCTCGATCCGAAACCACCGGCAGGATATCCAGCGGCGCGTCTTCCGTGCAATCGGTATGACGGACGAGCAAGCCCGCCAGCGCTTCGGGTTCTTTCTGGACGCGCTCGAATACGGCACGCCGCCGCACGGCGGGATCGCGCTCGGTCTCGATCGCATTGTCGCAATACTGGCGCTGGAGGCTTCCATCCGCGAAGTGATCGCGTTTCCCAAAACCGCCCGCGCCGTGGACCTGATGTGCGAAGCGCCCACGACCGTTTCCCCGGCCCAGTTGCGCGAGTTGGGCCTGAAGCTGGAAAAGAGTGACGAGTGATGAGTGACGAGTGACAAGCGGCCAGCAACGACAGTGAGAACTGATCTAGTGGAAACTGGTTACTCATTACTGGTTGCTTATCACTTGTCACTCATCACTCGTCACTGCTTTTAACTATGGGCCGCATCCGGATTCTGCCTGAAGCCGTTGCCAACAAGATTGCCGCCGGGGAAGTGGTCGAACGGCCCGCCTCGGTGGTGAAGGAGTTGATCGAGAATTCGCTCGACGCCGGGGCCGAGCGCATCCGCGTCGAGGTGGAAGCGGGCGGGAAGCGGCGCATCCACGTCGTGGACGACGGCTCGGGAATGGGCCGCGACGACGCCATGCTCGCCTTCGAGCGCCACGCCACCAGCAAGCTCCGCAGCGCCGACGATCTGCTCTCGATCGCCACGATGGGCTTTCGCGGCGAAGCGCTGCCTTCGATTGCGGCGGTCTCGCGCCTGACGCTGGAAACGAGAAGTCGCGAGGAGCCCTCCGGCACGCGCATCGAGTTTGCCGGAGGCCGTCTCCTGAACGTCCAGGAATCGGGGCTGCCCGCCGGCACCGCCGTCACGGTCAGCGACTTGTTCTACAATGTTCCGGCGCGCCGCAAGTTTCTTCGCGCGGAAGCGACCGAGCTTTCCCACATCACGACGCTGCTGACGCACTGCGCGCTGGCGTACCCGGAGAAGTCCTTCCTGCTCGACACGAACTCCGGCGCTCTGATTCAGGTTACCCCGGTCGGCGCGCTGCGGGAACGGGTCTTCCAATTGTTTGGAGCGGAGTTGCTCGAAGACCTGGTCGAATTCGGCCCGCGCACGGCGGAGGTTCCGAGACCGGCTCCCGGTGCCGATGACTCTGCTTCGGATGACCCTGCGGCGACGGTGGCCTTCTCTCTTTCGGGCTTCGTCTCGCGGCCGCAGGTGCAAAAGCTCAACCGCAATTCGCTCTACCTGTTCGTCAATCGCCGGCAAATCCGCGACCGCGTCCTGTTGCACGCCATCCAGGAAGCCTTCCGCAATATCCTGCCGCCGCAGTGTTTTCCCGTGGCCATGCTTTTTTTGGAGATGCCGGGCGAAGAAGTGGACGTGAACGTGCATCCCGCGAAGACCGAGGTGCGCTTCCGCCACCAGGGCTTTGTCCACGACTTCGTGCGGGACTCGCTGCGCGAGTCCCTGGCAATCTCCCGACCGATCTCGACCTTTCCCGCCGGAGCGAGCGTAGCGCCGGATGCTCCGAAAGATGCGGCCTTTGCCGCGCCTCAACCAGCCCGGCGCGAAGCGGCTTCCTGGCCCACAGAATTCAGTCTCACCGGACCGCTCGCTCCGCCCCGGCCGCTTGCGTTCGATGCGGCGCTCGGGATCACCGAGGAGGACGTGGCGCGGGTTGCGGAACCTGGAGCGGTTGCCCAACTGCCGACGGAAGCCCCGGCGCCCGACTCCGCGTCCGAGTTGGCGCAACTGCAACCGCTAGGGCAGATTCGTGACAGCTTCATCGTAGCCTCCAGCCCTTCCGGCCTCTGGCTGATTGACCAGCACGTCGCCCACGAGCGCGTATTGTTTGAACGCTTTCTCGCCAAGCGCGAACAGGGAGCGGTCGAGACGCAGCGGCTGCTGATGCCCTACATCCTCCGGCTCAGCCCCACGCAACGGGCGCTCTGGGACCAGATCGCCGATGAGTTAGCGGCGTCGGGGTTTGAGGCCGAACCCTTCGGCCAAGGCACGATTGCCGTCAAAGCCGTTCCGGCGGGCGTGAAGGGCGAGGACATTGAAAAGCTGCTCGCGGAACTGGTCGAGTCGCTGGAGAAGGAATCCCGCGCGCTCTCGCCGGAACGGGTTCGGGAAAAGATTGCGGCGTCAGTGGCCTGTCATGCCGCCATCAAGATCAATACGCCGCTCGAACAGAGGAAGATGGAGTGGCTGCTCGCGGCACTGGCCGCCACCCGCCTTCCGATGAGCTGCCCGCACGGGAGGCCGATCGTGCTCAAGTACGGGATGCGGGAAATTCTGAAAGCGTTCCACCGAATATGAGTTCTCTTCCCCTTCTGTCAGGACATGACTTCGCATGAATTATTTGGGAAGGAAGGCCGTTTTTCTCTAGCCCAGGCGTTCACGCCTGGGTTCCCGGGACCACCGATTATTTCCAGCCCGCTTCAGCAGGCTTTTCGAAAACGGCTGGAGCCCTCGGCCCGGCAAGGGCTGAAACCATAATGAGAAGGCCGTTAAAACGGCCTAGAAATTTACTCCGCCTGCAAACCCCGGTCCCGCCAAGCGGGACCGGGGCTAGAGAAAAAGGCGACTGGTCTTTCCAAAGAGCACGGAGGCTCGTTTGCGAAAGCGTCTAGTGATCGCCATTGACGGCCCATCGGGAACGGGCAAGAGCACCGTGGCGCAGAGGCTCGCGGCTCGGCTCGGCTATTCTTATGTCGAGTCGGGAGCGATGTACCGCGCGCTGGCCTTGCTGGCGCTCGAAACCGGCGCGGACTTGCGCGACGCGGCGGCGCTGGGAAAACTGGCGGCGGAGGTGGATATTCGGTTTGAATCACAGGGAAAAGACGGGAACCGGCTAATCTTAAATGGCCGCGATGTCACCGAGGCAGTCCGCTCCCCGGAAGTGACGCAGACTTCTTCGATAGTCTCGGTCCATGCCCCCGTGCGGCAAGAACTGGTGGCGCGGCAGCGGGCATTGGGCCGCGCGGGAGGCGTGGTCATGGAAGGGCGCGACATCGGGACCCAGGTCTTCCCCGACGCCGACTTGAAGATATTTCTCGACGCCTCGCCGGAAGTCCGCAGCGAGCGGCGCTACCGCGATGTGGCCCATTCGGGTCCCGTTACCAAGAGTCAGGTCTTGCAGGAAATCGAGGAGCGGGACCGGCGCGACCGGGAGCGCGAGCTGTCGCCCCTTGTGCCCGCCGCAGATTCGATATACATTGACACCACCCACCTCACAGCCGAGGAGGTTGTCGAACGGATTCTGGGGTTGGTGGAAAGAAGGGTGCGGGACATTTAGCCACGGAGACACAGAGGCACAGAGAAAAGAAGACAGAAGCCAGGAGTCAGCATGAACACCAAACATCAGGATGGTCATCTCGATCCCGTCCCGCACTGCGGGAGAGAGAGACCCTTCGGCTTTGCTCAGGGCAAGCCTGCACTTCTTCTGACTTCTGTCTTCTGACTCCTGACTTCTTCCCTGTGCCTCTGTGTCTCTGTGGCAAAAAACCGAAAGGGAGGTGCGACCATGGTTGAAGGACCAAAGAAAAATTGGAGCGCGCGCAGCGCCGGCTCGGGCACGTTCATCATCTCGAAGCCGAAGCGCAATAAAGTGAAACTACGCTCCCACCGCGTCCATAACAAACGCCGGGCGCGGTAAAGCCACGTGCAGGCCCCTTCCCTCGACTGCGTTCAGGACAGGCGTCGCTTCCCTCCTCGGGATGACACTGCGGGGGCCTTTCACCCTTTCTGTCGCGTTGCCTCAATCCAGCCACATCAGTTTCTCCGGGTTGTCGCACAGTTCCTCCGCTGACTCGCTGCCTGGGACATCTGACGCCAAGAAAAAACGTTTTTGCGGCCTATTCTTTCAAATCGTCAACCGTTAATTGAAGGCCGCTGAGAATTGACTTGAGCGTACCGGGACGAATCGGCTTGCTTCCGTGGACCGGAACGACGGCTCTGCGCTTTGGATCGTCTCGATGCACTACTATCGCGTGTCCGCCGCTCTGACGTTTCACAAAGAAGCCTTTTAGCTGCAAACTGCGAATCAGGCGGGTACCGGAGACTTGGGGAAGCCTCATCAGGCTACAATCTCAACATCTCGGACAAGAACCTCGTGGTCCGTCTCCGGAATCGGCAGGCCGTCATCCTTCAGGCTCCAGAGGTAAAGCTCCATCGCCTCCCGGATATTGGCCAGAGCTTCTTCCAAGGTATCACCCTGGGAGGCGCAGCCCGGCAACGCGGGAACATGGACGGAATAGCCTCCGTCGGATTCCTGTTCGAGTACCACTTTGTATTTTCGGTTCATAGGGAATAACGCTCAGCGACTATTATACTCGGAAACAGGAAACGAGGAGGAGCCGCTCAATCCAGCCACATCAGTTTCGCCGGGTTGTCGCGGAGCATCGTGCGGACTTCGTGCTCCTTGATCCCGAAGGCGAGCAGGGCGCGGATGAAGACGCGCATCCCGTCAATCGTATCCATGTGGAGCACCTGGCCGAAGTCGCTCCCGATGATGCAGCGCTCCGGGCCGATCTCGCGGATGGTTCGGATCGTCTCCATGGGGTCAGCCACGGGCTGATATAAGCTCGGGATCATCGGCTGGCAATAAGTGCCGACATAGACGCCGAGGTCGGCGAGCTGCTTCATCTCGTCGAGCAGCAGCTTGTTGAGTTCCAGCAAGGGATGATCGAGCGTGGCCCGCGCGCCGATCTCTTTGGCCTTCTTCGCCAGCGGCAGCAGCTCCTGGAAATCGGTGTGACCAAAGCCGATCCCGACTTTCTTCTCGACCGCCATCTCCATGATCTGGGCGACTTCCGGAAGCACCACGCCCGTGTCGCTCACCAGGCGGACGCCGCCGTGCTCGACCTGCCCGGCGCCGCGCCAGAAGCCGAGCGAGGTGAACGTCGGGAACCAGATCATTTTGAAGTTCGGATACTGGAGCGCGATGCGCATCGCCGCCGCGTTCATGCCGTGGCAGGTTCCGGAGCCGCCGTAAATCTCGACGCGGTGCTGCAATTCCCCTTTCTCGACCAGGTAGTCCACGTGCTTCTGAGCGACGTAGGCCGCGTTGCAACTGATGTTCCAGTGGTCCTTGAAGGCGAGCGCGCGCATCCCGGCTTTCGAGGCGTCTCTGGCGACTTCGAGCATGTCCTGCGAGCGATAGACAAAGTCGGGGTAGCCGTGGATGTGGCAGTCAATCGCGCCTTTGAGCAGCTCGTTTTCAATCCCCGGATAAATCTTGAGCATCTCCGGGTTGTCCTTGAGCATCTGGTAGAAGTAGTCCTTGGCGTTCAACTGGCGCACGCGCTCCACGGTCAAGGTGCGGCCCACGAGCAGTTGCCGGGCAGTTTCGGCATCGGCGGCTAAATCACACATATCATTCCTCCTGTTGGAAGCTATTACAAAAGTCTCCTTGCGCGTCAGGGCACGACTTCAGTCGTGCCGTAATAGAAGTAAAATCAATTCAATTTTCTTGCGGCTTCAGCCGCTGAGGGACAAACCTCAGGGGCTAAAGCCCGCTCAGATGACTCATGTTCTCGGCATGGCTGAAGCCATGCCCTGACGGGACTTTAAAAAGGTTATGCAACCCTCGATGAAGTCTTCTTCCACGCCTCGACGAATCGCCGGGCGTCCTCGATGGCCGGCTCCGCGGCGGGCACGTAGGGAACCGAGAGGCGCGTCACGCCCGCCTCCACGAACGGGGCCAGCCGGTCGCGAACTTCCTCAATCGAAGTCGCCGGGATCACCGGCAACTTGTCCATGTAGGCGTCGGTCAGGGCTTGCACGGCGGCTTTGAAGCCGCCCGCCCGAAACGCTTCCTGAATCGCCATCACTTCCGGCTCGAAGCCGCAATCTTTGAGCATCGTGCTGTAGTGGTCGGCGATGTTGTAAAACGTCAGCACCTGGCGCAGCTTGGCGCGGGCCACGGCGCGGTCCGGGTGCATCGAAACGCGGACCTTCGCCATGATCTCCACCTGGCTCGGGTCGCGCCCGGCATTCACCGCGCCCGCGCGGACGCGTTCGGCGATCTCACGAATCTTGGAAGGGATGCCCATGTTGATGCAGACGCCTTCGGAAATCTCGCCGACCAACTGCGTCATTTTCGGGCCGAGACCGGCCAGTATGATGGAGAGGGCCGGATGCTGCGGCTTCCAGGAAAGTTGAAACCGTTTCCCGGTGGTGTAAATCTCGCCCTCGTACTCGACGCGCTCCCCGGCGGCGACCTTGCGGACAATCTCGACGTACTCGCGGATGCGGCGCAGCGGGCGATCGAACACGCCGCCGTGCCAGCCGGCGATGATCTTGTTCGCCACGCCCAGGCCCAGAATGAGCCGTCCGTTGGACATGTCCTGCAAGGTGGCGGCCTGAATTCCCAGCGTCACCGGGCTGCGTCCGTAGATATGGTAAATGGCCGTGCCAACCTTCAGCGTCCGCGTGCGCGCAGCCACGCCGGAGATGATGACGAGCGGGTCGGTGCTGTTCGATTCTCCTTTCCAAAACGCGCCGAAGCCGGCGTCTTCGATCCGGGGCGCCAGTTCGATCAGCCCCGCGGACGGATAGTGGGCCACGGAATTAAGCTCAATGTCGTAGATCACGATTGCTCCTCACTTCCTTAGATGAACACATACATAGCGGCCGCGTAGCCACGGTCCCGGCTAGCCGGGATGCCGTGGGTTTATGCCGGAACAAAGCCGGAACAAACCCACGGCATAAACAACATGCCGTGGCTACCTCAAATAGACGCCCCGCGGGTCAATCTCCTCGCGGAGGAGCCGCAACTCTTCGGCGGTCGGGAGCGGCGTCACGGGAACCTGCGCCGGAATCCGCAACGGGAAGCCGGTGTTGTCTTGCACCGCTGGCGCGCTGATCCCCGGATGCACCGAGAGCAGGCAGGCTTCGTGCGTCTGCGAATCGAACCCGAGCACGGCCATGTCGGTGATGATGCGGTGCGGGCCGCCCCCACGCAGGCCAAGTTGGGCGCGGCTCTTGCCGCCGACGAAGCCTGGGCTGGTCAGGTGCGCGACGGCCAGCGGCAGCTTCCGTTTCTCGTGCCGCAGGATCACGATCACGCGCTTCGCCAGCGACGCCACGTCGTTGCCGCCGGCGCTGCCGTTAAAGTAGCGAACCTTGCCCGAGTCTTCTTGGAGCAGCGTGGTATTGATATTGCCGTAGCGGTCGAGTTCGAGCGCGCCGAGGAACCCCACGTCCACCACGCCGCGATGGAGGTTCATTCCGAGAACGTCCAGGAAGCCGCTCCAGCAGGTCGCGCCGTGGAAGATGCGGGAATCGGCCAGACCCACCGGCGTGTCCACCGGGTTCATGTCCACCACGCCGATCTCGAGCAGCGACGTCAGTCGCGGGGCGTGGGTGCGCTTGGCCAGCACGACCGCCACCTGCGGCAGTCCCAACCCCACCACAATAATTTCGCCGTCCCGCAGCTCTCTCGCTCCGGCGACGGCCATGATCTCGGTGGCTCGCACTGGCTCCATCGTGGTTTTTCAACCTTCTCTTACAAGGTCGTACATTCTTGTTTCTTTAACAAGAATTTCTCTGTGTCTCCGTGACTCTGTGGCCAATTTCTGTTGCGGCTCTGCCGCGTTGCCTTAGTATCCCAGCACCGGATCGGCTTTGAGCGCGTCGCGCTTGGCTTGTCCTCCGACCTTCTCCAGGTACTCGGAATGGTCCCGCGTGCCCGCGATATATTTCCGAATGTACTCTTGCATCCGCTTGGGGTCGCGCGCGTGCTCGACATAGAGCTGCAAGTGCTCGGCGTCGTAGTCGTAGCAGGAGTACACCGACGTCGGGTGTGCCCCGAAGGGCTGATGGATCACGGCCTCCACGCGGTGCGCCGGAATGATGGTGCGCGTAGGATGCTGCCGGATGAATTCGGTCGGGACGATCTCCTCCGCGATGACGATGATGCGGCGGGCGGCCTTGGCCTGCTCCTCGTTTTCCCAGCGCGGCCCGTAAATCTGGCAGTTGCCTTCCTCGTCTGCCGCCTGCACGTGGACGAGCGAAACATCCGGCGTGATGGCGCGCAACAGCAGGTAGTCCTCGCCCGTGAACGGGCACTGCATCCGCCGGAGATTTTGGGCGCCGGGTCCGCGTTCGAGCCGTTCAAGCACTTCCGAGGCGAGCAACGATTTGATCGGGATGAACGAAATCCCGAGCGCGCCCGCGAGGTAGCCAAAGCAAATCGAGAGGCTGCTGTAGTCGAGCGAAACCACCTGCCCGGTCTCTCTCGCGCGGTTCACGCAGTTGACCAGGCCGAAGCGGTCGAGCGACCCGCCGCCGACCATCAGGCGGCTCACCAGTCCGGCCCCCACGAGCAGGTCCGTGTCCATCCCCATCACGCACTGCGACAAGGTGAGGTTTTTCTTCTGCTGGCGGATCAGTTCGTGTACGACGGTGATGACGTTCCGGGCAATGGCAAAGCCTCCCAGGGCGATGTGCGACCCGTCGGGAATGGTCAGCACGACCTCGGAAACGTGTTTGACTTTGCTGGCCACGGCGTGAACGACCCTCGGTTGCACAACCTCATTGATGTGTTGTCAGGGCACGGTTTTAACCGTGCCGCAAGCCATGTGAATCAGGACATTTCCTTGCGGCTTCAGCCGCTGAGGGACAACCCTCAGGGGCTAAAGCCCATAGGAGGGAGGCCGGCCTTTCGGCATCCCGGCAAGCCGGGATGCCCTGACGACTGTTCCAGACAGGTTATGCAACAACTCCTACCTTTCGCCAGTTCCGCACCCTCCTGCCCCGAGCGTATCCCATATCACTTGTTCGGAGGAGTCGCTTTCCTGGCGCGATCGAAAAGGGAAGTCAGGTTACCAGAAGGAGCGAGCGGGGAGCAAGGCAAATTTGCGGGAGGCTTGCATGCGCTCCCGCGAAAGTCCCCCCTTTGGTATACTTCTTACGACAGCAGAGTGAGCGGTACCGACCTCGGCTGGGATGTTTCCGGATTGCCAGCAAGGAGCCAGGACGATGGGTCTCCCGAACAAAACCTATATTGTGGACGATGCGGGAAAGCGCGTCGGCGTCCTGCTCGATATGGACGAATATCGGAGAATTCTTGGGGAATTGGAGGAACTGGAATCCATGCGCGCCTTCGATGCTGCCAAGGCGTCCAAAGACGAAGCTGTCCCATTCGATCAGGCCATCCGCGAAATTGAGCAAAAACGAAGATGAGCTACGCCGTATTCATTCTGCGGCGTGCCCAAAAAGAACTCGCCCAGTTGGAGGAAGCGATTGCCAATATCCGGGAGGCGATTGAACTTTACCCGTGGAGCTTGAAGGAAGATGGCCTGCCGATTCGCACGAAGTCTTGACGCCTGATAGGCAGCGGTTCACAATAGACAGTGCTTATGGTCATTCAACCCAAACTGAAATGGTATACCGAGATCAGTGCCAGGAAGAATACTCCGCCGCGTTGCCCATATGCCTATGTTTACCGCTGCCCGCGATACTACCAGAGCGTCTCCCTTCTCGGCGAAGGCGGCATGACTACGAAGATTGAAGCGGAAGAAGACAAGAGACTTCTGGAGCAGTGGAAGGGGTCCGATCTTTGGCCTGTTGTTGCTGAGCAGAAAACCTCTATCTCGGGGTGGGAGGGGCGGCAAGGCAGTTTTGATAAATTCTGTCCTGAGGTATCGTTTGAGCGCTTTGGTTGGTTCGCCTCGTTTCTTGCCCGGTATGCGGACGAAATCGATTCAGACGCGGCAGACAGGAGGCTCGCTAAGGAGGGGGCTCCTCCAGGAGATTGGCGGTGGAGTTGGTGGTTCGTGACAGAGATGCACTACACGGACTGTCCGCTTTATTCGGCGCTTATACTTGGTGTGAATGATAAGAAGAGAAGCGTGCCCATTGGTTTCACGGGAAAATCATGATCTCAGAGGTTCCCTTTCGTCCCGCAAACATATCGTTATGCCCTGCTGCCGGGGGCATAACCATCCGAAAGGAGGCGCTGTGAACCGCTACTGGTTGATGGTTACCGCAATGTTGCTTTTGTGTAAAGTGGCGACTGCCGAATCGCGATTCGGTCGGCCTGTAATAAAGCTTTCCAACCCGAAGGAGTTCAAATATTTCAAGTTGGATGATAACCAGTTCCCAATGTTGGAGAGAGGGCCTATCTCCGTCAGTTGCATGACATATCGAGGTACCAAGAGCTACTACGTCGAAGTGGCCGTGGATAATCAATCCGAGTCGCCCATTACACTAGATCCCAATTTTGTCAGTTTCAACAAGCCGGGCTATTCAGTTTTCCTGACGGACACCGTTTCCTCTGCTGCCGATGTGTGGGCGTCCGTTGCCGGCCCTTTTATTCCGACTCGACCGCCGCCGCCTACCCAAGCCACAACAACTTACTCTGGAACCGCGAGCACCTACGGGAACACGACTCAGCTTTCTGGAACGGCAACAACAACGGTAGATGACTCTGCTGCCGGTTGGCATGGCCTTGGCCAAGCAATCGCGGCTCGCCGCTACCGCAACGCACAGACACGGGATCAAAGCTTCGCCGTGTACTTGGTGACGTTTGCTCACGAAAAGCAGGAAGGAACTATTCAGCCAGGAAAGGCTGGTTTGTACATCTTCACCTTCCAACAAATCAAACAGAAGAAAGCGCCTTTTGATGTGACGGTTAAGGTTGGTTCGGAGAGCTTTGCATTCCGTTATAAGGAGTGAGCGCCGACTGTAGGTATGACCACGCGGCGTCCTCCTCGGGCCGGTTTCAGGCTTCCCCGAGTGCGCGTTCACTGAGCAGCACAGTTTCGGTGGCGTGGGTTCCCTCCCCACCTCTAGCTTTTTCTCCATCGTTCAGCCTTGTAGTCATAATCCGGGTCCCAGTCGAGAGTGCCGAACAAAGAAATAATTTCCCGTTGCTTGCGGCGCGTGATGTATTCGTTCAACGCAGCGGAGACGGCCTCCTTCTTGGTCTTGTGGCCGCCGAGGCGACGTGCCTCTTCAATGAGGTTATGAAGTTTGCTATCGGTCGGCATTGGCTTCTAGCCTGGATTCTTCATGACCCATGGGAACAGACCTCTCATCCATCGGCAGCGCCGGAGGCGCGATAGAATCTAGCCCACCGCGTAAGCGGTGGGAAATCGAGTCCCCATTGGAGCAAGCCCTGGAAGGGCGACAGAAAACCCAGCGAGACACCCGTCTGTCGCCCCTGCCGGGGCTCGTTCGCTTGTCCTCCAGATTCCCAGCACTTACGTGCTGGGCTAGATTCTGCCGCCCCCTTCGGGGGCTCGCGCGGTTAGAAATCCGGGCCACCTTCTAACCTCCCAGCGATTCCGCTAGCGCCAGCGTGCGCCGGGCGCGGTCCACGATGGGGGGATCGAGCAACTGGCCGCCGAAGGCGATGGCGCCTTCGCCGCGTGCGACCCCTTCCGCATACGCTGCGACGACCTTGCGGCAATAGTCCATTTCTTCCGGCGTGGGCGAAAAGGCGGCGTTCACCGTGTCAACCTGGGAAGGATGAATCAGCGACATGCCGGTGAAGCCCAAACGGCGGGATTGCTGCGCGAACTTCGCACAACCGTCCATGTCTTCGAGGTTGGTCCAGACGCCCTCCACGGCCTGGACGTTGGCGGCGGCGGCGGCGGTGGCAATCGCCGAGCGGGCGTAGATCAGGTCCCGCGCTTCGGCTTCCCGCCGCAGGGGCAGCCCCATCTCCCGCCCGAAATCCTCCGCCCCGAAGATCAGCCCGATCACGCGTGAAGAAGCGGTAGCGAGCGCATAAGCATTCATGAGCCCCCGGGGAGTCTCAATCGCCACCAGCAACCGGATACGGCCCAACGCGACACCCATCTGCGGCTCGCGGCGGTTCAGGAGTTCTTCGACGTAGAGGATCTGTTCGGGCTTTTCCACTTTCGGCAATAGAAGCCCTTCCAACGCGGGCCGGAGGACTGTGGACAGGTCGTGGTGCATAAGCTCGTGCCCGACGGCGTTGATGCGCACGTAGCGCGCGGGCGTGCGGACGGGAGCGGAAGAAGCCTTGATCCGCTCCTGCAATTGGTCGAAGGAATGAGCGATCTGGCGGCGCGCCGTGTCCTTCTCGGTTGCGGCCACGCCGTCTTCAAGGTCGAGCAGGATGGCGTCCACGGTTTGCAACTCGAGGGCCTTGTCAATCATGCGCTGCCGGTGGCCCGGCACGAACATCCAGGAGCGCAGCAATTTGGTTTCGGAGTCCATGGGAAAATCCTTTTTCGAGAAGTCAGAAGTCAGGAGTCAGGAGTCAGGAGTCAGAAGAAAAGCAGGTCCCTCGCAGAGCCTGCCCTGAGCGGGAAAAAGCAGGTCCTTCGCTTCGCTCAGGATGACAGCCATGCGTATGTTCATTCTGACTCCTGACTCCTGGCTTCTGACTCCTGCTTTAATACGACCGCGGCATTCCGAGCACGTTCTGGCCGAGAAACGCGAGCACCAGGTTATTGCTGACCGGCGCGGTGGTGAGCAGGCGGGTCTCGCGGAACTTGCGCTCGACATCGTAGTCGCGCGCGAAGCCGTAACCGCCGAAAGTGTTCAGGCACACGTTGGCCGCCTCCCAAGCCGCTTCCGAGGCCAGGTACTTGGCCATGTTGGCTTCCGCGCCGCACTTCTCCCGCCGGTCGAATTTCGCGGCGGCCTCATAGCGCATCAAGTCGGCCGCCTCGATGTGCGCGTAGGCCTCGGCAATCGGGAACTGGATGCCCTGGTTCACCCCGATGGGCCGGCCGAAGACGACCCGTTCGCTGGCATACTTCGAAGCGCGCTCGATGAACCAGCGCCCGTCGCCGACGCTCTCCGCGGCAATAAGAATGCGCTCGGCGTTCCAACCGTCAATGATGTAGCGGAAGCCCATGCCTTCTTCGCCGATCAGGTTTTCCGCCGGAATCTCGACGTCCTCCAGGAAGACCGTGTTGGTGTGGTGATTGATCATCAGGTCGAGCGGCTGGACTTCGAGCTTGCCCTTCACATTCCGCAAGTCCACGATGAAGGCCGAGAGGCCGCGGGTCTTGTCTTGCAGTTCGTCGTAAGGCGTGGTGCGGGCGAGCAGCAGCATCAGGTCGGACTGCTTGACGCGGGAGATAAAAATTTTCTGCCCGTTGACGATGTAGCGGTCGCCATTGCGGACGGCGCGGGTTTCAATGCGGGTGGTCTCGGAACCGGCGTTCGGCTCGGTGATGGCAAAGGCCTGGAGCCGCAGATCGCCCCGGGCGATGCCGGGCAGGTAGCGGCGCTTCTGCTCCTCGCTGCCGTGCCGGAGCAGCGTCCCCATGATGTACATCTGGGCGTGGCAGGCCGTGGAGTTGCCGCCCGCGCGGTTGATCTCCTCCAGAATGATGCTGGCCTCGGTGATGCCTAGGCCGGCCCCGCCGTATTCTTCCGGGATCAATGCGGCCAGGTAACCGCTCTTGGTCAGCGCGTCAACGAACGCGTGGGGGTACAGCTCTTTCTTGTCCACCTCGCGCCAGTAAGGGTCGGGGAAATCCCGGCAGAGCTGGCGGACGCTTTCCCGGATTGCCGTCCGCTCTTCTTTCGTTGGAACGTCCATCGCTTGTCCTCCCTCAAGAGGCCGTAGTATATAAGAGTGCTGCGCCAAGGCCAAAGCAATACTATCATCCCGGAATCAGCCTTGGCCTGAATGAGTTGATTGAACCGAGAGAACCGAGGGAGCCGAAACGTGTTCCGAGGATTCTCAACAAGGAGGAGCCATCATGCCTGTCAAGCCCGGCTGGGAAGGCCGCTATTTTGAAGACTTCGAGGTGGGAGACATCTACCGCTGCCGCCTGGGGAGGACCGTCACGGAAGTGGACAACACCTGGTTCACTCTCTTGACGAACAACACCAACCAGATTCATTTCAACAACGAGTACGGAAAACGGACGGAGTTCGGGCGGTGCCTGATCAACAGTGCCCTGACGCTCGCCATCGTCGCCGGGATGGGAGTGGCGGATGTGAGCGAGAACGGCTTTGCGCTGGGTTGGGATGAGATCAAGCTCCCGAACCCGCTCTTCGCCGGCGACACGCTCTATTCCGAGTCGGAAGTCCTGGAGAAGCGCGAGTCGAAATCCAAGCCGCAGTGGGGGATCGTCAAGGTCCGCACGCGCGGAATCCAGCAAGAGGGGAAAGTTGTCATTGATTACGCCCGCAGCGTGATGGTCTGGAAGCGCGCCCACGCCCCCAAACGGGACCTCTTCCCGGAAGTGAAGCCGGCTTCCTCCTAGAAGCTGTTTCGAAACCATCCTTGCGCGTCGTCAGGGCATGGCTTTAGCCATGCCGCAAACATGCGCTTTTTGGAGCGGGCTTTAGCCCCTGAGGCTTGTCCCTCAGCGGCTGAAGCCGTAAGGAAGCCAATTGATCTTGTCCCGTTTTCGGCACGACTAAAGTCGTGCCCTGACGGGACGCTGGGTGGTGTTGATATAGCCCCTCGCACGATGACCTTCATGCGTCTTTCGCCCTGGACATCAGGCGCGCGCGGCGGCCGTCGCCGAGAGGCGGAAGAGCCTCTCGAAATTCTTGTTGAAGATCTTGCCTTTGTCCTCTGCGTCCAGCCGAGCCTGCTCGATGGCGCGGGTGCTTTCGCGGATCGAGGCCCTTCCGCCCTCGGCGTCAAACGGCGCGTCGGTCCCAAACAGGACGTGATCGGCCCCAAAGAAATCGCAGGCGCATTCAATCGAGGCGGCAGTGAACGTGGAGGTATCGCCGTAGAACATGCGGAAGTATTCGAGGGCGGGTTTTTTCAGCGGAGTGCCTCGCTCGTCGAGCAACAGCGGATCAAACATCCGGTACATGGCTTCGATGCGTCCGGCGAAGAAAGGCACCATCGCGCCCGTATGATGAACGATGATCTTCAGGTTGGGATACTCGTCCAAGATTCCGCTCAAAGCGATCCGGGTCATGGCCGCGGTAGATTCGTAGGGCCAGCCGAAGACCTGCCAGACGAGGAACCGGGAATGATCTTCCGCCAGGTAATCCGGGTGCCGGCGGGAGCGGGCCGGATGGAGCAGGATCGGCAGATCGTATTTCGACATGATTTCAAAGATGGGGCGGAATTCCGGCCGGTCGAGCGGCTGGCCGAGGACGTTCGAGAACAGTTGCACGCCCGCGAGCTTCAAGTCTTTGAGCGAGCGCTCCAGCTCCCGGGCGGCAGCGTCCGGCTTGTTCATCGGCAGCGAACAGACCGCGCCCGCGAACTGGTCCGGATATTTCCGGGAAACCTCCGCCAGCTCGTCATTGAGAATCTTGGCGAGGTACTCGCCGTCGTCGGGATCTATGGCTTCTACCGGGGGCCCAGCGACGCTCAATACCTGCCGGTAGCCGCCGAACTCCTCCATCATGCGAAAGCGGGTGTCGAGGTCAATCAACACCTGGTAGTTGGCAATCGGCGCCTTCCCGCCGCGCACGTATTTCAGATGGGACGGGCTGTGGTCAACAAAGTGGGTCTTCTCGGCTCGCTTCCATCGCTCTTCTTCATATCGCTTCGGGAGAATATGGCAAAAAACATCAACGCGTTGTTCCATCGTGTCCAGGCCTCCAAATTGTGCCTCCGAATTGTCCGGCGCGCGATGCTTCTCTGGGCCGGAGTTGGCAGTCTACCATGACAGGCTGCTTCCTCCAACCACTCCCGCCGCCGGACAAAGGGATCGCCGCGAGTGGAAAATTCCGGCGGGCCGGACGCCCGCTCCACTGCCTCAGAGCGACTCTTCGAGCGCGACCGCTTTGGGGAACAGGTTGTTGTTCTCCAGGTGAATGTGCTCGTGGAGGTCGGCTTCGAGCGTCTGGAATCCTTCAAACAAAGCGCGGTAGGTCGCGCACCCGCCGGCAGGAACCGTATACCCTTCGGTCAAGCGCCGCATCTCGCGAAGCGCGTTCCCGGCCGATTCGTGCTCGAGTTCCATGACGCGGATGGGGTTGTTCACGGGCATTCCGCGGAACTGTCCCGCTCCGCCGGTAACTTTGGCGCGCTCGATCTGCTGGATCAAGGGAAACAGGATGTTCTCCTCTTTCCACATATGCTGTTCGAGTTCTCCACGCAGCCCCGCGTATACGTCGCGGAGCGGAAGCAGGGATTCGCCGTGCGTCGCGCCGTGCGCCGTCACAACTTTCTCCAGTAATTGCGTGAGCCGGGGAAATTCGTTCCGCAGGTACGCATGGTGCTTCTCCAAAATGTGGGCGATCAACTCCGACGCGCTCACCGCATTCCAGTCGCGCGCGCGGGAGGCCCCGGCGGATTGCTTCGCCGTTTCCACGTCGGCCAGAAACTGATCCAGGGGAACCCCTTTCTCTTGGCAGGCGGCGCCCAGCGGCTTGCTCCCTCCGCAGCAGTAATCAATTCCGTACCGCTCCAGGACCCGGACCGAGGCGGGCAAGGTGGAAGCGACTTCTCCGACAGGCGTTTCGTATTGAATACTCATCTTCTTTCTCCTTCCTGTTTGTAAGCGGCAACTCTGTTGCCGATTTTCAGAGTAACTTCCCGCCGCGCTCGATGCAGTGACTTTAGTCGCATTTGCCGCAATCTTATTCTCGGGGCAAGAATTCGCCAGTGGCGCGGCAAAAAATCTTCCGGTAGAATGAGCTTTGTTCTCATCGGGTTTTCCCAACCATACGTCTCGCCGCTCGCGGAGGCCGAGTCTTGCTCCCTGAAGTCACAATAGATCGGGAAGGACAGCAGAGCGCGGCGCTGCGATTTTCCCCGGCGGGACGGGTCTTGATGCTGTTCGGCATCTCGATTCTGTTGGTCGTGGTGACCCGGCTCCCGCTCCAGCCTTCCCATCTGTTTTCGTTTGACTCGGTGAATCTCGCGTTAGCTCTCGAGGACTTCGATCCCACGCGCAATCAGCCCCAGCCTCCCGGCTACCCGCTCTTTGTCCAGGAAGCGCGCCTGGTTTATTTTTTGCTCGGGACCCCGGAACAAACCTTCGCGGTGCTGGAACTGGTCATTTGCGGACTGGCGGTCGGGATGCTGTACCTTCTGGGAAGACGGATGTTTTCCCCCTGGGTGGGCTTGACCGCCGCGGCCTTGCTGTTTGTGAATCCGCCGTTCTGGTATTCCAGCCTCACGTCCCCGCTCCGGCCTCACCTGGCTCTGATCTCCGCATTGATGGCCTACTGCTGCTGGCGCGCTGCCCACGGGGAAGAACGATACTTTGAGCTGGCATCGTTGGTCCTGGGATTGGGCGCAGGATTTCGGCCGGAATTGTCGGCCTTTCTCTTGCCCCTGTGGGCGTGGACCGCCTGGCAATGTCGCAAGCCGGCCCTGCTGTTCCGAGGAGTATTTCTGTTGGGCCTCTCCACCGCGGTGTGGATTTCTGTCTTGGCGGGTGCCGGGGGAACCGGAGAATTGATCCCCACGTTTTCCGGTTATCTGTTTGCCCAAACGCAGGACACTTCCGTGCTGGTGGATGCCGCTGCTTCCTGGCGGCGGACCGCAGGGCGCGCCCTCATCTGGACCGGCCTGGGTACGATTCCCTGGATATGGACACTTCCCTTCGGCTGGAAAGACCGTCACTCGTGGCCGGAGTGGACCCGTGGCATCACCTTCCTGGCAATTTGGTTTCTGCCCGCTTTCTTTTTCCACTTCGCCATTCACATCGGCGATCCCGATCATGCTCTCTCCACGATTCCGGCACTGTGCCTGGTAGGGGGATTCTGCGTGGTAACAGCCGAGCGCATCCTCAGCCGCGGTTGGCTCCCCGAGCTCAAAGAAAGGGGGTATCTGATCTGGCTTGCCCTCGTAGGCAATATGGTGCTGTTCTTCGGACAGTTTGCGGTCCCGCAACGGGATCCCTCCGCCGAATTTCGTGGATTGACCTCCGTTTCGGACGCGGTTTCGATCGGGCTGTACGAAAGTTCCTATGCCCGGGTGCGCTGGATTGAACAGATGACCGATCTCGGCCTGAAAGAAATCGAGAGCCTACGAAAAGGGACTGAGAGACCGGTATTGGTGTTGTGGGCCAGGGATGGTACGCCGGTCTGGCGCAAGATTGCGTACTACCATCCCGCCCAGAGAATCTACGTTCTCGATGAAAAAGGGGACCCCGGTATTTCCGATCCGCAAGCGTGGCTGTGGTCCGCGAACCGAGTCTTGGCGCGGCAGACCGGCACGCCACCCTTCCGTGTGCCCGTCCCCAAAGGCGGGCGGCTGATCTGGGTGATGGGGGCAAACACGGCGGCTTCCCTCCAACAGGTCCTTCCGCTGCAAAGCTTCTCCAACTTGTATTACGTAGACCTTCCCCCGGATGCCGCGAGCATTCGATGGGGTTCGTTTGAATTGGTTCCGGAATGAAGCGCGGTCTTGCTGCTCTTTCCAGGCCTCCTCACGAAAACCAAAAACGTCGGAGGCTTGACAGGGTTCCCTTGCCCCGGTAAGATACGATCAGGAGGGCAGAAGCTACATCGAGGCTAAGTCCTTAATTTGAAGGAAGTTCTGGGATGCCATCCAAAGTCTTGGAAGGCCGCTCGCGCGGCACGCTAATGGCGGTTATCCGTACGCACATCCTGACGGGTGAGCCGGTAGGGTCGCGCACGGTTTCCCGTCAGAGTAAGGAAGGGTTAAGCCCGGCCAGCATCCGAAACATCATGATGGAGCTGGAGGAAGAAGGCTACCTGGAACAGCCGCATACTTCCGCCGGCCGCCTTCCGACGGAAAAGGCATATCGTTTCTACGCCAGCCAGTGTGACGCCACTCATCCTCCCCACAAAGCGGAGGAACATCTGATCCGCTCGGGTTTGGAAGGGGTGTTCGAGATGCCCGAGGAGGTCCTGCTGGAGAGGATTTCCCACGTGCTGTCTTTGATTTCCCACAACTTGGGCATTGTCGTCCGGGAGCCGATGGCAAAGACCATCCTCGAACACATCCATTTCGTGCGGCTCGCGGAGCGACGCATCATGGTGGTCCTGGTGTCCACGCTCTCCCGGGTCAGCGACCAGATCGTCCAGCTTGAACGTGAGATTTCCCAACCGGAACTCGACGCTGCGGCGCGCTATTTGAACGAGCATTTCCGGGGGTGGGAATTGGAGAAGATCCGAGCGGAGCTGGTCACGCAGTGGAGCCGGGATCGAGAAGCCTACGACAGCGTCTTGCGGGCCTTGCGCCAACTCTCCGAGCAAGGGATGCTCGAAGAGCCTTCTTCGGCAGAAGTGTTCGTCGAGGGGGCCTCGAACCTGGTGGTCCAGCCGGAGATGGCGGAGCCGGCACGAATCCAGGAGCTTTTGAAAGCCTTGGAAGGAAAGGAAAACGTCATCCGCCTCCTGACCGAGTGTATTCGCGTTCCGGGCGATCCGTTGCAGGTCGTTGTCGGACTGCCGGGCAAGCCTTCCCTGTTGAAGAATTTCGCCCTGATCGGAGCCACCTTTTCCTGGAAGGGAAGACTCGCGGGCCGGCTGGCGATTGTGGGGCCGGCACGCATGCCGTATGATCGCGTGATCCGCAGCGTGGGCTACGTCAGCCGGTTTTTCCAGGAACAAGAGTTGAACTGAACTATGGCCCTCGAACCGGAAAAGAACGCTCCCGAAAAACCGGCCGCGCCCCCATCCGAGGAGCTCGCGCCGGGGGAAGATTTCACCCCCCCGCAACCTTCCGAAGAAGGCGTGGCCGATGCCATCCGAAAGCTGCAAGGGGAAAAACAACAACTCACCGAACAGCTCCTGCGCAAGCAGGCAGAGTTGGAGAATGTCCGCAAGCGGCTCGCCCGCGAAAAAGAAGAGTTCCAGCAATTCAGCCTCTTCCAGACCATGCAGGCTCTGATCCCGGTCCTGGATGGGTTCGAGTTGGCCCTGCTAAGCAATGGGGGCGGGGAAGATTACCGCAAAGGCGTGGAACTGATTTACCAGCAGTTGCGCAGCGCGTTGCAACGGCTGGGGCTGGAAGGGATCGAGAGCAAGGGCCTGCAGTTTAATCCCTACATGCACGAAGCCGTCACCCTGGTCGAGACCGACCAGCACGAGGATCAGGAGATTATTGAAGAACTCCAGCGCGGTTACATCTTCAAGAACCGGCTGTTGCGCCCCGCGCGGGTAAAAGTCGCCCAGCGGCCCGCCGCCGAAACCAATCCATCCCCTCCCGATGGCGACCCGGAGTAACGGTTTGAACGACAAGCGCGATTACTACGAAGTCCTGGGTGTCACACGGGACGCGAACCCGGAGGAGATCAAGAAGGCCTACCGCCGGCTGGCGCTCCAGTGGCACCCGGACCGAAACCCGGATCACAAGAAGGTATCCGAAGATAAGTTCAAGGAAGCCGCGGAAGCCTATGGCGTCTTGAGCGACGCCCAGAAGAAGGCTCAGTATGACCGTTACGGTCATGCCGGCCTCGGCGGACCCGCCGGCTTCGGCGGATTTGATCCCACGATCTTCTCCGAATTCAGCGATGTGTTGGGGGACTTCTTTGGATTCGGAGAGGTCTTCAGTCAGGGCGGGCAGCGGCGGCGGACCCGGGCCCACCGCGGCGCGGACCTGCGTTACGATCTGACGCTCAGTTTTGAAGACGCGGCCTTCGGCACCAAGACTCGCATCAAGATTCCCCGGACGGAAGCTTGCTCCACCTGCGGCGGCAGCGGCGCCAAGCCCGGCACGCATCCGATTCCCTGCCGCAGTTGTGGCGGACGGGGAGCGCTCCGGAGCCAGCAAGGATTCCTCACCATCAGCCGCACCTGCCCGGCCTGCTCCGGGAGCGGACAGGTGCTCGCCGATCCGTGCCAGAGCTGCCGCGGCGAAGGACGTGTGCGGGCCGAGAAAACCCTCTCGGTTCCGATTCCAGCCGGAGTGGATACCGACAGCCGTCTCCGCATCGCCGGCGAAGGGGAAGCCGGCATCCACGGAGGGCCACAGGGGGACCTCTACGTTTTCATCCGCGTGCAGGAACACCCCTTCTTCGACCGGGAGGGAAGCGACTTGCTCTGCACCATCCCGATCAGCTTCCCGCAAGCCGCGCTCGGCGCGCAGATTGAGGTTCCGACACTCGATGGAAAGGAAACGCTGCACATCCCCGAAGGGACTCAAACGGGAACCCGCTTTCGGATTCGCGGGAAAGGAATATCCAAGCTGGAGGGGCACGGCCGAGGCGACCTGTACGTATTCGCCAAGGTGGTCACCCCAGCCCGTCTCCGCAAGGAACAGCGCCGTCTCTTGGAAGAACTAGCGGCGCTCGACACGACAGAAAACCAGCCCACCGAGAAGAAATTCACCGAAAAGGTCAAAGACCTCTTCAGCTAGTGCGTTTTCACTATTGATGGATGAGGATGTGGAGACGTCAGGGCACGACTTTCGTCGTGCCGTAAAGCGTGCAAAGATAACTCCTCTTCCTTGCGGCTTCAGCCGCCCTTCGACAGGCTCAGTGCCGTGAGCGAAGTCGAACGCCTGAGGGACAACCCTCAGGGGCTAAAGCCCGCTCCGGAAGGGCGTCTTTTCGGCATGGCTAAAGCCATGCCCTGACGAAAACATCCAGCGGGCCAGGTCGGGACAAACTCCTCACCGGTTGATTTGATGCCAACCTGGGAGGCTGCCGGAGGATGCGCCTACCCCTTGGGGAGACGGGCGCACTCCAGCTTGGCGCCGCTCGGGTCAATCGCGTCACTGCCTTGCTGAATCCAGCGCACCACTCCCTGCTTATCCAGGATGTACGTCGTGCGCATGGCGATGCCCCGTTCCTCGTTCAGGATTCCGTATTGCGTGCTCACGATCTTTCGGAAATCGCTGAGCAGGGGGAACGTCAAGCCGAGGTCTTCGGCGAAACGCCGATTGCTGGGAGCAGCGTCCACGCTGATTCCCAGGATTTGCGTGTCATTCTGAGTGAAGTTAGCGATATCAGCCTGATATCCTTTTAACTCCTGCGTTCAGCCCGCGGTGAATGCCAGCACATAGAAGGCCAGCACCACGTTCTTCTTGCCCTTAAAATCGCTGAGCTTGACCTGCTTGCCGGTGTGATCGGGAAGCGTAAAGTCCGGCGCCGGATCGCCAATTTTCACTTTGGTCATCAACTGCTGTGCCGGCGGCTGTTGCGCATTCCCGGCCGCCGAGAAAGCCAGCACCATTGCCGCTAGGATCAGAAAATAGGTTCGTGCCCGCCAATGCTTCAAGGTTTCCTCCTCTTCCATAACCGTTCTGTTATGGATACAAGTTTGTATCATTATATCTGAACCGTCTCTAGAAACAAGCGATTTGAAGCCGGGAATCGCCCGCAGGATTTGCAGACCCAGCCGCCTGGTGTTACAGGATGGTGGCGTTTTCTTTCCTCCGACGCCCTCACGGACGAAAGCCGTATTCCTTCCAGCGGCGGCGCACCTTCTCAATTTGCTCCGGCGTGGGATCGGCCGTCTGGGGAAACGTTTCCCCCTCCCGGGCGTATTCCCAGACCGGGTTGGTGGCGTCAATCCCCATCAAATCAGACTCCCCCCGGCGGGAAGGGACCTGGGAGACGTCCAGCCAGATGGACTTGCCGCCGGGAATCGTCACCACGTCGCGGCAAGCCTGCACGCGCGTGCTCGTCGCCCATTCCACCAGGAACGGGTTCCAAGGATCAATGTCTTCGTCCACGACCGTGACGTGCTTGCAATACAGCGTGGGATGGCCCCACACGTGCCCCATCACGTCCCGGACCTGGCCGGGATAGGATTTCTTGATCGAAACGACCACGTGGAAGCCCGCGCACCCGGCCGGCGTGGCGCAGACGTCTTTGATGCCGATCAAGCCCGCGCGCCGCAGGTGTTCGAAGATGGCCGCGGAACGGCCCATCACGCGCACCGTCGTGCTCTCATTCGGCGGCCTTCCCTCGTAGGTGCCGTGGAAAATGGGATTGCGCCGGTGGGTGACTTTCTTGATCTCAACATAGAAACTGTCTTTCACCGTCCCGCCCATGAATCCGAGGAATTCCCCGAACGGCCCTTCCGTGGGCCAGAACTTGTCAATGGGCATCTCCCCTTCGAGGACGATTTCGGCCTGCGCCGGAACCAGCAGGTCGGAGAGTTCCGCCTTCACGACCTCGACCGGCTTTCCCTTCAATCCTCCGGCGATGTCATACTCATCCACCTGGGCCGGAATCGCGGAGACGCTCGTCAAATTCAAATAGGGTTCCGGACCGATCGCAATCGCCACCGGCATCGCTTTTCCGCGCGCCTTCCATTTCTCCCAGTGCGCGCGGATGTGCCGGGGGGGATTGGCGAGCACGTAGCAACCCATTTCCGTCGAAGTGAATATCTGGTTGCGGTAGTTGCCGACGTTGATCCAGCCGGTCTCCGGGTCCTGGGTGACGACGGCGTGCAGCGTGCCGAGTTCCGGGCCGGCATCGAATTCATGCCACTTCGGCACCGGGAATGGCTCCCCATATAAGTCCACGCGATCGAGAACCACTTCCTTGCAGGGAGCCTCGCTGCGGGCGACCACGCGCGGTTTGATCGGGTGGGCATAAGCCTGCCGCCATTTGCTTGAAATCGCTTGCGTCGTCGGCTCCATCCCCAGCGCCAATGCGTAACGCTCGCGCGTGGCCAGGATGCCCACCAGCAAGGGCGTCCGATACTGTCCCACCTTCTCAAAGAGCAAGGCCGGCCCTTCGTGGTCAAAGTTCTCCCGACAAATTGCCCCCACCTCCCCATCCTTTTCGACCGGGACCGTAATCCGGTGGAGGAGGTTTCGCTCTTCGAGAAGCGTCAGGAATTCTCGCAGACTGTTAAAGTTGGTCTTGCGCGCGGTCGCCGTGGCTGTGGCCATGATTGCCATCCTTTCCTGGAGGTCCCGCCCAGCCCCCGATGGATCGTCACTACTCCCCGTTCCGATTAACTTCCTTCACTGGCCTGACAGAATAATACAGCGGAATCGAAAACACAATGACACGCGGCAGGCAATGCAAACACCGGGTAAGTTCTACTAAATCAATATGTATATAATTTTTTCTTTTGGGAGTATAATTGCAACAGCGTATATCCATCGGAGGGTTTATGGATAAATCGGTCGTAACAGCCAAAGGGCAAATTGTTATCCCCGTCAAGCTGCGGCGCAAGCATGGGATTAAAAAGGGGACACCCGTGTCCATCTTCGAGCGGGGCACTGAAATTGTCCTCCAACCGCTGACGGACGAGTATATACGCAGCCTTCGGGGCATCGCGCGGACGTGGGGAAAGAGGAACCTGCTAAAGGCCCTGATGGAAGAGAAGAAGAGGGAGCGCGAGTTGTGAGGGAAGCAGATCGCGTCCTGGATGCGTACGGCCTTCTTGCTTACTTCCAGGGTGAGGCGGGTGAGGAGACCATGATCGAGGTTTTCCTATCCGCCAAGAGGTCAGGGCGCCTTTTGCTTTTGTCCACCGTGAACTGGGGAGAGGTTTTCTATTCGACCCTTCGAACATTCGGGAGCGGGCGGGCAGAAGAGATCGCATATTTGATTTCGCGCTTGCCGATCGAGATCATTCCCGCCGACCTGGAACTCACCCGCCAAGCCGCCGTATTCAAAGCCAGCAAGAAGATGTCCTACGCCGATTGCTTCGCCGCTGCCCTGGCCAAATTGCGCAAGGCCGAACTCGTTACGGGAGACCGGGAATTCCGGCAGGTCGAGGGCGAAGTGAAAATCCTGTGGATTTGACGCTATGGCGTTTTAACGTTACGATGACGAAATGAGGACACAGCAAAGGAGAACCACCATCTATCTGGAAGCGAACCTCCACCGAGCCCTCCGTCTCAAGGCAGCCGAAACGGATCGCACGATTTCCGAAATTGTCAACAGCGCGGTCCAGCAATCGCTCGCCGAAAATGCCGAAGACTTGGCCGCTTTTGAGACGCGAGCGCGCGAGCCGAATCTGCCCTTCGAGAAGGTCCTGAAGGATTTGAAGAGACGTGGCCTCCTATAGCGTCCTCATCAAGCCTTCGGCGGCGAAAGAGCTGGAGGCAATTCCCAGGAAGGACCGACTGCGGATTGTCACGAGGATTCGGGCGCTAGCCGATGATCCCCGACCCAGGGGCTGCGAGAAATTATCCGGAAGGGAACAATACCGCCTTCGGCAAGGCCGCTACCGCATCGTTTATTCCGTGGCGGACCCCGAACAGACCGTCCTGATTGTGAAAATCGCCCACCGGAAAGAAGCCTACCGCTAGCACCGGTGATTCCCGGTTCAATCACGATGATGGAATTGGTGACGGTAGGCCGGGAATTCCGGCAGGTCGAGGGTGAAGTGAAAATCCTTTGGATTAAGGCTATTCGTCGGCTGGACAACGGCCGAGGGCCAATGGAGCGGTTAATAACCGAGCGTAGGAATGACAAATAGTTTTGCTATGGGTGAAGTAAAAGATGTCCTGGTAGTCAATCCTTGTGAAGAAAAACAGGTTCTTCTTACCGTTAATGATTTCATCGTATGCCTCAGGGGTCACTACATAATATGGCTTATTGGGTTCAAAGTTTGTCTCTTGGCCAGGTCCTAAATCATAAGTTGCCGGTTTCGTGGGCCTCCGCCCGTAGGCATCGAGTTCCATATCAAAATCTGGCTTCGGTCGCTTCTCATTGGCTGGGCCATGCATAAATAGGATTCGAACGCGGTAATTGCGAGCGGTCGTTGAGCCATAGTTTCTTATCGTACCGCGAATCAAAAGCAGCCCATTTTGTGAAAGCGGTTGCGCCAATTCAAGTTTGGAATAATCTATTGAAGGCAAGCCCGCCATGTAGGTATAAAACAGAGCCAGCACTGCTACAATCGACCCAAGACCCAACACCTTAATGAGTGGCCGAAATCTTTTCCAACCGGACGGGTTCGGAGTAGCCGCCGAAGGGGGTCGTTGCGCAATTGGCTTTAGTCGCCGTTCGCTTGGATTGCGCTTGCCCATTTCACCTTCTCCTGCTCCGATTTTACCACCGTGATGCCATGCGCCCTTGGGCTTTGCTTATCACTTCTGCGCAATCTGCGTCATCAGCGGATGATCTTTTGCCGTAACAATTCGGCCAGGTCCAGCGGCAGGTGGTGTTGATCGCTCCAGGCGGTCAGGATGCTGCGGGCCAGTTCGGGAAGATCGCGGCGGGTTGCCAGGATCGTTTCTTCGATCTCGCGCAGCGACGCAGGAAGCGGGATTCCCTGCCCCTTAATCTTTTCTGCGCAGAGGTAAATCGCCGCAAGTGTCTCGTCTCGTGTGCCGACGCACTCGAACGGCTTGTGCGCATCGAGACCGAGCAGCGTCCGCAGGACTTCCGCCGCGCCCTCCCACGCAAATAAATCCGATCCAAAGATGGCGAGCATCTGCTCTCGCTCGAGGAACGGATAGAGCGCCGTATAGACAAATAAACACTTCGAGCAGCGCCCGCACCAGGCGTTCGACTTCATCCCCCGGTTGCAGCTACGAAACAACAGGAAGTACGCGGAGTGCTGCGCGAAGAGCCGGGCGATTTGCAACTCGTAGAGCGACCGCAGCAGGCTGAAATACTCGAATCCTTCGTTGTCATCCTGCGTGTTTTCGAGGAGTGCAGATCCTTCTCCCGGCACGCCGGGATCAGGATGACACCAACGGGGTGGGGCCAGGTATTTCCGGGAATACTCGCGGAATGCCGTCTCGAATCGCAGTGTCTTGCTGTACTGATGATTGATCTGCTCCCCCAAATACTCGACCCCGGCCTCCTCGGCACTGCGCTCGTTCGACACGATGACCCGGTTGTAGCCATAGATTGCCGCCGCCGTCACGCCCAGAACCGCCAGCAGCGCCGAGAACGGCGTGTGGCCGTTCAAATAGCCGGCGGCATTGAGTTCGAGAAGGCGCGGATCAATCGTTCGGCGCACGATGATCGGCCCTCCTACGTTCTTCGAGCTGCGTATGGCACGCCCTCCGGAACCTTGGTGTAGGAGGGCACGGCCCGCGACGGCAAGGGCGGCCTCGGTGGGATTCAGGAGCAAGCAATCGAACGGCCGCCCGGTCGCCGAAAGCGTCGCTCGCAGCAGCTCCAGGGTTACTACCGAGTCCTTGCCGCCGCTGGTGAGCACGAGATCGCGGCGATTTTCTCCCACAGCATTTCCCTTTTTGTCATCCTGAGCGAAGCGAAGGACCTGCACTTCGCTTTTCATTCTTGCATCACCGCTGGCCACCACCCGCACAAACTCAGGAGCGCGCCAGTCAATCTGATTGACATAGAAGAACTCGCCCATGCCGTGGCGAAGCAGGTCGAGGAACCAGGTAATCTGCTGCGGGTCGAGCTGGCCGACCTCGACGCGAATCTCGGGCGAGCAAGTGGCTTTCCAGTAGCTGAGCGTCTCAATCAAGCCGAGGTGAAACAGCAGGTTTTCGAGCGCGCCCTGCGGGAGCGAATCCACTCTGGGCCAGTCCACGCCGGAGAAGGTCGTCTCCGGGGCGAACACAATATCTGGCTCGATGCGAAAATGGAACGTCACCCGGAGCGTGTCCGCTGACCGGTCAAGCGCGAACCGCTCATAGACAAACCGCGGGTACTGCCGGCGCAGTTGCTCGGCGCGCTCGGCCCCCGAGCCGGGAGCGGGACGGAAGATGGCGGGCAACTTGCTCATCCCCTTGATTTTCTCATTGTCAGGCCGGGGGCCAAAATTCCGGAGGGCGGCCTGCTTCCGAGCCGGGCTACGGTGGGCTGTCTGGCAGGAGCCTGGCGGGCAGACCTATCAGTAATAGGCGGTGTTTCCTCCGCTCTCACCCACTTTTCTTCCTAAATACAACTAATTGTGGCTTTCCCCTTGACAACGCCCATATATTGGCATAAATTCGCTCCTGCTTCACAAGCGAGCGCTTGTTTGTAAACCCGGATTGGCTACAATAAAAGTAGGGATTCCGGCCCTTTGAAAGGAACTTCCATGGGAGAGACCACGACCAAAACCAACGCCACCGCCGCCGGCACTCCGGCCAGCACGCGGAGGGGAATCTCGTTCGCCCGCTATTTCACCAAGTCCAAAATCTCTCCCTACGACGAGGTCGAGTGGGAGCTGCGGACGGCTGCCATCACCAACGAGAAGGGGCAGGCGATCTTCGAGCAGCGGAACGTCGAGGTCCCCAAGGGCTGGTCGCAGACGGCGACGAACATCGTGGCGAGCAAGTATTTCCACGGCAAGCTCGGGACGCCGGAGCGCGAATCGAGCGTGCGGGAACTGGTCAGCCGCGTCGTGGACACAATTGCCGACTGGGGGATCGCGCAGGGTTATTTCGCCGCGCCGGAGGAGGGCGAGAACTTCCGCTCGGACCTCGCTCACCTGATGCTCACGCAGAAGGGGAGCTTCAATTCCCCGGTCTGGTTCAACTGCGGCGTCGAACGGTGCGAACCGGACGCCCACATCCGGAACTGGCACTGGAGCGAAGCCGAACAGCGAGTCGTCAACGAAGACACCGGCTATCGCAACCCGCAGTGCTCCGCCTGCTTCATCAATTCCGTCCAGGACTCGCTCGACTCCATCCTGACCCTGGCGAAGACCGAAGGGATGCTCTTCAAGTGGGGGTCCGGGA